>JABAOH010030755.1_pt1 | contig 152028 bp, 154 predicted proteins | sample 7062181 | NCBI WGS metagenome assembly JABAOH01 (sample SAMN14538630, study PRJNA623070) | marine sediment metagenome | biome: marine biome [ENVO:00000428]; feature: marine pelagic biome [ENVO:01000023]; material: deep marine sediment [ENVO:00002113]; isolation source: pool of 5 deep marine...
AACTCGTATGCGGCCAAAAAGAGAAGAAACGAGATCCCCAGCGCGGCAAAGCTCTCAAATTTTCGATGGCCGTAAGGATGCGAGTGATCCGCCGGTAGGATCGCAACACTCATGGCGATGAGGCCGATGATGTTGGCGGAGCCATCCAGCAGGGAATGGAAGCCGTCCGCCAGCATGCTGAGGGTGTCGGACCATGTTCCATATCCGATCTTGAGGGCAGCCATGGCCCAGTTCAGGATGAGGGTGGCCAAAAGGACTTTTCGGATCTTGGTCGCCCGTTCCCGGTGGGATCCGGACATTGCTCGATTCCTCCAGTGTGGGCACTCTTCATTCGAGATCTCCGAAGAAGAGAAATCCCGATCTTTGCCTTTTCGGTTTCTTCCTCTCTGTAAAGGATCACTCTCGCCGATTTCACTGCCACCCGCATTCTATTATAAGATTCGGCACTCTCCCAAGCAATTCCTCGCCTGGATTGTCACTGCTTGCGTCAGTCTCGTTGGCGAGCAAGTATCGTGAGAGGCGGAAAAGTGGTCGGTGAGGAACCGGCGAGATTCTATTGCGTCGATGTGTTGTGCGGAACGGAGAAGTTGGATACGTTGGCGGGAAACTGCCAGGGTCGGTGGGGTTTAAGGTGGAGGCGTCGCGGCGCCGCTGCCTTCGAGCGGCAAGGTAACGGTGAACGTGCTTCCCCGTCCCTCCCCGGCTGAGTGGGCATGAATCGTGCCCCCGTGCATCTCGACTAACTTCTTTGTCAAGGCTAATCCAAGGCCGGTTCCCTCGTGCCGCCGGGCCAGGGAGGCGTCGAGCTGGCTGAACTCCTGGAAGAGCTTTGGTAGATCTTCCGCCTTGATCCCGATCCCCGTATCCTGCACGGCAATCTCCACCCAATTGCCGCGCGGTTCACCGTTCGCGGTCGACGGTTCACTACCAGAAACGACCCCGCCGTGAACTGTGAACTGTGAACCCTGAACTCGTCGCGTGGTGACGCTTATGGTACCGCCCGATGGAGTGAATTTCACCGAGTTCGATAAGAGATTCAAGAGAATTTGCTTGAAGCGAACCGGATCGGCCACGAGATTCGTGGGGCAGCCCTCGAGGCTGAGCTGAAGCTCAAGCCTCTTGGCTTCAATCTGGGGGCTGAGGCTCTCGAGGAGTTGCTCGAAAACTTCAGACAGCGCGAAAGGTGCCGGCTGGAGGTTCAGCCTTCCCGCCTCAATCTTGGCCAGGTCTAGGATATCGTTGATGAGGGTCAGTAGATGGTGGCCGCTGGCCAGGACATGGCTTACGTACCGCTGCTGTCTTGCGTTCAGCGAGCCAAATTGCTGTTCCCCGAGGAGTTCGGAGAAACCAATGATGGCATTGAGGGGGGTCCGGAGTTCGTGAGACATGGTGGCGAGGAATCTGGACTTGGTGCGGGAGGCCTCCTCGGCCTGATGGAGCGCCTCCTGGAGACGGACATTGGTGACTTGCAGCTCTTTGGTTCGCGCCTCGACTGTGGCCTCGAGTTGGCGAGAAGCTTGGCGCTGCTCCTCGTAGAGTCGGGCGTTCTCAACGGCAATGGTTGCCTGATCAGCGGAGGCACTGAGGAGCGCTACCTCGTCCGCGGAGAAGGGTTTGGGGGACTTACGGAAGACGGTCAGGACTCCGAGGCACCGGCTCCCAACAAGCATGGGTACTCCCGCGAAGGCGCGGAGCCCCTCGGCCTCTGCCCACGCCCTGTTCACGACTCGGGGGTCCTTGGCGAATTCCGGTATAAACACAGCTTGCTTTTCCTTGGCGATCCAGCCCACCATCCCCTCTCCCAGGTGAAATGTCTGGTGGGCCCGGAGTTCCGAGTGTAATCCCAGACCTGCCCGGAGGGTGAGCTGCTCACGGTCTAAGGTCCACACAGCGACGATGGGCGCGTTGAGGAGGTCCGAGCTCGCCCGAATGATCAAGTTGAAGACATGCTGCAACTCGAGACTGGAGGTGACGGTCCGGCTGAGCTCGGCAAGGACTCTGAGCCTATCGGCCCGGCTTTGGGTTTCCTGAAAGAGCCGCGCGTTATGAATGGCGATGGCGGCCTGGTGGGCAAACGAGGTCAGGAGGGCTAGCTCTTCGGGGTCAAACGGTTTGTCGAGTTGCCGGACGGCGGACAGCACACCTAACGCAGTGTCTCCAACGATCAGGGGAATCGCTGCCGTTGCCTTGACTCCTTTGGTTTGGGCCCATTCCTTTTGGAGGTACCGGGGGTCCTCGAAGGGGCGATGGATTGAGATCGTCTGTTTCTCTACTAGGGCCTGCCCTGCTATTCCCTCAGCGGGTCGGTATCGGACCCGCGGATAGTCAATCAAGTCGGTATCCCCAGCGCTGGCCTCCAGGACCAAGTCTCCGCTGGACTGTTCCACTACCCAAACCCGGGCCAGCGACGCATCGAGCAGGCGGACCACGGCATCTACAATCAGATTAAAAACCTCCTGCGGATTGAGGGTCGAGGTCACCGTGCGGCTCAAGGAGGCCACGACTTCGAGACGCTCGGTCTTGCTGGCCAGCTCCCGTGTCTTTGCCTGCAGGATCTCCTCCGCCCGCTTGCGCTCGGTGATGTCTTCCCCGATCCCAAGGAAATGAGTAATGACCCCTTGCAGGTCTTTGATCGGTGAAATAGTTTGGGAGACCCAATAGAATTCACCATTCTTTCGCTTGTTGTAAAATTCTCCCCGCCACTCGCCGCCAGCGGTTATGATGTCCCATAAGCGTTTGTATTCTTTCGGTGGCGTTTTCCCCGACTTTAAGAGGCGCGGGTTTTGTCCAGCCACTTCTTCAGGGCTGTAACCCGTAACTTGAGTGAACCCGGGATTGACATATTCGATATTGCCACTAGCGTCGGTAATGATCACAATGCTTGGGGTTTGCTCGACGGCGAGAGATAATTTCCGGAGTTGCTCCTCCACCCGCATGCGCTTGGTGACGTCTATCACGATTCCACGTGTGTTGATCAACTTGCCTTCTCTATCATACCGAGCCGATGCGCTTACCGTCACATAGACACGATGTCCCCGTTTGTGCACGAGGGTATAGTTTCGATCGTAAACTGCCCCCACATTCTGGATGTCAACCCAGTGTTGTTCAAAGAGCTCCCGCTGTTCGGGCAGAATCAGGTCGGCCCAGGTTTTCTGACCGACGATCTCATCGCGAGTAAAACCGATCATATCCAGCTCGGCTTGATTGATGTCGGTGATTATTCGGTCAGGCCCAAAAATATGGTAGCCCACAGGTCCATGACTAAAGAAGTCTCTGAACCGCTCTTCGCTCTCTCGCAGCGCCTCGTTCATCTGGCTACGCTCGGAAAGGTCAGCGTGTACGTCAGTCATCTGGTAGCGCTTCCTGCTACTGCGTCGAACCTGGAGGAGAGGGGAATGCTGTCTGCGATTACAGTCTCGTTTTTACGCGTACTTCGCCACGAGCTGGCTGAGGAAAAGTCTATACTGGATTAGGTCGTCATCTTCTGCAAATCGCACGAGACGAATGCCATGAGAGGCTTTGCCCTCATGCTTGGAAGGGGAATCTTGCCAAACCACGGTGCCGTCCGCGGTGATTGACCCTTCGGGAAGCTTCAATTGGAGACGGAGGACGGTCCCGACTTCCAGCTTTTCCGGGATCAAGACGAGGAGGCCACCAAGACTCACATTGCTTGTTCGACCCGTGAGGTCCCGGGTCCTCTCCGCATCCTCGCGGAAGAGGCACCGGGCAGGCAGCTCCGCTGGGAACCGGGGATGGCGTCGGAGGCGCATTGGTGTATCTTCCGCAGTTGCCTCCGCGGCCAATCGTACTGCATGCACCAGGTTTTCCGCCCCAAGGGGCTTGGCGACAAAGAACTCGGCCCCGGCACGAATGGCCTTTTCGACGTAAGACAAGTCCGGCAAACCCGTCATGCCGACCACGGAAATATAGCCGAGGCATGGGTCTAACTTCAGGCGCTCGCACGTGTCGATGCCGTCGCCGTCCGGCAGACTCAAGTCCACGAGAATGATAGCGGGTTCCGCCGCCCGGGCCAGTTCAATCCCGCGTAGCCCATCCGTGGTCGCCAGGACTTCGTAGCCCGGATCCCTGAGGGCAGACATGACCTGCTCATGAATCTCGTCATCGGCATCAATAACGAGGACAGGGCGTTTCTGCATTCAAACTTCCTCAGACTTGCTCTCTCCCCCGCCAAACACGCGGGGAAGGGGGGCGTGGCTTTCCTGCAGCCGCGCGTCGAGGGGTCGGACGATGAAGCGGTGAAAGAAGGTTGGTGACTTGGTCGGCGTAAGTATGCAAAAAACGTGCCTTCTTCGGGCGCCCATGTCGGCGGCTTGCCCGTTGCGATGTAACGCCTGTCCCGTAAGGGTGCAGGGCGCAACAGGGAGCCCGACATCAGATGTCCCTTTTGCGCCGGAGGGACCAGGCCCAAGTGACGGAGTTCCTTGGACGTGGCGGCGCAGCAGCAAAACCGGGGTAGCTGGTTGGAACGTCCTGCCCGGGGCGCAACTTAGAAGAGCTTAACCAATAGGGCGGTCTTGACGTACTCGAAATCGACGGGTTTCGTGACGTACTCGTACGCCCCCGCTTCAAAGCATCGTTTTGCCTCCTCTTCCTTGTAGACGGCTGTCACCATCGCGACCGGCAGGTCAGGATCGGTCGCCTTGATCCGCTTCAACGTTTCCAGCCCGTCTATGCCTGGCATCATAATATCGAGGAGGACCAGATCAGGTTTGCACCTCTCGATAAGCTCGAGGCCAGTTTCGCCGCTTGTGGCCACCAAGGCTTCGTATTCAGTTTCTTTAGTGATGTTCCACTTCAGCAGCATGCCGAAATCCCCCTCGTCGTCGATTATAAGGATCTTCTTCTTAGACATGTCGTTTTCCCCCTGGTTAGTCTCGCAGATTTGCTTCGATCGCAGCCACCAATTCTTCTGAATTGACAGGCTTTGCGATAAACGCATGCCCGCCAATCGTGCCCTTTGTTTGATTTGTGTCTTCTTTTGTCACAACAGCGGTTAAGAACACCAGGGGCGTCTCCTTGAGTGCCTCATCGGTTTTGAGCTGGGCTGCGACATCGCCGCCATCTTTGGTGGGCATCACGACGTCCAGGAAGATGAGATCTGGCTCAAAAGCCCTAGCGGTGGCGAGGGCGCGTTCCGGTCGGTTCTCCTCTCTCACCTCATAGGCCCCGGTTTTCTCCAGGTTTAACTTCAGAAGATGGGTAAAATCCGGTTCATCGTCAATGAGTAGAATCCGTTTCTTCCGCATCACTGTTGCCTCCTTCCGTCGTGAAGGTGAGGGTTACGCGGACCCCCCCCTCTGGCCGATTTGTGATATCTATTGTTCCCCCGTGCAAATCGATAATTTTCCGCGTCACGCTTAACCCTAATCCGGTCCCTTGTCCGGGCGGCTTGGTGGTAAAGAACGGATCGAAGAGCCGGTCGAGCTTATCGTCGGGGATGCCAGTGCCTGTGTCTTGGATTTCGGCCACGAGGAGCGTCTCCCCGGTTTCGAACTGGTTGGTTTGGGGGCGACCGACATCATGGCTGACTTTCGCCGGTTGCCTCATGCCCGTTTTGATGGTGAGCGTCCCCCCCTCAGGCATGGCCTGGATGGCATTCATGAACAGGTTGACGAAGACCTGCTGGATTTTTTGCGGATCAAGTTTCATCAAAGGGAGCCTTTCCTCCAGCTCTTTCACTACGGTGACGCCACCCTTGACCAACTCGTGATTCACCAGCAGCAGCGACTGGTCCACCACCGCGTTGAGCTCTGTAGCTGTTACGTCTGCCCTGCTGGGGGCAGAAAAATCCAACACGCCCTTGATCACTTGATCAGCTCGTCTGACCGCGTTATCCATTTTTTCCAGGACCAGGGCGATGTGACCATCATCCGTTTTCGATACGGCGTTTGAGAGGTACGTAAGACCCTGCAGGACGATGGCCAGGGGGTTTTTGACTTCGTGTGCGACCCCCGCCGCCAACTGGCCCACCGATTCAAATTTCGCGCTCTGCATTAGTTGAAGTTGAGTCGTTTTTAATTCTTCCTCTGCCTGCTTCCGCCGGGTGACGTCTCGGATGACAAGGATGACCCCGACGAGGGGCTCGGATGGCCGAGGCTGAAGGGGGAAGGCGGCGAAAGCCAGGGTTTGCTTTGAGGCGGGGAGGTGGGCTTCGGTTGAGACCGATCCCTTCACCCTCCAGACCTCGCAGTGGGGGCAGGCAGACGAGATACCGGTCCGAGTCCAGAGATCGTGCCAGGAGGCGCCAATGAGCAGTTCGGTGGGAGTGGACCACCACGAACCAAAGGCGTGGTTCGCCTGTAAGACGGCCCCCTGCTCGTCGAGCAAGACGATGCCGTCAGAGATGGCATTAAATGTGCCCTCCCACTCCCGTTTACCTTGCGCAACCTGGTCGAAGAGCCGAGCATTCTCCAGAGCAATGGCTGCCTGATGGGCAAGGGCAGAGAGCACGTCTCGCTCCTCTAGATCGAAGGTTTTGAGAGAACGCCGAAACACGTTCAGGCTTCCAAGGCATTTCTCCCCGAGGAGGAGGGGAGCGCCCATAAAAGCATGGAAGTCCTCAGCCGCGAGCCAGTCTATGTTCTTAGCCTTCGGGTCGTTCTGGATGTCGGCAATCAGCAGGGGCCTTTTCTCCTTGGCGATCCAGCCCGCCAAGCCCTCGCCTATCGGAACTTGCCTGCACGTTTTGAGGTCAGGGTGGCGGGATACATGAGCGGCCAGGTCCACCGTATTGCCGTCCTCCTGGGTGATCCAGAGGTTAATCGCAGAGTCCTCAAAGAGCCCGGCTGCGGCCTGGACGACCGCATTGACCACCTGCTGGGGGTCCAGGGCAGAGGCCACTATTCGGCTCAGTCGGTTCAAGACCTGCAACCTTTCGGCTTTTTGCCTGATATCCTGAAAGAGCCGGGCATTTTGGATAGCGATGGTTGCCTGATTGGCAAGGGCCGTGAGGAGCTGCACTTCATCCGTGCCGAAGGGCCGGGAGGACTTGCGGACGACGGCGAGCACACCCACGGAGCGGTTCCCCACGAGTAAAGGCGTCCCGGCGAAAGCATGGAGCCCTTCGGCCACTGCCCACGCTCGATTCTTAACCCGAGGATCCTCGGCAAACTCGGGGACGACCACGGTCTGCTTTTCTTGCGCGATCCAGCCCACCATGCCCTCGCCGGGGCGGAAGCGCCGGTGGGACCGTAGGTGGGATTGCAATCCCAGGCTCGCCCGGAGGCAGAGTTCCTTTCCCTCCAGTGTCCAGAGAGAGACGATAGGACCAGCCAGGAGTTCCGAGCTGGCTTGAATGATCGAATCGAAGACCTGCTGCGGGTCCAAGGTGGCGGTGATCGTCCGGCTGAGTTCGGCCAGGACCCGCAGCTTCTCGGCCCGCGTACCGGTTTCTTGAAAGAGACGGGCGTTTTCAACGGCAATGGCCGCCTGGTTGGCGAAGAGGGTCAGAAGCCGGAGGTCTTCGGGGCTAAAGGGCTTTTCGATGCGCCGGACGGCAGACAATACGCCCAGGGCGCGGTCTCCCACCATGAGGGGAATGGCAGCGACGGCCTTGATTCCCTTAGCCTTGGCCCATCCCGTGTGGAGATACCGCGGATCCTCGGCAGGACGAATGATCGAAATGGTCTCTTTCCCTAGTAGGGCACTCCCCACCATGCCCTCGCCGGGCCGGAATCGGAGCCGCGGGTAGTCTATCAAGTCAGTGTCCCCGGCGCTGGCCTGTCGCACCAAGTCCCCGCTCTCCTCCTCCACTATCCAAACCCGGGCCAGCGCCGCATCGAGCAGGCGGACCACGGTCTCCACGATCAGACTAAAGACCTCCTTGGTATTCAAGGTCGCACTCACCGCGCTGCTCAAAGAGACGAGAGCCTCCAGGCGTTCAGTGTGGGCGGCTAACTCGCTCGTCTGCACTCGCAGCGCCTCCTCCGCCTGTTTGCGTTCCCGGAGGTCCTTGCTGAACCCCACGGTCCCGGCTTCTTGACCCTCCGCGTCAAGGAGAATGGAGGCCGAGATCAGCACCGGGATGAGGGTGCCGTTTTTCGCCCGAAGGGTGGTTTCAAACCCAGTCACGGTGCCACCGTGCTGGCGCATCTGGCGCATCACGTCTTTCGCCCGCTCCTCACTCTCGTAGACGACACTCACGCGCTGGCCGATAATCTCCGCGTGCTGGTAACCCAGCAGGGCCTCGGCCCCCTTGTTGAAGAGCATCACGTTCCCTTCTTTGTTCGTCGAAATGATGGCATCGGTTGAATTCTCGATCAGGCGGGCGAGGTAGCTCCTCGTTTCTCGCAGCTCCTCCTCCGCCCGCTTCCGCTGTGTAATGTCCTGAACCATCGCTTGCCAGCTGCGTCGGCCGTCTACGCTTACTGGTGTTAGGCTGAGGAGAGCATCGTAGGCGCTGCCGTCTTTGCGCTTAAACCGCACCTCTTGCTGGTGGAGGAAGCCCTGCTTCTCGGCAATCTGCAATACTTTCGCTCTTTCATTCTGGTCTTCGTATAAATGGACTACGTTCCTTATCCTTGCAATGTCCTCAGGGGTATACCCACCTGGCGCGAGCATGGCGGTGTTAAACGCAAGCAAGTTCCCCTCCGCATCAGCGACGCCAAGTCCGATAGGGGCATGCTCAAACAGCGTACGGTATCGTTCCACACTTTCCCGCAGCGCTGCCTCCGCCCCCTTGCGGTCCGTGATGTCCGTGAGCGTGCCGAGGTGTCCGGTGATTTCTCCTGCGGCATTACGCAGGGTCATCGCACGGGACTGGAGCCAGGTAACTTTACCTTGAGGCGTGAGGAAGCGGAACTCGTGTGAAAATTCGTTGCCTCCCTTCGTTACATGGGCCCATTCCTTTTCAATGCGTCCACGATCCTCTGGGTGTATGGCAACAGACCAATTTTTCCCGAGAAATTGTTCCGGCGGCCTGTCAGCCATTTCGCACACGCGATCGTTCACAAATACGGCGTCACCCTGGGGATCAGCCAAGAAAATACCTACTGGGGCATGACTGCTGAGCGTGCGGAATCGCTCCTCGCTCTCGCGCAGTGCCTCCTCCGCCCGCTTCCGCTCAGTGATGTCGCGCGATATGCCCACACCGCCTATCACCGCGCCGTTCACATCACGGATCACGGATGCGGCGAGGAAGGAGGAAAAGATTTCGCCGTTTTTTCGCTTGTTCCTTATTGTCCCTATAAACTGATGATGTTTCGATCCGGCGGCGAACACTCGTGCGCCCTCGGATGGGTCTGCGTACAGGAGATCTATTGGCTTTCCCGAGACTTCTGCTTTGCCGTACCCAAAAGCGTGTTCGGCGGCCTGGTTGAATTCTACGATATTTCTGTTCACGTCGGTGGAGACGATGATGTCTAAGGAACTGTTGATCAGGTTCTGCGCGTAATCCTTCGCCGCCTTCAAATCATCCTCTACGCGCTTTCGCTCGGAGATTTCGTGTTCTAGGCGCGCCACTGTCTCCGCCTCCACTCGCGCACGCTGCTGCTCGCGACGCACACGGTCTACGAGGTAGCCGTAGAATGCCGCGGCGGTGAACAAAAACGGGATGCGGATGAGCGATGAGGGCGTCCACAGCGACATCGTCGGGGTGGCATTCGAGAGAATGTAAACGTACGCTGTGGACGCGATGATGGCGCCGATGGCGATCAAGGACAAGTTCTCGCCGATCGCGGCAAGCAGGAGTACAAAGAAATACACGTAGAAGAAATCGGGCCCAAAGTAACCGCTGTAGAGTAAAGCTGCCGTGATCCACACAGTGTCGACAAGGATGATGCCCGCATTGAAGGCCGTTGTATCCGTAATCCTTGCGGGAAGCCGGCCCATCACCACATTCGACGCCAGCGCGGCGATGACCAGCAGAATGAGGCTCGCTGGGGGTTCCGAGACTCCGTGCTCGGACAGCATCAGGTAGGCGATGGCTATGATGAGCGTGTAGCGTAGGAGCACAAATGCCCGGCTTCTCGACGACTTTTCTGAGATTTTCAGCACGGTCATTAGTCCTGGCGGTTACATGGTCCTTCTGTGAGTTCGAAGCTCAATGTCGCCTGCCATTATTCTCTCAACGTGCGCGGTCGCACCTTAAGGCACGAGAGGCAACGTTACCTCACCGACATCCCCTGCTTTTTACGGGGAGGGCAGGGAGGGGGCTGCATTCATGGCTTTCCCCAGAGTACCGGAAGGTTGAGCAAAATCAGTGCCAAAAGGGGGATTGGGGCCTTTCGGGGAGGTCACCAGCACCTGGCCGACCGCCCCGGGGGTCAACGCGCGGTTAACTGGTCCCTTTCCTGCCGGAAGGCTGGAGTGGACCTGGCAGATCAGCGCGCATCGCGTGTCTTGACCGTCAGTGAGGGGCAAGCGCTTGCTATTTCCACCACGGAGGCCGTATCATAGCGGCATACAAGTCTGGGAGGGATTCTGGCGGAGCGCAAGTTAGGCGGCATGGCATCTTCGGGCTCTTACCGGTCGTCGGGGGAGCGATTTAGCTACTTGGTGTAGAGGTGATTACTTGCTGGCGGTGAGGATGAAATGAAGGTCCTATTTGTCTGCACAGGGAACTCGGCCCGGAGCCAGATGGCCGAGGCCTTTGCCCGCCACTACGGCGAAGGTCGGGTGGAGGCTTCAAGCGCCGGGACTGACCCCAAAGGGCTTCATCCCCAGACGACAAGAGTGATGATGGAGAAGGGGATCGATGTGTCTTACCAACAATCGAAGGCGTTGACGGATGAGATGCTCCGGGCAGCCGATTATGTTGTTACCGTTTGCGACCACGCTGACCAGCACTGTCCCGCTCTTCCTCCAAACGTCCAGAAATTCCACTGGCCTATCCCGGACCCTGCAAGCGCGAGTGGCCGCCCACGAGAGGAGACATTGATCGCCTTCCGTGAGGCCCGCGACCACCTCGATGCTCTGGTGCGCGATTTCCTCCGGTCGCTTGAACGCTAGCACGCTAAAAGACCAGTCACTGGTGGCCGGTGTTCGCAAGACCCAACACCTAATACCCAAGACCTAACACGTTGCTGCAGCTGTTCTTGTCGGTCATCGGACTTCGGCGAGCTCAGTCGAGCCGTCAACGGTCGTCGGCTCGCCTCTATGCGAGCCACCTGGAAAGCCATGCTCGGTTCCGGGCGACCCAGCGGTAGGTTCGGTTTGCCAGCCACATGCCTCCTGGAAGGTAAAAGGGAAAGGTCACTAACGGTGCACTGGGGAGTCTTGCGAGCGTTTCGCGCACGGCCTCGGCGCCGGTAAGAATGTGGTTCCCCTCGTCGATCAGGTGCAACTCTTCACGGCAGCGCTCTCGCGTGATGCCTGAGAAGCATTCTTCGAGGTTCGGTTGCTGGAAAGGAATCAGCTCGAGCCGCTTGCCGCGATCCCTCCGGTGGACCCACCGGGCCAGCCGCTGTCAAAGCCCTCAGTCGCCGTCGTAAATGACTATCGCCTTCCGCTTGTGCACGCTGATGGCCCTCGACTCGTCTCCTGTACTCTAGGCACCCTCACCAAAGCGCGAGCGCAGGGAGATCTTTTGTAGCGCGGCTCGAGAAAGGTGGTCGCATAGCCCTAGCTTATCTCGAGGAGCCGCGCGATCTTCTCCCGGTCGAAGCCGACGATCATCTCACCGTCGATGAGAGTGACAGGAGTTGCCCTGATCCCGAGGTTGAGCAGTTCCTGCAGGGCCTGTTGATCTTCCCGAATGTTCTTTGCGATAAATTCGACACCCTTTTGAGAAAGAAACTCTTTCTCTTGATCGCAGGCCCCTCAGCCGGGTTGGGTATAGACGATCACCTGTTTCGCCATGATCTTCTCCATTCTGTGGTGAAAGCGTGTCGATAGGCTCTTGCGTTTCTCGGCTGTCTTCAGTGCAGCAGCGATGTTTATTGTACCAAAAGTGATCCAAAGATTTCCCGTCCCGCTTCAAACGCCTCGGTCATCGTCAGCAAAAGGCCCTCGGGCCGACCCTTGGCTCGGCCCCAGGCATCGACGTGCTCCTTCGAACAGAAAAAGTTAATGTCCGGACATCGGGATTCCGCCAGAGGGGAGCAGGCCTCGGCTACCAAGGGAAACCAGACGAGACACTGTTGCGGGTGGTACGAGTCGATGCTGTGGTAGGTGACCGTCACCTTGACAGGCGTGAGGCAATGTGCGCAACGAGATACGATATTGGCGCCGTGGCCCAGCATCACCGGTATCCCGAGGGCATCCACGGCGCATAGGCCGAAGACGGTTGGCCCCCCTTCGAGGTAAACGACGTGAGGGGTAGGAGGTCCAGAGAAGGGATACGCGCTTAGGATGCGCTGGTGTTCCTCTTCCCATACAATGAGATCATTCTCTGCAAGCCGACGGCAGGCGTGCGCGACATCTTGGTGGAACAGTCGCGGGAACAGCATCACAATGTCGTCGATGGTTGGCGACGTCCCGCTTTTGACAAAGGTCCTCAAAATGGACTTCCGTACTGCGTCTTCGGTTTCACTGAGGTGTGCCCTGGCCAGCCGTCTAGCAACGAAATCGATCGAGTCTGGAGTTTGCACAATGGCCTGCCTGGATCAAGGTTTTCATACTGTTCGAATCGCAAGGCCGACGTTGTTCGGTATCCACCGTACCATCGTTGTTCCATTTCTTCAAGGCAGCGCAGCGGAAAAATCCTTGACAGGGGCAAAGGGGAGACATAAAAGCCCTAAGTGAGGCAGGGGAGCGTTGAGTCGTGTAAGTCTTTGACATTCCTATGTTTCTTGAAATAGCATTCAACGAGTGGATCGGAGCGCGTGGCGGATCCTTGCCGTTCGGCGCTCCGGCGCGGTTCCCTGAGGTAAGGCGAGAACGAGGCAGGAAATGCGAGGGAAGGTTGACGCTAAGCGGACAAGGGGCGGACTCGGAACGTTCGGCGGTGTGTTCACACCGAGCGTCCTGACGATCCTTGGGATTATCCTGTTTCGGCGGCTGGGATACGTTGTCGGAAACGCGGGGTTGGAACGTGCACTGGTCATCATCGCTTTGTCCAGCGCTCTCTCGGTTTTGACGAGCGTTTCCCTGGCTGCGATTGCCACGAACCTGAAGGTCAAGGGGGGTGGCGTATATTATGTGATTTCGCGCACGCTTGGTGTGGAGTTTGGCGGTGCCATTGGCATCGTCCTCGTCGTTGCCCAGTCGGTCTCTATCGCGTTCTACTGTATCGGTTTTGGCGAGGCGGTGGCCGGGATGCTGCCGGAAGGGCACAAGGCTCTGCCACAGGTTATCGCCGGACTTGCGGTGGCGTTCTTGTTCATCTTCGCCTGGTTGGGCGTCGACTGGGCCACTCGGCTTCAGTATGTCGTTATGGGCGTCCTGGCAGCCGCGCTTGTCTCTTTCTTCGCAGGCGGGGTGATCCACTGGGACAGGGCGGTTCTGGTCGACAACTGGGCGGCGCCTGCCGCCGCGCCCAAGTTCTGGGTTCTCTTTGCCATCTTCTTCCCCGCGGTCACCGGGTTCACCCAAGGCGTGAGCATGTCCGGTGACCTCAGAGACCCAGGCAAGAGCATAACGATCGGCACCTTTACGGCCGTGGGAGTCTCGACCGTCGTGTACCTTGGTGCGGCGGTCGTGTTCGCCGCGGCATCGCCCAGCGAGGCTCTGATTCACGACTACGAAGTCATGAGACATGTGGCCCGTGTTGACTGGCTCATTGATGCTGGCGTAATTGCTGCCACGTTGTCCTCGGCTATCGCCGCGTTCCTCGGCGCCCCCCGCATTTTGCAATCCATAGCAAGCGATCGCATCTTTCCTTTCCTTTTACTTTTCGCGCAGGGCGCCGGCCCGGCCGGGAACCCTCGACGCGGGGTCCTGCTCTCCGCTGGGATCGCCTTCGCCACGATCGGTCTTGGAAACCTCAACTTGATCGCGCCGGTGGTGTCGATGTTCTTCTTGATCTCGTATGGCTTGCTCAACTACGCGACATTTTACGAGGCACGGGCTGCCAGCCCCTCGTTCCGCCCCCGGTTCCGCTGGTTCGACGCCCGCCTCAGCCTGCTGGGGGCAGTCGGGTGTCTTGCGGCGATGTTAGCCATTGATTTGGCAGCCAGCGCGGTCGCCATTGCAGTTCTGTTTGCTATTTATCAATACCTCCAGCGCGCTGCTGGGCCAGCCCGCTGGGCTGACAGCCGCCGTTCCTACCACTTTCAGCGCGTCCGCGAGCACCTGTTGGCGGTGGATGCCGAGCCAGAGCATCCGCGTGACTGGCGTCCACGCCTACTCGTTTTTTCCAAAGATCCCCCCAGGCGGGAGTACCTTTTGCGTTTCTCCTCTTGGATCGAGGGCGGCAGCGGGTTTACGACCGTGGTGCGGATCTTGGAGGGTGAAGGGGAAGGGATGCGCCAGCTCCGTGCGGAGGCGGAGGCGGAGCTTCGCACGGACATTGCGGAGCATGAACTAAAGGTTTTTGCCTTGGTGGTGGCGACCTCGAACTTCTTTACGGGGGCCCAGACCCTGATCCAATCCTTCGGTATTGGACCGATCCGAGCCAATACCGTCCTTCTCAATTGGATCGAGCAGATCCCAGAAGCCGAAGACTCTTCAGGAGAGCGGCGCTACGGCCGCTACCTCCGCGCAGCCATCCGGCTGGGCTGCAACGTGGTCGTCTTGGATGCGAAGGATGACGGGTGGGCGGCTATCGAAGCGCGGTCTTCCGAGGACCGAACCGTCGACGTCTGGTGGTGGGGCAACGCGACCAGCCGTCTCATGCTTCTGCTTGCATACCTGATGACCCGGACTGAGGAGTGGAGCGAGGCAAAGATTCGGGTGCTCGCTCCCGCATCCGAAAAGGATTCAGAGAGTGTTCTTGAAGGCCTCAGGCAAACACTTGAAGAGGTACGGATCACCGCCGAACCAGAAGTTGTCGCAGAAATCAGTGCCGATAGCGTGGTGGATCGATCCGCTGATGCAGCCCTCGTGTTTCTTCCCCTGCGACTTCGGGGGGATCAACCGACGGATCCCTTTGGGAGTCGACTCGAGGACCTGCTCTCTCGTCTGCCGGTAGTGGCTTTGGTCCTTGCAGCCGAAGATATCGCTCTGGACGTTGAGCCTGAGCAGGGAAAGATTGCAGAGATTGCCGCGGCCCTTGACGCTGTCGCGGATGCTGAAAAGGAGGCTCAGGCAGCGGAGAAGGAGGCGGTGAAGGCAGCAGAAGTGGCCGAGCAGAAGCTCCGCGAAGCGCAGGCTAGGCCAGTGAATGTCGACGACAGCGACAGGAAGGAGATTGTAGCGGCTGCCCGCGAAGCGGAAGAGCTTGCGAGAAGAGCGGCCCGGGGAGCGCAACAGGCTCGGGCCAAGGCGGAGGCAGCGGTCCGGGCGGCGGAAGCGGTCGGAGCCACATCCGGTAAAGAGGACCAGGGACCCACAGAGTCAGCAACAGCCGAAGAAACGAAGGCTGAGTGACAAAGAAAAAATCCAGCGCGGGCCCGAGTAGGTCCAACTAGAGACGATTTTTGCCATCCGGCGAGCCTCCAAGGGCGCGCAACCAAGCATTGTCGCGAACCCCATGGGGACAGAGGTCGTTCGGCAGGGAGATATCCTGATGATCCTCGGGGAGGAGAAGAACGTGGAGAGACTCGGTGTGGAAGCAGCATGATGGAGGGAGGGTCTACATCGGCACCTCGGGCTGGAGCTATGCTCATTGGCGGGGTGTTTTTTATCCCAGGAACATCCCAGGCGAGGCGTGGCTCGAACACTACGCGACCTTCTTCGAGACCGTCGAACTGAACAACACCTTTTACCAGCTTCCGGAGGCGGCAACCTTTCGTCACTGGTACGGGGAGGTCCCGAAGCGGTTCGTCTTTGCGGTGAAATCGAGTCGCTTTATTACCCACATGAAAAAACTCCAGGAGCCCCGGGAGCCCTTGCGAAGATTTCTGCGTCGCGTCGCAATCCTGAAAGAGAAACTGGGCCCCGTGCTCTTCCAGCTCCCGCCGCGCTTCAAATGCAACCCGGATCGCCTGGCCGCCTTCACCGATTGTCTGTCGGCGAAACATCGGTATGCCTTTGAGTTTCGGGACGTCACCTGGTTTGAGCCGCAGGTGTATGCCATACTGCAAGAGAAAGACCTCGGGTTCTGCATTTTCAGTCTAAAAGACCTTCCGTGTCCTGAAATGATTACCGCTCCCTTTGTCTATCTCCGGTTTCACGGGCCGGGGGCCAAGTACGGAGGGAAATACTCCGAGCGAGAGCTCAAGGCATGGGCCGGCCGGATCCGGGCGTGGCTTGTGCAAGGCCTTGACGTGTACAGTTACTTCAACAACGATGAGGAAGGATACGCGGTGGCGAATGCGGCGCGCCTTCGGGAGCTTGTCGGGTGATGGGTGGAGCCGTGGCAAAGCGAAGGATCGGAGGGTAGTTCGTTCATGGGAAAACGATCGAAGCGGCACCGGAAGCAAGAGGCGAAGGCACGGCGGGCCAAGCAGCGGCTACGCCAGGAGCGGCGTCAGTGGGTCACGCGGGTCGCCCTGGGTGCTGTCCTGGTCCTTGGTCTTGGGTACCTGTGGTACTGGGCATATGCGAAGATTGCCGAGCCGGCCACCTGGCAGGAGATTCCAAGTTTGGGGAATGCACATCTCTCGAACCTCTCAGCCCCGCATGTCCCGTACAACAGCGATCCACCCACCTCGGGCCCCCACACCTATTACCTGGCAAAATGGGGAATTCATGACCGACCGCTTCCCAAAGAGGAACAGGTCCACAATCTCGAGGATGGCGGGGTGATCATTCAGTATAACTGTCCCGACGGCTGCCCTGAGCTGGTGGAGAGGCTGAAAGCGATTGCCCGGCGGTATGATACTTTGATCCTTGCCCCCTACCCTGGCATGGACAGACGGATTGCGCTGACCGCCTGGCAGCGCCTGCACAAGTTCAACGACTTCGATGAGCGACGCATTGTCCGGTTCATCGACGCACATATCGGCATCGACCACCACGTCCGTTGAACGCTTAAAGAACTCTCATCCCCTTGCCCAATTTTTTCCACGGTTTAGCTAATTCAGTCCGCGATATCCCCAGGCCTCTTGAGACGGCATAGGTCTGGGCGGGCCGGGCGAAGCCGGGGTGATCGGAGGAGGGGTCGGGATTGGGAATTAGCAGGATGAATACCGAGGCGCGCCAGCAGCGGTGGACGAAGCACCAAAGTAGATTCCCGATAAATTTGCCCAATAAGCCGCTGTCTCACACATTTGACACGGCCTTGAAGTAGCGTAAATGACGCAGCCGCTCAGATCTCTGGTCCCCAATCGGCGGGCGGCATCCCGTATCGCCTCCATCTCGGCGTGCGCCGTCGGGTCCTCATTCATAACGACTCTGCTTGGCCCCTCGCCCACGATTCGACCGTCCTTTACGACAACAGCTCCGTAAGGCTGATCTCCGCTGGTTACTGCTCGTTTCTTCATTTCGAATGCGTGTTCCATATACTGTTTTCGAAGTCCTTCGGGAGAGGGTTTCGTTCCGATCTTGGCCGTTCCAGGAAATGCCCGTCGGAGCGGCACAGGCAAGGCCGCCAAGGAAAGCCCGGCAGCTTGCAGCAAGCGGATCAACAGAAGGCGACGATTCTTATCTTCACGATGTACATCCATGCTGAATTTAGCCAAGGGTAGCCTCCAGGCTGTGTGGAGATCAAGTGACCTTCTTGTGTGAGTTCATGATATGTGGAAATTCTACCATATTTAAAAATGGACGCTCTTCGTAAACCGTGTACCTTGAATTCGATAGGTTTGTTTAAGGAGGCAAATGCTGCGACATTCCGCAGCCTATTATTGTTCGAGTGGCAGCGCTATGAGCGCCAATGTCCCCTGCCGAGGTCGGGGGTGAGGACCCACTGCAGGTGGAAGCCGCTCTCGGCCCTGGTGAGACACGCGATCGCCCCCGCCTTGAACTCTATCATCTCTTGCTCGGGATCGCCGAGCACCAGGGCCGAAGCGAGGCGACTGAGATGGGGCAAGTGCCCCACGAGCATTATCGGCTCCCGAGATGCCTCGATCTCGGCTCGAGCCTTAGCCGGATGATCTCCAGGGGCCAGCCCTTCGATTTCGCGAAGCCCTCGGCTCGGCAACAGATGATCGGCCAGGATTTCGGCCGTCTGCTTGGCGCGAAGTTTCCCCGAGTAGAGGATCTCTGTAACCTTGAGCCCCAAGGCTGCGACGTGTTGGCCTACCCGTGTCACTTCCTCGCGGCCGCGATCGCTCAGCGGTCGCGCCGGATCCTCTAGATCGGCCTTCGCCTCGCCGTGTCGCACCAGGTAGCACTGCATTCGGCTACCGTCGCCCCTTTCTAGCTGAATAAGCCGGTCCAGAGGGCGATGGCAAAGGAGAGGGCCGTCAGTACGATGGTTCCGGTTGCTGCCAGATGGAGACCAGGGGTTTCGCGCTGGCGATCGCTGTAGCCGAGGGTCATTGCCGCGAGGTACCCGCCCGCGAAGCCCCCCGCGTGGGCAAAGTTGTTCACCCCGGCCATCAGGAACCCAAGGACGAAGAGCACGACCGCCCACTGTCCGTACTGACGAAGGACCATCACGCCGAACGTTCCGCCGCGGGTGCGCCCGTAGTAGACCATGGCGCCCAGGAGGCCAAAGATCGACCCCGAGGCGCCGATGGTGAACGCCACACCGACCCAGTTGGACGCCACGAAACCCAGCACCCCTGCACCGGTAAAAATCAGGATGAGCCGGGAACGGCCGTAAAGCTCTTCGAGGGCCGGAGCAAGCTGGTTGATCCAGAGCAGGTTGAAAAGGATGTGGAGGAGGCTTCCGTGGAGGTAGATCGCGGTGAGAAGCGTCCACCAGCGCCCGAGCGCCCAGGCGTACGCGCCTGTCATGCCGAGGGCATCGAGGGCAGCGCCGCTGGGCGCGAGAAGGTCAAATACCCCGCGGGGGCGGAAGGCAGACCGAACGTCGAGGAGGAGCGAGATGACATAGGCGGCTATGCAGACTCCGGTGACGATGCGGGCAAAGTTCATTCCGCCGAGAAGTCGTGTCAGGCCGGGACCAAAGCCCCACAGTCCCGGGTTGCGCCGCCCGCAGTAAAAGCAGACGGGCGCATTAACGCTGTTGAGCTTTCCGCAGGAAGGGCAAAGGGTCGATCCAGAACTCCGTCGAAACATCTATGAGCTCTCCATCATCTGTGATGGGCTGACCTACGCGCCCGTATATTCATTTTATACTTTGTTTTGGTCGAAGGGTCCATGGTTTTGGTGCAAAGGGGCCAGGGATCGATCATCCACTCACCCTTCAAGGAGCTTTAGGGTTCGCTGGAGTCGGCCGGCGGAATCGTCGAGGCCACCAGGGCGATTGCGGCATAGCCAGAGCTCCCGGTGCTGCTCGATAAGAACCCGGAGGTCATCGGCCAGATCGGTTCGTGTCGCAATCGGTAAAGCGCTGATGGGCTCGTGTGCTCCCTGCCTGAGACGAGCGATGCCGAGGCGACAGGCCAGCCGCAGCATGTCGGCAACCCAGCAAAACTCTCTGAGGATAACCTCGGCATCGGGCCGCGCCATGCGCGCCCTCGGGAGTGGCGCCATCACTTCGTCGATGCAGGCGAGCGTTTCTTCCAAGCTTAAAATGCTGAGGTTTTCGAGAGAAGAGGGAAGGGGACCGTCATCGGCAATGACCAACAGGCGGAAGAGGGCGGAGCTGTTATGCAAGCGGACCCCAGTGCGCTGATAGGCATTGCCCAGTTCGTATGCCAGGCGCCCCATTACGCCGGCCTGGTCGCGGAAGGCATGCAGATCGAGCAGCGGCTGCATGGCTTGAGGGTGGTTGGTCGCGTCAGCGCTACACCAGCTCACCCCGCCTCCGGCCATCAGGCCCAAGTAGCTCACCGGAAGAGGCTGCAGGTGTCCATTGTCCCCCCAGTCAGTGGTCAGGAAGCCAATGGCCCCGGTGTCGCGCCCGGCCGCGGCTGCGTTCCTAATGTTGGCTAAGGCATTTTCCGTTCGCCCCGCGAGGCTGTTCCAGCTGCTCGTGCCCGGACAGACGTAGGTTTTGAGCCCCGCAGCCGCAAAGAGACGGCTGTTCTCGACGTACGGATGATCCGCCTCATATCCCCACTCCAAAACAATAATGTCTTTGGGCAGCTCGCCGATGAGCTGAGGCCGCTGGCGCAGCATATCACTCCAGCACTGCATAGTGCGACCTTGCCGGGTGACCAGGCGATGGATCTCATGCAGAAAGTCAAGATAGACCCGTGCCTCGCCCTTTTCCCCGCAGAGGGTTGCGGAGCGGCCTAGGCCCAAATCGAAGGTCTCGTCAAGCCCCACATTGAATTGACGGCTGCTGAAATGCGGGAGGAGCTGGCCATAGAGGTCGGCTAACAGGGCCAGACTGCCAGGATCCACAGGGCAGAGCCCGTAGGGCTCTCGGGCCGGGCTGAACGGATGTTCGATACCCTCGGGGCATTCGGCCAGTTGGCGGTAGGGCTCGTGAATCAGCCATCGGTGCATGTGGCCGAGGCTGTTCTGGTTTGGCACGAGCTCGACGAAGCGATTACGACAGAAGGCATCCAACGCTTCGATCTCCTCCCCGGTAAAGGGACTGGCATGCTGCCAGACCGCCTCATGGCCGCGGTAGGCGAACGCATGCTCCATATAGAGCTGCACCTGGTTGATTTTCCAACTGGCGAGCATTTCCACGAGGTCGTAGAGTGTCCCCATCATCGGGACCTTGTCACGACTCACATCGAGAAGGACACCTCGGTGGGGAAAGTCGGGCCAGTCATTGATACGGAGGCCAGGCAGCGTTGGCGACTCCGTTGCGGTTGCCCGCGTGTGGAGATGAATGAGCTGGGTGAGGGTGGAGACGCCGTAGAAGAGCCCGGCCTCGTCCGTGCCGATCACTCTGATGCCCGCGTCATCAATCTCCAACCGGTAGCTCTGGGGTGTGGGGAGCGAGGCCGGATGGATGTGGAGCGTGATCTTGGCCTCGGCCGTAGCCGTGGTCCATCGGAAGCGAAGCCCGTAAGACTGTAACGCCTGTGTCAGGCGTTCGGTCGTGGCGCCCAGAAGAGATGAATGCTCGGGCGGCAGATGGACCAGAGGCTCGTCCGGCACGACAAACCGGGCATCCGTTATCTCCACGTGCTGTGGACTGGGAAAGAGAAAAGAAGTGTGTGCATTCATATGGTCATCTCCCGGGGTGGGGAGAAACGATTCTAACGAAGGCGCGGAGCCGAGGCAAGGTGCGAGGCGATGCTTACCTGACGGGAAAGGCCCGGCCACCTCTCTCGGCCTGATTACTGCAAACGGAACCTCCGCGCAACGCAGAGTGAAATCATCCAGGCATATGCCCTGGGACATCCCAAGTCGTGCCTTTGGGCAGGATTGTCCCAGTCCCCTAATGGCCTATCCTTTTGTCTTTGCCCTCCGTCCTCTGTCAGGTCCTTTGACCGCCCGGGGCATGGATGTCCCATTCTCCTCGCTGGACCGAAATAATGATCCTCAGCCAAACATCAATTGTTATGTTAGAATTAGATGATTAGGCATATTTCGGAGATCGTACCTGTCGGTGGTCCCGATCTTGCTGGCAGTTGATACATCGTCCACACAGAGGCTGCCGCCCGACTTGGTGTTTAGGAGGTATGGACAAGGGTGTCCCCCCGATCCCCAGGGCGCGGCATGGGCGGCTGGCCGATGAGCCTTGCGTGCATACTGTGATGCTGCTATCATCTGTTGAAGTGGAAAAAGTAGCGTTCTCCCAGGGGGCTCTACACCCAGGACAATGGGTACATCAGACTCTCTCTCAAAGGTCCCCCCACTTCACAGGTGAGAGGACTCCGATGGCCGTCGAGACTAAGACGATGCTCGTCAACATGGGTCCGCAACATCCCTCCACCCATGGAGTGCTGCGTCTCGTCCTGGAACTCGACGGGGAGGTCGTCATCAAGGTGACACCCCACATCGGGTATCTGCATACCGGCATGGAAAAGATCATGGAGTCGAAGCGGTATCAGCAGGCCATTACGGTCACGGACCGCTTCGATTACGTCGCCCCCATGTCGAACAACCTCGCTTTCGTATTGAGCGTGGAAAAGTTGCTGGGGATCGAGGTCCCGGAACGGACCAAGACCATCCGGGTGCTTTTGACGGAACTGACCCGGATCAAGAGTCACCTGGTGGCTCTAGGGACCATGGCACTCGAGATCGGGGCCCAGAGTGTTTTTCTCTACTGCTTCCGAGAGCGCGAGAGGATCCTCGACATCTACGAGATGGTGAGCGGGGCCCGGATGATGTCGAGCTATTTTCGGGTGGGAGGGCTGATGGCCGATCTCCCGGAGGGTTTCGACAAAGCGGTTCAGCAGATCGTCCGGGAGTTTCCCCATCGCTTCGATGAGTACGAAGACCTCTTGACCCATAACCCCCTCTGGACCCAACGGCTCAAGGGAATCGGCGTGATCAAGGCCGAGGAGGCCATTGACTGGGGGCTCTCTGGCCCCAATTTGCGGGCGAGCGGTGTCCCATGGGATTTACGGAAATCCAATCCCTACTCGGGCTACGAAAAATACGATTTCCAGATCGCCCTGGGGCAGGCCGGTGATTCCTACGAACGGTATCTCGTGCGGATCTTCGAGATGCGGCAATCGCTCAGGATTGTCGAGCAGGCCCTGAAAGAGATGCCGGGCGGGCCAGTCAACATTGACAATCCCAAAATTGTCCCGCCGCCGAAGAAGGTCGTCCGACAGAGCATGGAGGCCCTGATTCATCATTTTCTCCTCACCTCCCACGGCTTCAACGTCCCGTCTGGGGAAGCCTATGTCCCCGTCGAGGGTCCGAAGGGGGAGGTGGGATTTTACGTAGTGAGCGACGGGACCAACAAGCCCTGGCGGGTCAAGCTCCGCCCCCCCTCCTTTGTCAATATCCAGGTCCTCCCGAAGCTGATGGAGGGGCATATGGTTGCCGATGTCGTTGCCATCGTTGGCAGTATCGACTTCGTCCTGGGAGAGGCAGACCGGTAAGGCGAGGCGATGATCGAGATTTCGGGTAACGGACTGGCTGTCGAACTTCAGAAGCTCTCACGGGCGTATGGGGCCACCTGGGCGCTCAGGGGGATCGACCTGACTCTTCCGCAGGCGGAGACGCTGGTCCTGCTCGGCCCGAATGGGGCGGGGAAGACCACGCTGCTCAAGGTCTTGGCCACGCTCATCAGGCCGACCAGGGGGAAGGGAAAGGTGCTGGGGTACGATCTCGGGAGCGCCCAGGACGCGATCCGAGGCCGGATAGCGGTGTTGGGACACAATTGCTACGTGTACGGAGATCTCACCGCTCGGGAAAACCTGCGGTTCTTTGCCGCCATGGGAGGAAGGCCGGTTTCCGAGAACGCCATTGAGGAGGCGCTTCACCGCGTGGAGCTTGGGACTCACGCCGACCAGCGTGTCCGCACGTTTTCGAGCGGTATGAAAAGGCGCCTGGCGGTGGCGCGACTCTTGCTAGGCTTGCCCGCGCTGTTGTTGCTGGATGAGCCGTATACGAACCTGGATCAAAAGACGATGAAGCTCTTGAACGATTTTCTTCAAGATTACCGGCACCGAGGGGGAACCGCCATCCTCGCGACGCATCACCTCTCGGGGGGCTACGCCGTGGCGGATCGAATCGTGATGCTCAAGGGAGGCCGGATGGTATTCGAAGAGGCCAAACGCGAGATGACTCTTCAATCGCTCAAGGAACAGTACGCCGTGCACATTGAGGGGAATGAGGCGTGAACTTCGTTCAGCGGACATGGATGGTGTTGTGGAAGGACCTCAGGATTGAAGGGCGCAACCGTGAGGGACTCAACACGCTCCTCTTTTTCAGCGCCATTCTCCTCTTCTTGTTTCACTTTGCCCTGGGTCCCGACCGGTCGCAGATTGGCGCGGCGGCGGGTGGCTTACTGTGGCTCGGTTTCATTCTGATGGGCCTCTTCGCCATGGCTCGGACCTTTCAGATGGAACGGGAAGAGGAATGTCTGGAAGGCCTCCGTTTGCTTCCGGGCGATCCGGGAGCGATCTATCTCGGGAAGGTGTTATGGGCGGTGGTGCTCTTAGGTGCGGTGGAGTTGGTGACCTTTCTTCTCTTCGGACTCCTCTTCAGCGTCGATCTCTGGGGCAGGCTCCTGAGCCTGATGGGAGTGGCCTTGCTCGGGACGGTAGGAATCTCGGCGATCGGGGTCCTGTTCTCCGCCATGGCGGCGCATCTTCGAGCCCGAGAGGCGATGCTACCTCTCCTCCTCTTCCCCCTCCTCATTCCAGTCATGCTGGCGGCGATTCAACTCACCCAGGTGATTCTCCAGGAGGGGAGCATTGTTGGACAGGGGCACTGGGTCCGCCTGCTCGGGGTCTTCGACACGGTCTTCCTCGTGGTCGGTTTTCTGACCTTTAGTTTTGTGTTGGAGGAGTAAGGTGAGCTCTGCACGCGTGCGATCGATCTTAGGAATTCTCACCCTCGTGGGCCTGACGGCGTTGCTGTATTTGGGGCTGGTCTGGGCGCCCCCCGATGCCTATATGGGCCAGGTACAGCGGATCATGTATGTGCATGTCCCTTCAGCCTGGGTGGCCTTCCTGTCCTTCTTCGTGGTGTTCATCTGCAGTATCCTCTTTCTCTGGCGGGGCAATCAGACCTTTGATCAGGTCGCGTATGCCTCTGCCGAGGTGGGAGTCGTCTTTACCGGTCTGGCGATTCTCGCGGGCTCGATTTGGGGCAAGCGGACTTGGGGGGTCTGGTGGACCTGGGATGCGAGGCTCACGACGACTGCCATTCTTCTCTTGATCTACATCGGCTACCTGATGCTCCGGTCCTTTGTGGAGGATCGGTCTCGTGGAGCCCGATTCGCCGCCGTGCTGGGGATCATAGGATTCCTGGATATCCCCATCATTCACAAGTCGGTGGAGTGGTGGCGGACCTTGCACCAACCCTCGTCGGTCATGCGGCCGGAAGGGTCCGCCATCGCCCCCCCAATGCTCTTTACGCTTTTGGTCAGCGTGGCGGCGTTTACGCTGCTCTATCTGTATCTTATGAGTCAACGGCTTCATCTGGAACGTCTGGACGCGGAGATTCTCGAGCGGAATCGGGAGGTATGATGGGACATTGGAATTATATCCTGGCCGCCTACCTGGCAGCTGCGGTCGCCCTCGGCGGCTACTTGCTCAGCATCAAGCGGCGTATCCGGAGTCGCGAGAGTGTGATCCGGATGGCCGGGGGGGATAAGGAATGAGCCGAGGCATGATCCGGGTTGTGATCGGTGGAGCGGTGATCGTGGCGGCGGTGGCGTATCTCATCTGGGGCGGGGTCCAAGAAGCGATCGTCTACTTCTATACACCCAGCGAGCTGCAGGCGCAGGGGAACGAAGCCCTGGGGAAGCGTCTGAGGCTTGGGGGGATGGTGGAAGCAGGCTCCCTGACCAAGAATCCCGGGACGTTGACCATGGAGTTTCGGATGACCGATGGGACGGCCTCGGTCCCCGTCCGATTCAAAGGGATTCCCCCTGACCTTTTCACCGAGGGGAAGGGGGCCGTGGTAGAAGGGACGTGGACGCCCGAGGGGGTGTTTCACTCTGATCTGATCATGGCCAAACACTCGGAGGAGTATCATCCTCCCGCCGAAGGAGAAGAAACGCCTTCCACCGAGATGCTGTATAAGTCGCTGATCAAGCAGGAAGGGAGCTGAAAAACTGGTTCAGGCTCCGATGTCTGGCTTTTGGGTCTTAGGTCTTGGGTGTTGAGGGGTCCAAAGCCAAGACCGAGAACCTAAGACCCGAAACCTAACGTCGGGCGGAGCTGATACAATGACGTCCCAATTAGGAAATATAGCCCTGTGGATTGCGGCCGCCGTGGCGGTTTATGGCGCGGCTGCTTCAATGATCGGCCATCGCCGACAGGGTTCTGCCCTCCTCGAGTCCGCCTATACTGCCGTCTTGGCCCACTGCGTCTTCGTGACTGTTGCCCTGCTCAGCCTGGAGTATGCCCTGATTACCTCCGACTTCAGCATCCAATATGTCGCGTTTAACAGCAGTCGGAATTACCCCGTCTGGTACAAGATCGCCGGCCTCTGGGGCGCCCTCGAGGGATCCCTGCTGCTTTGGGCCTGGATGCAGGCCGTGCTTGCGGCACAGGTCGTGATTATGTATCGACGGAAGCACCGGGATTTCATCCCCTATGTGACCGCCGTCCTGATGAGCATTTCTGCCTTCTTCGTCCTGATCATGCTGATCCCCGCCAATCCCTTTCAACAGCACTCCCCGGTGCCGGCCGATGGGCGGGGACTGAATCCCCTCTTGGAAGATACCAGCATGCTCGTTCATCCCCTGCTGCTCTACTCCGGCTACGTCGGCTTCACCGTCCCCTACGCATTTGCCATGGCCGCCCTCATCACCGGCCGCCTGAGGGAGGAGTGGCTGTACATTACGAGGCGATGGGCCGTCCTCGCGTGGATGTTCCTCACCGGCGGGATCCTCTACGGGGGCTGGTGGTCCTATCACGTGTTGGGATGGGGGGGGTACTGGGCCTGGGACCCGGTGGAGAATGCCTCGATCATGCCGTGGCTCGCCGGAACTGCCTACATTCATTCCGTGATGACCCAAGAGAAGCGAGGGATGCTCAAGGTCTGGAATCTGACCCTCATTACGCTCACCTTTGCCCTGGTCATCTTCGGCACGTTCCTGACGCGCAGCGGAATCCTGAATTCGGTCCATGCCTTTACCCAGGGGGCGATTGGCTATTTCTTTTTGGGCTTCCTGGCTGTGATCCTCCTTTCGACGGTCACCCTGCTTACCCTTCGGGCCGATCAGCTCAAGACCGAAGGGGCGGTGGACTCGTTCCTCTCTCGCGAGAGCGCCTTCCTTTTTAATAACCTCCTGCTGGTCACCTTCTGCTTTACCGTCTTTTTGGGAACGATCTTTCCACTCCTGGCTGAGGCCGTTCGCGGGGTCAAGGTGAGTGTCGGTGCGCCCTACTTTAACTATGTGGCGGCCCCAATTGCGTTGGGACTCCTGTTTCTCATGGGAGTCGGGCCGGTCATCCCCTGGCGGGGAGGCTCGTGGGGGAGCGTCAGACGCAATCTGGTTGCTCCGGGCATTGCGGGGATTGTTATTGGATTGGTCGCGTTCGCTTTGGGCGTCCGCGGCCCCTGGGTTCTCGCGACCTATGCGTTGGCGGTTTTCGTCTCGGCGGTCGTGGTTCAGGAGTATTACCGGGGAATCCGGGCTAGGAGGAAGACTGCCGGAGAGGGACCGATCCAGGCCCTGGGTCAGCTCTTTATCAGAAATAGGCGCCGCTATGGAGGATTTGTCGTCCATCTCGGGGTCGCCGTGCTGGCCATCGGGATCGCCTCTTCCTCTGCCTTTAAGATGGAGCAAGAAGGGATGCTCAAAAAGGGGGAGACGCTCGAGGCGGGGGGCTACCAGGTTCGCTTCGACCGGCTCACCAGCAGCGAAGGGCCAACCCATGTGAAGGTGCAAGGCGTCTTTACCGTCTTTAACGATCAGCATGAAGCGGGACAGATGACGCCTGGGCTGCGGTATTATCCAAGGTCGAATGATCCGATCGCCGAGGTGGATTACTGGATCGGCTTTAACGAGGACCTCTACGTGATCCTGGGGAGCTTCGATCGGCAAGGCAGCTGGGCCGTGGTCAAGATAGTGGTGAACCCGATGGTCTCTTGGATCTGGTTGGGTGGCGTGGTCATGGCACTCGGCACACTCATCGCTATGCTGCCGACCCGGTTCCTCTCCGCCGCGGGGGCGGGAGAGAAGCCATGAAAAAGGTGTTGATTCCGCTGTCGGTCATCCCCGTGCTGTTACTGCTGGCGTACGGATTCTGGACCGACCCCAGGTTCGTTCCCTCCCCGTTGATCGAAAAGCCAGCGCCGCCATTTGCGCTGGCCCTCTTCGATGGAGGAAATCTCAATCTCGACGAGCTTCGAGGGAAGGTTGTGGTGGTCAATTTCTGGGCCTCGTGGTGTTTTCCCGCCTGTTACGAAGAGGCCCCTGTCCTCGAGGGCACCTGGCGCTTTTATAAAGACAGAGAGGTCGTAGTCGTTGGGGTAAACGTCCAGGATACCGAGAAGGCCGCCCGGGAATTCATGGATCGGTTCAAGTTCACCTTCCCGAACGGGCCTGATCCCGGAGGGAAGATTTCCATTGATTATGGTGTCTACGGCATTCCCGAGACCTTTGTCCTCGATAAGGAAGGCCGGATCGCCTACAAGCATGTGGGTGCCGTGACCGCAAACGGCCTGACGGCCCAGATCGAAGAGCTTCTGAAACGCGCACCGCGGGCGGAGGAATCAAAAGGGGGGCGTGACCGTGATGCGTAGACGGGAGGAAGTCGAACGGAGTGGGGCGCGTCGCGGTGCAGGGATCGGCCTGGCCCTTTTCGTGCTCTCAATGACGGTTGTCCTTCCGCTTGGCGCTGTCTCGTTGGAGGAACAGGTAGAGCAGATTGCAGCCGAGCTCCGCTGCCCGGTCTGCCAGGGCCTCTCCGTGGCCGATTCCCCTTCTGGGATGGCGAACCAAATGCGGGACTTGATCCGCGAGCGGCTCCAGGCCGGGGAGAGTCCTGAGGCCGTTAAGGCCTACTTCGTCGAGCGCTATGGCGAGTGGATCCTGCTCGCTCCCAAGCGCGAGGGATTCAACCTCTTGGTCTGGGTTCTCCCCTTCCTCGGTCTCGCAGGCGGGGCGGCTGTGCTTGTTGTTGTCCTGAGACGCTGGAGAACGCATCCAGTGGCTGAGGCGGCCCCTGCCCCGGTGGATCCCGCCTACCTGGAAAGAGTCCGGCACGAGTTGGCCGAGGATCAATCCTAACCCGATCCGAAAAAAGATTGAGGGCTAGGATCTCGGGAATGGGCATTCATCTGCGTACGCCCCTGGAGTGGGCCACGAGCGGCTGCCCAGGATCTGGAGATATGCGCTTCTCCAAAGCCATGCAGAGGGTCTTAGTCGGAGGAGAATTTCGTATCGGGGCTAACCGGTCCCACAGGAAGATGCTGCCGTGATCTACATCATTGCACTCCTGCTCGCGATTGCTGCGGTCGTTGCCATCGCCTATCCCCTTTTGCGCCGAAAAGAGCAAACGGGAGAGGCAGAAACGGACGAGGGGCCTGAGGATCTCAGGATCAGGCGGGAGAAGCTCTACGATGCCATCCGCGAACTCGACCTGGAGCGAGAAGCGGGCTCCCTCTCGCAAGAGGACTTTGAAAAGATTCGGGCCGCGTACGAGATGCAGGCGGCAAGTTTGCTTCAGGAAGAGGAGCGGCAGGGGAAACGTCCCCCCAAGCCTGCGAAGAAACCTGAATCGGCCAAAGCCCCCGCTGCCAGCCGGCCGCCGGTCTCCCAGCGACTTGGATTGCTGGTCCCGGCGGCGATCATCCTGTTGGTCGGAGTGGGCATCGGCTTTTTCCTCGGGATGTCGCTCACGTCGAGGGATAGCGAGATGGGGATGCCCGCAACTGTCCGCCAGGAGGAGAGAGTCTTGGGGCCTGCCTCGTCTCTGCAAGAGGCCAATGAAGCTTTCAATCGGGGGGACTTTCGTCGGGCCCTCGAAGGATACAGAAGGATCTTGGAAAGCGACCCCGAAAACCCGGAGGCCCTAACCCAGATCGGCGTGCTACTCGCCCGGGGCGAGCATTACGACGAAGCCATTAAGCGGTTCGACCGGGTGCTGGCAACGCAGCCCAATTACCCCCATGCCCTGTTCGAGAAGGGGCTCGTCCTTTTCCAGGGCAAGGTCCAGCCGCGGGAGGGGATGAAGATCTGGGAGCAACTGATTCAGACCGCGCCCCCCGGCGATCAGTATGCCACGGCCGCCAAGCGGATGCTGGACCAGGTCCGCGCCTCGATGGGCCGCTCCCCCTCCGAGTCCCCCGCCCCGCCTCCCACCAAATAGTCCAAAATTAATTACTTAGACGCCTGCAATCCCGTGAACTCAGGAGGTCGGCGGGATCCTGGAACCCTCAGCCTTGGGTCTAAAATTTGCATGGGCTGCTGGGCGGGACTTGGGGGACCTCACGATGAACGTATTTCTTTACGCAATCTTCGTTGTCCTCGGAACCATCCTTAGCCGGTTTGCGGCGGATATTCCACCTCCGAATGATAGCGACCTGCGCCCGAGGCAAATCAGCATTGCTCGCGAGGACAATGCCTATTATTCCCTCATAAACGCCCAGGAGGCGCTGTATCAGCCGAAAGAAAACGCCGATCTGCTCACAGACCACCTTGCGGGGAAGCAATGGGATCCCGAATTTGTTGCGCATACCCTGTCGCGAAATCGGAAGGCCAGACGCTATTTTGATGAGGCGGCCCGAAAACTCCAGTTCCAAGATCCGACGATTGATGAGCTGGCCGACTTTGCGCTTGAGCCGATCATGGCGGCGAGCACGATTGCCCGTATCAATTCCTTGGCCGCAGAAAATATGTTTCGCCTGGGAAAACACGAAGCGGCTCTCAACGAAACGATGAAGATCCTCGAAAACGGGCAGAAGATTCAGGATTCGCAGGGAACCGTCGTTCATTACCTGATCGCCGCCGATATGAAACGCATCGGGTTAGAGCGGATGCAGAAGATCGTGGAGTCCACGACGTTGTCCCCTGACGTATTGATTTCCTATGCGCGAAGAGTGGAAAAATATAAGAGAAACGAGGCGGGACTGATTGATGCGTTTAAGCATGAGTATGGATTTTTCACATCGGCATTAGATGGGGCGGTGTCGGAAAAGCTCAAATCGAAGATGGACGAGCGGATGGAGCGCTTAAGAAAATACAGTTTTTATTTCCAGCCCAACAAAACGAAAACTCTATACGCTGATTTAGTCCGAGGGCAGATCAGCGACGTGGGCGTTCCATGTGGTTTACGCAGACATGCGGAGATCAAACGATTAACGCCTGCATCGAAGATGAAGATGTTCGTGACCGAAAACCTTGTCGGCATGATTCTCATTGACATTGTCACACCGGAGTATTGGTGGAAGGCGCATGAAAAGAAATGTGAGGATGATTTTCTGGTCTCTGTCACGCAGGTGTTGCTGGCATTAAAGGCGTATAAGATGGAGACCGGAAGGCATCCGTCTTCGTTGAAGGAATTAGTCCCGCAATATATGACTCTAGTGCCGGACGACCCGTTCGACGGGAGACGCTTAAGATACTCTGCAGAAAAGAAGATGATCCATTCGTGGGGCATGGATCTGGGAGATTGGCTGGCCCGAGCGGAGCAAGGGAAAAGCGTGTCGAAGGAGCGCATGTTTCGAATCAATTTCTGAAAAGAGCACCTTCTGGACGCACGCTGAGACCGCCGATCCTGCCCGATATCAAAAAGTCGGCCTGGTGGTTTCAAACAAGGATGGATCAAGCAAAGTCTACCTGATGCGGTTTCGAGATCTGAGCCGAGAGGATTCTCGCGGGCTGATCACGACGATTCGTGATCGGAGCCGCGGCCTCACGTTCCTCATGAGCCGCAAAGAAGTTGAAGCCCTGCTCCAGTAATCCTCCACTCACCCGATCCCGATGTCCCGTCGTCTTCACGACGTATCCCCCAACACGCTGACTCCGAAATTACACCTTGTCTTGATACCGCGCCCTTTGTACGATAGGACCCTGAGGAGTACTCCTGATTGGGAGAGAAGAAGCGAAAGCGCCAATGAAGGTCTGGGGATGATTGCGGTTGAGGAGGCGCAACGGATACTTCTCACCTCGGTGGAGAGGCTGGGCGAGGAGCATGTCGAGCTCCTGGATGCCCTCGGTCGGGTCCTGGCCGAGGACATCGTCGCGCCGGAACAGATTCTTCCGTGGGACAACTCGGCCATGGACGGCTATGCCCTCCGGGCCGAGGATACTCGCGGTGTGAGCGAGGCGCACCCGGTGGTGCTCAGGCTCGCCGGGACCGTCGCGGCGGGTCGGATCTTTGAGGGAATTCTCGAGAAGGGGCAAGCCCTCAGGATCATGACCGGCGCCCCCATGCCTCCGGGTGCCGATGCGGTTATTCGCCAGGAGGACACGCAGGCGTCAGATCAGGGAATCTCCATTCTTCAGGAGGTCAGGCCCGGACAGAATGTCCGCTACGCAGGCGAGGACGTCAAGGCGGGGGAGCAGATCCTTCAAGCAGGAACCGTCTGTCGCCCTGGCGTCATCGGACTTTTGGCCGCTGTGGGGAGGAGACGCGTGGCGGTTCGGCAACGCCCTCGAGTGAGCATCCTGGCAACCGGGGACGAAATCCTTCGATGGGACGAGGTGCCTACCCCTGGAAAGATTTATAACAGCAATAGCTACGCCCTGGGGGCCCAAGTCCTTCAAGCCGGGGGGGTGCCGGTTCTCCTAGGGGCAGCAGCGGACGCAAAAGACCTGATTGCCCGGCGTCTGCGGGAGGGGGTACAGGCGGATCTCCTTCTGACCACCGGAGGGATCTCGGTGGGGGAATACGACCTCATCGCTGAAACGCTCCGAGAGCTGGCGGCCGACGTTCGGGTCCGGAAGGTGAATATGCGGCCCGGCAAGCCCTTTACCTTTGCCTTGCTCCGGGGCAAGCCGGTCTTTGCCCTGCCGGGCAATCCCGTCTCCTGCATGGTCACGTTCGAGCTTTTTGTCCGACCCGCCATAAGGAAGATGCAAGGTCATCGCAGTCTTTTTCATCCAGACATCATCGCCACCACCTCGCAGTCAATTCTCAACAAGGATCGCCGCCCCGCATACTTGCGGGTGATGCTCACGCGAAGCGATGCCGGATACACCGTCCGTCTCACCGGGGATCAAGGCTCGGCGATGCTTCACTCCATGGTCAATGCGGACGGGCTGGCCTGTGTTTCGGGAGAGACGGAGATTCGAGCAGGAGGTCAGGTCCGGGTCCTCCTCCTTGGCGACGAGCCGAGTACCATACCTCTCGATTCCTTGTAAACAAAAGGCGAGATCCTGAGGGAGAGTGCCGGTAGTGAAGTCACAGTCCGCTACCCGACCCGCGGAGAGACGTCCAGGTGTTGGTTCGAATCTATTATCTTTCGCTGGGCCCGCCCTCGGAAAACTCCGCGCTCTGAGATACACCTCTTTAGTCACCGAGAGAGCGTTGCAGATGTGCGCACATCCTTATGTCGATGCCACAGGCGACCCATTTTGCCTTTACTGTTTAAGCACTTCCGTGCATGCCTTTCTGGCACCGAAAATGCAGAATCGTGTCGAATCATAAGGTATAAGGAGGCGGTCTGCGTGGGAAACATTCTCATAGCGGATAACCAGCGGGAATCTCGCACCCGATTGCAGGAACTCCTCGAGGACCAGGGGTTTACTGTGATCACCACGTCGAACCTTGCAACGGCGGTCCCCTTGGCCAAGACCGACCAACCCACGCTGGTCTTTCTCAACGTGAGTCGGTCGCGGGAGGAAGGGTGGACTATTTGTCGGGATATCAGGCGGTCTTGTCCGAAAGCGAAGGTCGTCCTGTGTGTTGAGGGGGGTCCGACCGGCGACGATGCTGTGCTCGGCGTCGAGGCCGGGGCAGATGAGGTGATCCCGGAGGTCCGTGAGCTGGCCGAAATCTTCAGATTTTTGGAGGCGGCCAAGGTCGGGTACTCGCTCACCTGCCCGGGTTGTCACAATGAGTTTCGCATCGAAGAGATGCCGGCCCCGGGCTCGAGGGTCGAGACGCAATGTCCCCAGTGCCAGTTTCTCGTCGGCGTGCTAGCCCAGGGGCCGGAAGTGGTCACCATGGATTCCTCCATCGACGGCCGGGCGAAGATCCTGGTTGTGGAAGACACCAAATTCTTCCGGGCCTACCTTACCGATCTGTTGAGCGAGGCGGGGTTTCAGGTGGTGACGGCCCAGGACGGGGTGGAGGCCTTAGAGTATTTGAGTCGGGAGTCTCCCGACTTAATCATCACCGATGTGCTCATGCCTCGGATGCATGGCTTCGAGCTCTGCCGCAAAATCAAGGATAACCCGCAGACCGCCTGGGTGCCGGTCATCATGATGACCCAAGTGTACACCCGGACTCACCATGAGATGGAGGCCCGCGGGGTGCACGGGGCGGATGACTATATCGTCAAACCCTTTACGCCTGCCGACCTTTTCGCTCGCATCTGGCGCTTCCTGCCGCACACCCTGGAAAACCAGCTTGACAGATGAATCTCTCTCCGGTATGTACCAATGCAAACCTGAAAGGGGCTGGGTGCTAGGGAAAGTGGTGTATCCCCGCAAAGTCAGGGAGATTCCACTGCTGCCCCGCAACTGTAAGCGGTGATGAAATCCGCACAGGCCACTGTCCCGTGAAACGGGATGGGAAGGCGCGGAGAGTAAGAGGACCCGCAAGCCAGGAAACCTGCCCAGCTCTGCGGATTCTGAGAGGCCTTCCGAGGGGAGAGGCCACCGCGTAAGCTGGGGGAGGTGCCGCGAGGCACCGGAGATCTCAGGGCGATGGGAGCCCCAACCTTGATGGGAGGTTGGGGCTCGTTGTTTTTTCAGGAGGGATCGTCAATTGCCGATTCCCCGGTTGATCGTGGCTGGAGAGGAGAGCATCGGCTGGCCGGAGAAGCAAACGTGATCAGCAAAAGCATGGCGAGGGCGTCGGTGGTCCTCTTGATTCTCGTAGGGGCGCTGCCGATTCAGGCGGCCACCCTGACCGATATGGTGGGTCGTCGGGTTGAACTCCAGGGGCCGCCGCGTCGCATTGTATCGCTGGCCCCCAGCGTGACGGAGATCCTGTATGCGCTCGGCGCAGGGGATGTGGTGGTGGGGGTGACCGACTATGCCAACTACCCGCCTGAGGTCGAGGTCAAAGCCGTCGTCGGTGGCGGGATCAACCCGAATCTGGAGTTAATCGTCACACTCCACCCGGACCTAGTCTTGGTCTCCGCTGATGCGAACCGCTGGGACACCCTCACCCAACTGGAGCAGCTTCAGATCCCGGTCTTTGGAATAAATACAGTGGGGATGGATGGGGTCTTCGCTACCATTGACAAGGTTGGGCAGGTCCTCGGGAGAAGACGCGAGGCTGAGGAGCTGATCGCCGCTATGCGGCGACGCATGGCGGCGGTCTCCCAGAAGGTCAGCGGCCTCGGAAGACCCAAAGTCCTGTATGCGGTGTGGATCGATCCCCTCATTGTGGCCGGGCGAGGGACGGTCATTGATGATCTCATCGACGTGGCAGGGGGGGCGAACGTCGTGCGGAGCCCCGCGTTTTCTCGGTACAGCCTTGAAGAGGTCTTGGTCCATGAACCGGATCTGATCCTTCTGGCTGTTGATCGGAGCGGCCCAAAAGATGAGGAGGCCCTCCGCCGCTTGCCGGGGTGGAAGGAGATTCCGGCGGTTCGGGAAGGGGGAGTGCGAGTCATTGATCCCGACCTGATGAATCGTCCTGGACCCAGGATCGCTGAGGCCGTGGAGTTATTGGCAGATCTGCTCCACCCTGCCCTGCTTCAGAGAGGTGGTCCATGACGATTGGCCGTCTGATGACAGTCTTGGGCATACTCACCGCGGCGCTCGTGGGATCCGTCGTGCTCGCCCTGTCAGTGGGGACGGTCCGGGTGGGATTTCCCGAGATCATGAACATCCTCTTTGGGAAACTCCTCCCCCGTTCCGTTTCCTGGACAGAGACGCATGAGACCATTGTTTTACGCCTACGACTCCCCCGAACCCTCCTTGCCGGTCTGGTCGGCGCGGCCTTGGCGTTAGCGGGGGCGGGGTTTCAGGCGATCTCCCGGAACCCCCTGGCCGACCCCTATGTTCTGGGCGTCTCGAGTGGGGCAGCCTTTGGGGTCGTGATGGGGGTCCTGACGGGCCTCGGCGCTGGGACCGGCATCCTCCTCTTGCCGCTCTTCGGATTTGCGGGGGCATTGGTTGCGGCGGTTGTGGTCTATGGCATCGCGAGCATCGACGGTCGGCTTCCCGTCCATACGCTGCTTCTTGCTGGCGTGGTAGTCTCCCTTTTCTTCGCCTCGGCCATCATGCTGGCCTCGGCTTTGATCCAGGCAGAAGAACTTCAGGGAATGGTGTTCTACCTCATGGGAAATCTCCGTGTCGTGAGCTATCCCATGATTGGCACCGTTATGGGCTGTTTGCTGATCGGCATCGTGCTCATCTATGGCCAGGTTCTCCCGTTGAATCTCCTCTCGGCGGGGGAAGAGGCGGCGGCCCAGCTCGGGGCGGAGCCCGAGCGGGTGAAACGGATCGTCTTTGTCGCCTGCAGTCTGGTCACGGGTGCGGCGGTCTCGGCCAGCGGCTCTATCGCTTTCGTTGGTCTGATGGTTCCCCACGCTGTTCGTCTCTGCCTCGGCCCAGACAACCGACTAGTCATCCCTGCCTCCCTCTTGGGTGGGGCTATCTTTATGATCCTGGCGGATATTGTAGCCCGGACGGTGGCAGCACCCATGGAGATCCCTGTAGGGGTCATCACCGCGTTCTTGGGGGCCCCTTTCTTTGCGTATCTTCTGCGCAGCAGGTATCGGAGCATCTATCCATGAGAGCGGTAGAAGTTCACGGCCTTGCCTTTAGCTATCGCAATGGCCGCGTCCTTAACGGGATTTCGCTTGGTGTCGAGACGGGGGAGGTCTTGGGAGTCATCGGGCCTAACAGTGCGGGGAAGACGACCCTGCTCAAGCTTCTCAGTCGAGTTCTCGTTCCTGAGGCGGGGAAGGTCGCTCTCTTCGGACGGGACCTGTCTGCCCTGACCAAACGAGACGTGGCCCAGACGGTGGCGGTCGTTCCTCAGGAATTTCAAATGGCCTTTCCCTTTACCGTGGAGCAGGTCGTCGCCATGGGGCGATACCCATACGCCCGGGGCATCGGCAGTGAAACTCCGGAGGATCTTCGCGTGGCACAGCGCGCCATGGACGAGACAAGGACCGCTCACTTGGCAAACAAGTATCTCGACCAGCTCTCAACCGGCGAGAAACAGCGGGTCGTCATTGCCCGTGCGCTGGCCCAGCAGCCCCGACTCTTACTGCTGGATGAGCCCACGGCCCACCTCGATCTCAGCCATCAGGTCGAAATCCTGGGGCTGCTCAAGCGACTTCAGGCCGAACGCGGACTGACCACTGTCCTGGTCTCGCACGATCTCAACGCGGCGATCGAGTCTTCGGACCGGCTCCTCCTGCTGAAGGGGGGGAAGGTCCTCACCACGGGTCCGCCAAAAGAGGTGATGCAACCGGAAATCCTTGAGGAGGCCTACGGCTGTTCCATCTGGATCGGTACCGATCCAGTGACGGGCAAGGTCCGCATTCTCCCCCGCCTCTAAAGGCGTTCACGGTTCACAGTCGACAGTTCACAGACTGAGCGCCCGGGTTTTACCGTGAACCGTGAACGATAAACGGCGAACCAGAGACCATGAAGAATGTACCGTGCACACTGAACCGTGAACTCTGAACTACGAGACATGACCCTGAGCCATGAACTCTGAACCCTGAACCGAAATGCTCCCGGATCAAAGGGAAGCTGGTGTAAGTCCAGCACGGTCCCGCCACTGTGAGTGGGGAGTCTCCCTACATCATGTCACTGTCCCGAGTTCATCGAGGGATGGGAAGACGCAGGGGGATGATGATCCACGAGTCAGGAAACCTTTTCCGGGGGAAGGCGAACATCACTTTCGCGGAAAAGGAGGTGTTCCATGGGTTCCAACGGTTTTACAATTTGGCTGCTCAGTGCGCTGCTCGCAGGATCACTGATCGGGCCAGCCTCGGCCCAGGAGAAACCAGAGGAGAAAAAAACAAGCAAGGAGCAGGAAATCCGTCGCCTCCCCCAGGTGGTCGTCTCGGGCAGTCGTCTGCTGGACGTCCCTTTGGATTTTCGGCGGTATCCGGGCCAGGTCCGGGTGTTGACCGAGGACGAGATCGAGACCTCAGAGGCAAACACGGTCCCAGAGGTCCTTCAGCACGAGCCCGGAATGACTCTTTACCAGAACGTTGGCAATGCCTTTGAACCCACCTTGGATATGCGTGGCTTCAGCGGCGAACCCGTGACGACGACGACTGTGATCCTCGATGGGGTCCGGGTCAACAATCCGGATATCAACGTCGTGGACTGGGATCTGGTCCCGGTAAAGGACCTGCAAGGGATCGAGGTCATTCCCGGGACCGCGTCCATTTTCGGGAAGAACGCTTTGGCTGGGGTTGTCAACCTCCAGACCAAACGGGGAGGGCCGGTCCCGGAGGCCAGGCTGGAGGCGGCGGGCGGCAGCTTTGGCCACCAGAGATACCGGGGGAGTATCGGCGGCCCTGTCGGGGACTTCGACTACTACCTCGGGTTCACGCAAGAGTTCGAGGATGGTTTTCGGGATGATTCCGAGGCCGATGTCCGACGGCTGTTCACCAAGGTTGGGCGCCGGATTGGCAACCCGGGAACCGACGTCACCCTCTCCTACCTCTTTGTTGACGATCGCATCGAGCAGGCTGGCACCCTCCCGGAAAATGTGCTCGAGGACGATCGGACGGAGAACATCACCCCAGGAGACTTCGTCGAGCGGACGCTCCACCATGGTGCCCTTAACTTTCGGCAAGAACTTCCGGCCGGCTTCTCCGTCGCGCTCAACGCCTTCGTCCGTGATCTTGACCAGGAGATTTTCAATGTGGGCCTTGCGAGCGAAAGTACGACCTTAACCGACATCCTGACCGGTGGCGTGACTGCCCAGGTGACCCATGAGGCCACAGTCGGGTCCCATCGGAATGTCTTTGTGGCCGGTGTGGAGTACACCCAAAACGATTTTGACAGCAAGGGCTCCGCCCAATTCACCGGATTTCCCCTTTCCCTGTCCGAGACGGAGACTGACGAGCAGGTCCTGGGCATCTTTTTCCAGGACAGCATCGACCTGATTCCGGAGGTCCTGACCTTGACCGGCGGAGGGCGCTACGACTGGGATCAGATCGACTTCACCGATGAGCTCGACCCAACGAAAGATCGCGTCCGGACCTTCGAACGCTTTAATCCCATGGCGGGAATAACCTGGGTTGTGACGAATCCGGATCCCGAGATCGTGGTCTATTTCAGTTACTCGGAGGGATTCCGCACCCCGACGGTGAACGAGCTCTTTGCATTCTTCCCCTTTTCCTCCAACCCAGATCTCGACGCGCCCACGTCCCGGACCTTCGAGCTAGGGACACGCGCCCGTCTGGGAGGGTATTTCGAGGGAAGCGTGGCCCTTTTTCAGACTGATGTCGACGATGAGATCTTCTTCGTGGTCACCGATCCGACCACCGGTGGCGGAATCAATGAGAATGTAGACAAGACCCGGCGCCGAGGGCTTGAGGTCACGCTCAGGGGACGATACGGGGAGCTCGTCGACGGCTTCGTCAACTATTCGTACATCAAGGCGACATTCGAATCCGACGCGGTTTTGACCTCGGGGCCGGTCGGCGAGGGAAACGACATCCCACTCGTCCCCCGGCATCGCCTGGGCCTCGGCGTAAACGTTCATCCCATCGGGGGCCTGACTTTTTCGCTCACCGGGCTTTACGTGAGTAAGCGATTTCTGTCAGGGGACGAGGCGAATGTCAGTGAGCGACTGGACGCCTATGGGGTGATGAATGGACGAGTGAGTTACCGGCGGGGGCCCCTCTCCCTCTTCGTGCAAGGGGAAAACATCACGGATGCTGGGTATGAGCCGTGGGGGGTTCTGGCTTTTGGGGGGGCGCGCTTTCTCATGCCAGCTCCGGGTGCGAACTTTCTGGTTGGCGCCATTTTTGAATTTTCGGGGTTCTACAACTAGTGCAAACCTATTAAATCTTGTGATAATGGACCAATAGAGCATTAGACCACAATGGAGGCCATTGGTTCCAAATCCCTCTACTCTTCTACCCTTCGACGGCCTCAGGGTGGTGAGCCTGTCGAACCACTGCTCCATTGCTCCGAAGTAAACGCACTTGGTGCGTTTACTTTAGGCCGGCGTCCATGCGAGATTGGTCAGATCGTCTCAGCGAACATTCGATCCCGTGGGTCCTTTCTCTGCTCCTCCACGCGGGGATCTTCGTCCTGATCCGCTCATGGGCTATGGCCCCCCTTGTCCCGTATGGTCAGGGAGCCGTGGAGGTCATGCTCGTCGGTGGCCTCTCTGGAGGTGGAGGCACGTCCGACTCGGAGGCGACGGGTCGGGGTGAGGCGGAGGGCGGAGGGGTAGCAAGCAGCGCCGGAGGGTCCAGGGTTCGGCCGCAAGTGGGACTGAATGCTCCGCCTTCCCCTTCCCGGATGAAACAACAGGTGCCGACGACTTCGACCCCGTCGCATTTGGCCAAGACTGAACCCATCAATGGTCCGCAGGTTCTCCCCCAGGCGTGGGAGATCTCTGACACTGAATCTTCCGACCCGGTGTCGCTTGATCAGGCCCAAGGGGAGAAAGAGGTCGGGCTGAGTTCAGCAAGAACTCACACTGGTCCGGAGAGAGAGGAGAAGGTGGGTTTGGCGCACGGGAGACAACGACCGGGGAGTGGAGCCGTCGGTGGAGAGGACGCGGGGTCTTCGGGTAAAGAAGGGGATGGAGGTCGCTTCTGGGGAACGGTGGGTGACCATGGCTCCGGATTGGGGACCGGAACGGGTCCGGGAGCAAGCCCCGGGACAGGCGTGGGGCAGGGGGAGAGGGGAGGCGCCTGGAGGCGACTCCTGCTTCAGAGGATCGAGCGGGCGAAGCGGTATCCCGCTCAGGCACGCCGGTGGGGACTGGAGGGGACCGCGGAAGTCCAGTTTCGAGTTGCAGGGGATGGCAGTGCCGAAGACGTCACAGTGGTAAAGTCCTCCGGATTTGTTCTGTTGGATCGCGCGTCGGTGGAGACCATTAAAAGAGCTGCCCCTCTTCCGGTGATCTCAGGCACGATCCGTGTCCCGATCTCTTATCAATTGCGGGACGCGCAATGATATCCGATGGACGCCGAGACAGGACTTCAGTATAATGACGTACCATGCCTGAACATCTCCTGCCGATCCTTGAGTTTTCCGATTACGTGTGACCGTGGTGTTACCCGGCGGCGGTGCGCCTGCAACGGCTCCAAGAGCGATACCCCGGGCGTATCCATCTCAAGCGCTGGAGCTTTGCGCTTCGACCGGAACCAGATCCCACTGCCACCTTTCAGGGAACGTACCGTGAGGCCGCCTGGCAACGCGCTGCCTCCCTATCGACGGATGTCGGCATTGCCTTTCGGATGTGGACCCGACTCGACTTTCCCCAGTGGAGCTTGCCAGCGCTCGAGGCGGCCAAGTGTGCCGAGCTGCAAGGTGCCGACGCTTTTGAGCGAATGCACCTGGGCCTCTTCAAGGCGTTCTTCGAAGAGGGACAGAACATCGGGGAGCCAGAAGAGGTGGTCGACGTGGCCCGCCGGGTCGGTCTGGATATGACCCGGTTTCTCGACGATTACGAGCAGGGGAGCCGGCGCCAAGGGGTCTTGGAAGAGCACAGGCAGGCAGTCGCGCAGTATGGTATCCGGGCCATTCCGACCGTCGTCATCGGCGAGGCGCCTCCGATTGTCGGTGCGGTTCCCTTCCAGGAGTACGAGCGGATCTTGACATAGCTGCTCCCATAGTCACCCGTATCCTCGATTTCCTGATTTCTTCTTGACAGGCGAAAACGGCTGTGGTAGGAAAACCGTGTTTGTTTCCGCCACACTCGGTATTCGCCCGCATGTGAAACATTCAAGGTTTGCCTATGCTTAGGATCATCGTAGTAGGTTTTAGCGGTTGCTGTCCCCGCTTGCCCGGGCCGTAAAGCCTCTTTTTCGGCCATTTGTGAAGCCACGGGGGCAGATGTCAGGGTTCCCGTGGCTATTTCTGTCTGTGCAGCCTCGGAGTTCAGTGGTGTCCGAACGATGAACCGGCAAGGAGCGAGAGAGCGATGTTGAGCGAACTTCATGAGGAGCTTCGCCGATCGGTCCGGGATTTCGTAGCGAAGGAAGTACTCCCCATCGCGGACGTTCTCGATCGGGAGGAGAAGGACATCCCGGACGAGATCATCAAGAAGATGGCCGAGCTGGGCTACTTTGGCTTGGTGTTTCCAGGTGAAAGTGGGGGCGTCGACCTTGACCACTTGGCGCTGGCCGTCGTGTCGGAGGAGCTCTCTCGGGGTTGGCTGAGCGTTGGGAGTGTCCTCACCAGAAACCTCATCACCGGTATGCTGATCCAGGCTCACGGGACAGAGGAGCAGAAGCGACGATACCTACCGGGGATTGCCTCGGGGGAACTGCTCACGGCCGCCGCCTTTACCGAGCCAGATGCGGGGTCCGACACCGCGGCGATCAGGACGCGGGCCCGTCGCGAGGGAGACCGGTATCTGATTAGCGGGCCCAAAACGTGGTGCACCTTCGCCAACCGAGCCCAGATTCTCACCGTCTTAGCCAGGACGGATCCCGATCCGGCGAAGCGCCACAAGGGATTAAGTCTCTTCCTGGTCGAGAAGGAGTCGGGGGATGCATTTGATCCCCCCCGGATCGCCGGCGAACCGATTCCGACCGTCGGGTACCACGGGATGCACTGCTTCACCCTGGGATTTCAAGACTGCGCTGTTCCGGCCGAGAATCTAATTGGTGGGACCGAGAACAAAGGCTTCTACCAGCTGATGGTGGCCTACGAGTCTGCGAGAATCCAGACAGCGGCGCGGGCCGTCGGCGTGGCTCAGGGGGCCTTCGATCTGGCTCTGAAGTATTCTCAAGAGCGGCAGCAGTTCGGACAACAGATATGCAACTTCCAAGCGATCCGGCATAAATTAGCCGACATGGCCACCGAGATCCAGGCCGGGAGACAGCTCACGTACTACGCAGCGACGATGAAGGATACGGGGCGCCGGTGCGACCTGGAGGCCGGGATGGCCAAGCTCTTTGCCGCGGACATGGTGGAGCGGGTCGCCTCTGAGGCCTTGCAGATCCACGGAGGATATGGGTACTCCAAAGAGTATTCCATCCAGCGCTACTGGCGGGATGCTAGGCTGTTCCGGGTCTTCGAGGGGACCAGCGAGATCCAGCGGGAGGTCATCGGCAAGCGGTTGATCGAGGGGTAGATCATGTCCCTGCCGAGGAGGAAGGATTAAAAGAATGGGGGACAAGAAAAAGGATATCCACAAGGCCAAGCGAGCCTGGGAGGACCAGATCCTGAAACCTGCCCTGGCGCGTGTCCGGGAGCGGGAGGAGTTGTCGACCTCGTCGGGGATCCCGGTGGAGCGTCTGTATACGCCGGAGGAGGCCACGGATCATGATTACCTGAGCAAACTCGGCTTCCCCGGGGAGTACCCGTATACCCGGGGGATCTATCCCACGATGTACCGGAGTCAGCTGTGGACGATGCGCCAGTACGCCGGAATGGGAACAGCGGAGGAGAGCAACGAGCGATTCCGCTACCTGTTGAAAGAAGGGCAGACCGGTTTGAGCGTGGCCTTTGATCTCCCCACCCAGATGGGCCTGGACTCGGACGATCCCCTGGCGGAAGGGGAGGTCGGGCAGGTGGGGGTCGCCATTGACTCCCTGGCCGACATGGAGACCCTCTTTGATGGTATTCCGCTGGACCGAGTGACGACCTCGATGACGATCAACGCCCCGGCGGCGATCCTGGTGGCCATGTACATCGCCGTAGGCGATAAGCAGCAGGTGCCCAGGGAGCGGCTGGCAGGAACGGTCCAGAACGACGTGCTCAAGGAGTACGTCGCGCGGGGGACGTACATCTTCCCACCAGGTCCCTCCCTCCGACTGGCCGCCGATTTGATCGCCTACTGCTCGACCCATATGCCTCGATGGAACCCAATCAGCGTCAGCGGGTATCATATCCGTGATGCTGGTGCCTCGGCCGCCCAAGAGATGGCGTTTTCCTTTGCCAACGCCATCGCGTATATCGAGGCGGTGCGACGCCGGGATCTTGATATTGACGATTTTGCTCCTCGCCTCTCCTGGATCTTTAACACGCACAACTATTTCTTCGAGGAGGTCGCTAAGTACCGGGCCTTACGCCGGATGTGGGCGAAGCTCATGCGAGAGCGGTTTAGAGCGAAGGATCCTCGCTCGTGCATGTTTCGGACGCATAGTCAGACCGGCGGCTCAACCCTGACCGCCCAGCAGCCGGAGAACAACATTGTTCGGGCCGCCCTCCAGGCCCTGGCGGCCGTCTTAGGGGGAGTGCAGTCCCTGGCGCTCTCTTGTTTTGATGAAGCCTTAGCCCTTCCGACCGAGGAGGCTCAGCGCATCGCCCTGAGGACGCAGCAAATTATCGCCCATGAGTCGGGTGTGGGCGATACCGTGGATCCGCTGGCCGGCTCCTACTACGTGGAAACGCTCACGGACCACCTCGAGCAGAAGGCTTGGAGCATCCTCGAGGAGATCGAGGCCATGGGCGGGTCCGTGCCGGCAATCGAACGTGGCTACATGCAACGCGCAATACAGGAGGAAGCGTACCGGTTCCAGCGAGACGTCGAGCAAGAGAAACGGGTCATTGTGGGGGTGAATCGCTTCTGCGACAGTCAGGAGCATCGGACCCCCATCTTTCGGGTCAACCCTGAGGCGGCCGAGAATCAGAAGGCGAAGCTGGCCGCCTTCCGGGCGCGACGAAAGAGCCAAGCCGTGAAACAGGCCCTGATCCGCCTCCGAGAGGCCGCCCTCGGTGAGGAGAACTTGATCGAGCCTATCCTGGATGCGGTGAAGGCTTACGCGACGATCGGTGAGATCTGCGGCCACCTTCGGGAGGTCTTTGGGGAGTATAAGCCGCCGACAGGGCTTTAAACAGGCAGGTGCCCAGAGCATCCGAGAGGCCGACGAGGAGTAGAGATGGAAGAGGCGGCGGTCATCAGCGCAGTCAGGACCCCGGTCGGGAAGTTTGGGGGAAGTTTGAAGGATATCCCCGCGACCAAGTTGGGGGCCCTCGTCATTACTGAGGCGGTCAAGCGCGCCAATCTCGAGCCGGCTCAGGTCGAGTGGGTCATCATGGGGACCGCACTTCAAGCCACGCAGGGTTTAGGCCCGGCCCGAAAGGCGGCGCTGGAGGCGGGGCTTCCCCCTGCGGTCTCAACGTATGCCGTGAACAAGGCCAGCGGTTCAGGGATCGAGTCGGTGGGGCTGGCGGCCCAGGCGATCTGGGCAGGCACCGCCGATGTTGTCGTGGCCGGCGGCATGGAGAACATGAGTCGGGCCCCGTTTCTGCTCACCCAGACCCGTTGGGGGCATCGAGTCGGCTCCTTTGAGGCGATCGATCACCTGATCCACGACGGCCTGACCTGCCCCGGGACGTCGCATCGGATGGGGATGCTGGCTGAACTCTTAGCGGCACAGTTTCAGATCAGTCGCGAGGAGCAGGATGAGTACGCCTTGTTAAGCCAGCAGCGCATGGCGGCGGCGGTGAAGGCAGGGAAATACAAGGACGAGATTCTCCCTGTCTCCATTCCTCGAGCGAGGGGGAAACCGATTGTCTTCGCCCAAGACGAGCACCCGCGGCCGGAGACGACCCTGGAGGGACTGGCCAAGCTCAAGCCGGCCTTCAAGGAAGAGGGGACGGTGACGGCCGGGAACTCCTCTGGGATCAACGACGCGGCGGGGGCCGTGGTCGTCACCTCAATGCGCAAGGCGAAGGAATTGGGTTTGAAGCCCTGGCTTGTTATCCGCTCCTGGGCCGGAGGCAACATCGATCCGGCCCTCATGGCAATGGCCCCCGTCCCGGCGACGGAAAACGCCGTGAAGAAGGCGGGGCTGACCATAAAAGACATTGATCTCTTCGAGATCAACGAGGCCTTCGCGGTAAAGGTGATCGGCTGCGAAAAAAAGCTCGGCATTGACCGGCAGAAGATCAATGTCCACGGGGGATCAATCGCCATCGGTCATCCCATCGGGGCCTGTGGCACTCGGATATTTGTCACGCTCCTGTATGCTCTCGAGGACCGGCAATTGAGATACGGAGTCGCAACGATGGGGATCGGGGGCGGTGAGGGGAACGCCTTGGTGGTGGAGCGGGTGGAGTCGGTGTAGCGAACCGGTGGCCGGCGGATGCGACGCCTCTTCACGGGTCCCTGGGGACCCGTGAAGACTCCCAGGAGGGCGACGAATGGCAAAGGACTTGGGGCAACGGAGGACACGGGAGCGTAAGAAGACCGCACGCCGGATGGATAAGGCCATCGAGCTGGTCTTGAACCCTCCCCAGGTCGACGTTGGGGTCACCCCCCATGACGTGATCTATCAGGAGAACAAGCTCCGATTGCTCCACTACCGTCCTGTAGTTGAAAAAGTCGCCCCCGTCCCTCTGCTCATGGTCCCGGCCATGATCAACCGGTACTACGTCCTGGATCTGAAGCCGGGAAGAAGCCTTGTCGAGTATCTCCTCAGCCGGGGGATCGATGTCTATATGCTCGACTGGGGCATTCCGGGCCACGAGGACCGGGCCATCACGTGGGATCACCATATTTCCGTCTACCTGCACAACGTCGTGCAACAGGTGTTGAATCTGGCCAAGGTGAAGCGAATATCGCTGCTGGGATATTGTATGGGCGGGACCATGACGGTAATCTACACCACCTTTTATCCCCACCTCGTGAAGAATCTGATCACCTTAACGGCACCGGTGAATTTCCACGATGAGGGCCTGCTCAGCATTTGGACGAAGAAAGAATATTTCAACGTCGACCGGGTGGTCGAGGTCTTGGGCAATGTTCCCCCCCATATGATGCAGAGTGTCTTCATGATGCTCAAGCCGACGAACCAGTTCTCCAAAATCGTCAGCCTTGCCGATAGACTCCACGACGATGAATTCGTCGATCTGTTCTTCGCCATGGAAACCTGGGTCAACGACAACATCCCCTTTCCCGGAGAGGCCTTTCGGAAGTATATTAGGGACTGCTATCAAGAGAACCTCCTCTGCCAAAACCGGATGGAGGTGAGCGGGCAACATGTTGACCTCAAAAAGATTACCTGCCCCTTGCTGATCATTGCTGCCGCAAAAGATCACATCTGCCCACCGGACTCGGCCGCCATCCTTCAGGACCTAGTGTCAAGCGACGACAAGAAGGTAGTCGTTCTTCCCAGCGGCCACGTGGGGATCGTGTCGGGTGGTGTGGCCTCGAATTTTCTCTGGCCGGCCTTGGGGGATTGGCTCACGGCCCGATCTGAACGCGCTTGAGTGAGCCGGATCGCCTGTGGACCGTCGGCCATGCACTCCGATGATTCGTACTTGGGTGTGAGGAACACGCGATGTCCGAAGAGACGCAGAATCCCTTTATGGAGATGTATGCCACCTGGGAGAAGGTGATGGCCGAATCGCTCGACATCATGGTCCGGAGTCCGGCCTTTATCGCCAGTATGGCCAAGCTCTTCGAAAACTTGATGGTGTCTAGTGAACAGATCGACCGAACTGTCCAGTCCACCCTTCATGCCATGAATCTCCCGTCAGGGAAGGACGTCAGGGATATCTTTGAGGCTTTGGGTTCCTTGAGGGTTGCGGTGGATGAACTCAAAGGACAGGTGGATCTGCTGCTCCAGCAAACCGCGCAGGCAGGTAGGAAGAGGAGTGAGGGTCGGAAGAAAAGGAGGACGCGATGAACGAGCACGCCGTCTCAGACGTCGCCGCGCAGCTGCTCAACGTGATGAGGGATGCGTTTTCGGCAGCGGTGGAGGCCACGGCCAAGGCCCAAGAACAAACGTTGAGGTTCTACGATGACCTGGCGAAGCGGGGCGGCCTCGCCCAGCAGGAGGGTCAGCGGTTCCTCGAGGATTGGCTCAAGACCTCGAGGGAGAACATGGAGGCCTTTCAACGACAGGCTCGGGAAAATTTAAAGCGGTGGGAGGAGAGCCTCCCGAAAGGCATGACGCTGGCAACGATGGCCAGCAAAGAGGATGTGGAAGCCCTGGCCAAAAAAATCGACGAATTGACCAAGAAATTGGAGGCCCTGAGCCGATCGTGATGAGTCGTCTGCGGGCTTGCGATACCTCGCCCCTTTCCCTTCCCGGAATACCCAGCCTCTGGTCTCAACTGCACGCCGCGACCGGCCGTGAGCCAGCCCCCAGGGACGCCCGGCTATTTCCCGCGTGCGGAAGGCCCGCTACCTGCCCGTTTCTTCAGCAGTTGATCTACCTTGGCCTTGAGGTCCTCTACGTCGCGCTGGAGGCTTGCCAAGGCCTCCAAGACCCTCCCCACATCTTGGGTCGAGGGGAGACCCATCGCGTGAAGATACGCCTGGATCCCCTTATCCATCTGCTCCTTGATCGTGAGGGAGTTTTCCAGGGCCTTTCCCATACTGCTGAGAAAGGCCGGGTTGCGGAACAGCGCGTCCATGTTCTGTGAGACGAGTTTCTCCCAAGCAGAAAACGTCTCCATATAGAGATTTCCGCCCCTTGTCCCCGCTTGTTCCTTCTCGCTCGCCATCAGTTTCCCTCCACGGTAAAAAAAGCCCCGTCCACTGGACGGGGCTTTTTTACGCTGTCGGCATACCTCAGCTCCTGAGGTCGTAGAGATCGAGGACTTTCTCGGTGTACTTCGTGGTGGTCTCGCGGGTCTCCCTCCCGGCGCGGTCTAGCAGCGCCTGGACGGTCTCGGTGAACCGGTTCAGGGCCTCCCGCTGGGCATCCACGAGGCGCGCGAGCTTCTCGCCCCCCTCCCAGCAGAGGGACACCGCATTCTGGGGGAACCGCGTCGGATCCTTCGGAAGCTCCTGCGCCACGGCGACCTGCCGATTCCAGAACTCCTGGGCCTCTTCGGAGGCCTGGCGGATCGTCCCCTGCACATTGCCTAGATACTGGACGCCTTCCCGTGCGATGGCGGCGCTCACCTCAACCGTCCGCCCCGAGAGATCCCGATTGACCTCGCTGGCCAGGGAGAACGCCTGGACGGCTTTGTTGAGCGTCTCGGCCAATGCCTCATTCGCCTTCGCGTTGATCTGTGAAAAAGTCTCCTGTACCATCCTCGTACCCTCCGTTTTGATTTAGCCTTCCGGTCCCACGTTCTCTTCCCAGCCAACCTGAGAGGATCGGAACCATTCGTTCAGGAATATAACACCATGCGTTATATTTGTCAAGCCTTTTTTTACGCTTTGCATTAAAAAATGCTGTACAGATTCAAATCTTTAATTATAAACCATAATATAGCTAGATAGGTGTGTTTGAGCAACCGTATTCGAGGGGAAAATGCCTCAGGGCGTCAGACGGCTTGCCGACCTTTGGTTCGGGACAAAAGACACCGAGGTCACCTTCCCTTAAAGTGGGGTTGCCGCTTTTCTAGAAAGGCATTGACCCCCTCCGTCCTGTCCTCCGTCCCAAAGCAGAGAGCGAAGGCCTTTGCCTCCAGGGCCAAGGCACTTGTCAGATCAGCCTCATACCCTCCGTCGATCACCTTCTTGGCCAATTCGAGTGCCACCGCACCCTTGCTGATCAGCTGCTGGGCGAATTTCCTCACCGCCGCCATCAGTTCGGCCGCAGGGAAAACCTTGTTGACGAGGCCGATCCGATAGGCCTCCTGGGCATCGATGATCTCTGCAGTGAAAATCAGTTCCTTCGCGCGTGACTTGCCGAGGAGGCGGGTGAGCCGTTGGGTGCCGCCCGCTCCAGGGATAAATCCCAGGTTGATCTCCGGCTGGCCGAACCGGGCCCGATCCGATGCAAAGATCATGTCGCAGGCGAGGGCCAGCTCGCACCCGGCCCCCAAACAAAACCCATTGACGGCTGCGATGACTGGCTTCTTGAGGCGCTCGATCCGGTTGAAGGCTGCCTGAAAATCCTGAGAGGAATGCAGGGCCTCCAGGGGGCTCATATGCTGGAATTCGGTAATGTCGGCCCCTGCGGCGAAGGCCTTCTCCTCTGCCCCTGTCAGGATCAAGACCCGGACGTCCTGGTCCTGCTCGGCCTGGTCCAACACCCGGGCAAGCTCCTGGAGCATCATCTGATTAATTGCATTGAGCGCCTTGGGACGGTTCAAGGTGAGGAGAGCGATCCCGTCCGTGACCTGGTACGTGAGCGTCTGAAGCTTCATTATTTATCCCTTTCTGGGTTTTTCATAAGTGTAAAAACCGCGGCCGGTCTTTTGGCCGAGGAAGCCAGCGTCCACCATACGGACCAGGAGCGGACAGGGACGGTACTTCGGTTCCCCAAAACCATCCTGAAGAGTCTGCATGACGGCCAGGCAGACGTCAAGGCCGATCAGATCGGCCAAGGCCAAAGGACCCATCGGATGGTTGGCCCCGAGTTTCATCACGGTGTCGATGGCCTCGGCGGTTCCTATCCCCTCCATCAGGGCGTAGATGGCCTCGTTGATCATGGGCAAGATGATTCGATTCGCGAGAAAACCCGGATAATCGTTGGCCTCTACGGAGGTCTTGCCTAACCGCTCGGCCAGTTGGCGAGTGATGGCAACCGTCTCTTCCTCGGTGGCGAAGCCCCGGATAATCTCTACCAACCGCATGATGGGGACTGGGTTGAAGAAGTGCATCCCGATGACTCTCGCAGGACTTGAAGTGGATGAAGCGATCTTGGTGATGGGGATAGACGACGTGTTCGTAGCCAGGATCACTTCAGGTCTGCACACCCGGTCGAGTTCCTCAAAAACACCCTTCTTGACCGAAAAGTCTTCGGCGACTGCCTCGATGACAAAGTCAGCAGGCGCGCAATCGGAGAGGGCAGTCGTTAGGGTGAGGTTTTTGAGCATCTCCTCCTTCTGTACCTCGGTGAGCTTTCCTTTCTCCACCCCCTTGGAGAGGCCGGCGGCAATCCGATTCCGGGCCCGTTCGAGGATATCCTTTGCCACATCCTCAAGGAGGACCTGGAAGCCTCCCTGCAGGGCTACTTGGGCGATCCCGTGTCCCATGGTCCCCGCGCCGACAACGCCAATGACCTTGATCTCCATCCTTCAATCCCTCCACCCAAGGTCCAATCTGCTTGGGCCGTTGATGCTTCGCCCCTCAGACTTTCTCTACGATGAGGGCAATCCCCTCTCCACCACCGAGGCAGAGGGCACAAAGTCCCCGTCGGGCCTGGCGTTCTTGCATGAGATGCAAGAGGGTGGTCAGGATGCGGGCTCCTGTGGCACCAATGGGATGACCCAACGCCACCACTCCCCCGTTGACGTTCACGCGGTCTTCCCTCAATCCCAGGATCTGGCAATTGGCGAGGGCGACTACGGCAAAGGCCTCATTGATTTCAAAGAGGTCAATGTCTTCGGCGCTCAAACCAGTCTTCTTGAAAACCTGCTTGACCGCCTCTGCCGGCGCGATCGTAAACCACTCTGGAGCCAGGGCGGCCTGGGCATATCCCACGATCCGGGCCAACGGTTTGATCCCCAGTTGGGCGGCGCGCTTTCCCGACAACACGGTGACCGCTGCCGCCCCGTCGTTCACGGACGGAGCGTTCGCCGCTGTGATCGTCCCGCCCTCCTTGAACGCCGGCTTCAACGTGGGAATCTTTTCCAGCGCGAGTCGGTTGGGCTCTTCATCCTCTGCGACGACCGTCGTCTCACCCTTTCGCCCAGGCACGGGGACCGGAATGATTTCGGCTTTGAAGTGTCCCTCGCGCTGGGCGGTCAAGGCTCGCATATAGCTCTGCAACGCGTATCGATCCTGCTCCTCCCGAGACACCTCATATCGTTCAGCGCACATCTCCCCGCACATGCCGACGTGCATATCATTCAGGACGTCCCAAAGGCCATCCTGGATCATGCCGTCGATGAGCTGTCCGTGCCCCAAGCGATACCCGGTCCGGGCCTTGTCCAACAGGTATGGCGCCCGGCTCATGCTCTCCATCCCGCCGGCCACAATGATCTGCGCATCCCCACTCCGGATGGCCTGGGACGCCATGGTAACCGCCTTGAGGGCGGACCCACACACTTTGTTGATGAGGGTTGCGCCAACTGACTCCGGCAAGCCGGCCGCAATCGCTGCTTGCCGGGCTGGGGCCATTCCCATCCCGGCGCTCACCACGTTGCCGAGATAGACCTCGTCCACCTGCGCTGGCTCGAGGTGTGCGCGGCCCAGCGCTTCGGCGACGACCAGACCCCCTAACCGGGGTGCTGGAACCGACGCCAACGTTCCGTTGAAACTTCCGACGGGAGTCCGGACAGCACTCCCGATGACAACATCATCCATCGTGGGTCTCCTTCCCCTATTTTGAGCGTTGCGGGCTTTCCTGGCCCCGCGCGACACCTGCTCGGTTCTTTTTGTGCCTCGAGAGGCGTTTCTCGATCTCGTGGCGACAGCGCGGGCAGCGAACACCAAGATGGTAGCCGTGGTCCCAGCAGAATCTTTCCTCAATCTGTATAGCCCACATTTGGCCTCCTCCTCATAACTCATATTTAGAAACGAGACAACAGGGACTTTACTTCCGGTCCCTTCACCTGACCCCGGTACGGGAGACTCGATTCGCCGCCAATATAACACAATGCGTTAATGTGGTCAAGGGTTTCCTGCGAAGCATTATATTTTTAATGCGAAGAGTCATATTTTTGGTTTTCAAGGTAAAAAGCCTCTCGTTGAGCAAGCTATCGAGGAACGAGGCAGGCACAATAGAGGTGGGAGACACAGCGGGTGACGCTAGGGAGTCTCAACCAGCCTATTCTCCGTCTTTTTAAGCTTTCTTTCGAGCCGCTCAAGACTCTCCCTGAGCGACTCCACTTCGGCCTTGAGAGAGGCATGGGCGGACTCCTCGGGTTGCTCCCGTGATGAGGCACCTGGGGCCTGATCGAGGGTCCACCCCGGAGGCATCCATCCCCGCATCGTCAATTCCCGCCAGAGCTTGCCTGCCTCTGCCTGGGTGGCCATAAGGGCTTCCAGGTTGGATGAAAGCTGCCTCTGGAATAGGTCTCGGAGGGATTCCCCATATTGGATCAGTTGGTGGAGGAAGCTGACCGGCAGGAAGTGGGTCCGTTTCTCCTCCTCCAGAATGATGTGCGCTAACGTGACGGTGGTCAGGTCTTCGTGCGAGGAGGTATCTACGACTTTGACCTGCTTCCCCTCACGGATGAGGGCTGCTATCTCCTCGAGGGTAATATAGCAGCTCCGATTGGTGTCGTAGAGCTTTCGGTTGCTATACTTTTTTATAAGGAGTGGAGCCTCCGTCATCGAAATACCCTTCCGGGGATGGGCCCACGATTTTCGTTTCCCCTGACGGGAGAATAGACCTCATCATACATACATCCCGCCGTTCACGCTCAGGACGTGGCCGGTGATGTAGCTCGTATCATCGGAGGCCAGAAAGACCACCGCTTTCGCCACTTCCTCCGGCTTGCCGAACCGCCGCATGGGGATCTGGACGAGGACCCTCTCCCGTACGTCGCCGGGGGTGTGGGTCACCATATCGCTCTCAATGAATCCCGGCGCCACGGCGTTGACGGTGATCCCCTTTCCGGCTAACTCCCTGGCCAACGTTTTCGTCATGCCGATGAGCGCCGCCTTGGCCGCCGCATAGTTTGTCTGGCCGTAGTTTCCCATCTGACCAACAACGGACGAGATGTTGATGATCCTGCCGTAGCCTCTCGCCTTCATCCCCATGACAAAAGCCTTCGTGCAGTGGAAGGCCCCGTCCAGGTCCACCGAGAGTACAGCCCTCCAGGTTTCATAATCCATATTGGCAAAGCTCTTATCGCGATTAATGCCGGCGTTGTTCACCAAAATGTCCACCCGGTCAAACCGGTGGAGTATCGCGTCTCGCATGCGGAGAACCTGCTCGGGATTGCTGATATCCGCCTGACAGATCTCGACCGCCCTTCCCATCCTTTCGATTGCCTGGGCGACCTCCTCGGCCGAGGCTTTGTTCCGCTGGTAGTTGAAGGCTACGTCGGCTCCCTCCTCGGCCAGGGCTAACGCGATCGCCCGGCCGATCCCCCGGGAACCCCCGGTCACCATGGCAACTCGCCCCTTTAGCCTCATTGCATCATCCTCCCCTCTTGACGGCTCCCTGAGGGCCTTTCACGAAGAATATACCACCGCCTCGGATTCGAAGGCAATCTCCAATCCGAACATTATAATACATTAATTGTAAAGGCATTTCCTTGTAACATCGAGCCTGGGCAAATGGCAAAAACGTGGCCTTGACGGGTATGACGCACCTGCTATGACGCAACTGCTAAAAATGGCTTGACACTGGAACGGGCATTGCACTGTAATAATTATAGAGGGATCGTGCAGATCTCTCCACTGAATTGACGAGAAAAACTGAAAAGGGGTGGAAGAAAATGGAGCCGGCCGTAATCGTAAGTGCAGTCAGGACCCCCATCGGCACGTTTAATGGGTCCTTAAAGACCGTCCCGGCAATAAAGCTTGGGGCCCTCGTCGCCGCCGAGGCGGTGAAGCGGGCTAATGTGGAGTGCCACCAGGTGGACGAGTTGATTGTGGGCAATATCCTCCAGGCGGGCCTCGGCCTCAACCCGGCTCGCGTCGTGGGGGTCGAGGCCGGGTTTCCCATCGAGGTGCCCGCGTACACACTCAACAAGGCTTGCGGCTCGAGCATCAAAGCAGTCACCCTGGGGGCTCAAAGCATCCTGCTGGGCGAGGCGGAAGTCGTGGTGGCAGCGGGTATGGAGAGTATGAGCACGGCCCTCTATTACGTCCGGCGGGGGCGATGGGGACAGCGGTTGGGGCACGGCGAGCTCGAGGATGCGCTGTTCGCGGACGGCCTAACCTGCCCCATTACGTTTGTCCATATGGGAGCCACCACCGAGCAAATTGCCCAAAAGTACCGGATCGGTCGAGACGAGCAGGATCGCTTCGCCTTGAAAAGCCAGGAGAAAGCCCAGCAGGCCCTCAAGGCCGGAAAGTTTCAGGCCGAGACCGTCCCGGTTCAGGTTCCGCAGCCGAAGGACGAGCCTCTCCTGTTCGCCCACGATGAGCACCCGCGGGAGACAACCTTAGAGAAGCTGGCCAAGCTGAAACCGGCCTTTCAGGACGAAGGGAGCATCACGGCGGGAAACGCCTCCGGGATCAACGATGGGGCCGCGGCAGTCGTGGTCACGTCCATGAAAAAGGCTGAGGCGCTCGGGCTCAAACCGTTGGCGGCTATCCGAAGCTCAGCCTCGGCAGGGGTCGATCCGAGCCTTATGGGGATGGGACCAGTCCCGGCCTGCCAGAAGGCGCTCGAAAAGGCCGGGCTCAAGCCGGAAGAGATCGACCTGTACGAGATCCATGAGGCCTTTGCTGCGCAAGTGCTGGGCGTCTTGCGGGAGTTCCCGGTTCCGGAGGAAAAGCTCAACGTTCACGGCGGCGGCATCGCGCTGGGACACCCTATCGGAGCGAGCGGTGCGCGGATTCTCACGACCCTTCTGTATGCGCTCCACGATCGGGGTGGGCGCTACGGGTTGGCCACCGGCTGCATCGGCGGGGGCCAAGGGATCGCCATGGTGCTCGAGCGACTGTAGGGGGGACGCTCAATGGGCGGTAAAAGTGTTGACGGGCTCGAGGTGGGGCAAAAGGGGGTCGTGGTCAAGACGATTACGGCGGCAGATATTCAGCAATACGCGACCCTCACTGGAGATACGAATCCGCTTCACACCGACCACGCCTTCGCCAAGGGGACGCGATTCGGAGAGCCCATCGCCCAGGGGATGCTCGCGGCCAGTGTGATTTCCGCGGCCATTGGCAGCCGGCTGCCTGGCCCCGGGACGATCTATCTCTCCCAGGAGCTCCGGTTTCTCAAGCCCGTCAAGGTCGGCGATACGGTCATCGCCCGGGTCGAAGTGACGGAACTGATCAGAGAGAAGAATCGCGTCCGCCTCAGGACGACCCTGCACAATCAACGCGGGGAACAGGTCATCGAAGGTTCTGCGCTGGTCATCCCGCCGACGGCGGACCACGGAAAAGAAACGCGGAAGGGCTAGTCCCTCTCTACTCGCCCCCCTGCTTCAGGAACGCCTTGTTCTCCCTCGATGCACACTCCCGGGGACGAGAATTTGCCGGAACTCAAATGACCTGCGGATGCCAACGGGGGACCGTCACGAGCGGCGCACTCTCTTGCGCTGAGTCCTACGGACGCGGCCGCGCGATGAAGATTTCCCCCGCCGGGCAGAGGTCTTCTTTGAGGCGGCACTCTGCGATTGATATTTCAGAATGGTGGCCCGGAGCAGATCGATGGTACTGATAATCCCGACCAGGGTTGAGCCACGGAGAACCGGAAGGCAGCCGATGCGATGCTCCACCATCAGATCCGCCGCTGTCTCGGTCGGGGTCTTTGGGGTGACCGTGAAGACCTTTCGGGTCATCACGTCGCCGACCTTCACCTGAGTCCCCCAGGCCTGGAATCGCTCCTGCTCCTCAGGCACGGCGAGCGACGAGGGGAGCAACAGGCGGACATCCCGATCGCTGAGCATCCCGACGAGCCGCTTTCCTTGGACAACCGGGAGATGGCGGATCTCATGGGTCCGGAGCATCCTCAGGGCGTGCCAAATGCTGTCCTCAGAGCGGACCGTAATGGGCTTTACAGTCATATAGTGTTCGACCGCCATCTCCGCCTCCTCCTCATCCATTGCGTCCGGCTACTTCCCCAGAGTCGCCCGCGGTCACGGAGAATCAGCCGTTGATTCTCTTGTCCCTCTGCTGCCTGCGCACCGGGTTTCCTATGGCAGAGAAGCAGCCTCGCCTCTCTGTCGCCCGTGTCAGGCATTACCATGCCTCCGGGTGTAAAGCAAGGCCAAATGGACGGCGGGGCCGACAAAGGCTGGACCGCGACGCGTGAGAGGGGTTGTCTTTTTGATGATGGCCCACCGCGAGGCGGAGATGGAGTTCCTAAACGTGGCCACGCCGGAGTGCTTCCTGTTTGCGGTCATGACGCGAATGCTATGACGCATATGCTAAAAAAGACTTGACAATTGGAGCCTGCATTGAATAGTTACTGAATAATTGCAGCCAAAATCTATGACAATATGCGTAAAGAGAGGATATAAGAAAGGCACAATCTTCAAGAAGACTAAGGGTCCTGGTGGGTGCTGAGGCCGTAAGCCGGCCCAAGCTGGAACCCCTCGCTTTACCAAAGCTGATCATCGGCAACATCCTCGGCGGCGGCCAAACGGTCGCTCTGGTGGTTGCACTAAGTCAAGGAGGCGACGATGGTCGGGAGGAGCATAGACCAGCTCGAGCTCGGACGGAAGGCCGTCATTGTCAAGACCATCACGGCTGCTGATGTGCGGCAATTTGCGAACCTGACTGGAGATCGGAACCCCTTACACTTGGACGGGGCCCTCGCCAGAGCCAGTCGGTTCGGGGAGCCGATTGCCCATGGGATGCTGTCGGCCAGCGTCATCTCCGCCGCCATCGGGGCCAAGCTCCCCGGTCCCGGGACGATCTATCTGTCCCAGGATCTTCGCTTTATGCGCCCCGTGAAGATTGGCGATACGCTCATCGCGGGGATCGAAGTGACCGAACTGAATAGAGAAAAGACCAGGGTCCGTCTCAGGAGGACCCTGAACAACCAGCGCGGGGAGCAGGTCATCGACGGTTCCGCACTGGTCATCCCACCAATGGACCATCGGAAAGATAGTTAGCGATACAATCCATCCTTCCCAGCCATCACCGTCTTTCTCGGCGTGGACACCCTCCTCCGTTGACAGTATGCGATCGCATCCCTTAAAATAAGGGTCTTTGAGAGGAGATCTTTCCCAAGAAGGACGATGATCGCGATGGGACCGACTCCGCTGTGGGTGCAAGACCTGTATGATCGGATCGAGGCCGAGACCTCGAGCCTCTTTATCCTTCACCACAATATCGCCGATTATGTTCCTCTCGGTCGGGCGTATCTCTCATTTCCTGTTTTTCTCGCTGAGTGGTTGGGGGAAACAGGTCCCGTTATTTTCTACAATCGGTCCACGGGCCTTCGCTTTCACAACGAGGAGACAGAGCGCCGATTTCGCGACGCGGCGGGTCTCAAGGTTGCTCGCGAACAGCGAGAGCCCACCCTGGAGGAGCAGCGGCGGCGGGCCTTAATGGCGTTAGGCGAGGCAGCAACCGTCGAACCCCCGCCCCTCCCCACGCATCCCACCAAGGTTGTCCCGCTCGTTGGACAGGCACTCCGGTCGGGACGTCTCCGGGACGGCGGGCGCCGCGCGATTACTATCCTCGAATATGCCGAGAGTATTGCCCCCGCGGCCGATTTTTCCTGCATGAATGAGGATGATCGAACCGCCTTGGTGGCCCTCCTCAGTCTTGCGACCGATCGCACGATCCAAGATCAGGGTGGGGTGTTGCTCCTCACGGTCAGCAATCTCGCTGACCTGCACCCGGCCCTCCGCCAGCCGGGTGGTCGGGCCGAGGTGATTGAGGTTCCCCTTCCCGATGAAGCGGAGCGGCTCCAGTTCATCGAGCACCTCCGGGAGCAGGATGGCTTTGGGCTCCGTATGAGTACAGCGGAGCTGGCGCGAGCCACCGCCGGGCTGACCCGGCTCCATCTCGAGCAACTCGGTCGCCAGGCCAAGGCCAAGGGCTCCCCCTTGACGTTTGAAGAGATCAAGCAGCGCAAGCGTGAGATCCTACGGCAAGAGCTGTACGGGATGGTCGAGCTCGTTGAGCCGAGCTTTGAATTAGAGACCATTGGAGGGCTCGCTGCGGTCAAACAGTTCTTCCAAGAGGTGATCCAAGCCATCCGTGAGGGAGACCTGAAGATGGTCCCGCGGGGCATTACGCTCGTGGGTCCCCCCGGGGTGGGGAAGACGGCCGTGGCCGAGGCGTTGGCAAGAGAATGCGGGTTCAACTTCGTCAAGATCACCAATCCCCGGGAAAAGTGGGTGGGGGCCTCGGAGCGGAACTTCTGGAAGATCCTGCAAGCCCTCAGATCTTTAACGCCCCTGGTGGTGTTGGAGGACGAAGCAGATCAGACCGAGCAGTCCCGGGATGAAATCAGTGGCGATTCAGGCGTGACCAACCGAATTCGTCAGATGCGCTTCGAGTTCACGGGCGATCCCACGATTCAGGGGAGGGTCCTGTGGATCCGGATCACGAACCGTCCCGACAGGCTGGATCCGGCGGAACGGCGCTCAGGCCGGTTCAGCGAGCGGATCCCTCTCCTCATGCCGGACGCGGATGAGCGGGTGGCCATCTTTGAGGTCATCCCGAAGAAGCACGGTTTTCCCATCGAGGCCGTCGATTTTACCGTCATGGCGGAACTATGCGAGGAGCGGTTCCCGGGGCAGATTACGGGTGCAGACATCGAGGAAATTTCGCTCAGGGCATACCGGCACGCCAGGGTTCGCGGGGTAAAGGCTGTCGCGGACGAGGATTACCGCTGGGCGATTGAGGATTTCATTCCCTCTCAGTCGGCGGAGCTCATTCATCACCAAGAGCTCATGGCGGTCAGCCACTGTTCCTCGCGGCGGTTCTTGCCCGAGCGGTTCCGGGACCTTCCGGCGGAGGAGGGCCGATCCCGCGAATAGTGCGGAGGGAAGGCGTCGATGGGGGAATACATCGAGATCGAAGGAGGATTCGTTCGGCTGTTCCGGCGTGTTCCCCAAGGGGGAACAATGCTAGAACGAGAGGTGTCGCTTAATGGTTTTCTTCAAACCCTGATTCCTGCCACCGACGGGTTGCACAATCTCCCCCTCCTCCCCGTTGGGACGCGCTTCGTCCTGGGCCGGGGATCGGATCTTTTGATTGTGGTGGAGCATCCCCCCCAGGTGCGTCGCTTCACCTGGCAACCGGGCGGGTCCCAGGAAGCCGCCAGGGAATATACGTTGGCCTTTCCGTACATCCTCTACCTTCTGGTATTTCACCGAGGATGGTTCGAGGAGATGCGGATCTACTATCGGCCTGCCCCGCTGAGCACGGATGCTGACCCCCTGTTCTTCCCAAACCTGTGGAATGTTTCTGCCGCGGACACTCCCATGGCGAAGTGTCGGGCATGTCTTCAGGGTCGGCCTCCGTTCGACGAGCTCACCCTCAGCACGCAGGTGCAAAGTGTCATCGAGTTCTTTTGGGGAACCAGCTTCAACATGGCGATCGAAGACAGTTGCTTCCTGCGGGCGGCAAAGCGCGACAGCCGGATTGGCACCCTGGAGGCATGGGAAGCGGCGAGTCGCCGGGACCCTCTCTTTCCCCTGGAGGTAGACTGGGAGACAGTCGGGACGGGCCTTAGGGAGACAGCCAACGGGCACATGACCTGGCGTGGCGTTCCTGCTCCCATTGGGGACGCATCGGACTTAGCCGATCTGGTTTATCGAGTCCAGGAGGGGTAGAAATTGTTCCCGATCTATGCGAAGGAGCCGGAATTTCACGAGCCCGAAGAGCCCATCTACTACCTCGTGAGTCGAAACGGCCTTTTTCAGATCAAGCGGACCCCCGTCTTTCGCTCCCGAATTCGGATCCCGGGGCTCGTGTGGCTTGACGAAGAGGAGGAGGGGGCGGAGTTTCTCCTCCCCGTAATCCCGGCGAAAATCTTGGGCGAAACAATGGCTTTCTTCCGGGAGGTCTTTCGCAAGTATCGGGCTGAGGCCGCCGTCCTCCTCTATCTGAGGGAAGGAGCGGGGGAGTACGAAATCCGGATCCCACCCCAGACGGTGGCGGGAGGTCATTGCCGATATGAAGTCGGTCCGAATCCTGTGGGCTGTCTCCGGGTGGGGACCATTCACAGTCATGGAGTAGCTGAAGCCTTTCATTCAGAGCTCGATGATGTTGACGAGCAATATGATGATGGGATCCATGTCACCATCGGGACCCTGCACGCCAAACCCACCGTTTGCTGCTCGCTCGTGGTGGACGGTCGGCGCTTTGACCTCCGACCAGAGACGGTCCTCGAGGTGATGCCCTGGCAGCTGGATCCATCGATCCGGCTCGAGGATGCGCAAGAGGTGACCGCCGAGCCCCCTCCTGAGGGTTCGGATCAAAGTGGTCGCCCCTCGCCCATCTAATAGACCGTAGTCCGAGGTCCGAAGTTGAAAAGTCCGGCGGGAACTTACGCTTTTGACGTCGGACGGGGACATCGCACATCGGACAGTGACAGAGCTATGCGCGAGATCAAGGTCATCGGCATTGGCGGGATCGGTTGTGCCCTTCTTCCTTTTCTGGCCCGATATCTGAATTATCGGGGCGACCGAGCTCGAGTCACCCTGATTGACGGGGATGAGTTTGAGCGGGCCAATGCGGACCGGCAAGCCTTTGGGACACTGGGGAATAAGGCGAAGGTCAAGGCTGCTGAGATGGCCCGGGAGTTTCAGAGCCTCTCCTTCCGGGCCGTCCCCGAGTACGTCACGGAGGCTAACATTGCCCAATACATTCAAGATGGAGACACGATTTTTCTGGCGGTGGACAACCACAAGACACGAAAGCTGATAAGCGACCACTGTGAAAAACTTGCGGCTGTGACCTTGATCTCTGGGGGGAATGATTTCACGGACGGCAATGTTCAGGTTCACATTCGGAAGGACGGTGAGGATCGGACCGCGCCGATCACGCGGTTTCATCCCGAGATTCGAAACCCCCGTAATCGCTCACCTGCGGAAATGTCCTGCGAGGAGCTGATGGAGCAAAGAGCACCTCAGCTCCTTTTTACGAATCTCGCCGTTGCCTCCGCCATGCTCAACGCCTTCTATAGCTTCTCTGACGGGGTACTCCAATACGGCGAGGTTTACCTCGACATCATCGAGGGCAAGAGCAACCCGGTCAAACGCGAGGGAGAGAGAGAACAGTGAGCGAGCCACTCAAGCAGGCTCAGCGGGTCCATTCGGTGTCCCCTACGCGGACGGAGGAAACAGTCAGAGTCATCTATGGGGTTCATTCCCTCGAGGCGAGTATTGCGGGGCGGAGCGTCGGAGAGGTCCGCACCGCGTTGAAGCAAGCGTTGAACATCGGGCCTCAGGCCGTCGCGGTTGTGGACGGCCGAGAGATTCTGGAGAGCTACATGCTCCAGGCCGGTGAGGTCCTGGAGTTTGTTCGACTGGCCGGAGAGAAAGGCTAGGCTCGGAGTATCGCGGGCTTTTCGCAGTTACAAAAAGTACGCTGGCGTCGCTGATTCGCTCCACCGGCGAGGAGGGAGAGATTGGATCGCCTCACATGGCGAGGGGGGTCAGGAGTGTATAGTAGATGCCGGCAACCAGAGGTATGGTGATGTTATCATCCAGAGGGAGCGGGAGACACTCTGTGATGGCAGCGATGACTGCCCCTCCGAAGGCAATGGCAGGCGAAAAAAAAGGGAGCGTCACGAGGAAGGCCGTCACCAGGAAAGCTCCCGACCCCGACAGAGTCTTTCCTCTGCCTACCCGGTAACCTCCCAAAGCCTGCCCGACGACCGATGCGGCCGTGTCCCCACAGGCGAGGACCAATAGGGCTGCCGCGGCGACGGTCCGCTCGAACGCGAGGATTGTCAACCAGCAGGCCACAAGATAATAGGTCGCCCCTGTGAGGCGAGTCTCCTCTCCGGGTCGCATCGCTCCTTGAAACCCGCGGAGGAACAGGCGATTCAGGGCAGGCCACCATAGCCGGAGGATGTCTGCTCCGACAAAGGGAAGGACAAGGGTGCCCAGAATGAAGAGGGCCTGGAGCTTTGTGAGGTTCAGGAACACATAGAGGAGGGGAATGAGACCGCCGGCGAGGTGAATGAGCTTACGAGCCGTCTCGAAGGATGGAAGCAGCACCCGCCTCTTCCCTTTTTCGATTGCTTCACCCGTCTCCTACAGGTACTGCCCGTAGCGGATCTTCTCGATGACCTCCTTGATCTTCCGGTATTCCTCGATCACACGAAGGAGGTCCTGGGTCTCCACAAGGCCCGGCTGCTGTCCGCACCCATCCAGGCGTGCCTTTTCCTCGAGGGTCCGTTGCACAATCTCGTATAGGTCGGCCCCGCTCATCTTGACCGTTCGCGCCATAATGGCATCGAAATCCATCGGTTTGAACAACGGTCGGCCGGCCAGGGCTTCGGCCTTTCTCTGGTGAATCTCGAGGATCTCCTGCTTTTCGTCTCCGTCGGGGAGCGGGACCTCGATGAGGCGGTCGAAGCGACTCGGGCCGATAATGGCGGGATCGACTGCGTCAGGGCGGTGCGTGGAGGCGACCATCAGGACCTGGTCATAGCCTCCCACCAGCTCGAGATTTTCGAGGAGCGCGTTGAGCACAAGTCGGCTCGCCCCCCGGGCCTGCTCGATGCTATAGACCCGCTCGAAGGCTAACGCGTCGATCTCATGAAAATACAGGACCACGCGCCCGTTTCCCCGGATGCCACTGAAAATTTCTTGGAAGAGGTCGGCTGCCTCAGCCGCCCACCGTAAGACGATGTTCCGGATGCGACAGTGGAGAAAGAAGGCCTCCGCCTCGCGGGCCAGTGCCCGGGCGAGAAGCGTCTTGCCGGTACCGGGGGAACCGTAGAGGAGAACGCCCTTCATAGGTGTTGTCCCCCAACGGTTGTGGAGCTCGGGTTGTTTGAGAGAGAAAATGAGGCTCTCCACCTCCCGTTTGGCACCGCGAAGTCCACCGACATCCTGCAGGGAAACATCCGGAAGCCCCTCGAGGGAGACCTTCCCTGTTAGAGGACCAAAGCGTTTGGAGATGTTCCTCAGGAGGTCTTCCCACCTTCGGAGGTTGACATCTTTGGTTCGCCGGGGTGTTCGCTCCACCATGGACCTCCTGTCCTCCCCATATCACAGGGGCTTGGGGCAGTCAACGGCCGATGCCCAGACGTGGAGGTCGGATCTTTCCCGGTATTTTCGTTCCGACGAGGGCAAAGGAAGGGGTGGACGAGGGATTAACTCAGAAAAACTGAGAGAGTGTGACCGGGATGCGTGAGCGAGCGCTGCAGGTTATCCACCCGCTCGAGATCCCGAGGACTCCGCTGAGACCGGAACGGTAATACGCGTACCAGCCCGAATGCGGTGGGGAGTTTTGATCCGGTTCACTTCCATCAGAACTGCGACGGTGGTTCTATACCGCTTCGCGATGGTGGAAAGGGTCTCCCCACGCCGCACCCGGTGTTGCTGCCACGCGGGTGGATCCGCCTGGGGACCGTCACGGTCAACGCGGAGTGTGCGTCCGGGGCGGATCAGAGAGCCATTCAGGTTATTCCAGCGCTTGAGATCGCGGGTACTCACCCGGTGAGCACGGGCGATGTCCCAGAGGGTGTCTCCCCGCTGGACCACATAAGATGAGGCTGTCCCAATCGACCGTCGAGTAGTGTTGGAGGTCTTCGCGAGGGTGAGGGCAGGGACAGGGACAGTGATGCGAGTGCCGGCCCGGATCCGGTGGGCGCTTTTCAGCCGATTCATCTCCATCAGGACCGGCACGGTGGTCCTGAAGCGCCGGGCGATGGTGGAAAGGGTCTCCCCCCGCCGCACCCGGTGCTGGCGCCACACGGCCCGACGCGCCTGGGGAAGCCACCTGAGGGCGTCGAGGAAGACAACTTTGCTGCCGGGGGGAAGGTTGAGCAGGTAGCCCTCCTGGGGTGGTGTGACGGTACGCCTGAGCTCAGGGTTCAAGCGTTTCAATTCCTCGGTGCTCACCCCGGCAGCCTTCGCGAGAAGGCGGAGATCCGTCGGTTCAGTCAGGGTGACCTGATCCACCTGCCAGGGATGCTCCGTGGGTGCCGTGAAGCCGTACCGTTCAGGGTCTTTGGCGATGATGGTCATCGCCATGAATGCGGGGACAAAAAATTTGGTCTCCCGGGGGAGCTTGAGCTTCCAGAAGTCGGTGGTCTTCTGGCGTCGGGTAGCCCGGAGGACCTTCCCTTCCCCTGCATTATAGGCCGCAATGGCTAAGGGCCAGGATTCGAACATCGCATACAGGTCCGATAGATATTCCGCCGCTGCCACCGTGGATTTCACCGGGTCGCGGCGTTCGTCCACCCACCAATTTCTCTTCAATCCGTATTTCCGGCCGGTCCCCCTCATGAACTGCCAGATGCCTACCGCCCTCGCCCGGGAGTAGGCGTATAGCTTAAACGCACTCTCGATATAAGCCAGGTTGACCAGGTCCTGGGGAAGACCCTTGTCCGCGAAGATTTGGCGCATCAGTGGAAGGTATTGACCTGAGCGCTCCAGGGCTTCGGCGGTCTGGTCCCGCTTCTTGGTCGTGAAGAGCTCGATGTAGGCTTGTACCTTGCGGTTGGTTTCTACAGGGATGTCGTACGTGACTTCCGGTTGCCAGGGGGACGGAATTGCAGGGATCGTCCGTTCGATAACGCTGACATCCTCCGGGCTGACCAGGGGAGCTTCCTCGTCAGAGGGGATCGCGCTCATCACGCGGATCGCGGCTAACTCATCCCCAAGAGCATCCACCTCTGTGAGAGTTTGTTCTCGGCGGTGCCTGGTTTCGTATGTTAAATCAGCCCAATCGGTCAAGAGAAGGGCACGGGCCCGGGTCAGGAGTGGCATCAGCTCATGATCTTGGCCCACTTCCGCCTGACGCATGGCCTGTCCCAGGAGCTTCTGTGCCTCGGCCAGGACGGGATCGTCGGAGAGATCATCATTTCGGTCAAGAGATATAGGAGCGATGAAGGGTGAGGGTATGGCGACCGTGAGTTTCGGCGGTTGGGGGGGCTGGGATGGAACAGGACTGGAATCTGAGGCAAGGGAGCGCGACGGGAGGCTCTGTTGTGATGATGACGAGGGGTTGGAGCGTGAAAGGGAGAGGGTGCAGCTCGAAAGAATAAGGACACCGGCGATTAAAATCAACCACGGATGCGAGCGATGACGATCCACCCGTACCTCCCTGAGCTCACGCGCTGGACGGCTATTCACGCCTCAAGCCCCCGAGCGCTTGTTGGAGGGCGGGAAGAACGCATTGGGTGGCCTCATACCCGCCTTCCTCGATCGTGTCAAGCTTTTCAAAGGCGAACAGTCCGTGCGACTCAATCTCCTCCGAGCTGACCTGCAGCACGATCGCCCCTCGAGCTTTCGAGGACTCTATCTCCCGGTGGCTCGAGATCTGAGAGATCCCTCGACAGAAGCGCCACAAGGTCTCTGCCAGCTTCCCCGACCCTCGCCGGACGGGGGGGCCAAGGTTCACCGCCAGAATCACCCGGCCTCCCCTCTTCACCGCTTCCAGGATGGGGAGGTTCCCACTCAGCCCGCCATCGAAGTAGTAAGCGTCGCCGATGCGCACGGGGGGGTGTGAGGGAACGGCGGTGCTGGCCAGGATCGCCTCTGCCACTGACTCGGCGGGGTGGTCACCAAAGACCACCCGGCCGGGTGGAAAGAGCCGCGTCGCCGCGACATAGAGGGGCAGTGGTAATTCGCTAAACGTCATGCTCGTCAGTCCTAATGTCCCTTCGATGAAAGAACGCCGTTGTTCAAAGGAGATGAGGCGCCAATCATCCAGGAAATTCCTCCCCTTGCAGGAGAGGTGGTATTGCACGGTCCGTGCCAAGTCACGCAAGTGTGCCAAGGCCTCCCCCGAGCCGCCTTGTTTGCAAAACCAGCCGCCGATGATGGCCCCGATACTGACCCCCACGACCCGTTCTGGCACAAGCTGGGCCTCCGAAAGGGCTCGCCAGACCCCCAAGTGCGCAGCCCCCCGGGCTAAACCGCCAGCCAAGATGAGGCTGAATCGGGATGGGGGCTCTGGCAAGAAGGGGGGAAATCGATGTGAGTTCACCGGGAACCGGGGGGGAGCGTGGATTCGTCGATCCACGAGAGGTAATCAGGCAGGGCAGAAGTGATCGGGAGAGAGATGATTTCAGGGACGGTATAGGAGTGAAGAGCCCTCACCAGCGCTTGGAGCTTTGGAAAGAGATCGGCCCGTCCCTTGCCGACGAGCAAGACCTCTGCCTCCTCCTGGACCTTCCCCTCCCACCAGAAAAAGGAGCGGACGGCAGGGACGATGTTTACGCAGGCAGCAAGGCGCTCCTCCAACAGAGATCTGGCGATCCGCTCTCCCTCCTCGGCTGAGGCAGTCGTGATGAGGAAGACAATGTGCTTTCCTTGAAGCTCGGACATGCGATTGTGACCCTCTCGCTTGGGTTTCTTCGCCATTCAGATCGAAAGGGTAAAGGCCTCGAAGAGTCCTCCTACTCTAGGCAAAAGCAGGTGGTATGTCAAGACATCAGGCGGCGTGACGAAAGCGGTGTTGGATTTTGGATTCGCTTCGCTGGGCGGGCTCTTTCCAGCAAAGTGTTAAGGATTCCGACGGTGGGGTGGCTCATTCGCCCTGGCGAATGGGCCTTAAGCCGTTGAAAAATAAGAGGTAACAACTGAGGGGGTTTTCCTTGGAGTGGTCAGATGCCGGTGTCGTATTCCTTAACACTCAGAACCGTGGCGAATCCAACGACTTATTGGCCTGCCATACGGTGGTGTCAGCAATGTTTACGCTTCTGGATGACACCCTTCGAGCCGACTGCCCCCCTTTTGTACATCTGGATTACATCAAGTCCTTCCAAGCAAAAGGCTCAAGGGAAGAGACCTACAGACACCCTTGAGCTCGCACTGCGTGTGCAGAGAGTGATTTGTGTCATACTCTGTGTGCCTCCGTAACGGTGGTTATACTCAAGGAGACCGGACAACATCCCAGCCAGGGGAATCATGAACTTGGGGGTGACGATAACCCCCGGTCCACCTCCGGCACAATCCTTGGTGTAGAGATAATCCAGGCACCCTTGCGGACGAAGCATGGCCGGCGAGGGTGTTTTGCATTTAGTGGGATGATGGCCGGGCGGGTGGATAATCAACAGGTCATGATCGAACGCCAAGCCTTCTCTAGTCGGAAACGACATTGTCCAGAGGAAAAGGTGCATTCACCTCCACCTCCCCGGATTCTCATCCAGGCCGCACAGGTTTCTGAATCAGGAGCTCGGGTGCGAGACATCCTAGTGGCGGCCGGCAGCTACGCGGTCGATGTGGACCGCGCGGTTGGCCCACCGGTGGATCTCATTATCCCGATCATCGATCCGAGCCAGGATCCCCACCGCGTGCTGACGGAGGTCCGCGCATCGATGCCAGAGGCGCACCTGCTGCCGGTGCTCGATGAGAGGCACCTCTCGAGGGCACTCGACCGATCGCCTTCCGGCGTCACAGACTTCGTGGTCAGTCCGGTGAGAGCCCCCGAGTTGCTGACAAGGGTCCGACGCCTCCTCCCGCTCAGCGTCAAGGAAGAGGCCGAACGAGTCCGGGACCGGCTGCAAGAGGCGATGGGCCTCGAGCGGCTGATCGGGTCGGTCCCGGCCTTCGAGGCGGTGAAGCAGCAGATCTTGCGCGCGGCCAAGGCCGACGTCACCGTTCTCCTGACCGGCGAGACGGGGACGGGCAAGGAACTCACCGCGCAGGCGATTCATTACCTCAGCGGCCGGGCCGCGAAACCCTTCGTGCCGGTCAACTGCGGGGCCATTCCGGCTGACCTGTTCGAGAACGAGCTCTTTGGCCATCATCGGGGGGCGTACACCGATGCCCGCTCGGACCAACGGGGGCTGGTGGCCGAAGCGGAGGGAGGCACCCTGCTCCTAGACGAGATCAACGCCCTAGCCCCGGCGGCCCAGGTCAAGATCCTGCGTTTCCTCGAGGACCGAAGCTACCGACCGTTGGGCGTTCCGCGGAGCATCAAGGCCAACGTCCGCGTAATAGCGGCTAGCAACAGCGATCTGGCCGAGAAAGTCCGGGAGGGGACGTTCCGCGAGGATCTTTTTTACCGCCTTCACGTAGTCTCTCTCCGCCTCCCGTCCCTTCGGGAGCGGATCGGAGACATCCCCCTGCTCGCGGAATACTTCCTTCAGCAATACACCATGACCGACAACGGCTGGCGCTTCTCGCCAGAGGCGCTCGGGGCGATGCGCGAGCATGAGTGGCCGGGTAACGTACGCGAGCTCGAGAATATGGTGCGGCAGCTGGTCCTCATGAACGCGTCGAAGCTGATCCGGGCCGAAGATCTGCCATGGCGTGCCCGACCGGCTGAGGTCAGCCCGGACGACTCCTTTCGCACCGCCAAGGCCCGCGCCATCGTGGGTTTCGAGCGGAGCTATCTGGCCGGGCTTCTTCAGACCCATCGAGGGAACATCACGCGAGCGGCTGAGGCGGCACGACAGGACCGCCGCACCTTCCGCCGCCTCATTCAAAAGCACCATCTGAACTCCTCGGTCTGGAAACACACCCTGTAGGCTGTGCGATCACGTCCCCGCTTGATGCATCGTGCCGCCGCTGTCCTCGAAGCACCGTGGTAAACCACCCCGTTCGCCGCTTCCTGATTCTTTAGCCTGCGAATTTCCGAAGCAGATGCTGAAATCTGGGGATGACTCGAAAACTCTGTTGGAAAGCATCAAGCCTTTCGCCGACTTGCAGTATCTTTTCTTGCGCGACGTTCCCGAGGAATTCTCCCGCCCTTTCAAGATACGTGATCTTTGTTGGTTCAATTTGCATCAATCGAGCGGCTGTGGCATCAACGGCGACCAGATCATCTCCCAAAATCAGCGCTCCGCAATACTTAGGTTCTCCCTGGAGCGGACCATCTCCCTCCATGCCGACGATCCCGTCCACGATGGCAAACTGCGGAATCGGCAGAGTACTGTTGATATCGAGGATGCTTTCGTGAATTCCAGCCCAGTGAAGGACGTTCTTCGGCCAGCCGTATATCGCACCAGGAACGAGACCGAACATGTTTTTGAGAGAAAGAGTCACCCCTGCCCAATGATGGGTCTTCAGCTTCGCCATGGATACCAGGAGATCGGCTTTGAGAACGGTTTCAGGGAGATAAAGATGCTCTAGGCTTGTGAAATGGCTTCGAAGCTTCAGCGACCGGACATCGTCGGTGTTGAGATCCACGTACCGGGCCTTGTGGTCTTTGAGGATTGAATAGAGGCCCGAGGCGGTTAGCAAGTATTCATTGTCCCGGCGATGTCCGGGGCCCTCGGCAACTAAAACTTTTCGAGCCCCAAGACTATGAAAAGCTTCGATGGCAGCAGAAACGACGGCCGGATGAGTATTGATGACACCGCCCGGATCGTATTCCACAAGGTTTGGTTTTAGCACGACCGTCTGCCCTCGCAGGTTGAGGCGAAAAAGTTTTATTCCCTTGAGCAAGATATGCTTCAGGGGCATTTCATAGCTTTTCGCTTCTAGGATGGCAACCTTCGAGTGGTTTTTCTTCCGGTAGGCGCTCCTTTCCCATGGGGACGACTGGTAGCATCCTCCTATGAGAATTGATGAAGATGCAGCCAATGAACTTTTCAGAAACTGTCTGCGATTAAGCATGTGAGTCTACACCCGAAAGGGGTTCGGTCCGTCGCCTAATGCCAGGAGCGCCAAAGCGACGGTCTTTATCTCGCCGAGGAATCCCGTATTCCCGTATCGGTTCGTCAACCGCTGTCTCCATTCGGATATGTCCTGACCGTAGAGTGAAAAACAGAGGGTGGACCAGCTTAAAGCTAGACCCGACTCAACTTGCATGAGCATGTTTCGCAAGGCCTGCAGACTCAGTCTATTCGCCTCTGCTTTCTGGTGGTCCTGAAGGGCAATGAGGGCCAGTGCGGTTGTTTCAGGATAAGGCCATAAGTTCACTGCAAGAACCTCAGGGTTTCCGTAATTCCACCCCCCCCCATCGCACATGCGGTCGTATATCATGAGTTCTCCCTCACGGATCCGCTCTTCAAATCGGGTTTCCTCGAGATAGGGCTTGAGCTTCTTTAAGGCAATCAGCGCATAGGCAGTAGGTTCCACCCAACTGAACGTGCCAAATGTCCATGGCCATCCTTTCAGGTCAGGATTCAATCGGGCAGGCAATCTTTCGGGTGCCAACCGATAGATGACCGAGACAATCCATCCAAGGTCGTCCCCTTCTTGGTGTAGCAGCCACCTTGCTCCCTGTATGGCCTTTTGACCGTGTTGCTCGAAAGGGGCCAAAGCAAGGATGGCAAGAGCGGTAGTCCATGAACTCTCTTTTAAATGGGTAGTTAGCGACCAGCTTCCGTCCGACTTTTGTCGGTCGGCCAACCAGTTTAGCCCCAGGTTAATCCTCAGTGTAAGGGACCTATCTCCAAGTGTGCTGAGCCCGAGTATGGAAAAAGAGGTCGCTTCCGTATTGCTCCGTTTTCCTGTTGCTGCGCCCCATCCTCCATCGGGATTCTGCGCCTGTAAGAGAAAATCGATGACGTGTTCAATCATGGCGACGGCCATCGGTTAGAGAGAGGGAATACACGTTCTGCTGCGAATCGGAAGTCTTCCGGCATGTCGCGGATGTGGATGACATGACAGGAGGAATCTCCGTGAGTTGCCTTCCGTCAACGAATTCGCTTATAGACATCGTAGCGGCCATAGGTATGGATGAACCGGAATGCGCCCGTCGACAAGACTGAATCGTAAATATGCCAGCCAGAGCTAAATGGCCCCACGACCAGGTAGTCTGGATTTGCAGCCAAGGGATTGTAGTCAATCGGCACATCATCCCCCCATGCGCGGCGAATCGACTTTACGGAGATCTGGTCCGGCGGATAATGATAGCGTCGGTCCAAGAGAAAGAAGAGCTCGCTATCATAGGTTTCGACCAGCGCATCGGGTGCAGTCTGCGTGTTGAGAAATTCCGCGACCTGAAGGGCTGATATATCGGTATGGATGACATAGGAATCATAGAGCACTCGTAGGGTGGCGGGAGGTGCAACAGCGATTAGGAAAAGTGCCAGCAGCGCCCCGACGCTTTGCCGATTTAAGTGGCAGTGTCTCAGGGCATGCCTAGCGCGCTTGATCGTGGATGACAGGTTAAATTTATCGGTCAGATCGTAGAGCAACGCCGCCACAAAAATACCACCAAGAAATAGGGGAGGGAACAGATACCTAATGACGCCACTAGACAGACTGACATACCAGCCGAGCCAGCTAACTGCGAGAGCGACCAAAGCCAGTCGCACAATTTCCAAGGGCAAGTCCAGTAACGATTTGTCATGGTTTCTTATCAATCTCCAAATTGTGTAACACAATGCAAACAACGTGGGGAGTCCGAGCATTAAAACCAGTATGAGTGCTAACAAGCGATTCTCCAATCTCGGCACGATGGCTGTGACGTTATACAGGCCATGTATCGGAGTTGCAGGTATTGTATGGTTGCGTAGGCCAAGCTGTTGTAAAGATAACAGCAATCGGCATGCCATGAGCGACCCCAAAAACGCAATGCCAATCAGACTTGCCGACTTCCACTTTCGTCTGAACAGCATTATCGACAAGGGTACGAGCAATGAAACCGTCCAAAAGGGCAGCACCTGCCCTTTGGTGTTCAGAGCAATTCCCCAAAAGCCTACTGCAACCGGCATAAACCAGAGGGATTTACGCATAGCCGACAGAAAACAGGCATAGCCTGCGAGCAAATAGAATAACATCGGCATCTCCCCTAATGCTTGCCGACCTATAGAAATTGAGTGTATAAAAGGATGCGGGGACAGAAATAGTAGAACGACCAGCGTGCCGAACGCGACCGCTGGATCGTAAAGACGGCGGGCCAGATAATATATCAACGCCAACGCCCCCAGTGTGAAAAACACTCCAAGCAATCGCCCTTGCCAGATGCCGACACCCAAAAGGCGGAAACTGAGCGCAATGGGTGCGATGACCGGGAAACCAGCGGCCAAACCCGGAGACGCAGGCTCGCCATCCAGCAGGCGGCCATAGTGTCCTGATTCCACCCAGTTGCGGGCTACGCTGAGCGTCCAGCCCTCATCCCACCAGAGGGGCGGGGTGCTCTCGAGATTGATCGTTCCCGCTAGGAACAGTGCAACTGCCAGGAGCACTCCAACCCCGGCACGCACGTAGCTCTTCACTACTGCGTCCTGCTTCCTGACTCTTTCGCTCATCACTTTTTCATTCATCTCTTGGTGTAACTTTTTGACTCAACAGTAATCCTTCGAATACTATCTATGAGGCTTTACGTGCCAAGATGATGTAGGACCGGCACGTAAGCTCGTCCCGGCTATAGTTTGAAAGCTCAGCTTCGAGCGCCGGGTTTAGCAGCTCTTCCCCTTCCCGCATTGCACAATAGTGCTTGAGAATCTGAAAGTTGCGGGCAAACACCTCCAGGTATTGATCTCTGTGCCAACCATTCAGCGGTACACGGAAGGGCAGGCGCCGCCGCCGCAGGTAATCCCACGGGTCCACGCCCGCTGGTATCGTACGCAATGGATTCTCCGTGAGGCTGAGGTTATGCCCCCCCGAAGGACTGGTAAAGAGATGGATACCGACCCATACGAGACCGCCTGGCCGCACCACTCGAGCGAGCTCAGTCACGACGGAAGGGACGTCAAGGAAGTGTTCAAAAGCGGCCACTGACGTTACAAGGTCAAAGCTACTGTCTGAAAAGGGCAGAACAGCTACGTCGCCACAGACAAGCGTCTGGCCTTTGGTCGCTTCAGCCATCAAAGCTAACTTCCTGATGTAGACCCAGCGGGCAAGGCGATAGGCCAAGTCCACCCAGCTTGATCCTGGTTGGTTGACCAGGTCTATCCCATAGACCCGGTGACCAGCCGCTTTCAACAGTAAATACTGGGGGCGCAGACGGCCATTTGCTAGATCAAGTATTCGCAACGGTCGGTCGCTGTCCAGATACGGTGATATGTCGTGCTGGCGTCTGGCGGCTATTTTCTTTTCAGCAAGGGTGCGAAATCCATTTAGCAACTGCCCCGTATAGCGCCGGTAATCCGTGATGCTTGGACTCATTTTGTATCTATCCTTTTGCTACTTGTAAATTCAGGTCTGGTAATGCATAATACCGATATTTTACACAAGTTGCCTGCGCTGAAATCGCGTTATATGCTCACACAGTAGCCATGTGACTTTTCATTTCATATTGTGGTGTGTGCAAACAGATGTAGTCGCGTCTCCGTCTCTCTTCAAAGCAGTGTGACTGGCCTTACTCCTACCTCGCGGAAAAATGTCCCATCCCTCGAGTATGCCGCCTACTATGCCACCGACGACCATGATACTGAAAACCGCTAGGGATAGGCTGAGGGCCTGTGACTCGGGGATACCGTAATCGCGCAAGAGCAAAACCAAACTGAGTTCGCGTATACCGAGGCCGCCGATTGAGATCGGGATAATCTGAATGATATCAAGCAACGCGCGAATCCAGCATATCAGAAATGGAGAAAGATGAATGTCAATCGCCAATGCGACCAAGTAAAAATTGAAAATCCTTAGTGCGTGTGACAGCAAAGACAGACCTATTATTACTGCAGTAGTAAGCTTCGTTAACCCCTGAAAAGCGGTCAGGGTCTGCCAGATTGTTCGGGCTTTGCCTTGTATCCAGCTAGGAACGGGCAGGCAATGCAACAGTGGGTGCCCCAGCCGTCCTACCAGCGACGTGACCCCTGGAGAAAAGAAGAGTAATAACAACAGAACAACCCCGGCAAACATGGCGCCGACCACGGCCTTTACTCCGGGCGAGCCTAGATGTGGATCGAACCATACACCAACCAGTCCTATACCTAACAGGGTCAGCGTGTTGACGAGCCGGAAGTGGACTAACAACGCTAAGGCCTCCACGCCCTGGCCAGCCCCACGGGAGAGCTTGTACCATGAGGCCGCTCCGCCGGCGACCAAATTTCCGGGAACGACCAAGCCGTAGAAGCCCGAGATAAGGTTAATTTTGAGCAGATCAAGGACGGTGAAGCGCATCCGCGTCAGAATTAATCCCAGCGACATCTGATAGGCCCAGATCAATCGGATGCCAAAAAAAAGTGCGAAAACAGCCCCAAGCAAGCGTACATCTACCAGACTCAGTGTCTCCACCACGCTGATAAAGTCAATCTGCGTGAAGATTACGCTCAGCACGAAAGCTGAGAAAGCGAGGCGCAAAACCCAGCGAACCCAAAGATTGCCCCAAAAATGAAAGAAGTTTGCGATCATGTACAAAAACCTATTCCTAGGTGTTTGATTCGTTCCAGTGACTCAGATCTCTATTTAAAAGTCTCCCGAGGCACATGATTTCCTCCGCATAGATTTCCATCAGCCGGGACCTTGTGGTCTTTTCCATTGAATTAAAGGTCGAATGGCGCAAGTTTGCTCCATATATGCAGTTGATAACCTGCTCAGCCCCTAATACCACGAGGAATCTTTTTATCCTCAATAACTGTGGAGACCAGTTTACTAGGTCTCTGGCATTGCCTATAAAATTTCGCAGAAGAACGGATCGGGGAACTTTCCTTGCATTTACCCTTCTGTCCATGGTCTTAGGAACGTAATTCGTTTCAACGCCAAGAAATCTGTAAAGATCAGCAACAACCTCTTCTGGATGGTGCAAGATATCATCAAAAAAAATGAAATGGATCTTTTCCAAAGGGAAGTAGTCGAGGTAGCGCTTGGTATGCGTATAATAAAACCCAGTTTGAATTACGTCTGAGCGTTCCTGCAGGAAACCTTCGAAGGTATCAGCAACAGAAAATTCTCGGGCGGCTTGGTAATAGAGTGAATACAGGCTCTCTGTAGGATTGCGAAATGAAATAATAATTTTAATATCAGGGAAGCGTTGTTTTATGAGGTCCGGCGATTGAGGATCAATCAGATAAGATGGGCTTATTTCACCTCGTATCTGTCCCTCGGTCCAGTGGGAAAACCTGGCCCGCAGCCAATGCTCTCCTCTGCCACGATTGACTGGGTTTTTCGGACGAAGCTGCCTCGTGCAAAAGTAATTCAGTTCCTTCGGCACTGACACACAAACCTGTGGATGTTCGGCTAAACATACAGCGAGCCAACTGGTTCCTGCTTTGGCTGCGCCAACCCCAATAAAGTCCAGATTAAAATCGCTCATTCATCAATCCCTTCCATACGGCCATGACGCTTGTGACGATCTAGGCAGCAACCGGTTTATCTAGAGGTCATCGACTGCGTGAAAAGTCGTCAGTACGGAATGGACATAAAAAATGACTTAACCAACATTTGGTAAAGTCTTCTCTTTTCGCTTACAATACCTTTAGTGCGATATTGATTATTCGTGGATTTATAGCTTATATAGTTGACGATATCGCGGAGGAAAATAAAAGGTGACATTAACTTAGCAGTGAGGGGTGTTATCGTCTTTTCATATCCAAATCTTGTCATTAGCGAGCCGGTTATCTTCTCAACAATAAACACCTGGGTTTCCGAAAGTTCCTGCTTCCATTTGTTCGTTGCATTAGTATTGATTCGCCTGCATGTACCCTTCTTCCACGGTTCGTTTGTTATATATGATTTAGATGTTCTGTAGAACTCCATCATTTTGTCATGGTACTGTTCACCTATAAACTCACAAATTGTTTTGGTGTGACGTCTAGGGTTGGATACCAAGTCTTCGTAGCGTAATTCAAAATATGAAGCCCCGTGATTTGCAAAGCATTGGCCATAGAGAATATCACACTTCCATTTCAGGGAATTTGTCACGATATCATTAGATGTCCAGGGCATTTTTACTAGGGATGCGACCACATCCCGTGGATCGCGCACGATATGAAGAACCTTCGCATTTGGGAAAAGATGTATTAGCTCCTTCAAGTACCTGATATTGTGCGGTGTTTTTTCTCCAAAGCGTCTGGCGCCTTGAATCCGAGCGAATTCGTGGAGGACATAGGTGTAAAAAAGCTCATATGAGCGGATCCGCTGATTGGCCATCCTAGTGTGAACAGATTGAAGAATATTGTGACCATCGGGGATATATTGGATATGGCCCATTTGTCTGACAAGTGAAAAGAAGGCATCTAAATCCTTGGGACTTTCTAGGGAGCGTATTTGTTTTTTAAGTGGCAGTATCTTGTCGAAATAATGTAATTCGCCGTAAATGGCTATTTCTGGATGGGAATTCAAGATTAACTGTAAGAGGGTGGTTCCGGATCTTGCAGCTCCGACAATGAAGATCGGATACGAATTGCGAAAGGTGGCGTGCGTAATCATGGTTGAGTCAAGACCCCATGGACGACTGGTATGCAGCGGCAGCAATACGCGCCGCGTGGTTCCACGAAAAAGAATCTGAGTTGTGAGCCGCGTTTGAGGCACCTTGTTCCAAATGGCGTAGGAGGGTGTCGTCTTGTGCCAGCTTGAGCATTGCAGCGGCAAGTTCATTTGGCTCGCCTGGTTGAACTAAGAGTCCATTATCCTCGTGGCAGACGATCTCCGGCATGGAGCCGACTGCGGAAACAATACAGGTTCTTCCAAGCGCAAAAGCCATAGGAACTACACCGCTTTGCGTGGCATCAATGTACGGGAGAATTAAGAATCTGGAACGGAGAAAAAGTGAAGGTATCTCCTCGTGGTTGATAAATCGATTTTCCAGATCAACATTGGGCATAGACCGTATTCGAAAGCTCAGGTTCCCTAAATTTCCTTTGCCGCAGATGGAAAGCCGGTAATCAGGAATACATGGGCTAACCTTCTCGAAAGCATCAAGTAGAACTTCTATCCCTTTGTACTTGCGAATTCGCCCGAAAAATAAAATCCTCTTTTCCTGTTCGACTGGAGGCAAATTTTCCCAGAACACGAATTCCCCGTGCGGAATGACATATACACTCTTGGGATCAACGCCATAATTCTGAATGAGTTTTTGCTTGTTTTCTTCTCCGTGCACAAAGCATATTTTCGCCATCTTAATATGTTGCCCGTGGATCCAGCCACGAAGGATGCCAGCTTCGCCGGGATGCAAAACTGGATCATGCGCTGTATACGCTACAGGGAATCTTTTTAGGAATGGTGCTAATAAGATGGGAACCTGATGTGTCCAAAGAAAGTGGATGCAGTCTGGTTTTGTTTGAAGAATTATGCGGAATAGTCTCATAGCTTGAAATGGAGAGCGGAGAAGGGATGTTAATCTTGTACACTCGGGGGCTACGTACGGCCATCGTATCTGTTTGACATTATGCGAAAGAAGATCTGTCATAAAGTTGACAGGTATCACGAGGAAAACAGAGGCACCTGTAAGTGCGAGGGCGTTGCAGAACTTGGCTGTATAGTAGCAGTTACTGTGCGCCCATGGGCAAACGAGCAAGACCTTAGGTTTGTTTCTGTTGTGCATCCGCTTTGTTCACCAAGCGTGGTGTTTTTGGAGCAAGTCGATGAGCGCTGGATTGGTAAAGGCGGCCCGTGAATGGGAGACAGATCGAGTAGAGGGTATTGTCAACGCTAGCGCTAGGCCAAGCATATGCAGATACTGGTGAAGTCTTTTTGCCCTCGTCGTTGTTCGAGGAGAGATGAGGTATGGTCACATTGTCCTGGGAACGCATCATTTGAGTCTCGGCTGCGCCCTAAGTCGTCGGTTGAGTTTTTTCCTCTGCATGACATAGGCTCGGGGGAAGCGAGCGGTGCGCTGGGACTAGTACTGGAATTGATGAGCCAGCGATTTGCGCACATAACGCTAGATACCTTTGTGTTAAAGCGGACCAGGCGAAGTGTTTCGCGGCTCGTCTACTCTGTTTTCCCATAGTCCATCGGAGTTGCTCGTTCCCTACGAGCGCGGCTAAAGCCTTGGTTAGGAGTGGCGCTTCGGCCCAGGGTACGACATAACCGTTCACCGCATCCTGGACCAGTTCTGCCGTTCCGCCGGTATTCGTAACCACCACTGGTAACCCCGACGCCATCGCCTCCAGCAAAGCGATAGACATCCCCTCGTTTTGGGAGGGGAGGACGAAAATGTCTGCCTGTCGATAGACCGCAGGCATATCACTACGAGGTACAAAGCCAGTGAATGTGACAGCGTCGGCCACTCCTAGGTCGTTAGCCAGACAGTGAAGCAAATCCTCAGCATCGCCAGTCCCCACCAATGTCAGGGTAATGGGGCAGTTGCATTGGGCACGCAGATTGGCAAACGCCCGCAGCAGGTGGTGTTGACCCTTACGCTCGATGAGGCGGCCCACGCACAAGATGTTGACTTCGGGTCCCTGTCGGGGCTCATCAGCCGGCCGAAAGGTGCTTGTGTCCACACCGTTGGGGATCATTTGGATTTCCAGATCCGGCATGGTCCGGTGAGCCAGGCGCTGATGTTCCTTGCTGATGGCCGTGACCACGCTGGCACGGCTCCAGATCCGCCGCAGCAGGGGCTTCAGGACAGGATAGAGATAGTTATACCGCGCCTCAAAGCCAGGCACGTCCGGCCCTTGCAGTGAAACCAAATATTTTAACCCGGCAACGAGCTTGAGTGCATAGCTGATTGCGCCAGCCGGCACGCCCGCAAATGCAAAGCTCAGGTCGTATCGATGCTGCCGCAAGAGTCTCCGACTGAGAAGTAGACCTCGGCAGGCATACGTGAGAAGTTCTCGATTACCGGAATGATGAATGTTCTTGTTGCCTACCGGCACCTTGTAGATCGTGATGCGTGGGGCGAATTGCTCCGTTTCATACGTGCTGCGCGTCCGTGAAGAGGTCACCAAATCCACATACAGATAGTCGCAGGCGGACATCTCTCGCAGGAGGCGGTAGTTCACCACGCCGGTGCCGCCACCCAGTGGAGGGAATTCGTTGTTGAGCATCAGGACACGCATCGCGTTTCACCCTTCATGCCGCGTCACCCGGCGGACTATGTAGAGCGGCCGCCGCTTTACCTCGTCGAAAATCCGGCCAATGTATTCGCCCATGACGCCGATAGTGATGAGCTGGATGCCGGCCAGGAAGAAGACGGCGACGACCAGCGTGGCGAAGCCTGGCGGATTCAGGCCGGTCGTCAACTTCTTGATAAAATAGAAGCCGGCCAGCAGAAACGATAGGAGCGAGATGCCAACCCCGGACAGCGAAGCAACGCGCAGTGGGGTGTACGAGAACGAGATCAGACCATCCAGCGCCAGGAGCATCAGGCGCGCAAACGAATATTTCGGCCGGCCGGCATTGCGGGCCTGGCGCTCGTAGGGTAGGCCCGTCTGGCGGAGCCCTACCCAGCTCCGGATGCCGCGTACGAAACGATTCCGTTCCGGCATGGACCGCAGCAGGTTCACCACCTTGCGGTCCATAATACAGAAGTCGCCTGCATCCAGGGGAATCTCGACGTTAGCCACTCGCCGCAAGAGACGATAGAAGACGTCATAAGCAGTGCGCTTGAACCAGCCTTCCTTACGCTGCTCTCGGATAGCATAGACCACGTCGTGACCTTCCTTCCATTTGGCAATAAGCGGGGGCAGCATTTCGGGGGGATCCTGTAAGTCTGCATCCATCACGATAACGGCGTTGCCGCGGGCATGGTCAAGACCGGCAGTTATTGCCACTTGATGTCCAAAGTTCCGTGCCAGTTCGACAACCGTGACGCGATGATCTCTCGCCGCGAGACCATGCAAGAGTTCCAGACTCTTATCCCCACTGCCGTCATCCACAAAGGCAATCTCGAAGTCCAGGCCGGTCTCTTCCAAAACGCTGTGAAGCCGCGTGTACAAGATAGGAATGTTTTCTTCCTCGTTACAAACAGGAAGGATCACAGACAGATCGGGTTCGGTACGACGACTTTTTTCGGGAGCATCGTTTAGGAAAGATTGGATCTCATCAGTGATAGGAAGGCGGGAGTTTGTTGTTACAACATGCGCAAGACGCTGACAAAACCGGAGGGCTGCTGCTGGATCAGAGGTGGGAATGTCTGTAAAATTGCGCAAGTCTGCACATCGACTCGCTTCCATGTCGGTTGCGGATCCCTCAGTGCTCTTTTCGCGCGTAGGATCTGGTGTTGAATCTGGCATTTTGGCAGCCTTTTGTTTGTGCGTTCGAGACGAATAATCCAACGTTTACTGGGTGTTGCGATATACAGCAAGAGCAGGGATAATCGAATAGTTGCTCAGGTTTTGTCGCAATTTGTGTGCCAAGACATGTGAGCTGAGCTTACGAACATCGAGCGATTATTGACCGGCTGGCCGGAAATAGACAGTAAATCTGAAACGTACAGGCGGGAACCACGCGCAGCCCGCCGGGTATCACGCCGGGACGCGGCACCTTCCGCGGCTACCTCCAGAGTGCAGTGCTTAGATCCATGGGTCTCGGCACACACAGTGTTTACCACGGCTTTGCCTCGGTCCTCTCCGGCCATTCTCACTTCATTCTTGTGAGGGAACATGGGGGAAATTGTCCCCACCCCCGGGGTTCTTTGGCCCCACCGGTTCGGACCCAAGAAAATTAGTAGATTATCTTCCGGCGTCCACCTTTTGACCGGGGACACCGTTACCCCTCCTGAGCCTTCCCGTAGAGCCCCTTCTTTTCGTTAAACCCTTTAGAATCTGCATCTTTCCCCTAAGAGGGATGGCTGGCATCGCGCCTGCATTTATCTTTGCGAAACCGGCGCATGACGAATTTTTCCACCTCACCGCATAGGAGGATGCTGTGGAAATGGGCGGGGCTGAGCGAACCGTCGAGGAGACCGCACGGCAAATCCTCCGCTACTTGACCAGGCAGCCGGAGGCTGGAGATACGCTCGAGGGGATTGCGAGATGGTGGCTGCAGCGCGAGCGGATTGAGCGAACCGTCGAGGAGATAGGACAATCGCTGGAACTGCTCCTCTCCCACGACCTCGTTGTAAAGCAGCGGGGGATGGGGAGAGATACTTCGTATCGTGTGAACCCGACAAAACGGAGGGAGATTGGAAGGTTCATCAAATAAGAGATGAGCGACCCATTGCCAGCTTCGCCCAACTTAGCCCAGGGCGCTAGAGTGTCGTTGCAAGGCCGGACATAAGAAAGGAGGGAGAGGGAGCACCGGCGTGAACGCAGCGGGATTTCACACATCTCTCAGGCAAAGAGATGCGCGGGGAGAGGAGGAAGAAATGAAGAGAGTCATGTCGTATCTGAGGGACCGCTTTCACTTTGAGTACCTGAAGGATCAACGGGGTGTTGAGACCTTGGAATGGATAGCGGTCGCGTTGCTGATCGTTCTCTTGGCGCTTGCCGTCTACCCGGGCACGTTGGGAACCACGATCAATGGTGTCATCACAGAGATCGGGGTCCAGCTCGGAGTCGGTTCATAAATTTTCTCCCCAGCCCGGGAAGCTTCCTCAAGGGCTTCCCGGGCTGGAGGAGGAAATGGAGAGGACGCATGGTCTACGGTCCGCGCCGAAGTGACCAACGAGGGGCGTCAAGCCTGGAGTTTGTCGCGGTACTCCTCCCTCTGCTCATGATCATGCTCATGATCGTGGAGTTGAGTCGTGCGTGGCTCACCCTGAACCTGGTGACTACGGCGGCTTGGCACGGGGCCCGAGTCGCAGCTGTTACCGACCCGTGGGATCCGAACCCGGCCATAAGTCGGATGAACCAGATCCTGGCTGCAACTAATCTGACGGTGGATCCCGGCTATCCGACCGTCACATGCACCCCGCCCCCCGGGGAGGTCTCCTGCATGGCGGACGGCCAAGTCCAGGCGGATGTGAGCGTGACGTTTCAAACATTCGTGCCATTACTCGAGTTAATGGGGTTGGGGCCGTGGAATATCCAGCAGAGTGCAATCATGCGATACGAGTAATAACACAGACAAAGGAATAGGAGGGGTGCCATGCGTCGACGACTCTTTTTGGTATTAGCCATAGCTACGGTGGTCGGTCTCTTCACTGGAGCGATAATCTACCGGACTGTTAGCCGAAGCGTCACGCGCCAGGCTGATCGGCAGGCGACCGAGCAAGTAGTGGTGGCTGCGGTGAACATGGAACTGGGGGAATCTCTGACCAGACAACACATTGAGCTCGCAACCTGGCCGGAAAACTCTGTGCCCGAGGGTGCCATCAAGAGCTTTGCCGAAGCCGAGGGACTGGTGACCCGGAGCTCGATGGTCTCCGGTGAGCCAGTGCTGAGGCAAAAGCTCGTGGACCCGCAAAAAGAGACACCGGGCGGAGTTCTTCCGATGATCGTCCCAGAGGGCCTTCGGGGTGTGACAATCAAGGTTGACAGGGCGGTGCAGGAGAGCGGTTTCATCATGCCGCATAGCCGCGTCGATGTCCTGGTGAGTATGGATAAGGGGGACGGTGACCAGATCGCCAAAACGATCTTGCAGAATGTCCCGGTTCTCGCGGCGGGGCAGAGTGTCGAGATGAAGGACAATAAGCCGGTGAAGATCACCACGGTGACAGTCGCCCTGACGCCGGAGCAAGCCGAGCGCTTGGCGCTGGCCCAGACCTCAGGCAAGTTGATGTTGGCCACACGGAATTACCGCGATGAACAGTCGATCCAAACAGTCGGGGTCACCCGGACCACGCTCCTCGGGCCGTCAGAGGCAACACCAAAGTCAAAGGCGTCAAAGAGTCGCGTGGCCGATAGCGCTCCGCTTCCCGCGCCAAAAATCAAGGCGCACGTCGTCTCGGTCCTCCGGGCAGGCCAGGCGACCGAGGTCACCTTCGTCCGAGATACGGGAAAAAACATGTGGGTCAAGGCGACGCCCCGCTAAGGAAGGAGAAGACGCATGCGGACAAGAGATCATTCCTCCGTGGGCCGACTCGTCCTGGGACTCCTGGTGACGAACCTCGTGCTCACCGGCGCCTATGTAAACATGGCAGCCGCCGCGCAAGGGCCGGTACGGATTAACGTAACCATTGGAAAATCACAGGTTCTGGAGCTCAAGGAGGCCTTCGATCGGGTGTCGGTTACTGAGCCAAAAATCGCGGATGTCTTTGTCGTCTCGCCAAACCAGATCCTGATTAATGGCAAGGCCGTCGGGGTAACCTCGCTGGTGGTCTTCTATCCCCAAAAGACCCAGTTTTTCGACTTGTTAGTACAGACCGACCTGGACCTCCTCAGGGAACGGCTTGAGCAGCTCGCCCCCCGTGACAAGATTGAGGTGCGCGCGGCGCAGAAGGCCGTGATTTTACAAGGCGCGGTATCGAGCGAGGAGTTTATCCCCGCTGCCTCCGCCGTCGCCGCCGCCTTCGCCGAAAAAGGCAATGTCATCAGTCTCCTCAGCCTGAAGGACACCCGTCCCCCGCAGGTCCTGCTCCAGGTCCAGGTGGCGGAGGTGGCACGCGCCGCCCTACGCGAACTCGGCTTCAGCTTCAGGCTGCTAGGTGACACCTTCCAAGGCGGCGCATTTCCCGGGACCCCCTTCTTTCCGCCGCTAGGACTGATAAGCGACCCGACGGCACCCGACCTCGCATTCAGCGATCTCGCCAACCTATTCTTCGCCTCCGATGACCGGGACTACGCCGGGATGGTCCGGGCCCTGGCCGAGCGGGACCTCCTCCGGACGCTGGCCAAGCCCAACCTGGTCACAGAGAGTGGCAAGGAGGCCAGCTTCCTCTCCGGGGGAGAGTTCCCCTACCCCGTGGCACAGGAAGCGGGCGAGTCGGTCACCATCGAGTTCAAGCCCTTTGGCGTGCGTCTCACTTTCCTGCCGGTCGTGGTCGATGGGATCAGGATCAATCTGAGAGTGGAACAGGAGGTGTCAACCCTTGACTTCGCCAATACTGTGGTCACCGCGGGCACTGAGGTTCCGACGGTCCGAAAGAACGCGGCCTTCACTACCGTCGACATGAGGGATGGTGAGAGCTTTGCCATCGCCGGGTTGATTAACAATGCGGTCCGGCAAGCCGTGGCCAAGATTCCGCTTCTCGGCGACATTCCGATCCTCGGCGCGCTCTTCCGGAGTACTCGGTTCCAAAAAGATGAGTCGGAACTCCTCTTCATCGTGACGGTAAAGCTGGTCGAGGCGCCCCCACCCGGCTCGCCTATGGCCCCCGATCCGGCCAAGCTTCTGGAGCTCACCGAGGCGGAGAAAGAGGAGTTCACGCTGGTGCCCGGGATCCCCGGCGTCGGTGAGGTTGTGGAGCACCCCTTTGGCGAGAGTAGACTCCAGGAGAAGTAATCGGGAGGCGCGCATGGCACCAATGCTTCGAGCGATGATCGTCGACACCGACAAGGACGCCCGCGCCAAACTCCGGCAGATGCTGGGTGCCATTCCTTGCTCAGTGGTGGGTGAGTTTTCCGACACTGCGGGGGCGTCTCGCGAGGCTCCAGCCCTTCGCCCCGACATTCTCGTTGTAGAGGTGCCCTCCGAGCAGCACGGAAGGGACCACGGAAAAACGACCGCGGCCATCGAGCAACTAGCCCGAGCGCTACCCGACACAGCTATTATTGCCACCGGTACCAGTGTGTCCGCTGACCTCGTCATCCGGATCATCCGGGCCGGTGCCCTCGATTTCCTGGGCCGCCCAGTGAGGCAAGACGAGCTGGTGGCGGCGCTGGAGAAGGTCATTCGCTCGCGACGCAGCACCGGAGACGCGCGACGACACGGGCGGGTGACGTCAGTCTTCTCGACCAAGGGGGGAGTCGGCGTAACCACGGTGGCGACCAATCTGGCCGTGTGTTTGGCGCGACAGGTCTCCGGGGGCGTGCTCCTGATGGACCTCGACACCCGCCAGTCCGACGTGGCGACCTTTCTCAACCTTCGCCACACGTACTCGGTCCTTGACGCATTTGAGAACGTTGGGCGGATTGATGAAGCGTTCCTGCAAGGTCTCGTAGTCCAACACGTCAGTGGGCTTTGTGTGATCCCAGGGCCAACGCGGATAGAGCGTGCAAAACTCTCGGCTGAGCACGTCAGGACGGGTCTCGAGATCCTTCGGTCGCATTTCGACCATATTGTTCTCGACCTCCCCAACGACATGGATCCGGGGACCATCGCGGCGCTCGAGGTCTCCGACGAGATCCTTTTCCTGGTGAGCCTGAATGTATCGGCACTCCGGTCGGGGGCGGCCGGGCTCGCCGCCTTTCGCCACCTCGGACTGGCAATCCAAAAGGTCAGGATCGTGGTGATGCGCGAGGGGACTGGGGAAGATGTCACCCTCAAGCACGTCCGAGAAACGATGGAGATGCCCATTTACTGGAAGACGCCGAGCGACTACCCGTCTGTGGTCACTGCCATCAACAACGGGGAACCTGTCGTGACGGCTTCACCGCGCTCAAGGATCGCCAAGAACCTACGTCAGTTGAGCGACATGATTGTGAACGGGTCGGTGCCGGAGCCACCAACGCATGCGCCCGCGATGCTCCGCTCCATGTGGACCCCTTCCCGATTGCCAGGAGGCAAATAACAGATGAAAACACCCAGGGGCCGCCAACAGAAGCTTCCGCATCCTGTTGCCAAGGGTGATCTTGGCTCGGGACGGGACAGGGAAGATGGGGCATACAGCGATTTGAAGGTCCGCATTCATCGTCAGCTCATCGAGCGGATTGACCTCTCAAAACTCGACAGTCTCCCACCGGATCTGGTCCAGCAGCAGATCGGGCGGATCCTCGAGGACCTCCTCGCGGGGGAAGAGACGCCCCTAAGCCGCCGCGAGCGGGATCAGATCGTCCTCGACGTGCAGCACGAGACCTTCGGGCTCGGGCCCATTGAGCCGCTCATGCGCGACCCGGCAATCTCGGATATCCTTGTCAACGGGGCGCATGAAGTGTACGTCGAGCGGCGTGGCAGACTCGAGCGCACCGACGTCATGTTCAGGAATGACGCGCACCTTCTCCAGACCATCGAGCGGATTGTCTCGCAGGTGGGTCGCCGGGTGGACGAGTCCGCCCCGATGGTGGACGCGCGCCTGCCGGNNTGCTCTCCATTCGTCGCTTTGCTGTTGAGCCGTTCCGGATGCCGGACCTCCTCGATTTCGGCACCCTCACGCCGGCCCTCGCTGAGATCCTTACCGCGTCCGTGCGGGCCCGCCTCAATATCCTCATCTCGGGCGGGACCGGAAGCGGGAAGACTACTCTGCTCAACGTGATCTCAGACGCGATCTCGAACAGCGAGCGCATCGTCACGATCGAGGACTCGGCCGAGTTGCAGCTCCAGCAAGATCATGTGGTTCGTCTGGAGACACGCCCCCCGAACATTGAAGGAGAAGGGGCGATCGCCCAGCGGGATTTGGTGCGGAATGCCCTCCGTATGCGGCCGGATCGCATCATCGTGGGGGAGGTGCGAGGGCCCGAGGTTCTGGACATGCTCCAGGCGATGAATACGGGGCACGACGGATCGCTATGCACGGTGCACGCCAACTCAACCCGGGACGCACTGTCTCGGCTCGAGACGATGATCCTTATGTCCGGCATTGCGCTCCCCGTGCGCGCCATGCGGGAATACATCTCTTCGGCCCTCGACATGATGATTCACTTGGCACGCCTAAGCGATGGAAGTCGCAAAATCGTCCGGGTGACCGAGATCGCCGGCATGGAGGAATCGGTTGTCTCCACGCAGGACATCTTTGTCTTCGAGCAGGAGGGGATCGACAACGATGGCAGGGTGATCGGCTTTCATCGCGCGACAGGAGTCCGGCCGAGGTTCAGCGAACGGCTGGTCCGCGCTGGCATTCACCTCGGCCGCGAAGTCTTTGATCCGTCCCTACGACAGGGGGGGCGCTGATGGACCTGGCGGCGACGATCGCGGGCTTGACTTTCTTGGTAGTTGTCACGGTGATCACCGTGCTTTGGGCGCTCTCAAGCACGAACCGCAGGATTAGAGGCCGGCTTGACCGTAGTAAGAGTGTCGCCCTCCAGGCAGGCGCGGACATCCTCCGATCGGATCTCGGGACAGCGTATCAGCAATGGGGACGGCTTGTCCGGCCGCTTGTCACCCTCGTCGAGCAAGCGGGGTACAACGCCGGGCGGTATGAGGGTTTCATCGGGCTTATGGGCGCGTTCGCGATCGTCGGTGGGGGTGCGGCGTGGTTTCGCACGGGTGTGTTTATGTGGGGAGCGTTCCTGGCGCCTGTCGCAGGTTCCGTGCCTGTCTTCTACCTCCTGCATCGACGACAACGGCGCTTTCAAAGCTTTGAGGGGCAGTTTCCCGATGCCCTGGATATGTTGACCCGCGCAATCCGGGCGGGGTACGCCCTGAGCGCGGCCATCCAAGTGGTTGGCGACGAGATGCCGGATCCAGCCGGGCAGGAGTTCAGGCGGGTATCCGAGGAGATCCAGCTCGGGATGGACCATGGCGAGGCACTCTCCAGACTTCGGAGCCGGGTGTCCACGGAGGACATGGGGTTCTTCTGCACCGCGATCAACATCCACCGGAGTGCCGGCGGTAACCTCGCAGAGATCTTGGACCGCCTGAGCGAGGTCATCCGTGAGCGTTTCAAGCTTCTCAGCCACGCCCGAGTCCTCTCCGCCCAGCACCGGTGGAGCGCAATCTGTGTCGGATTGAGCCCGCTCGCATTCGTGATCATTTTCGGGTTGACGTTCCCTCGCTACTTTGAATCGTTCTGGGCGTCACCCCTCGCCCCTTATCTGATCGGCGCTGGGATCATCCTGGAGGCAATCGGCTTTGTCATAATTTGGCGCATCGCGAAGATCAAAGTGTGAGGTGTAGATGAACCCTACTACCTATGCGGTACTTTCGTTCCTCATCGTCGCATGTGTAGCCTTTCTTGCGGGCGTTCTCACGCTCCGGTGGTCGTTCCGGGTTCGGGACAATCGGTTCCAAGCTGCTACGCCCACGGCCGGGCCGGGATCGATTTACCGTTGGGAGGAGGAGACGCCGGGGTGGCGGCGGGCTCTCGAGCGGCTCGGTCGGCCATTCGTCCCGCGCGACACCGGCAAGCTATCGCGACTTCGGGAGCGGCTCGCCTGGGCTGGCTACTACAATCCTCGTGCGGCCAGATACTTCGTCGGGGCCAAGATCACCCTCGCGATTCTTTGCGGCTACGCCTATCCGTTTTACGGTTCCATCAGCCAGCGGGTTTTCCCCCACACCGGGCTCTATTCGATTATCCTTGCGTTGCTGGGACTGTACCTCCCCGATTTCTGGCTGCGCAACCGCATCAAGGCGCGCCAGCGCGATATCCTGTACGCCCTGCCAGATGTTTTGGATCTCCTGATGGTGTGCGTGGAAGCCGGCATGGGTTTCGATGCCGCCGTCGCGCGTGTCGCGGAGAGGCCAGATAAGCGCAAGAGCCCGCTACACCAGGAGTTGGTGCGCATGCACCTCGAGGTGAGGGCGGGACGGCCGCGCGAAGAAGCACTGCACGACCTCGGGGACCGAACTGGGGTCCACGAGTTGAAGGCGGTGGTGGGCGCTTTTGTCCAGACGGAGCGGCTCGGCACGAGCCTGGGGAAGACCCTTCGCATTCACGCGGAGTCGGCAAGAGTCAAGCGACGGCACCGTGCGGAGGAGCGAGCGCACCTCGCGCCGCTCAAGATGATTTTCCCGACCGTCTTCTTCATATTTCCAGCCTTTTTTGTCGTCTCCATGGCCCCGGCGTTACTGGGGCTCATGGACGCATTAAGAAATCTTGCAGGATATTGAGCGAATGGAGGGATAGATGAAAACCAAAGTACTGATCGGCTTGGTGGTACTGACGTGGCTTTTGGGTGCGCCTGCCCCCACGACGGCGCAGGAAGTGGCCGCCGAAGTTCGGACCTGGGCAGGGGAGTCGTGGCGGCTGTCCCAGCCATCCCTCGAGGTCTTTTACACAATCGCGGCAGAACCGGAAGAGGGGCCCGCGGCCGAGGGCGAGACTTTGCGTATGTCCGTTCAGGAGTTTGCTGCCCGAGGCGAGCTCGAGCGGAGGACGGCCCGAGCATTGGAGCAGCCACCGGCATTGCAGGGTCACCGGCAGACGGACGTGGTAACCCTTTCCCGGCGGGGGGTGGAGACGCAGATCCCGCTTGCCCGCATCCGCAGCCTCCAATTCTTCCGGCAGCCTGTCGAGAAAAGCCCTCTCCCTCCCTACGTGGCGAGCACCCACTACCGCACCGCGGCCACGGCAGTGCTGGTGGACGGCTCCCGGGTCGAGGCGGACTACGTCAACCTGGGCACGACCTTACTGCGGGGAATGACGCCAGAGGGGCGCGTGGACATCCCATGGCAGGAGATCGAGAACGTCCGTTTCGCGCTCGCGGAGGCCCGAATCCTCCCGGAGACTGTCAAAGAGGTTTCGCCCCTCCAGGATGTGTTCTTTGACTTCGACCGGTCCGCCCTTCGCAAAGACGCCAAGGCCGTGTTGAGCCAGAACGTGGAGTGGCTGAAGGGGAACCCCGAGGCGAGGATCGTCGTTGAAGGCCACTGCGATGAGCGAGGGACCAACGAGTATAATCTCGCTCTTGGCGAACGCCGGGCCGCGGCCGTTCGTGATTACCTCGTGGCCGCCGGCATCGACCCGGGCCGCATCTCCACGATCAGCTATGGCGAGGAACGTCCCTTCGTCCTCGGGCACGACGAATCGGCATGGAAGTGGAACCGGCGCGCCCATTTCCTTCTGAGCAAGTAGCACGAAGGGAGGTGTGGGAATGGAGAAAGGCGCTATGAAGCACCGTTGTTTGAGGAGTCAGCGCGGAAGTGTATTGATGTTCACCGTCGCCCTGACTGTTTTCCTCCTGGTCATGGGCGGGCTCGCCATCGACCTCACCTTCAAGGGTGCTTCCAAGGCTGAGCTTCAGCGGAGCTTGGATGCGGCCTCCCTGGCCGGGGCGGGGAAGCTCGGCTTCGACGACACGGTATTCCCGGACGCGCGGCAGGCTGCCAAGGATTACGCCGCCTTCAACCAAATGCGGGGGGGGGGTCCAAGCCTGCAAACCGTCGATCTGAACCTGAATGCAGCGAACGACCCTAATGGGGATATCGTCCTGGGAATCTGGGCGCCGGATCCAACCGGGGCGGTGACGGGGAATGTCTGCCTCGCCTCTCCGGATGAGTACAATAGCTGCGCCGCAACAGATTGCTTCACGCCCTCCGTGGACGGCACGCGGGTCAACGCCGTATGCACCCAGTATGCGACGCAGATTCCGACGTCCTTCCTCCGACTCCTCGGATGGAATGCCCTGGATGTTTCGGCTAGGTCGATCGCGGTCGCCAATCCGCCGGTGACCGTTGCGGAGGACTCCTGTATCTTTCCGATCGCGCTCAACGGGTGTACCTTTGATCCGGCGTCTTCGACGGGCTGTGGCGATCCCGTCACCATGATCAGCAGTAGTGGGAAATTAGAAGGGGAGCCCCCTCCCGGCACCAATACGGCCTCGTGGGCGAACGTGTGTGGGACGAGTACTCCCAGTGCCCCCACGACGATAGCAGCTATTGAAGCCGCCGCGGGCGGTGGAAACTGCAGCCAAACCTGTGATCCCCCCGTGTTAGACGATCCGGATAATCCTCCAGACATCGGGACCAATAATGGCATGCAGCAGTCGGTGTTCGATGTTCTCGAAGAGAATTTCCTCACCGAGTATAACAACAGTCTTTCGGCGTGCAGCGGCAGCTCGGACGAGGATATCTTGGAGGATCAAGGGTGTCCAACGGTCAGGGACAGTGGTGGTAACGTTACCTATCAGGGCCCCGGCTGGGAAGTGATGGTCCCCGTGGTCAACACGTCGCAATGTCCGGCCGGGTCGTTCAGCGGACCGCTTCCGCTGATCGGTTGGTCACAATTCGTCATGGCGCAAGTTGTTAACCATGGGGACTGTATTGTCGATAATGGCTACCAGGACAACGAACCCCACCCGTGGGATTTTTATTGTGACGACGAAACAGTGAATGAACCAGCCTACCGCGCGGTCTTTGGCTACTTCTCGTGTGAAGTAATCCCGGCGCCCCCCACCCCGCTGCCGGCCGTCAGAACGGCTATCTCGGACAGGCTGCGGCTCGTGCAGTAGCCGGGTTGGAATTTCCAGACCGGGGAAGGGGGTTGATTCGCGCATCAAAATGAGGGTTGCGTAGGTGCAATCCAAACGAAAGGTACGGGTGCTCCTTGCACTTTTGGCTGCCAGCGTGCTGGGCGTCGGCCTTGCCGGATCGGGGTCGCTGTGGAACGTGCCGGGGACCGGTGGTGGTTTGAGGGTCGAGCGGACTCTTGATGCGGACCTTCAGACCGTGTGGACGAGCGCGTTGGACACCCTCGCCCGAATGGAGGTCCGCAGCCCCAAGACCGCCCGGAGCGGGGAGAGGGTGTCAATCTCTGTGACGCTTGCGCCTGTCACGCCACGGATGACCAACGTCGTACTCAGAATGGAGACCGGGAAGGATCTGCCGGAAAAAGAGAGGGTGGAGGAAATCTTAGACCAGGTGGCCCTCTCGCTGAAGCGGCCAACTGCTGTGGCCGAAGGCGTGGCTTCCGGCGAACGGGATGCGTCCAACGAACGCGACGCGCTCGCCAAGGCAGTGACCGTGCTCCAGGGCGAGATCCGACAACTCCAGTCGATCCTTGACGAGCAGCAAGGGAGGTGGGGTGCGAGCCAGGCGCCGCTCGAACCAGATGGTGTGACTGGCAACATGGTCTCTCACGGCTCCAAAATTGTGGTGATTCCCTCACCCGGCGGCGTCCCAGTCATCCCCGATTCTGCCGATGTGGGCGTCACCCGGGTGCCCCCCGCACCACACCCCGGTGATTACACACCCGTCCTGAACGACACCCCGCCCCAAACTGACCCGGCTGGTCAGGAGGTCCTGGCGACCCCGCTGGCCCCTGTGGAGGTGCTGGCCCCCGTCCGGTCATTGGATGGCAGAGAGCGCGTTCGCTAGCAATCAGGCCGGGAGTGGGGGGAGAGGTCATGAGCAACCTTGGACGATGCTCGGCCCCGTTGACGACCAGAGGATGTGATGAATCTCTTGCCCCTCCTCCTTGCGGTGTCTGTGTTCTTCCTGGTGTGTGGCCTCTGGATGGCATATTGGGATCTTCATCCGGTCCGCACGGACAAGGCGGGAGTGCCAACGCCGGCGGATGGAAAGTTCATGATGTCCGACCGGGTGGCCCTTTGGCTCTCGGTCGCGTGTTCCCTTCTTCTTCACGCGGGAATTGTCGGTGCCCTTCTGCTCGTGGGTAACATCGCCCCGGGAACAGGGCCGTTCCCGGGGGCGGACCCGATGGCCACAGGGGATGATTTCTATGTCCTCCTGACCTCTCTGCCGGAGGAGAAAAAACAGCCTCCCAACAGCTTACCCACCGATAGCTTTCGCCCATCCGCGCAAGCGACCACTCCCGCACTGCCGACCCTCACTGTCAGATGGGGAGGCGTGGAGGCGAGGATTGACCCTCCGGCGCCGCCGCGAGCTGTGGCCGTCGCGGGTGCACCTGCTGGAGCGTCCACGAACGAAGGTCCCCCGCCGAAGAAGGTCGCGGAGGAGGGTCCGACAGCGGCACCTGCAGCCAATGACGAAGCCTCGCCGAGATTTGCGACGAAACGAGAACGTGTCGTGGAACTCTTTTCGGTCCGGGCACTGAAACCCACTGCTGAACGGTTGGTGCCCGTTGCACCACTTTCGTCTTCCGTCCAGAATGCCCAGCCCGAACCTTTGAAAGCCCAGTCGGCGCCAGTCCCCCCGGCGTCGAAGCCAACCCCTGAGGCCCCTCCATTGCCGGTCCCAGACAGCTCCGCTGTCGCCAGCCGGCCCGTTGACGCGGGTCCCTCGCTCTTTCCTCCCCCAGGGACGGCGATCGCAGCACAACCCGCCACGTCCTCTTCGTCGGCGCAGAGTGTGCCTCCCAGTCTCCGGCAAGCAGAATCCGCTAGCCCCCCCATCGTTGCGGCAGCCCGGCCGTCAGCGTCCGAGTCCCTGTCGCCGAGCCAAGACACTCGCGCGTCCGCGAGCCAGACGCCGGGACCGATCCTCGCCGCCAAGTCTGTCCAGGAGGTTACGCCGCTGCTGCCCAAGTCCAAAGTGACTGCATTGACCCCAGAGATGAAGCGGCAGTCGTCTCCATCGTCCGACGCGACGCTGCAAGAGCCTGGTTCGGCAGAAAGGCCGCCGGAGTTCCATGCGGCCTCTAAATCCACGCCCGTGCCGACCTCAGGTGACCTTGTTGTTGCCGCCGAGTCCCCCGAGCTCGGTCCTGCAGTTTTCCCTCCGCCCGGGGCAGCCGTAGCAGGGCGGTCAATCGTACCGTCCGCCTCAGTGACCAGTGTGGCCTCACGCCCGCCTGCGTCTGAGCAGACAGAAGTGCGCCAGGGAACCCATCTGGCCGATCTCCGGATTCGTGAGGAGTTCACCACCTCACCGGACCAGGCAAGTAGTCCTCTGCCGGAGCCGTTCTCCTCCACCGAGCCGACGCTGCGGGAGCCTCGAGAGCCCCTGGTCGCGGATCCGGTAGACGCTTTCGCGGCGCCTGAGGTAGTTGTCGATCCCACGCCTGCAGACGTTCCAGAGAGCGGCGGTTTCATAACCCAGGGTCTGAATGAGGACCTTACACGCGTTGCGGAGTTCACTCCGTCCGCGCCTGAGGCGCTCCTCTCCGCTTCACAGATCCAGGAGGCGGCAACGCAACCCGCGCCCCTCTCACCGTCCGCCTTCTTCCCTCCTCCCGGGACGGCGGTCGAGGCGCGGGTTGCCACCCTGGAGGCGGTGCGGTCCCATTCCGCTGACCTAAGCCTTCAGGAGTCTGAGGAAGGTCCGGGTACCCGTGTGGGATCGGCGTCCACGGTTGAGGAGGTTGCTCCGGATCAAACGGCAATGATCGTCCCGGACAGCCCCACCTTTGCCGCCAAGGTCCTGGGTGAGGATCCCGCGCGAATTGCGTCGATTCGCCCTCCCGCGGAAATTCGAGACACCCACTTGAATGAAATGCAGACGTTAGAGACACTTCCCGCCGACGCGACTCCGGGGGAGCCCGAGGGAGTCCCGTTCGATCATCCGGTGGAAGGAGCACCGGCAGCTCAGGCGGTCTCTGAGTCCCCGACGGTGGCGACACCAAGCGAGCCTGTTGTTTCTGCCGAGCCCTTCGATGCAGGCCCCGCGCTCTTCCCTCCGCTAGGCGCGGTCGTGGCCGCGCGGGATACGACGGTCTCAGCACTGGTAAACAGCGAGGCCCCCCGCCCGCCAGCATCTGAGCCGAGAGAAGAGCGCCAGGGGACCCAACTAGCTGAGCTCCAGGCTCCAGAGGTGCTCCCCGCACCGCTCGTCGAAGGGAGCACGCCGCGGCCGCCGATTCCAGTAGTGTCTCCACAAGACCTCAAAGAGGAGCCGGATCAGGCCCGGTCAGCCGACCCGACGCCACAGAAACCTGAGGAAGCCCCGCACGCTGAATCAGTGATCGCTTCCGCAGCACCGGACGGAGGTGCTGATTGGGGGTCATTGCCCGTCTCGGACGAAGCCGCTGTCGCTCCCGAGCTGGATGAGGGCGCCGCACGCATTGCGGCGGCACTCCTACCAACACCCGAGCCACCCGCGGAAGGCCAAGGCACTTCCTCAGCTGAGGGTGAGACGCCGGAGGATGTTTCCGCTGTCAATCCGACGTCGGAAGTCCCGAGGGTCCCACTGATAGCGAACGTGTCTCCACCCACCCAAGACAAGAAGCCATTGCCATCTCCCTCCGTCGACACGACGTCCCTAGAGTCCATGGAGTCCCCAGGCACCCATTCGGAGGCCGCGTCCCGAACGCCAGAAGGAGCGCCCGATTCTCCGGCGGTGCTCAATGCAGACACCACCGCAGCTGCCGCTGGGTCCCTCGATGCGGGCCCAGGTTTGTTCCCTCCGCCGGGAACAGCTATTACGGTGCAAACCCCCCCCTCCTTTCCGCTGGCGGCCAGTGCATCCCCTCGGCAGCCCGCGCCCGACCCGAAAGAGATGCACCACGGGACGCAGGTCGCTGCGCTTGAGGCTTCAGAACCGCTCCCCGCCGAGCCTGAGCGATCCTCATCGAGCGATCCGAGGCCGCGGAGGTCCGAGGAGACTGCGATTGCCGATTCCGGTGCCGCATCGTTGGTCCCTGAAGAAGTTCCTGATTCCTCGTCGGCACCAGCCCCACAAGCCCCCGCTATCGCTACCAGCTCCCTCGGAGTGAACGCCACGCCCTTTCCTCCTCCAGGGGCGGTAGTGGAGCCACCGATGTACGCGTCACCAGAGTCCACGCCTGGATTGGCTGACGGGCGTGGCATTGGCCGGCTGAACGTGCGCCTGGACGGACCCCGTTCCCGGGTTACCGAGCAACAGACTGAGACGATTTCCGGAAAGGTCCGGGGGGGTGTACCAGCGCGTGTCGTCCTTTATGTGAATGATGTTGCCAGAGAGATCGATGCCGAGGGTGGATCATTCCAAGTCTCGGTCTCACTACAACGTGGTCCGAACCGTCTGCGAGCGGTGGCAGAGGATTGGCTGGGCATGGCGATGGAAGATGCCATCACCATAGAGTATGTTCCCCCACCGGTACCGAACGGGATCGCCATCACCAGCCCGCAGGACGGGCACACCCTGCCTCCCGACGCACCGCCGATCATTCTCGTCGAGGGGCAAGTCGCGGATTGGAATATCTCCAGCGTATGGCTTGTCGCCAATGGTCGGCGGATCCCCGTACGCACCCAGAATGGACGCTTCCGCAAGGCCCTGCCACTTCTGGACCCGCTGATCCGTATGTGGGCTGAGATCCCGGCGAACGCCAAGCCGCGACGGCGGAGCCAAGAGGTGACGGTCCGCATCCCCTCAAGGAGCCTGTCCTACGGGCTTCTCGTGATGAGCTGGCCGAGTACGGTTACTGGCGATCGAGTACAGGTGAATGCGACTTGGCGTGCTCGGCCCGAGCGTCTCGATGTCCCGGTCCAGGGGGTGCCGCTGAAGGTCGTCGGAGCGTCCCAAGAGGACACCATTCCCCAGGCCTTCGCCCTTCGTCCGAAGGGGGGCGTCTACACCTTCCTGCTCCGGTTCCGTGCGGTCTCGGCCGGCGACGTGCGCGCGACCCTCTACCTCCCCGAGGCGGGCCATCTGAAGGCCCGGGAACTTAGGCCGGTCTCGCTAAACGGTACGAGCGAGGTTGTCCTGGCAAAGGTTCTCCTCCCGCAAGGCGTGTTCTGGGAGCAAGATGAGTGGTTTACTGGGCAGAGCGAGAGTGCGGATACCGTGACGAAGTTCCGCTTCCCCGAAGGAATCAGTTGGACAGAGCGGAAGGAGGACCTCCAGTGAGGCCAGCAACGGAAAAGTCATTTCTGTGCAGTGCGGAATTTACTGTACGGCAGGGGACGCGTGTCCTCCTCGCTATCTCGGTGTTTGTCCTTACCATCGGCGCGAGCGTCGCCGATCTCAACGAGGCCGGCAAGGCTGCGTACGCACGTGGCGACTTTGCTGAAGCTGAACGGCTCTTCAGTCGGGCCGTCGCCGAGGCTCCCGACGAGCCCGTGCTGCATTATCATCGGGCGGTGGCGCTGACGCGTCTCCACCGGTGGCGGGAGGCGGCGGAAGCTTATCGGGCCGTCCTTCGCCTCGCCCCGCCTCCGGCGCTCGCCACGACCGCTCAGGAGGGTCTGCGCACGCTTGAGCCGCTCACCCGGCCCCCTGCCCGCTCGGCCCCTGAGCCAGCCGAGGCCTCTATTCCCCTCCAGCGAGCGAGGGGAGGCTGGTTCACTGAGGTTGTGCTGAACAACACAGAGACAGCCCGTTTTCTGGTGGATACCGGTGCCAGCGTCTGTGTGATTTCGCCAGAGCTAGCTGGTACCCTGGGGGTCAGACCAAGACAGCCCACGCTATCCGTCACGCTTGAGACCCTCGCCGGCCAGACCGAGGGCACGCCCGTGACAATCCGATCCATTCGGGTCGGGGAAGTCGAAGGCGAAGACGTCCCTGCCGTGATTCACGTGACCGCGGCCGGAATAGACGGTATCCTGGGTAACACCTTCCTTTCCCGCTATAAAGTTGCCCTGGACCCCGAGGGGGGTGTGCTCAGGCTGCGCCCGCGGTGAACCCGCTGACGAGCATGACGGGGCTCCATAAGGAGATGAAGCGTTTCGAATATGAAAGGACCCCCAGCCGCCTTCCCGGCGCACGATGAGGAGGCTTAGCACCCTGAGAATTGTTGGTCCTCTGGCAGCCCCAGTACTACTCTCCAGATGCAGCAAAACAGAGATAGTACCCAGAGACTGGCTCCTTTCGGACTCGCCCGTCCCTACGGGAAAGTCTGTTTCGCCGTGAAGCCATAAGGTTCTTGGGGTAGCGCGGATCAAGGGAAGCACAGGCCGGCACCGTCGTAGGGGAGCGCAGGTGGGTCAGTTTCCTGGATTTTTCCGACCAGTGTCGATCCGTGTTTGACAAAAAGTCCACTCATCGGATCCTCATAGACCAAAAGCCAATCTGGCTTTAGTTGCATGAGGTTGAAGACAGGGAACTTCTTACTGACCAACACCAGGTGGGTTTCGTGCTTTCGCAGGAGTGCATCCCACTCACCCTTCCCCAGCCTGAAGTCCTGATTCTGGCGGCGGATCTCATCATGGTAGACCGTCTCCCGGCGACCATCCACGGAGACCTTGATCCGTGGCCCCAGATGCCAGATGGCGTATTCTCCCCAGCCAAAATAAACTGCCAGGTTGCCGCTGACTCCACTTTGCTTGAGAAGGGCAATGGCCCGGGCGGGGTAAATAGGGAAAAGCCTGATGCAACCAAAATGAGGGAGCGCTATCCCCACGAGTACAATTGCTCCAACTAGAGAAAATCCGGTGAGCCACGGTCGGTGCCTGTTGGCTCGGGCGGCACTCCGATTCGAACGCCAACCCAATGATACCCGGTCCCAGGCATCGCCTATATGCTCTCCGGCGAGGACAGCAACCGCGAGAGCAAAGAGATCGGTGTGTCGGACGGCCGTCAGCGGCAGAAGTGAAATACAAATGAAGAGCAGGACCAAGGTCGGGCGACGTTCCCGTCTGCTATGGAACAGCCCCGTCACGGCGACCGCCAGGATGCCAAGATATATGGCTCCGTATGTGCTTCTGATGACGATGGGCTGCCACTCGGAGATATCGGGTCTCGGAATCGTTGCCGTTCGCAGGAGAAACTCTGGGAGCTGCACGCCATAGGGATTCAACACCATGGCAAGCACACTGCCCATCACAGCCAGGGGAATCGCGACGTAAGATGGGGAAATGAGAAGAGCGGGCCGACGAGTGCGCCACAGGACGAGTGCAAGGTAGGAGAAACACCATAGCAGGAGGATTCCTAGGCCGGCTAGGACACCGCCATGGAGATTCGTCCAAAGGGCAAAGAGTGGAGGAGTCCCCCACAGCCATCGACGATGACCATGTTCTAGGTGGTGTACCAGGAGCAGGATCAACGAGAAGAAAAGCAATGTGAACAGTTGAGGACGAACGGTGATTAGCCCACGGATAAGCAGGGAGATCAGAGCCACCAGTAGTATGCCAGCCCGCAGCGGAGTCAGGCCCTGACGGCAGAGATGTCTGAATATCAGCGCTGCAATCAGAAGGCTTACGGTGGCCTTGAGGGCAACCAGGCCCGCTGGTCCCGCTTGGCCAAACGCCAAAGAGAAGATAACCTCTGCCAGCCATTCGTGGTTAATCCACAACTGGTCTCCTGTGAGGTACGAATAGGGATCGCTTTGAATAATCTTCCCCGTGTGCCAAAGATCTTGCCCAAACTTGACATGGCCCCAGAGATCTGGATCAGCCCGTGTTTGAGTGAGAAGGTAAAAGACGCCGCTCATAGCAAGGCAAATCACGCTTATGTTAAACCAGCGTGAGCGCGGGTCTGCTCTTTCCGTGAAAGTATCAATGAGCATACCCGGGGAGCCGATAGGGCCTTCCATGTCTCCTCGCACGCCGCCCATAACTTCTTGCGTACCTCTCAACCCTTGTGATTTTTCCACCGCACAGCGGTCGTCCTTCGCGTTTCAGCCGAACATGTTATAGCGCAAGACGTAATACAATGCTTTGAAACCGTCCTTCCATGTGATTTTCTTCCCCTCGGCGTAGGTGCGACCCCAGTACGAGATGGGGACCTCATACACCCGCCAGCCTCCCCTGGCCATTTTGGCTGTCACCTCAGGCTCGAACCCGAACCGATCCTCCTTGAGCTCGAACTGCTGCAAGACTTCCCTTTTGAAGACCTTGTAGCACGTCCAGACATCGGAGAGGTTCAAGTTCGTAAACATGTTCGAGAGGGTCGTTAAGAACTTATTCCCCACATAGTGCCAGAAGAACAGGACCCGATGGGGGCCGCCCAAGAACCTCGACCCATACACGACATCTGCCATGCCCAGCCGAATGGGTTCTAAGAGCTTGAAATAGTCTTGAGGATCGTACTCCAAATCGGCGTCCTGCACGAGGATGACGTCGCCTTGGGCCTCCTGGAATCCTCGGCGAAGGGCGGCACCCTTGCCACAATTCTTCTCTTGGAAGAGAACCCTGATGGGGTCCGTGCGAAGCTGACATCCGGTCTGAGGAAGACCCACGACTGTGGAGTTATCCTTTCTGGACCGGTTCAGCTCTTGGAGAAACTCCCGCGTCCCATCAGTGGAGTGGTCGTCTACTACGATGATCTCTTTTTCGATATCGACGGCTTGGACCCGGCGTAGAAGCTCCTCAATGGTGGCCCGCTCGTTGTAGACCGGAATCACGACCGAAAGCTTGGGGGGATTCTCGCGCTCTTTCACGAGAGTGCCTCTTATCGCACGATCAGACTGATGCCCGTCACGACCATGGCAACGCCTATCCATTGGGTCATTGAGAACGGCTCGGCGAGAAAACGCACCGAAAGGAGGGCAACCCAGATATAGCTCGTGGCCAAGACCGGATAGAGGACCGAAAGGTTACCGTGCTTGAGGGCGATAACCAGGAGCACAAATCCGACCCCGTGCAACGCAAGCCCTGCGATCAGGGGCCAGTTAAGGAGCCAGCTCCAGAAGTCAGAAGAGATCGAGGCAGCGCCCCATTTGAAGAGAAGCTGGCCGACGGCGGCAAGAAAAGCAGTGATCAGCACGAGTGCAATAGTCCAAAAAGGCGTGGTCATCGTCGCCCCTCCCGAAGGCCCCTTCCAAGCTTTTTCGGGGGCTTCATCACTCCTGCGTGCATAGGCATCCAGGGGGACTTGCATCCTTTATGCCATACGGGCGAGAGAACGCCGGCGAGATCGAACTCCACGTTGTAGTCCTTGCGGCTTGAAGGTACTAGCGTTCGATTGTCGCGTCCCTGTGAGATTGATGGGCCTGAGTTTATACAGAACATACGGCTTTCGAGGTCCACGATTGGGGTGTTATCGATGCCTCGACAAACTGAAAAGGCAAAGGTGCTGCCATCGTGCATCCGGACGCAAAAGGGTGGCTTGTTGGTGGTTCGTCGTTTTCAATCATAGAACCCCTTGGTTTGCGCAAGATACACCGACTGTCGGAGGTCGGTCTGAATGACGAGATTGGTCAAGTTGGCTTGCGCTTGTGCAATCGTTGTCCGCGCGGTCCGTAGCTGATCCGGCGACCGGTCGAGAGTAAGGGGCTGGTGAGTCCCAGTGTAAAAAGGTCAACTGGGTGGGGCTGCTGCAGTGACAGGAGCAGATATGGCTGAAGAGACATCAGTGCGGTTAGGATGAATTTGGCTTCGAACTTTGGAACAAAGGTTAACGCAGGTACTCTGAGGAGCAAGAAAAGGCCCCCGGGGCGTAGGGCCTCCGCACGTATCGAGGGAAGGCAAAGACAAATACTTTCATTGTGGAGCGGCGAAACCGGGTCAGTAGAAGGCACCGGCCCTCGCTACTTCGTCTTGGATGGCGGGCTCGATGGGGCAGACTCGCGAGGCGGCGGTGGCGCGGCACGATACTCGCGGAGCCGCTCCTCGTATTCGACCTCCCCACGGCGGCCAATCCATTTCACATACCAGCGGACCTGAGGGGCGTACCAGTACTGGTCGGAGTCCCGGCCAGGCGATTCGCGGACGACCTTGAACGCCTGAAACCGTCCTGCGGGAACGCCGATGGTCTCACTGGTTACCACAGCGAAGGTGTCGTTTTGCAAATCTTTCTTCTTACGCTGTTCGTAGATGCCACGGTGAGCCCAGCGTTCGCCGACTTCGAGGGGCCAGATGAGCCACGGTTGGGGAGGAACCATGCGGGCCTCGACCCGGCCCTTTCGTACACTGCCAGACCATTTGAAGTCAAGGGTGAAGTAATGATCCACGTCCCCGATTCTCACCACGTAGTACGGGACCTGATTCACTTCCTTGATCTCGAGCACCTCCACAGTCTTCGTTCCTGTTTGGTTCCTGCTGGTCCAGTCATACACCCATCGGTCGCCAGGCCGCCATTCGGGAGGCGATTCGACCCGGGTGATGGGGGGTGCGAGGGCTGTGGGGGTTGGAGCTTCGCGCGCGGTACAGGCGACAAGCCAGAGACCAATGGTCCCGAGCAGGACCACCCCACAGACGGCGCGAGCATTGCCACATGAAGTCATCATGATTCTCCTATCATTTCCGAATCGATGGGAATGTCAAGAACAATTACGCACAGCCGATTAGGGGAAGACGGTATCTCGAGGGGAAGCAGGGTCCGGGAGGTGTAAGAGAAGAAACCCGCCAAAGGAGGGAAGGTGAGTTCGGCTGTCCAGCTATCAGGCCTGTGGCGCTCTCTGCGGGCCTCGTCGCACTCACGATCACAGCCGGGTGGATCTGGTTCTTTGTCCACTTCGGGACCCCGTTGGATGCGCGGTTCATGGGCTTGCTCGAAACCACAGAACGCCTTCTCGGCTTCGTCGGCGTCGCGCTCCTCTTTCAGTACGGCCTCCCCTTCCTGTGCGCGGGGGCCTTCTTCTTCGGGGTTCCGGCGCGACGCCTCTGGACTGGACGGCCCGGTTTGGCATGGCCGCGGGCGCAGACGTGAACGCGCGGAATCAGGGTGGCGGGACGGCGTTGCTCATGGCGCAAAGCCACCGCACCGAAAGTCGCGCTACAATCATTCGCTTGCTGAAAGAGGCCGGAGCGCGCGAATAACGAACCGAGTGGCAGCATTTGCACTTGGCTGTGTCGCGCCACGGGCACTAGAGCCGCAGCAGTGCCAAGCAGATATTATGTTTTATAGAGCCTAGAGGGGTCCAGGTCCCATCCCTCAGATTTTCCGCACGTGATTTGCCTCCAGCAACCTGAATTTCGACTATAATATCTTTAAAAACAATTACTTGAACTTTGTGAATTCAGACGAAATACGTAGTTGACAGAATTCGGCTCAGGTTTTATACTGTTATATGTATAGATTTCTGTAGCGGCCAGAAAATTCACAATCAATCTTTCAGAAGGAGGACCTGAGGTGGCTAAGGTTATCGGAATTGATCTGGGGACGACAAATTCTGTGGTGGCCGTCATGGAGGGTGGCGAGCCCGGCGTGATCGCGAACGCCGAGGGGGCGAGAATTACCCCGTCGGTAGTCGCCTTTACGAAGGATGGGGAGCGATTGGTCGGCCAGGTGGCCAAACGTCAGGCCGTGACCAATCCTGAAAACACCGTCTTTTCGATCAAGCGGTTCATGGGGCGCCGGTACGAGGAGGTCCTCCACGAGATCAAGCTGGTCCCGTACAAGGTGGGGCAGGGCTCAGGGGGGGATGCCCGCGTCGAGGCCCGGGGAAAACAGTACTCGCCTCCCGAAATCTCGGCAATGATCCTCCAGAAGCTCAAGACGGATGCCGAGGCTTATCTGGGGGACAAAGTGACGAAAGCGGTCATCACCGTGCCCGCGTACTTTAACGACAGTCAGCGGCAGGCGACCAAAGATGCGGGCGTTGTCGCCGGGATGGAGGTTCTCCGAATCATCAACGAGCCAACCGCAGCCTCATTAGCCTATGGCCTGGACAAGAAAAAGGACCAGAAGATCGCGGTCTTCGACCTCGGGGGCGGGACCTTCGATATCTCGGTCCTGGAGATCGGGGACGGGGTCTTCGAGGTCAAGGCGACCAATGGAGACACCCACTTGGGTGGGGACGATTTCGACCAACGGGTGATTGACTGGATCGTCGCCGAATTTAAAAAGGACCAGGGGATCGACCTCAGCAAGGATCGGATGGCGCTCCAACGCCTGAAGGAGGCAGCAGAGAAGGCCAAGTGTGAGCTGTCCACCATCATGGAGACCGAGATCAATCTCCCCTTCATCACCGCCGATGCCTCGGGTCCGAAGCACCTCAGCATGAAGCTCACCCGGTCCAAGTTGGAGCAATTGGTGGAGGATCTCGTCGACCGGACCGTGGGTCCGGTGCGCCAGTGCATGGCGGACGCCAAACTCACATCCGGACAGATCGATGAGGTGATCCTGGTCGGGGGACAGACCCGGATGCCCCGCGTGCAGCAGGTGGTGAAAGATCTCTTTGGCAAGGACCCCCACAAGGGGGTCAATCCCGACGAGGTGGTGGCGATCGGCGCTGCCATTCAGGCCGGGGTGCTGGCCGGCGAAGTCCGGGACGTGGTCCTCCTGGATGTCACACCCCTCTCCCTCGGGATCGAGACGCTGGGGAGCGTGATGACGAGACTCATCGAGCGGAATACCACCATCCCCACTCGAAAGAGTGAGATCTTTACGACGGCGGCAGATAACCAGACGTCGGTCGAGATTCACGTGCTCCAGGGGGAGCGGGAGATGGCCAGGGACAACCGGACCCTCGGCCGATTCCACTTGGTCGGGATTCCGCCCGCCCCCCGGGGAATTCCCCAGATTGAGGTGTCGTTTGACATCGATGCCAATGGCATCCTGAATGTCGGTGCCAAGGACACGGCCACCGCCAAGGAACAGAAGATCACCATCACCCATTCGAGCGGCTTGGCGAAGGAAGAGATCGATCGGATGATGAAGGATGCCGAGGCCCACGCCGCGGAGGATAGGCAGCGTCGGCAGGAGATCGAGGCCCGAAACCAGCTCGATTCGCTGGTCTATACGACGGAAAAGATGGTCAACGAGAACCGGGAAAAGATCCCTATGGGCGAGATCTCGGGGATCGAAGAGGCCCTCCAGGAGGGGAAGAAGGCCCTCGAAACGGGCAACGCCGATCAGATCCGTCAGGCCATCGACCGGATCACCAAGGCCTCTCACAGGATGGCCGAGGCCATGTATCAGCGGACACAGGATCAGCAGGCACCGGGCGCTCAGGCCGCCGGAGAGCAGGCTGAGGGTGGGGAACGTCCGGCAGAGGGAGACGTCGTGGACGCCGAGTTTGAAGACCTCGGTGGTGGCAAGAAGTAGCGACGAAAGATAGGAGTTCGGGAACACAAGGGAGGTCGAATGCGATGGCAATGGTAAGGTGGGACCCATTCCAAGACTTGATTGCGCTGCAGGACCGCATGAATCAGCTCTTTGATCAGACCTGGGCCCGATCCCGCAGGGAACGGGAAGGAGTCGTGGCGGCAGCGTGGTCACCTGCGGTGGACGTCTATGAAACGTCCGAAGGGATTGTCCTGAAGGCGGAGCTCCCCGGTCTAAACAAGGAAGACATCGATATTCAGATCAAGGACAATACGGTGACGCTTAAGGGGGAGCGGCACGTGGAGAAAGATGTCAAAGAGGAAAACTACCTCCGGGTCGAACGAGCCTATGGGGCATTTCATCGGACCTTCACCCTGCCGACTGCAATTCAGACCGAGAAGGTCCGGGCCGTCTTCAAGGACGGCGTCTTGGAGCTGAACATTCCGAAGGCCGAGGATGCGAAGCCGAAGCAGATCAAGATCGAGGTGAAATGAACGACCGCCTCAGGTCCAACGTCCAAAGTCCGAAGTCGGGCACCGATCAAGGGATTTTGTGATGGATGAAGGGGGAGGCGGGGCCCTGTTGTCTTTTGCCGGGCTGGTAGGGTGAGATGGCAAAACGGGACTACTATGAGGTGCTGGGCGTTCCTCGTAATGCCTCGGAGCGGGAGATCAAGCGCGCCTATCGAAAGCTGGCCCGAAGATATCATCCCGACGTCAACCCGGGAGATTCGGGGACTGAGGCGAAGTTCAAGGAGATCACCGAGGCGTATGAGGTTCTCACTGATCCAGCGAAGCGCCGACAGTACGATCAGTTTGGCCATCAACTGTTTGCCTCGGCAACCGCGGAGGGAGCTGGTCCGGGGTTCGGATTCGACTTCGGCCCGTTCGCCGACTTCACTCGGCGAGGCTTTGGTGGTATTGGGGATATCTTCTCGGACGTCTTCGGCGGGCAGCCAGAGCCCACCACGCGTTTTCGAAGGGGTGAAGACCTCCATTATGCCGTCGACTTGAATTTCGAGGATGCCATTCGGGGACTCTCCACGGAGATCACGCTCCAAAAGCATGCACCCTGTGAGGTCTGTGCGGGGAGCGGAGCGGCGCCCGGATCGGCTCCCGAGTCCTGTCCAGACTGCGGAGGCAGCGGACGACGGCAGGTCTCCCGCGGGTTTTTGAGCATGGCGTCCCCCTGCACCAGGTGCCAGGGGAGTGGGAAGGTCATTCTTCGCCCCTGCCAAGGTTGTGGCGGCAGGGGGGTGGTCTACCGAACCGAGCGGATCAAGGTGAAGGTCCCGCCCGGAGTGGACACTGGCTCGCGTATTCGCCTCGCAGGGAAGGGGGAACCGGGGAAGAACGGTGGCCCTTCAGGCGACCTCTACGTTACCACTCGAGTCCACCCGCATCCCTTCTTTGAGCGGAAGGGGGACAACATCTACTGTACGGTCCCGATCACCATTACAGAAGCAGCGCTCGGGGCGCGGGTCGAGATCCCCACGGTGGACGGCATGGCCACGATGACAATTCCCGCTGGGACCTCGAGTGGCCGGGTCTTCCGACTGCGAGAAAAAGGGGTGCCGCATCTCAAAGGCGGGGGGCGAGGAGATCATTATGTGACGGTTCAGGTGGTGGTTCCCGAGAATCTAGATGACCGGTCCCAACAGCTTCTCCGGGAGTTCAACCGGCTGAACCCGATGGATCCTCGGCGGGACCTGAAAAAGTAAAGTTCAACAGCCGCATCCGAGGTCGAAATATCATAGGACGTCCGCCGAAGGCGAGATCTTGGGCATCCGACACCGGACCAGATACGGTTTGGGGAGGTCGCGGATATGCCAAAAAGAAAAAAGGCCGTCTACATGATCAGTGTGGTGGCGGAGATGTTTAGCGTCCACCCGCAAACGCTCAGAACTTATGAGCGGGAGGGGCTGATTCGACCAGCCAGGACTGAGGGAAACACACGGCTCTATTCCCAGGAGGACCTGGAGCGGATCGAACTCATCCTCCGTCTTACCAATGAGCTCGGGGTGAATCTCGCGGGCGTGGAGGTCATCCTCAACATGCGGGAGCGGATGGATCAAATGCGCCGGGAGACGGCGGAGGCGTTCGAGGCCGTCCTTCAAGTCGTAGGAGAAGAACTGCTCCAGCGTCGGCAGAGCCCCGGCCTCATCCCGGTCGGACGGCGGGGTTTAAGCCGGCGCGTTGCCCCTCCGAAGGGCGAATCCCCTTGACACGTCCTGGGAGCTATACTACGGTCTTCGTCAGAGATAAAGAAACCACTGGTGGATTTGGAACAGGAGGAATAAGGTATGGGAAACACGTTTAGGACGGTCTTACTTTTGGGGGCTTTGACCGGCCTCTTAATTGTTTTTGGAGACTACTTCGGGGGATCGCAGGGAATGGTCATTGCCTTCCTCTTCGCCCTCCTGATGAACTTCGGCTCCTACTGGTATTCCCACAAGATTGTCCTTGCCATGTACAGGGCCCGTGAGGTCACCGAGGCGGAAGCCCCTGAGCTTGTCGGCCTGGTCCGATCCCTGAGCCAGCGGGCGCACCTCCCCATGCCCAAGGTGTATGTCATCCCTGCTTCGGCCCCGAACGCCTTTGCCACAGGGCGGAATCCACAACATGCTGCCGTTGCGGTCACCGAGGGGATTCTGCAGATCATGAACCGAGACCAGCTGGAGGGCGTGTTGGCCCACGAGTTGGCGCATATCCAAAACCGGGACACGCTGATCAGCGCCGTCGCGGCTACGCTGGCCGGCGTGATCATGATGCTGGCCAACATGGCCCGGTGGTTCGCATTCTTCGGAGGCTTTGGCGGGAGAGATGATGACGAGAGTGGGGGTGGCATCCTTGGCCTTTTGGTCATGTCTATCCTGGCCCCCATCGCCGCCCTTGTCATTCAAATGGCCATCTCCCGCACCCGCGAGTTTCTGGCTGATGCCACGGCCGGCCGCCTCACGAAAAAGCCCCTTGCCCTGGCATCGGCATTGGAGCGGCTTCAGGCGGCTGCGGAGCGTATTCCCTTGAATGCCAATCCGGCGACTTCTCATCTCTTCATCGTGAATCCCCTCTCGGGGAGGAGCCTCCTTCGCTTCTTTGCCACCCATCCTCCTATCGAGGAGCGGGTCAAGCGCCTCCAAGCCTTGCAGGTTTAGAAGACATTGGCTGTGCACCCTTCACCAAAACGCGAAAGGGCGGGCAAAGCGAGCCTGCCCTTTTCCCCTTTATGGGTCTTTCTTGTGACTTCGGGGGTTATGGTGAGTGGGTGTGCGATGTTTGCCGGTGCCCCTCCTGAGAAGGTAAGTCTCCGTCCGTCTCCCTCTCGCCTCCCCACGTACACGGTCAGCGGACAGACCATCATCGCGACCCCCGGACCGATCAGTGTCGCGGTGCGGCCTATGGTTCCGGAGGAGGTGCAGAGGTATTTCCGCACGCGTCCCGCCAAGCGGAACCCGTTTCGGGAAATGCAGAAAGAAGTCGCCGCGTTCTTTGTTCGGATCGAAAACCGATCCAAGCACCAGCTGGCGTTTGATCCGGGGATCACAGTCCTCAAGGATGAAAAGAATCGCGCCGCCACTGCAATGGACCCGCATAATCTCTATGAGGCATTTGCCGACAGACCGGACCTGTTACAGGCCGCCCAGGAAGGGGTCTTGACGAGTTACCTCGTGGTCCCCGCCCAGCAGAGCCGCGAAGGACTCCTGATGTTCCCCGCCTATCCGAAGGATGCCAAGGCTCTCTTCCTCCAATTTACTTCCCTGTACGCCGGGTCCACGACCTACCCCCTCATCTTTGAGTATACGGTGGTCCCGGAGGAATCGGAGAAGTAAATCCCCCAGAATGAACAGGGTGCAATATGTCTTTCCGCCCGGAACTGTTCCGAGAGTTAGCAGATGCGTGGCGCCTGCCAAGCGCGGAGGAGGATTGGGAGGCCTGGCAGCAGGCATTGGAGGCCGTGGAAGATGCGCTTGCCGCCCTTGAGGATGAAGCGCTTGACGGGAGGGAGCCGGCTCTCGTTTTCCTACCGGGGGAGCCGGTGCCATCTTCTGAAAAGCCGACGGGGTTTCATGCAGAGTCCCACCTCGTGGGAGAGGGACTCGCTGAGCTATCGCTCACCTCAGCCATAAGCCTCATCCGCCGGCACGAGCTTTCCCCCATTGATCTTGTCCGAGCGGTGCTGGACCGGATCGACGCATTCGGGAAGTCTACGAATGCGTCGATTGCTTGGTATCCTGAGGTGGCGCTTCAGGCAGCCCGGAAGGCAGAAGATGCTGTCGCCGCCCGCCGCCCCCTCGGCCCGCTCCACGGCATCCCCATTGCGGTCAAGGATCTCTTTTTCACGGCAGGTCTTCCCACCACGGCTGGCTCCCAGATCCTCACGAATTTTGTCCCCCAGAAGGATGCGACGGTGATTCGCCGTCTCCGGGAGGCCGGCGCAATCCTTTTGGGAAAGTTGAACCTCCACGAGCTTGCGTACGGGGTGACCAGTGACAACCCGCATTTCGGACCGGTGCGGAATCCCTGGAATCTGCACCGGATCGCCGGAGGAAGTAGCGGGGGCTCTGCCGCAGCAGTGGCTGCCTCCCTGTGTCTGGCTTCGCTGGGGACCGACACCGGGGGTTCGATTCGGATCCCGGCTGCTTGCTGTGGAGTGGTGGGGTTGAAGCCGACCTACGGTCGGGTAAGCCGCAACGGCGTCTTTCCCCTGGCCTGGTCCTTAGATCACATCGGTCCCATTACGAGAGAGGTGGAGGATGCTGCCTTGTTGCTGGGGGTCTTGGCGGGCCCCGATCCCAGTGATCCGAGCGCGAGCGTTCAACCGGTTCCCGATTACTGGCGTATGCTCGGGGGGAGTGTGAAGGGGCTTAAAATCGGTCTGCCCACGGAGTTGTTTGCTGACACTGCAGCGATCGATCCCACAGTGATGGCGGCAGTGCAAGGGGCCCTCCAGATTATGGAAAGCGTCGGGGCGAGCGTGGAGGATGTGTCGGTTCCCTTCCTCCGGCATACGCCCGCGGTACAGTTCTTGACCCTCGCGGCCGAGGCCAGTGCCAATCACCATCGGCTGCTTCGGACGCGTGGCCGGGAGCTTGGGGTGGACGTCCGGCGGCGGCTGGAGATCGGGGAATTCGTCACGGCCACGCAGTATGTCCGTGCGCAACAGGCTCGTCGGATCCTCGCAGAGGAGTTTGCCGATCTCTTCCGCCAGACGGACCTGCTGGTGACACCGACCGTCCCCGTGGGTGCCCCGCCAATCGGGCAGCAATTTGTGACCACTCACGGGGTCCAGCGAAGGATCCAACCGGCCCTCACCCGCTTTACGAGCCCATTCAATCTCACGGGGCTTCCCGCTGTTTCTGTCCCCTGCGGTTTTGACGTCGATGGGCTTCCCGTGGGTCTCCAGATGATCGGGCGACCCTTCGATGAGGCGACGCTGCTTCGAGTAGCCTTTGCCTACCAGCAAGCTAGTCCATGGCACGCCCGGCGCCCCCCGCTCGGAACTCGCGGCTCATAGCACTTCGCACTTAGCAGTCACCAATCAGCCTGCCAGCATGCTAGCGTCCTAGCATCCAAGCTTTCTGGCGACGAGCTACTTATAAGCTGACAGATGATGGCTGATAGCTGTGAAGCTCACTTCAGAAAGTTGGCAAGGCGCGCCTGAAGGGTGGCGAGGTCGGCGTTTCGAATCCGGATGCGCTTACGGCGGGCGTTGGCTCCGGCGAAAACCTCGATTCGACTCACGGGGATGTTCAGGGCGTCGGCCAACAGACGACGGCAGGCTGCGTTGGCTTTGCCTTGGACGGGAGGGGCGCTGACGGAAATCTTCAGGACCCCCTCCCGCACCCCGACGATCTCATCCCGCCTGGCGCCCGGCTGGACAAGAACGGGGAGAAACAGATCAGCCCCCCGCGCGTGGAGGTTTAAGGTCGTGAGATCCACTCGTCTCTTCTGCGGCCTCAGCGGCGAGCAAATCCTGGTGGAGCTTGATCGCCGCTCGAATCCTGCTCTCGAAGAGGGCCTTCTGCCGCTTCAGGTCCGCGACCCTTCCCTGCATTTGCGCGAGGGTTACGTGGGCTCTCTCCAGAAGCTTTTCCGCCTTGAGCTCCGCGTCCTTGAGGATGAGATCAGCCTCCTTCCGGGATTTGTCCTTGATCTCTTCTGCCAACCGTTGGACGGAGAGAAGGGCCTCCTTGAGTTGATTTTCCCGCTGCTCATAAGTGTGGAGTCGGATCTCTAGCCTCTGGATCTGTTCCTCCTGCAAGGCATTCTCCTTGAGGAGGCGCTGGAGTTCCTCGGCGACTCCTTCGAGAAAGGTCTTGACCTCGACCGGATCGAGTCCTCGAAAGCGCCGCTGAAATTCCCGCTGGGTGATATCGATAGGGGTCAGTTCCGTCATCGAAATCTCCATGCCAGCTCCCGCAGGGAGGCCACGAGGAATTGGTCGAGGAAGATGATCGCAAGGATGACCACCAGGGGGGAGAAATCGATTCCCCAGGTCACCGGCAGCGCGCGGCGTACCGGCTGCAGCACAGGCTCGGTGGCGCGGTAGAGGAACTGGACGATAGGGTTGTAGGGATCAGGGTTGACCCAAGAGATGATGGCTCGGATGATGATGATCCACATGTAGATATTGAGGGCAATGCCCAAAAGTTGCGCGAGGGCATTCAACAGGTTGGCAAAGACGAACATACCTTATCCCCTCCCGAGCTCCTGCGAGCGCCGGGTTGCCGCCTCGACGGCGGCCATGAGCGTTCCACGCAACCCGGCCTGTTCCAGGACGTGAAGCCCGGCAATGGTGGTCCCCCCAGGCGAGGTGACGGTATCCCTAAGCCTGGCAGGGTGTTCGCCGGTTTCCAAGACCATGCGGGCAGCTCCGAGCACGGTTTGGGCCGCCAGCAGCGTGGCCACCTCGCGGGAGAGCCCCATGCGGACCCCAGCGTCCGAGAGGGCCTCGATCACGACAAAAATGTAAGCGGGGCCACTCCCGCTCAGACCGGTCACGGCATCCATGTGGCCTTCCTCGGTGTGGACGACTCGACCTACCGCCTCGAAAATCTGCCGTGCGACTTCGAGATCCTCCGGGGTCGCGTGTTGCCCCGGCGCGATGGCACTGACACCCGCCAGGAGGAGGGCGGGCGCGTTCGGCATAATTCGGACAACGCGCGTTGGTTGGGGAAGCCTCGCTTCAATATAGGTGGTTCGGATCCCGGCGGCGATGGAGAGGAAGAGATGGTCTTCTGACACCGTTCCACGCAGGTCGAGCAGGACCTGATCCATGACCTGGGGTTTGACAGCAAGGAGCAGGATCTGGGCCTTGTTTGCGGCCTCCCCGTTGTCGGCCAAGGTCTCGATCTGATATGCCTTGCGGATCGCCGCCAGGCGATCCGTTCGGATATCGGTCGCGATCAACTGCTCCGGTCGAACCCTGCCTGCCCCGAGCAGGCCTTTGATCAGGGCTTCGCCCATGTTCCCCGCGCCGATGAACGCGATGCGTTTGTCCTGCAGTCCTTTCACAGCCTTCCCTCAATTGTTTCACTTATAACTTGAGAATGTAACGGGAGTCAAGCGATTCATTTGAAGGAGGCCCCCTTTATGGAGGCTCTTGCCCTCCCATACTGCCGCTTGACACCCTTGCCTCGTTTGACGAAGATCAAGACATGGAGCTTTCTGTAAAGATCAAGGGCTTGCCCGACCGACCCGGGGTCTATCTCTTCAAGGGAAAAAGGGGCGAGGTCCTTTACATCGGTAAGGCACGTTCGCTCAGGAAGCGGGTCCCGTCCTACTTTCAGGGGCGGGATGTGCCATCGGAGCGCTCTGAGCGGTTGGCGCGCCTGCTCTTGCAGGTCATGGACGTGGAGGTGATCGTCACCGACAATGAGTTGGAGGCCTTGATCTTGGAGTCGAATCTCGTCAAGGAGCGGCAGCCTAGATATAACGTCGTGCTCAAAGATGACAAACATTACCCCTTTCTCAGGCTCGACCTTCAAGATCCCTGGCCGCGATTGCAAGTGGTTCGAAAGGTGAAAGAGGACGAGGCCCTCTACTTCGGTCCGTACGTTCCTACCACCACCATGTGGCAGCTCCTCCACCTCATCAACCGGACCTTTCCTATACGGAAATGTCCCGACGTGAGGGGGCGACGCCACTGCCTGGATTATCATCTGGGCCGGTGCCTCGGGCCATGCGAGGGGTCAGTAGGCAAGGCGGAGTATGATCAGGTGGTAGAGCGAGTTCGGCTGGTTCTGGAGGGACGGGATAGGGAGCTGGCCAAGCACATCGAGGATGGGATGCGCCAGGCGGCGGAGAAGCTGGAGTTTGAGCGAGCAGCCAAGCTCCGCGATCAACTCTTCACCCTCAGGGAGGCCCTGGCCGGACAGAAAGTGCTCTCACCAAGAGGTGAGGAGCAGGATGTCTTCGGGGTGAGTATTGAGGGAGGCGAAGCCAATGTTCAAGTCCTCCTGATCCGCCAGGGACGGCTAGTTGGGCGAGAGTCCTTCAGCTTCGGGGAGGGGCTTAGCCGCGGGTTAGGAGACCTTCTGGATGCCGTCATCAGGCAATTTTATCTCCGTCGGCGTGCCATCCCGCTTGAGGTGCTCGCGTCACACCAGACGGAGGATATGGAGGTGATCGGGCGGTGGCTTTCGGAGCGGGCCGGGCACCGTGTGGTGATCCGCCATCCTCAGCGGGGCCGGAAGGCTCGCCTGGTCCAGCTGGCTGTAAAGAACGCCCAGATCGCCCTGATGGCGAGCGTGAAATCGGCGGCAGGCCGCGAGGCGGCTTTGAAAGAACTCGAGAATGTGCTGAACCTTTCCTGCCTTCCTCACCGGATCGAGGCCTTTGATGTCTCGAATATCCAAGGATTGCTTGCCGTCGGCTCCCAGGTGGTCTTTGAGGATGGTATACCCCGTCGATCGGACTACAAGCGGTATCGGATCAAGACGGTCAGCGGGGCTGATGACTACGCCATGCTGGAAGAGGTTCTGCGGCGACGTTTCGCCAGGGCGTCGGAGTGGCCCTTGCCTGATCTGATCCTCATAGACGGCGGGCGGGGACAACTCAATGTTGCCCTCAAGGTGGCGCGGGGACTGGGGCAGCGGGACCTACCGATCATTTCCTTGGCCAAGGAGGAAGAGGTCGTTCACCAGCCGCGTCGTCCCGTGCCGACTGCGCTTCCCGAAGGGTCCCGGGCCAAGCATCTGCTTCAGCAGATTCGGGACGAGGCCCATCGGTTCGCTCTCACGTACCACAAGCAACTTCGGAGAAAGCAGAGCCTGGTCTCGATCCTCCAGGAGATCCCTGGCGTAGGAGAAAAACGGCGGCTGGCCCTGTTGAGGCAATTTGGTTCTCTCAAGGCCATGCAGCAGGCCAGCATCGAAGAGATCCGAACAGTGGGGGGGCTCCCTTCCCACACCGCGGCCGCCGTGCACGACTTTTTGCAGGCCATGAGCGAATAACTCCCCCCTTTCTGGATGCTGCTGCTGCGCCGCTGGTTCAATGGTGGGCGCCGAGGGTTCGAGCGGGCGCCGACCCGTGCATCGCAAGTGTTGGCTTTGCCGCCTCGTTGCCGGGTCCGAAGACATATGGTAGGGTAGGGACATGAAGCCAGGAGAACTCACCAAGGCAGTCATCGAGGGGGCACGGAACGTCGCCAAAGAGGCGGGGGTTCGGGCCGTCTTCCTCAATGCCGACTTGATCTCTGATCCTACCCAGCTGACGGGACTTTTCGGTGAGACCGAGGTGATCCTCTTCACCAGGAAGCGGCTTGAGGCGCTGGAGCTTGAGGGGATTACCGAGAAAGTCATCCACTTGCCACCGGTGCAACTGAAGCGTATGGAACAGATCAAGCTAGCCGCGCTCTTGGCCCTATCCAAGGGTCATCTCCGGCCAGGGGATCTCATCCTCTTCCTCTCGGGGATCCAGCACCTGGGCTCACTCGATACCATGGTGGTGATGGAGGTAGGGGAGGAGTTCGAGATCTTCTCGCTCAAGGAGGCGGCTTCATTTGTAAAGGTGGTGAAGCCCGAGGTCTTCGCCAGAGTGGTGGACTTTGCGGTGGAAGTGGCTCAGGAGGGCCGAGAGGGCAAACCGCTCGGGGCTCTCTTCGTCCTGGGAGACACGGACGCCGTCGTGAAGTATGCCGATCAGCTTGTGTTGAACCCCTTCCAAGGCTATCCCGATGACCGGCGAAACATCCTGGATCCGCGCATCTTGGAGTCGGTGAAAGAGTTTTGTGCCATCGACGGTGCCTTCGTCGTTCGCTCGGACGGCGTGATCATGACCGCCGGGGCCTTCCTCCGGCCCCCGGTCCCGGGGGAGAAGCTCCCCCCGGGTCTTGGGGCGAGGCACGCGGTGGCAGCGTCGATGAGCGCCAGCACCAATGCCATCCTCGTAACCCTGTCGGAATCTACGGGAACCGTCCGGATCTTCAAGGGTGGGCGGATGGTGACCGAGATCGAGCGGAGCCCCAGCAAGCAAGGAGGCAAGTAGGGTGACAGGCGCCACTCATGGGGCGATCCCCTTGGCCGTGGTCCTTTTTCCTTGAAATGACCACGGCCCTGTTTTTGAGGAGCGAGAGGAGGTCGGGAAGCGTGGGAGCACATCGGGAATCGAAGGGGCGCGAGGTCGTGACCACGGATAAGGCTCCGAAAGCGGTCGGGCCCTATGTGCAGGCGGTGAAGGCGGACGGGTTTCTGTTCACTGCGGGACAGATCGGATTGGATCCGGCCTCTGGTAAGCTCGTGGAGGGAGGAATTGAGGCCCAGACGAGACGGGTGCTGGAAAATCTCAAAGCAGTAGTGGAAGCGGCAGGTGGCTCTCTGACGCAGGTGGTGAAGACGACGGTCTACCTCACCGACCTCAGTCACTTTCAGGCCATGAATCAAGTCTACGCGACGTTTTTTTTTGAAGGGCACAGCCCAGCCCGTTCTACGGTGGGGGTGGCAGAGCTCCCTTTGGGGGCTCTAGTCGAGATCGAACTGGTCGCGCTCTTGGAGAAGAGATGATGCAGAAGTCGATTGCCGAGTACCAGGTGCTGAAAACCACGCGCGGCTGGGTCGCCGTGGCCTTTACCGAACGGGGGATCCTGGCCCTCACCCTCCCAGTCGAGAACTCGGAGCGGGCCATCGAGGCCGTGCAGGGTAAGATCACTTTCGCCTTGACCCGGGGACAGGGATACGGAAATTTGGCTCGAGATTTGAATCGCTATTTCCAGGGAAAGAAGGTCTCGTTCGATTACCGCCTGGATTTTCTGGAAGGCACGCCATTTCAGCGGAGGGTTTGGGCACTCCTTCGCAGGATCCCGTACGGGGAAACGCAGAGCTACCGGGAGGTGGCAAGAGCGGTCGGAATGCCCCGCGCCGCGCGGGCCGTGGGACAGGCCGTGGGTGCAAATCCTATCCCACTCCTCATTCCCTGCCATCGGGTCGTGGCTTCCGATGGGACCTTGGGTGGCTACGCCTGGGGTCGAAGGTGGAAGCGGCGCCTCCTTGAGGTCGAAGGGGTCGGATCGCGCTTGAGAGCGTAGGGTCCGGCGGAGCAGCCCTCCGGGATACCGTCTCGTCTATTCACCCCTCATTCGTAAGATCCTCAGACCATTGATGGCAGATCAGCCGATCTCAGTCCATTGCAGCCTCGAGGGGGAGGTAGCTCACGCCTCAATCTACTCTTTGGGACATCTGGCCTGTTCACCGATGGTTGTGGGATGATGCAGCGGCGATTAATGGTCGGACGAGTCGCCGCAGAAGAAACTTATACCCCTGCAACGCGAAAGATCGCAGACGTGCTGGCCACGATGAGGTGCGCCGCAGGGGCAAAGGCAAGGCCTACGAGGTTGGCCCCCGTCACCATGAGTCGTGGAGATTCAGGACGATCAAATCGATAGACACCTCGGTGTCCCCTGACCCCGGCGACCACCCAGAGGCAACCCTCACGGTCTAAGGCAAGTCCTTGCGGTCGTTCTAAAGGTCCCCAGTAAGGCTCCGCATCACCGAACCGGTTGATCCGATAGATGACATCCTCGTTGGAGAGGGTTGGGGCGGTGGCGAAGAGGTCGCCCTCCGGGCCGATAGCCAGGTGGAAGGCCGCCACGCTGGGGGGAAGAGAGGAGAAGGGCTCGGGCCGACCCCCTGGCATCAGGCGGTAGACCGTTCCGGTTCGATCTCCGATGTAAAGGACGCCGGCCTCATCGAGGCAGAGACCGGTGGCAATGCCCAAGTCCTCTGCGAGGACTTCCATGTCCCCTGTGGGAAGGAGGCGATACACGCGTCCCTCATATCGGCTCGAGATCAATAGGGAACCATCCGGGTGAAGCGCCAGCCCCGTAGGATTGATGGGTCCAGCCGGAAGGGGCTCTACGGTCCCAGCGGGGGCGATACGCACCAAGGGAACTGAAACTTTCTCTCCGCGACGACCGCTGATGGTGGTGTAGATGAACCCCTCCGCGTCCACCACCGGATTGGCCACTGGATGAAGGTCGGGGGCTACCTTTTCCCCGATGGAGAAGGGACTGGTGATGGGCTCCGAATCGATCATGAGCGTGATGGGGCCGGTTTGGGCATCAGGGGGAATGGGCAGAATAAGGCGGGTGTTGGAGACGATCGACGGACGGGCTTCGGTCTCGCCGAGAAAGACCAGGGGAGAGGTCTCCCCGCTGAGAAAGCCGGTCCCGAGGATGAGGATTGTTCCCCCCTCGACGCCAGCCGAGGGCTCAACCGCAGAGATGATGGGTTTCTGGGGGAAGTCCTGAGACATCGCCATTCCCCGATGATTACCGGATCGTCGTATTTGAACCTACGCTATCCATCCAGCTCTCCGTCGTCAAGACCTTTGGCGTGTGAGAGTCCAAGGTCCAACGTCGGCTGTCCTTGGGACCGGGGCGCAACTGTTCATCCGGTCTCTCTGTTGAGGGGTCGCGCGGACGATCGAGAAGTAGGCAAGAAGGGAACATATGAGGCCCTGTAGAAGTAGCTCAAATTCTCTGGGCTCTCAGAGAGAGAAGGGTGCTGGCTGAACCGAGCCATCCGCTGCAGTGTGAGGCAAGAGGAGGACTGATGACTTATACGGTGACGGTCGAGTTCTTCGAGATTGATGCCGTGTCGGGAGAACAGGCGGAGACAGTGATGGTGGAGATGCTCCGGTCGGCAGGATTTACCCGTTTTGGAGTTACGGGAAGCCGAGAGATCTAGTCAGAGGTTCCCGCGCTCACCATTTCCTGAGGAACTTCGGCGGGCGGATGAGGCTGGTCGCCTACCTGGATGTCGAACTGCGTTTCGAATTGATCGATGGGGATCATATCGATGGCGTTCCAGGCCATGCCTTCACAGACGCGGGCACAAATCTGACACCCGATGCACTCGTGCCATCGGATCCGGACGGGGGGAATGACCGCGCCCGTATAATGCTGTGGCGATTCGTGGTCGATGCAGTCCACCGGGCAGAAGGGGATACACGCCTCACAGCCGGTGCAGGAGTCATTGACCACGGCCATGAGTCGCGGACGCTTCTTCTTTTTGGTCTTCCTGTTGTAATGAGGGATATCCTCGTACACGGCACACCCTTTGCTTTTCTGCGGGGCAGTTCCGGCAACGAAAATTACCCTACCATACCTGCCATTATCTTGTCAAAGATGGGGCGCAGCGGCTTGCCCTTCGGGCAATTTGATGCTACGTTCGAATTCCGTATTCACCCCCTGATCACGATTATCCTGGTCGGCTTGGAGCGACCGCGCGAGGGAGACAAGGATCCGGGAGTCATGCAGGGTCCAGCGATGTCTCTGGAAGACTAATTGAGCCTGTTTCGAGAGGAGGAGCGAGGTGGGGTTTCGCGCAGATCCCGTGGACTATCGCCTCGAGGAGGCCGCGCGCCTGCTCGTGGTCCGCTGGCGGGATGGCCATGCAAGCCAATATCCCTTTGACGAATTGCGCAAGGTCTGCCCCTGCGCCGACTGTCGTGCCGCCCCGAGACCGCAGGGAGGGCTCCAGGTTCTCACCGCTCCGGTGGTCCGCCAGGGGGAGATCCGGATTGTTCAGATTTCGCCTGTCGGCCGATATGCCTTGAGCTTCACGTGGAGCGACGGGCACAGCACGGGGATTTACTCTTTTGACTTTCTCCGTCGTCTCTGCCCGTGCGAGGCGTGTCGGTCGGGGGCAGAATGATGGACCTGGTGCATTGGGTGCGGGGGCTTCCTCCGGAACTGGCCACCTTTGTCATCGCCAGCCTTCCCGTTTCGGAATTGAGGGGAGCGATCCCGGTGGCCCTCGGCGTTTATAAACTTCCTGTCTGGTCCGCCCTGCTCTGGGCCATCCTGGGCAATCTGGCACCCATTCCGATCATCCTCAGGCTCCTTGAGCCGGTATCGAACTTTCTCCGCCAGCGGTCGCGTGTCTGGGAGGCGTTCTTCCGTTGGCTTTTCGCCCGGACCCGTCGGAAAGGGGAACATTATTTCCGGGTCTATAAGGAGTTCGGGCTGGTCCTGTTTGTTGCTATACCCCTTCCCATCACTGGTGCCTGGACGGGGTCCGTGGCCGCGTTCCTCTTCGGCATTTCCCCGGGACGAGGTTTCTTTCTGATCACGTTGGGGGTCCTCATCGCCGCAGGCCTAGTGACCGCCGCCAGTCTTGGCGTGAGCTGGCTGCCCTTCGTGTGAGGGGATCATGTACCCTGAACGAGACCGCTCCATGGTGCAGGCGAAGCAGGAATCGGGTGCCGGATCCGAGGCGGGAAAAACCGGGGGCGAGTTCGGACCTTGCCGTGGGACGCGGCCGGTCATCCTCCTTCTCCTGGTACTCGCCGCAGGCGTCGTCTGGGGCGAGGGCCCCCTTCTGGACTCGAGAGAGGGGCGGCATCTCACAAATCTTCGGCAGCTCACCTTTGGAGGGTCGAACGCGGAGGCCTACTTTTCTTGGGACGGCAGCGCGTTGATCTTCCAGTCAACCCGGGACGGATATTTGTGCGATCAAATCTTTATCATGAAGGCGGATGGGAGGGATGTCCGCCTCGTCAGCACGGGGCGCGGGCGGACCACCTGCTCCTTCTTCCTCCCCGGGAATCAGAGGATTATCTATGCCTCGACCCATGCGCAGGATCCCGCTTGCCCGCCCAGGCCGGACCGCTCTGAAGGTTACGTTTGGGCCCTCTATGATTACGATATCTATATTGCCAATGTCGACGGGACCGGCCTCAAACGCCTGACCGACAATCCCGGATACGACGCCGAGGGGGCCCTCGCCCCGGATGGCAAGAGGATCGTTTTCACGTCGCTCAGATCGGGGGACCTGGATATCTACACCATGGACAGCACGGGGGGCAATCTCACGCGTCTCACCTTTGAAAAAGGATTTGACGGGGGGCCCTTTTTCTCCTGGGACGGCAGCAAGATCGTCTATCGGGCTCACCATCCAGAGACACCCGAGGAGGTGGCGGATTATGAGCGGCTCTTGTTCAAAGGGCTTTTGCGCCCCCGCCGGGCAGAGATCTTTGTCATGAATGCTGACGGGACGAATAAACACCAATTGACCCACAACGGCGCAGCCAACTGGGCTCCTGCCTTTCATCCAAACGGCCGTCAGGTAATCTTCTCCTCGAACCTTCATGCCCCCGGGACACGGAACTTTGATCTCTATCTGGTTAATATTGACGGCACCGGACTTGAGCGAATCACCTTTGGCGGGTTCAATAGCTTCCCCTTCTTTTCCCCCGATGGAATGAAACTGGTCTTTGAGTCGGACCGATGGGCGAAAGCGCCCCGGGAGTTCAACGTCTTTATTGCCGACTGGGTCCCGTAGATCCGTCGGGCGGTTGTTGACCCCTCGGCTTTCGAATGGTAGGCTGAAGTCGCCTTCTTCCCCTTCTGGCTGAGCGAAGGAAACGATGCCACGGGAGAGACCGGTCAGGGTCAAATCGCCGAATCTTCGAGTGAAAGATCGGCGGAAGATCTTGAAGTGGGTTCCCAAGCTCCGCAAGATCAAGCCGGCGAAGTCTGGAAGGTAAGGGACGGGCATGGTCCGGGCGTACATATTTATCGAGGCGGGCAAGGCGCGGGATCTTAAGGTGGCGGAGGAGATCGCCACGTTGCCCGGTGTGAAACGGGCCGATGTGGTCACGGGGCGGTTCGACGTGATCGCCATGGTCGAGGTGGACGAGCTCGGGGCCCTCTGGGACACGGTAGACAGGATCCAGACTCTGCCCGCTGTCCTGAAGACCACCACGAACGTCGTGGTCCAGAGGTGAAAGAGTTTCGCTCTCCTCTACACTTCCCTCGACCGAGAGAGAAGTGGACAGAGGCGGGAGCCGTGAATGCCGATGGGCGGGTGCCCTCCCGGTGGTGGACTTTACTGGGCGGATTACTCCTCCTGCTTACGGTTTTCGTGTTCCTGCCTCTCCTCATCACGAAATGGGAGCGGTACCTGGTTGCAGTCCCCTTGGGTCCCTTCCGATGGCTTGGTCTTGTCCCGATCTGTATGGGTACTCTTCTCGTGGTCTGGTCGGGCGCCCTCTTGATCACGCGAGGAGAGGGGACGCCGGCCCCCTGGGATCCGCCGAAACGGTTTGTCCTTGCCGGTCCGTTTCAGATTGTCCGCAACCCGATGATGGATGGTGCCTTCGCGGTTCTGTTCGGTGAGGCGGTGTTCGCCGAATCACTGGCGATTTTCTTCTACCTGTGCCTGGTCATGGGCGTGGCGGGCTGGTATGTAGTTACCAATGAAGAGAAAGGATTGGAAGCGCGGTTTGGCGATGCGTATCTCGTATACAGAGAACGCGTCCCCCGGTGGCTGCCGCGGCTGTCCCGCAAGGGGTAGAGAGGATGGGCAGATCATGTCAATCGATTATGGGCGAGGGGAGTATGTGAGGCTGATGGCTGCCAGGGATGCCGCCATCCGACGCCTGGTGGACCAGGGGTACGAATTCGTCACCAATACCTTTCGTCCCGGGGCAGCGCCAAAGGGGGTGCGGGCCAAGGATGCGGACGCGCTTACGGGGCGGCTCCGGAAGGAAGGATATCAGGTGGAGGGCGCGTCCGCGTATAATGAGACGGGGGATGTTCTTCCTTCAATGGTCTCCATCTGGCGAAGGCGCAGGTCGAGCACGCCTCAACCCATCAAGCCTGCCAAGTGATCCAGGAAAGGCCCTAACGTGCTCCCGTTTGCCGGTTCCGGGGGCTCCCCGGGCTGCTCCATTTGTGGGCCGGGGGGATCTGTGATACAGGTAAGGAAGTCTGTGGAAGAAGAAGGGGTGAGGGAGTGACAGCTGCGGGAAAAAGCCGGGAAACGCGGCGGACAAAGATCGTTTGTACCATCGGACCGGCCAGTGAGTCCGAAGAGGTCCTGGAGCGTTTGATCCTCGCCGGGATGGATGTCGCCCGTCTGAACTTCGCCCACGGCACCCTCGATGAGCACGCGCGGGTGATTCAGCGGATACGCACCCTCGAGACAAAGCTCGGCAAGCCGGTGGCGATCCTACAGGACCTTCCTGGTCCCAAGATTCGCCTGGGGAATTTCGAAGGCGGGGCGGCGTTGCTCCGGACCGGAGCCGAGTTTGTCATTAGCAATCAGCGCGTCCTCGGGACGGCGGAGCGGGCCTATGCCCCGTCCCCCGATTTCTTTCGGGAGGTCCGGGCCGGGGATACGATCCTGGCTGATGACGGTCTGATTCAACTCAAGGTGTTGGCGAGCGATGGTGGGGAGGTGCGTTGTCAGGTCTTAACAGGCGGAATCCTCCGAAGCCATAAGGGGCTTGGTCTCCCCAGTGGGCGTTTGAGCAGGGCCGCGCTGACCAAGAAAGATTTGGCGGATCTGGAGTTCGGGATCGCCCAGCGGGTAGACTTCGTGGCCACCTCCTTCGTTCGAGATGCCTCCGATCTGATTGAGGTGAAAAACTTTTTGGGAGCCTGGGGGGCCAAGATCCCAGTTATCGCCAAGCTGGAGAAGCCCGAGGCGGTTCGGAATCTCGAGGAAATCCTCCAGATCGCGTCCGGGGTCATGGTGGCCCGAGGGGACCTCGCGGTGGAGATGTCCATCGAGGAAGTCCCCGTCCTTCAGAAATTCATTCAGCGTCAGGGACGCCGGTACAAAGTCCCGGTGATCATCGCGACCCAGATGCTCGAATCCATGGTAGAACATCCGAGGCCGACGAGGGCGGAGGCCTCGGATGTTGCCAATGCCATCCTCGATGGGACTGACGCGGTGATGCTCTCCGCGGAGACGGCGACTGGAAGCTATCCAGTGGAGGCGGTCGAGATGATGACCCGGATCGCGCTCAGGGCAGAGCCGTACCTGCGTGTGCCTCCCTTCCCGCAGGCGGATGAGAAGGACTTTCCGGTGGTGGCCAGCGATGCCGCCTGTCGGGCCGCCCGGAGCCTCCATGCCGAGGCCATCGTTGTGTTCACCGAATCGGGTCACACCGCCCGGCTGATCTCGCAGGACCGCCCCGAGGTCCCGGTTATCGCTCTGACCCCTTGGGAAGAGTCCAGGCGACGAATGGCGCTTTACTGGGGGGTCGTCCCTCTGGTTGTCCAACGGCGGGAGACGCTCGAAGAGATGTTCCACGAGATGGAGGGACTCCTCCTCGCTGAGGGCTGGGTCACAACAGGGGATACGCTAGTCATTATTTCCGGGGCTCCCATGTGGAAGCCCGGGACCGTTAATGCTATCAAGCTCCACCGGGTCGGCGAGATCCGGTGAGCGGTGATGGTCACCCCCATCGCGCGGCTTCCATCCATATTTTTCCCATAGAAAGCGGTTATGATAGGCGATGCCGCCTTTGGGGGCGGTCAGGGATTTTTCCGGTCGGACCTCCGACGGGCCTTCTGGTGGCAAGACCACCACTGGGCGGCCGGATGCGTCCTGGCACGGTGAAGGTTGACGGGAGAGACGTGCTCCGCTAAGGCCTGATCGAAGAAGGGGGTGCGGTTGGCTGTCCCTGAGACGCTCGCGCTTCCTGGGCCATGACTTCCAAAAAGGCCTCCACCACCTTTGGGTCGAAGTGTCGGTCTGCTCCTTCCTTGATAAACTCAATAGCGGGCTCGCGATCCTGTGCGGTTCGGTAAGGCCGATCTGAGGTGATGGCGTCAAAGACGTCGGCCACCGCAAAGATGCGACCGCCCAAACTGATTTCTTCTCCGGAAAGGCCATCGGGGTAACCCGTGCCATCGTACCATTCGTGATGCTGCAACACGATGGGAACGACCTCGGCGTATGCAGGAATGGGTTCCAGGATCCGCGCTCCCTTGCGAGGATGCTCGCGCATCAGCGATAGCTCTTCCTCCGTCAGGCTCCCGGTCTTGTCGAGGATCGCGGCGGGAATGCCAATCTTGCCGATATCATGAAGCAGCCCCCCTCGGTGCAGTATGTCCAATTCCTTCTGACCGAGCCCCAAAACCCGTCCGATCCTTAAGGCGAGGTCCGTCACCCGCTCAGAGTGGCCCGCCGTCCAAGGAGATTTGGCGTCGATCGTCCGCGCCAGCGCGATGAGCGTGCCCCAATTGAGTTGGTCCAGCTCCTCGATCAAGCGGGCATTTGACAGAGCCACGGCCACCTGGTCCGCCAATTGCCTGGCCTGGACCAGATCTTCTTGGCTGTACGCAGGGGAGCTGAGGTACCCCAGGGTGATGATTCCCGATAACCTTCCCTTGAGGAAAATAGGCAGGATCAGAAATGAAGTGACACGGCGCCGGATCAGGGGTGCAAGATAGGGCATCACGTTCCCACCGACTGTGATAAACAAGCTTTCTGGATTCTCGCGGAGTTTTTCGACCTCTGCAGGGGTGAGTTTGGTGGCTTCGACGAGGGTTTCTCCCTCGACGGCGACCCCCCGAATGTACATTTGGGCCGCGTTGGTATCGTCGGAATCGAGGAGGCTCACGCTGAGCATGTCGAAGGGCAGCACGTCGCGCATCCGACCCAGCACCACATCAACGATTCTTCGGGTATCCAACGCCGAGAGGATGGCCCGGTCGATCTCGGCCATCGTGGCCAGGGTGTTAAACTGGCTACCTAATCGGCCGGCCATGGTGTTGAACGATCCCGCGAGTTCCTCAAACTCGTCACCGCTCGTGACCGCTACCCGGCTCTCGAAGTCCTGCATGGCGATGCGTCGCGTCCCTTCCTGGAGCCGCTCGAGGGGAACTAGACTTCTTCGGATCTGGCTGAGGCTCAGGAGAAGGACAACCCAAAGAGACATGAGGATGACAAGAATCAATATGGTGTTGAAATTAGTCATGGGGGCAAGCACATCGGCTTTCGATTCGCCCAGGACCACAGTCCATCTCGGCACAGAAAATTTGAACTTAAGGGGAAGAGACCAGTAACTTGCCAAGTATTCTTTCTCTTTCTGGCTCCAGGCGAACCGACCTGAGGCGGAGCGAGTCATTTCCTGGACGGCTTCGGGGGGGAGCGACGCTGGATCTGGAAATGAGCATACGAGCACGGTGTTCGACTGATCCAGAACACACATGTCGGTCATAGGGGGTAAGGTGTTCTCAACACCGATGCCCCAGAGGTACGTGGGATTGATTTCTGCCAGCACGATGCCCCGCGTCGGCTGTTGCGGGTCGAGCGCGATGCTCATGAATATGCGTGATGGGCGATCTGGACGATGCAGACTAGATAGAAGAGTCTTGCCGGCACGGATGTGTTTCTTCTGCGCTTCACTTGGTTCGGGAGGATTCTCGATATCACGGAGAAGAGGGGTATGGCTGCCGCCGTCTCTAACAACTGCCAGTCCGGTAAACCGCTGTGTGAAATCTTCTCCGAATTCTTCGGATGGCGCCCGGATGGGGGGACTCGTCCCTGTGGCAAGGTTGGAGGCGACCGCCTTCATCGTGGCCTCAAGGAACAGTAGTCGCTCGTAGATGCTCAGAGCGACGGCCTTGCTCGCCTGGTGGAGTCGCCTCTGGCTCTGGGCATTGAGCTGTTTGGTGACGGTGGCGAAAGAGATGATGGCCAACGCTGCAATGGGAACGAGGGCGCAGACGATGAACAGCATGAAGATTCGGCGTGCTACCTTGCTGCGCAGAAATGTCCTGTCAAGCTTCATGATGTGCACTCACATCAGTATTTGGAAGCCAGACCCACAAATCCCCCATCATTGGCGCGGACGATGTCATCCCAGCTCTGCTTGGCGGTGAGGGCAGACACACTATCCCCGTCTTTCCCTTTGCTGTACAGATCGAAGTCAGAATTCAGGGGGACGAGGAATCGATCCTTCCGCGACTTTCCCTTGCCCGCGGTGACGATGTTTAAGTATTCATAGGGATTGCCATAGGGATCCGAAAAGGTATCTCGTCCCACATCGGCCAAGCTGTTTGGAAGCATTCCGCTGAACAGGTGAAACACTTGAATCTCTTTCTCCACCACGCGGATGTCTGCGACGGCTTTCGCGACTCGTGCGTTGTCAAGGGCGTTGCTGTATATCGGAGTTCCCAGGGCGGCAAGCGTGGTAACGATCGCGAGGACGACGAGCAATTCGACGACGGTGAATCCACGGCAATCCTTCATTCGCCCCATAGTATGGGATGAAGCCGAATCTCGAGACCATTCCGATATGGATGGGCTTGCTGGTGTCATATGTTGAGGATATTTCTGTCTCTGTCTCTCCGGTGGGCCGGAGGTTGGGCGCGGTTCCTCCTTCTCCGTGCATCGGTCCTCGCTAGGAACGGGTAACCGGTGCGGAGTCCTCCGAAGGAGACGGAGGGGCCACCGGGGTCGCGTGTCCGTATTCTCCGCCCTTCTGATCGGGCTCAGTTCGAAACCGCTCGACGGACATCTTGAATTGTTCCATCTGGATGCGGAGATGCTCGGCGTTCTGCTTCATGTCTTCGGGGGATCCGCTCTCGATCGATTCCTGGAGTGCCCTCGCGACGGCCCACATTTCCGTATAGTGGTCCTCAAGACCTTTAATCCTCGCCTGCAAGCTTGCGATCATCTCGTTGAGGACTTGCGACTCTTTGCCCAGATAGTCTCGCTTCCGCAGGTTGGCCCGCACAGAAAGATCGCCGTCAGCGACCGCTTTGAAGGTGCTTCGGAACCGAAAGAGCGGCCCCGCGATTCGGTGCGAGACAAAGACCGAGTGAATGGCAAGGAACACAAAGGCGACAAAGATGGCTGGCCAAACGCGCGCGTGCAACGACAGGAATTCGCTGGCCAATTCGCCTTGTTCCATCATGGTGAGGGTTTCGCTGTCGAGCTGGAAGATCAGGGGAAGGAAAAGCGCGCCGAGAAAGACCAGGAGGATGACCGAGAAATAGAGGATGTTGATCAATAAGAGGCGATACTGAAAGGGGTCTATGAGAATGCGCCGTCGCTTGTGCGGCTGCGTGGCCATCTAACGCCTCTCCTTCGTCCAGAGGATATTCTTTTGATTCTTGAACCAAATGGCGCCGTCATCGGCGGAATCATAAAAAAAGGAGAACGTGTAGTATTGGCCTTCGTGATTTAAGTGGGAGATCGTATAGAGGATAACGTCCCCGTAAAGTATGGCATCAATGTCCATGAGCGCATGAAGCTCGATCGTCTCTCTCCCCGTTCCAAAGATGATCACGTCGTCCTTGATCTCGAAATACCGATCGGTGTAATTGGGATCCGAGGTCTTCCACAGCCCAGAAAGATCATCCGGGATGGCTTTCCCATTTCCAGATTGACATCCAAGAATTGTGGCGACCATTGCGCACGCAACGATAATTCGTGTCAATCTCATGCGCGTCGACCCCTCAACTACCAGGTCCGTTTCTGCTCCTTCAGGGCGGCAGAAGTTTCCGACAGCGCGATCGCGCTCAAAAGATCGCGTAAGTTCGGGATTGCAAGTCGTGGGCCATATGCTTGCCGTTAGGGGATTTTATCGGCCTGCGGCAAGGGTGTCAAACTGGAAAGTCGCCCAGACCCCTTGGAGGGGGGAGGCTGCTGGCGCCCCATTGACCCTCGGAGGCACCATGCAAGGCGTAAATTTCTCAGTGTACCGGGAGCCGGAAGGGCCCCGTGGGGAGAGGGGCGGCTTCGATAACACACCAGCGAGAACGCGAGTGCGATAAGGTATGAGGAGCGATGGACAGAAGGTGACTCCCTGTCCCTGGCGCGGGACCAGCATCCCGGTGTCGCGGCAGGCCTTTCTTGGCCCCGGCGCGGGAGACCCCATTGTGCGGTGCCGCTGCGGTGCGGTGGGCCTCGCGACCCTCGAGCCGGAGATGGGGCGGTTGCACGTGGCCGAGGCAGTCCTTGGGATGTCGCGAAGACTGTGGGCAAATCTGCGTGGGGTTTCGAAAAGGTCGAGTGGCGGGTCATAGAGGGATGAACCGTCTCCACAAGCTGGAGGAGCTTGCCTCTGGCCCACAGGTATGGGTAGCTCTTGTGTGGGGCCGGAGGAAGTGAGTCGGCCTCATCCCCCCTGCCCGTGGGCCGGTCCCATGTGCCAGGCACCCACACCGATCAGCGGAACGAACACACAGGAGGCCCCCCGCTCCATTTTGAGCCCTCCCTCTTCCTTGACGACGATTGTAAGTTCTTGGAGCGCTAAATCACCGACAGGGGCCACGAGGATTCCTCCAGTGGCGAGCTGGTCGATTAATGCCGGGGGGATGGCCGGAGCCCCGGCAGTGACCAAGATTCGATCGAAGGGAGCTTCCTTGGGAAGTCCCAGACTCCCGTTCCCAAGGAGCACGCGGACATTGTCGAAGCCGAGGCTTTCGAGGAGACCCCGCGCCTTCTCGGCGAGGGGTTCGATCCTCTCGACAGTGTAGACCTCGCGGGCGAGCCTCGCGAGGATCGCTGCTTGGTAGCCCGAGCCAGTCCCGATCTCCAGGACTCTCTCACTCCCTCCAAGACGGAGGGTCTGGGTCATGAGGGCCACCATGTACGGTTGGGAAATAGTCTGGCCTTCTCCAATGGGAAGGGCGCAGTCCACATAGGCGGCATCGCGTAAGACCTCAGGAACGAAGAGATGGCGAGGAGTCTCCTCCATAGCCATCAGCACGAGGGGGTCTGTGATCCCCTCGGCCTTGAGCTGATGGTCCACCATTCTCCTGCGCCACTCGACGAAGGGATCGTCACTGGCGGAATCCGCGGTTGAATGACGTCCGGTTTCGCGTCCCACAGAGCGCATCGAGCTGCACCCCACCTCCGGGGTCCGGGTTTGGGCAAAGCGACCACCCGGAGGGATTCGTTCCTACGCCCTCTCAACATATTATAGTTACGCCGCACGCAAATGTCACGATGCCTTCTGCATCATTTCGGTGGTTGCTTGTCTCCGGGCTTCGTCTTATTGTGGGGGGGGACGTTGCACGTAGGGAACAGGCGCCGTGATGAATTTTTGCGTCGGGGACGCGAACGTGGAAGCGTCCAAAGTCCGGATCTCATGTAGCTGCGTGAAAGGGAGAAAGGGATGGAGAGGATCTCAGGGAGCTATGCGAGGCGGTTCAAGCACTGGGAATGTTGGGTGGCTCTCGCTGCCGTCTTTTTCGATGCGGTCTCGTTTGTCCTTCCCTTATTCGCCTTGGCGTTTTTGGTGGCCCTGCTCCATCCGCATGGCTGGCGGTGGATGGCGCGGATCACCGATGTCCTGCGACAAATTCAGGAAGGGTGACTCTTTTGTTTCCACTGCGGCATCTCGGGCTGGCTCGGTACCGTAAGACCCTGAGGCTCCTGCTGCGATGATCGACGATCAGTCGAAGGAAGGGAAAGTCTGAGTTTGGTATAGGTATAATCACGGGGGCATTGGGACCGAAAGATTTGAGGGGAGGTACCCATGGTACAGGAGAGAAAACTCTTTATGAACGGGGAGTGGCAAGCCCCAACCTCAGGGCGTCATTTTGAAACGATGAATCCCGCAACCGGTGAGGTTCTCTCGCAAATCGGTGAGGCGGACGTCGAGGACGTCGATCGCGCGGTCTGGGCAGCGCGAGCTGCCTTCGAGGGAACCTGGGGCCGGGCACCGGCGAGTGAGCGCGAGCGGATGCTGCGAGGCATCGCCGATCTGATCGAAAGGCACCAAGCCGAGTTGGCGCGGATGGAGACGCTGGACACGGGGAAGCCGATCCGCGAATCGGCGCGGATCGATATTCCCGCCGCCGCCCGCGCCTTCTACTATTATGCAGGGTTGGCAACCAAGATTGAGGGAAACGTCTATCCGGTGCCGGGTAACTTTCTGGTCTATGGCCAGCGGGAGCCGCTCGGCGTGATTGCGCAGATCGTCCCGTGGAATTTCCCGCTGCTCTTGGCATGCTGGAAGATTGCCCCGGCCCTGGCGTGCGGGAACACCGTAGTGTTGAAACCATCGGAACTCACACCTCTGACGGCCTTGCGGCTGGCGGAGTTGTGCACCGAGGCAGGTGTGCCGCCCGGCGTGGTGAATGTTCTCCCCGGTTATGGCCCCACGGCCGGGGCAGCGCTCGTGCGGCACCCCGGCGTGGAGAAAGTGGCCTTCACAGGCTCGGTCGCGACCGGTCAGTTTATCATGCGGGAGGCGGCGGCAACCCTCAAGAAGGTGAGTCTCGAGTTGGGTGGGAAATCTCCGAACATCTTCTTCCCAGACACGAACGTCGAGGCGGCCATCGAAGGGGCGCTCTTCGGTATTTTCTACGGTCAGGGCGAGGTGTGCCAGGCTGGCTCCCGGATCTTCGTTCACCGCCAGCTGTACGACAGCTTCCTAGAGCGCCTCGTCGCCCGGGCGCAGAAGATCAGTCCTGGTGATCCCCTGGACGAGCAGACTCAGTTGGGGCCATTGGTCAGTGAAGCCCATCGGGAAAGGGTCCTCGGATACGTGGCAACGGCGGAACGGGAGGGGGCCAAGCTCTTGTGTGGCGGGGCGATCCCGGGTAAGCCAAGCCTGAGGACCGGCTTCTTCGTCCAGCCGACCGTGATCGAGGCACCTGATCCCCAGATCACGGTCTGTCAAGAGGAGATCTTTGGCCCGGTGGTAACAGTGACACCGTTTGAGAGTGAGGAGCAGGTGATTGCGTGGGCCAATGAGGTCAAATACGGCCTAGCGGGGGCCGTGTGGACGAGCGATATTCGGCGAGCACACCGCCTGGCCCATCAGCTTAAGGCCGGAACGGTCTGGATCAACGCATACCACATGCTTGCCCCGGAGGTCCCTTTTGGTGGGTACAAGATGAGCGGCTTCGGGCGAGACCTGGGCGCCCACGCCGTGGAGGAATACACCCAGTTGAAGAGCGTCTGGGTCAACCTCAGCGACCGGCCCCTTAGATGGTTCAAATAAATTCCGCTCTTTCGTCCGACGGTGGCCCGGGTGGGAAAAGGCGCCTCAGCGGGTCGGGACCTCAATCGGAAGATCCGTCCGGTCTCCCCATTCCTTCCAAGAGCCCAGGTAGTTTCGAGCGCGCGGATAGCCCAGAAGGCGGTACACCAGATACGCATGCGCTGAGCGATACCCCCCTTGACAGAGCGGGACGATTTCCTTATCCGGCGTTAGGCCTCGCCCCTCGAGCATTTCCCGAAGCTCAGTAGCAGGGAGAAGTGCCCCATCCGGGCCGACGAATTGCAGCCATTCGAGGTGGATGGCGCCAGGGACAGTCCCACCGCGGGCGGCCCGCACATGCTCGCCGTAGTACTCGGCATCGCTGCGCGCGTCGTGAATCTTCACCTCGGGGTCTTTCAAATGGTCGAGAATATACTGTGCAGTGGCGAGCCGACCCTCGACGGGTGACTTGAGATGCTTGGTAAAGCCGGTACGGACGATCCGGCTCCCCCCTTTGGATCCGATATCCGGCCCGCTTCCGAACATCGGCCACGCCTCTCGCGTGAGAGGGAATGTCGCATCCTTCCAGGCCGTTATTCCTCCGTCAAGGATGTGGACGTCCTCGTGACCGAGGTACTCGAGGAACCAGAAGCCGCGCGCCGCGCGGAAGCCGGAATTATGCTCGTAAAAGACTACGGTCCTGTCGTATTCGACCGCTCGGATCTCCATCAAGTATGCCAGCATCCAGGTGAAGGCCTCGAGGGCCTCGGGTCGCGTGTCGGTCAACGAGACGCCGTAGAGGTCGAAGTGGGCAGCGCCTTCAATGTGGCCCGCGCAGAAATCCGGTGCGGGGCGCGTATCGATGATGACCAGGTCGTCGCCCTTGCGATTGCCGATCCGATCGTGAAGCTGCTGGGGGGTCCAGACTAAGTCGGGATTTACGTAATCCTTGTGTGCCATGTCGACATTCGTCTCACGTGCTTTGTCTTGGATATAACCATACTCGATTCCCATCGCGTGATCAAGGACCGCGAGTTATCATTCGTTCTACACGCAGACACGCGTGAACTCTCTCTTATGATGTCTTGCGTTCTTCCTCCGACAGAGCCTCGCCCAGACCAGGGACCTCCTCGGCCCCCACGGGAACGGTGATACTTGAACCCTCGAAATCATCATCGATCGGCTCATATCGCCCGCCAAGACACTCGGCGAGAAACGCCTCGGCTACGGCGTTGAACGATAGCCGGTTCTCCGGCCTGGCAAAGCCGTGTCCTTCGTCTGGGTACAGTACATACGTCACCCGGATGCGTTTGTCCTGCATCGCCCGGACGATTTGGTCGGACTCGGTTTGTTTCACGCGGGGATCGTTGGCCCCTTGACCAATGAGCAGTGGCCGCTGAATGTGATCGACGTAAGTCAGGGGTGAGCGATCAATCAGAAAGGCGCGGTCCGCATCTGTTCGGTGATCGCCCACGCGCGTTGCCCAGAGCTCGACCAGCGGCTCCCAGTACGGCGGGATCGACTCAAGCAGTGTCACCAAGTTCGATGGTCCCACGATGTCTACTCCACAGGCAAACCTCTCTGGTGTGAAGGTCATGCCCACCAACGTGGCGTATCCACCATAGCTGCCCCCCATGATGGCCACGCGATCGGGGTCGGCGATTCCTTCCTGGATGGCCCAATCGACGGCGTCGATGAGATCATCGTGCATCTTGGCCCCCCACTCCCGGGTGCTCGCGTTGATAAAAGCCTTTCCGAAACCGGTGGAGCCCCGGAAGTTGACGCTGAGCACCGCATAGCCGCGGTTGGCCAACCACTGATGCCAGGCGTTGTAGCCCCACGTGTCGCGAGCCCAAGGACCGCCGTGAATAACGAGGACCATGGGCAGGGGTGCATCCGGGCGGCCGTCGTTGTCACTGTCACTCCCCGCTGGCAACGTATAGTAGCTGACCAGTTTCAGTCCATCACGCGATTCGATGACTGCCGGGATCATATTCGTGAGGAGTAATCCCTCGAGGTCCTTGCGATTCGTAAACAGGAACTCCGCTCGGTGCTCCTCCCGGTAATAGCAATAGTAACGCACCGGGCCGTTGTCCACGAGATAGGCAACGATCCAATACCGATCATCGAGGGTCCGACTCACCACCTCGACGTCACCGTGGGTAACAGTCTGCAGATAGGCGAAGTCTTCCGCAATAGACGCGTCGAGGATCTGCCAATACTTCCGCTGGTACGTGAAGGCGACGGCCTGTACATACTTCTCTGTTGGATGAACCATGACGTCGCTGACGTCCGCTTTTAAGTCTTCGGCCATCACGGAATGTTCGCCGGTGTCGAGGTCCAGCGCGATAAGTGCAGCGGTGTTCCGGTCGCGGCTGTCACTCAAGTAGAGAGTCTTGCCCGTCTTGTCGAACCCAAGTGGGGACGTGGTAAGCGCGTCCTCCATGGGGACCCGTATAAAAGGATCCCAGCCTCCTGTTTGGTTCGCCTTGAGCATCTCGCGGCCGCCATCCGGTGTCATCCGTGTCGCGAGACGGGCGTGATAGTCGTCGTCGGTGACGAAGCCGACGAACCCCTCATTTTCCAGAATGAGCCGCCTTCCGCCCGTCGCGATGTTGACGAGGTGCAGATCGTGGAACTGAGGGACGCGGTCGTTGAGGGCAACAAGGATCTCGTCCGGAAACTTGGGGCTGACTTCTTGGACCCGGGCCTGCACACCTTCCACAGGGGTGAGATCCTTGGTCTCGCCGGTGTTGAGATCCACGCTATAGAGGCGCCAGTTTTCGTCACCATCCTTGTCTTGGATGTAGAGGATGTGGTCGTTCGTGTAGGCCCAGGTGTAGAACCGGATGCCGCGGCCGACATCGTGCGTGACCGGCCGGGCTGCCGCGGCGTTGTGGGGTGGCCCCACCCAGACATTCAACACGCCGTTGAGCGGGGCAAGGGTGCCGAGCTTAGTTCCATCGGGGCTGAGCTGGGCCGCGGCTTTGTCCGGGTTGCCGAACAGCACAGCTCGTGGGATGAGTGGGGTACTAATTCGCTGAGTCATTTCTATTTCCTTTTTTGTATCAGGCATATCGGCACCCTTGTCTTATCATTCTGTGTCGGTGCCCGCAAGGTCAGCAACCACGCGGCCGATCCCCGTAACCACTTGCGCCATGCAGTCATACACCAATTTATTCGGCGTATCTTGGGGGGTGTGGTAGTGTTCGTAACGGAAAAGGGCGGTGTCGGTAACCATGACAGCCGGATATCCTTTCTCCCAAAAGGACCAATGGTCCGACCAGCTTATCCCGGTCACCCACGCCGGAGCGGCAATCCCTTCAGCGGGGAAATCGGTGCGCTGACGAAATGTGTTGAGGACTCGATGAAGGAGGTCTCGTGAAGAGACATTACCGACAAAGCCGATGAAATTGGCGGTATTGGGATAGAAAAAATGCAAAGGAAAAGGGTACCCCTGGCTCCCCGCAGCGTCGGAGTAATAGCCGATGGTCTCAATGGCAAGCATAGCAACAATCTGCTCCTGACGCCGTCGAGAGCGGGATGCATAGACACGGCTTCCCATGTAGTCCGTTTGGAAAAACGGCGGCTCTTCGTTGGCGAACGCGACGAACCGTATCGTTCGGGCAGGTTCTTTCGTGGCGAGGAGTCGAGCAATTTCGAGGATGCCGGCGACCCCGGACGCATTGTCGTTGGCGCCGGGACTGCCGACGACCGAGTCATAGTGGGCACCGATGACAAGAATTTCCTCTCCCAAAGATGTGCCAGTCCGTTCGCCTTCCACATTTGCTACAGTCATCCCTTCCACCGTGAACTCCTGCCTTTGTACTTCGTACCCTAAATCCTTCAGGACCCTTTCGATATAACGAGCAGAGGCATCGAGTCCCTCGTAGTGCCAGAGGTTTCTCTCTCCGATGCGTTCCGCAAGCATCGAAACGTGGTGTTCGAGACGGTTGCGCAAGCAGGCCTCGCGTTCAGACGGACGTGAAAATGAACCCGAACACGAGCTGTGAGGCACACCGGTCATGAAGTGTACCCCAATTCCGAAGAANNGTATCATTTGTGAGTGGGTGAACGATGTCTGAAGTGTGGTGTCATCGTTAGCGTCTCCCGTCGCCTGAGCGTCTTGCATCGGTATAGCCACAGGACGATCAGCACCCACACAGCCGTGAAGATTGCCGAGGCAAGGAGGCCGGGATGCAGCTGTGGAACCCTATCCGCCAGTGCACAATCAGTGCGCCATGTGATGCCACCGGCGCCCGGTTGGTCGAGACGCAAGGCCTAGTCGCCGTCGCGAGTCAGGACGATTGCACTGGGGCACACGCGGCACGGCCGCGGGCTGCCCCCCGGAGGACTTCTTGCTTCTTGCCGACGGCCAGGCCCGTGATCAGCCATGTCGCGGCGAGGGGGACCGCGATAAAGGCAATCCCTGAGAGACCAAGGCCCATGCCGGCAAGACCTGCGAAGAGCCAGCCGCTGACTGCGTCACCCCCGCGATAGACCACCGTGTCGATGAAATTTTTGGATTTGTACTTTTCCTCCCGCCCGACCACCGTGAACAACATCTCGCGGGCGGGCCTCGCAATGGCGTAGTTCCCCGCGCGTCGAAGTATTTGGAAGACCACAAGCACCGCCAGCAACGGAAACAAGCCGAGCGTCATGAAGCCCAGTGCCACGACAGCAGGTACAAACGCTAGGGTCACGGGCAAACCGAACCGGGTTACGATCCGCCCAGTCAGGAACACCTGCCCGATGACCGTGAGGGTATTCACGGACAAATCGATGGTTGCAAACAGCGCGGTACGGCTTGCGGATTCCGTAAAGGCCTCCGCAACAATATGCGCCTGTTCGAAGTACAAGAAGGTCGACAGGGTCGTGTACAGCCAGACATACAGGCAAATCCCAAGGAGATACGGCGACTGAAAGGTCAGCTTAATCCCGGTCAACACCCCGCCGCCGATGCGGGCATTCGGGCTGTCAATTTCAGGCGTCGGCTGCGCCTCGGAGGAGCTCTGCTCTTGACGCGCTAGGGCGTGATTTCCGTACCGACGCCCCAAGCGTACCAACCGGTGGATACACACGACCGCCAGGCCCAGAAGCAGCGTGGAAAGCAGTACCAAATTGACCGGCCCCAGAGGTGCGGCCAGCAATGCGGATATTGCAGGACCCAAGATCGCACCGGCGCTCCCGCCCGCCGCAATAAAGCCGAAGAGCCGCCGGGCCTGCTCGTTGCTGAAGAGGTCCGCCATGAAGCTCCAGAAGACCGAGACCACAAAGAGATTGAAGACGCTCACCCAGATAAAGAAGGCTCGCGCCACATAAGCGGTGGCAATGCCGCTCTTGAACAGGCCAAAGAAGGCCAGCAGGTTGAGAATAAAGAAGTAGTACACCAGGGGAAGGAGCCGGTGGCGGGGAAAACGTGCAACCATAGCACCGAAAATCGGAACGGCCGCAAGCATGGCGACAAACGTCCCCGTGAACACCCACTGGAGGCTCTCCACCCCACCCTGGATGCCCATCTCATCGCGTACCGGGCGGAGAATGTAGTAGCTACAGAGGAGGCAGAAAAAGTAAGCGAAAGACCAGAGGAGGAGTTGGCCTTCGCCTTCCCTGATGTTGACAATTCTCTTCAGCATGACCAGGCGAGATTCAGCTCTCTTTCCATCCTCCTCAGCGGCGCCGTACTCGCACCTTAGCGCGGGATGTCCCGCTGGCGTTTAACGACCTATGCCGTCGCGCGGGCCGTTTGCGAGAAGAGATGGCCCTCGCAAGGCCCTTCGTGGCCACGGCTCGGAGCAGGTCGACCGTGGTGAGGATCCCCACCAGAACCGAGCCTCGGAGGACCGGTATGCACTCAATGCGACGGTCCACCATGAGCCGCGCGGCAGTGTAAGTCGGCGTCTGCGGAGTGACCGTGAGGACCTTTCGGGTCATCACCTCGTCCACCCTCACCAAAGCTCCCCAGGCACGGAACTGCTGTCGCTCCTTGGGTGGGGCCAGGGATGAGGGGAGCATATGGCGGAGGTGACGGTCGCTGATCATCCCGACCAACCGCCTCTCCTGAGTCACCGGGAGGTGGCGGATCTGATGCGTCTGGAGCAGCTGCCAAGCCTTCTGAAGACTTGTATTAGGGCGGACCGTAATTACTTTTGGGGTCATATAGCGCTCGACTACCATCTTGTCCTCCGGCGGTCCGTAGGTAAGGCGTTTTCGGTGGCACCACTGGTTCTGACGATGATCGACCGAATCGAATTGAAAGGAACGTCCTCTCCGCCGTAGTACACGAGAGGGTGTCTGGTTGTCCGGGGTGCCAGATCTCGAAGATCGACCATAATCGCATTCCAGGCCATACGCGAAAAAGGGGGATGGCGCCGGCGGTACTTTGACGATATCTTCAATCATTTTAGCCACACCGCCTTCCTGCTCATCTCGGTTCCCGTTCATCCGTACCGTCTCTTTCTCCGAGCGCACGGACCATACCACTGCCTCGGATGGCGAATACCAGGTATGACCCCAGGTCTGGTACGCTTTCCCCAATATGTGATCGAGATCAAAACGTCCGAGTCTCTCCCGGCTTCAGGACAATGACCTTGGCGGGGAAATCTCCGAGCGCTTTTAAGAGCTGTTCTGGGGTTCCCTTGAGAGGCGCAAACGTCCCGTAGTGCATAGGGATGAGCGTTTTCACCTCCAGCAGGTGGCGGACGGCGTAGGCGGCATGAGCCGGATCCATCGTGAAGTGCCCACCGATGGGAAGGATGGCGAGGTCCGGCTTGTAATACTGTCCGATGAATTTCATGTCCGCAAAAACACCGGTATCGCCCGCGTGGTAAATTTTGAAGCCGTTGTCCAACTCAATGATATAGCCACAGGGCTCTCCGCCCGGGTACATCGTTATCTTTTTCGTATTGGGATCGACGTCGCGGATTTCCGAGCTATGCTCGGCGCGGACCATGGTGATCGTGACTCCGGGTCCCAGCGGCGATACCGGTCCGCCTTTGTTGAACCGGAACAATTGTTCATAAGGCACCCAACCGAGAGAGGCAAAAGTGTGGCCCATGTCGGCGTTCATACCGACCTTGGCGCCCGTCATCTTCGCGATCGCAGCCGTGTCGCCTATATGGTCGCCGTGTCCGTGCGTGACCAGGATGAGGTCCACCTTGCCGAGCTTCTTGATGTCCTTGAGCTCCGGAGGCGTCTTCGGATTCTTGGTAATAAACGGATCTACGAGAATGACCTTGCCACCCGGGGTGGTGATCTTGAAGGCAGACTGGCCGAACCATTGGAGCTCAAAGGTGTGGGCCGGGGTAACTCCCGCCGTAAGGATCAGCAATGCAGCCGTGAGAACGCCCATCATAAGACGGATCGAGTGTGGTCTCATCGCATTCACCTCCATATCTGGTATAACCAGTCCTCCGCAGGGTTTATTCAGGGTCACGTGAAAGGTCGGTCTCTTGACGTGTGATCCGTTCCGAGCTGTCTTGCTCCGACTGCCCTGCCAGCTCTCTCGCGCAGTACGTCCGAACCTCGTCTTCTTCCTGAGTGTTTAGCCGGATGAACTCCACGCCGACTCTGTCGACGCTCGCCCACCTCACACTGCCGACCGCCTGGACGGCGCGGGTGCTCTGGGGGAGACGGAAGCGGAAAAGCAGGTCCGCGCCGACAGGAGGGGCTGTCCCGTGCATTGTGAGGAGCATTCCTCTGGTCCCGATATTGGCCAATCGCCCTTCCTGGAGGCGGCCACCTCTGAGTTTGTATTCCACCGAGAGGTCGCAGGGAATACGCGGTGAGCGGCGTCGATCGACCCGTTCGTGCATGACAACGTTCTCGCCAGGGACGATTTATGAAAAACGAGACGCCCACCCGGGCCGCATCATGCCTGAGAAGGCGTCTATCGACCTTCCGAAGAGGACTTTAGTATGCTCGAGTGGAATCGGGGTGTCAAGCCCGAAGAGCGTCGTGATGGTGTTTCTCCCCTCAAGTCGGACCATCTCGTCCAGCCCCACCATAACCCGAGGATCGCGAGGATGAGGAGGACTTCCCAGAGAACTGCGTGCGCGGCATCGAAAGCGGCAGGGTTATGAACGCCGACATAAAACAGGTGGACGAGCCGGGTGAGATTGAGCGCGACCAGGATGGGCACGCCCACGGCCAGCCCGACACATTTGCTCCGGAGCGTTCCGGGAGAGGCCAGGATCGCGGTGGTAAAGAACGCGACCGGTAAGAAGCCATTGCAGCGGTAGTAGATTTGGTAGCCGAATCCGTCTGGGTGATAAATCAGCGTTGCCACGCGCACCGCCTCCATTCCTGACCAGTGGAGCAAGACGAGCGTCGTCTTGGCCGTCAACGTCGTCAAAGGTGCGAGGAAAGAGCCCAGCACATCCTCGCGGTATGTGAGGAAGACGAGGCCGACGAAGACCGCCATCACGGTGGCGAAGCGAAGATTCAGGCATCTGGTTTCGGACATGGGTTGCTCCGGCCTTATGTGCGCGGGGGCGCGGGTCGGTCCCGGAAGAGCCCAAAGAGTGTCAGGCAGACCAGCAAGAAGACGACCCCGATCAGCGACAGGTCGGGTACCTGTACGGGGGAGACTTGCACGGGCGTAGAGGCGCTCGTGCTATCGACCACCGCGGCCACCGTTGTATTGCCTTCCGATTCCGCCAGTACGGTGGCCTGGGCCTGACCGTTGGCGTCGGTGACGGCAGACGTCGGCGATACGGAGGCCACGCTGGGGTCTCCCGTGCTGAACGCCAGTGTTTTCCCCGGTTGTGGGGTCCCTGCCATTGTGACTGTAGCTCGCGCGGTGGCGGTTTCGCCTGGCTGGAGTGCCGTGTCAGGGTCGAGGACGAGGCTCACGGTCAACTGGTCTCCTGTCAGCGCACTCAGCAGACCCGCGCCACAAGGCTGAGGACATTGGCTCGATGTCCTGGGGAGGGCGCTATTCTGGAGCTGGGCGAGCAACTGGACTGGAGTGAGCCCGGGGTCCTGGGCAAGCCAGAGTGCAGCCACGCCCGCCACATGCGGGGCCGCCATCGACGTGCCGTTGTACCGTGCGTAAGTTCCGTCGGCAGGATGAACCATGCTCAACACGCCGTCGTTGTTGCCATCCCCATCATCATCCCGAAGGACATCCCCACCGGGTGCCATGATCTCGACCGTGGCTCCGAAGTTCGAGTATCGGGTCACTAGGTGGCCGCGGTTGTCACTGGCCGCGACCGTGATCACGTTGTTGCAACTTGCCGGGAGAAAACCCGCCGCGTCCGATGCGTCATTTCCGGCCGCCACCACCACTGCTGCGCCCGAGCCCACCGCGTCGTTGATCGCCGCCTGCGTGGAGGGGGACAGCAGGCAAGCCCCAGCCCCACCGAGACTCATGTTGATCACCTTGGCCGGGGTCGGGTTGGGCGGCACATCAGGTACGGGGAGGCCTGCGGCCCAGCGGATGCCATCGTTTATGTCTGCGATCGTGCCTCCGCACTTCCCCAGCACTCGAATCGCCTGGAGCCTCACGTTCCAATTGATGCCAGCAACCCCAACGCCGTTGTTGGTCCTCCCCACGCCAACCGTCCCTGCCACATGCGTCCCATGCCAGCTATTCGGGAGCGGGGGGCTCCCTGGAAAGCACTCGCCAGCAGCGGCTGCGTCGCCGGGATCCGTCGGATCGCTGTCGCGGCCGTCCCCATCGTTACCCCGTCCGGCGTCGCTAACCATGTCGAAGCCAGCAATCAGGTTTGGCGACCCGGAAATATCCGGGTGGTTCGCCAGAATGCCGGTGTCGATAACCGCCACGACGACACTCGTGCTTCCGGTAGTAGTATCCCACGCTCTTGGCAGGCTGATCCCTCCGGGAGACTCGGCTGTGCCAGCGCCATGATTGAAATAGTGCCACTGCTCGGGGTAGCGGGGATCATTCGGGGTTGTGTCGGCGATACGGAGAATGTAGTTCGGTTGCGCATACTCAACGTCGGGTCTCTCGCTGAGCTCGCGGACGACCGCCAACGTCCGATCCCGGGCTTGGGGTCCTGGGAGTGTCCTGCCTATCGATGGCAATATTTGGTAGATGACTTCGCCGCCTGAGGTCCTCTGGACAGCCTGGATCCCCATCTCCGCCGCTTCGGTAGCCTTAAGGCCCATAGTTGGCTTCATTTTCACGATGACCTCCCCGGGAACGAACTGAAACTCGGCGGGGACCTTCAACTCAAGAAGCTTCCGGACCTCTTCGGGCGTCCGTTCCTGTGCCTGAGTAGAGATCGCGCCGAGGGCCAATATTCCAAGGGTGATCATGACGTTGAACAGCAAGGACTTCATTGTTTCCTCCTTCAAGTATTTGTATACTGTTAGGGAGCGGAGATACTTGCATATCCCGAGGACAGGAAGGATAACGTCGTGACTGTCTTGTTCAATTTCGTTCTTCCGATTCTTCTCCTGGGCAGCTCACCAAAGCTATCCCCTCCATTCATCCCTGGGGAGGTTCTCGTCAAGTTTGTTCCCGGATCGGAAGGGAGTCGAGCGGTCAGCCAGACCAGTCCACCACATCTCGGGGCCTTGGGCCCCGTCGTCAATTCCTTGCAGACAAAGACGGGTATCCCCTTGGAGGCAAAACAGGTAACGGGAGGCAACTGGGTCGTGTTATCCATCGATAGCGACAGGCTGACAGACCAGGTGGTGAGCCAACTTCGTCGGCGAGAACGCGTTACCGTGGTAGAGGTGAGCCCTGAAAAGCCCGATGCAACCGTGGGCTTCTCATTGCCGAAGAAGCTCGTCATTACATTCGCACCGGGCAGTCCGGAATCCGAGGCAGTGGCGCAAGCGATCACGGATACTGGCGACGACCGTTTTGCGAAACTGATTCGCGATTTGGAAAGAGATTTCGACCTGCCCTTGAAGGGGGACGCAACGGAGGACGCCAAAGCCCTGGTGCAGATCGACCTAAAGACCCTCACCCCGATCTTGGTCGAGCGGCTGAAAGCCCTCTGCGACATCGACTCAGCCCAACCCAATTATATCCTGACCATTCAGTAAGAATTCCTCCTGACCATCCTCACTGAACAGATTAGACTTCACTCTTTTCCGCATCCTTAATCGTCACTTCAAATTTTGCGGCCGCTGCGCTCGCCGCCGATTCCAGTTTGTCGGCTGCGAGAAACTTTTCCCATACGAGGGGCCAACCTCCTCCTAAGACCAGTGATTGAACGACCACATGACTGGTGAGCGGAACATCTGTACCGACGGGACCGCTCTGCTGCCCAAGATATCCAATAAAACCGAATATTAACGCTGTTGTTCCCCCGATGAGGGATGAGACGAAGCGCAACGACCAACCGCTCAGCGCCCGTTCTTGCTCTATTTCAGCGAGCTGTGTCCGGGTCTCAGTAATCACCACTTCCGATTTGGTGATTGTGTCTCTGAGGGAAGCGATACGTTGCTTTTCGTCCTTGATGGCCTCTTGAAGTGCCTGATCATCCAACTGACCTTTTTGGTGTTCGATATTCATCTTCACGTGCTGGTCGAGTATGTCCTGCCGAGCCTGGAGACCTTTCCGCCTCGTGGCGTTTCTTTCTACGAGGTTATTGACATGTTCACGAAGCGTTCTGGCCTTAGCCTCCGCTTCAAGCCCCTTCTTGGCTGCGGTAAACTGAGAAATAAACGCTGCCACAGCACCGAGCACGAAAGGTATCGCTAACCCCCAAATTAACGACACGGTGATCATTGGTGTCTCCTCTTTAACTTCCGCCACTGTGCTCGCGAATGTCGAGACTGAAGATACGATCGTCGTTCTATAAATAAAAACGCCCTCCCGGGCGATCGGAAGGCCGAGAGGTCGTTCAGTTTATGGTGGACCATCGGTTGTGCAGGGGATCGGCTCAGCGCTGCCTTACCTCCTCCCGTTTCATTGGTGCCTCCCTGCGATGGCTCTGAGTATCTCACAACGGCCCGCGGTTTAGTTCCGATTCTCTGCGTTTCACGTCTCGACCGCATGGGCAGACGAGATGCAGCTTCTCGAAGGTATTCAAGGGGCCTGGGTCCGATTCCTCGGTCCGACCGTACCCCTCGTCCGTGCCTCAAGAGGTTCAAGGGGGTGGTCATTCCCACCGGCGGTCGAACCGGGTCCACCCGTACTGATCCCGCTGCCGAGCCAACTGCCGCGCGTAATAACTCCAAATCTCGTCTTGTTCGTGAAGGTGGAGGTGGACAAACTCCACCCCTGCCGTCTCTTGGGTAGTCCACCGCACGTTGCCGAGAACCTGTACAGGACGGTTGCTGAGGGGGAGGTGAAAGAGGAGGAGCAGTTCGGCTCCGACAGAGGGGATTGTCCCCTGCGTGGTAAGGAGTACCCCTCCGGTCCCGATGTTGGTTATCCGCCCTTCCTGGGTGCGGGTACCTTTGGTTCCGTAATCCACCGGGAGGTCGCAGGGAGTGCGCGGGGAGCGACGTCGATCATCCGGATCACTCATGACACTGTCCTCAGCGGGTGTTTTTCCGCGAAGCCGAATCGGGCGCACGGAATATGGGAGATACGGGAACGCGTACTGTCTCCTAGGGCACGATCGAATCTGTGGAAGGTAGGCTCGGAGACATGGCTACCCCGGTTCTATCCGTAGGTCTCCTTGAAAGGGGTTAAGTATCCCCCACTGGGCGGTGACTGTCAAGAAGGAGGAGGGAGGGAAGGAATTACTGACCCATGATGAGGGGGGTGAGCCCTTGCCTCTTGAGGGGCTGGAGTACCTCTTGAGCCTCCGAGGGGTTTGCAAATTCTCCAACCCGCACAACGTGGAGTGGCGTGGGGACAGCCTTGGAAAGGATCTTGGGGGTATAGTTCTTGTTCCGCAGGTCACGTGCCAAGTCGATGGCCTCCTCCAGACGAAAGAATGACCCCACCTCTAGGCGAAACTTCCCCCCCCTCAGCCTCGACCAGGTTCGAGGAAAGCCCGTCACCGTTCAGTATCCGCGCGATCCGTTCCGCCTCCTGACGGCTGGTAAATTCCCCCCATAGACTTGATGCCGGGTGATGGGTGCGGTGAATGTGCGGATGGTCGGACGATACTCGAGCTGTTCCAAGCGCGCCTTGAGCGCGAGCGCGTATCGCTCAAGGACCAAAGAAGCGACTTGGACCGTGTACCGCTTCTCCGTCTTGACCTCGGGCTTGGTCGCTTTGGCCATCCGTTTTGGGCGTGGTTCCTGTCGTATAGGAGGGACCTCAGGCGCCTTGCCCACCACCGGATGGCCCTCTTCCTTGGGACGGTCTGTCACCTTGGAAGGTGCTTCCGCTGGAGGCCGCTTTGGCTTGAGTTCCTCACAGCGCACATAACCTGATCTCCCCCAAATCGTTACCTCTCTGACCCTGCACCATGCCCTTGCCGACGTTGTTTCAGCAGGACCGATCTCCACAACATCTCCCCGCATGACCTGCATAACCACGATGCTCGTAGTGTCCATCCGAGAATACATGGGCACTCCGTCGTGCTCCACGGTCACCCGTTCAGGAGGAGATTCCGTTTCAGCCGCCTGGCTGACCCCGACATATCCCATCAGCGCTCGGGTGGCGATCGCTGCCAGGACCAGAGTCAACGGTTTCGCCCGCTGTAACCGTCGGTTCTCCCGCTGCATCTGGTCCAGCCGTCTCGCAAGGATGTGAATCGCCAGCCCACTCATCGTTTTATTCATAACCGTGAATTCCTTTTTGTTCCCGCATTTGGGGAGGATCTTCTCCCCCACAGTGTCCGGTACCGTCCTAATTCCGATGCGAGTCTATTCGGACTCCTGCCTGCGTTGTTCCTTCCGGACATCGGCCTTGACCGTTTCCGGAAGTCGATCGAATGCAGCCCCCACAGCCATCGCCTCGTTTGAGGCAAAGACAGAGTAGCCCTCGAATGCCGCAGCCAGGATGCCGGTGATGTAATCTCTGTCCCGAAGAACACGGGCGGCCGCTATCTCTTCTATTTCCTCATGGTTTGGCGTTCCCCGTCTCTCCCACTAAATTGGTTCCTCCAGCGGGTCCTTTGGGAACCAGATCTGTACATGGTCGCTGAGAGAAACGAAAGTCTCAAGAAGCCGGGGAGGCGCCGCGAGGAAAGCGAGAGCTTTCAGACGGGGGCGGGGCTCGACATGCGGAACCTTTGCCACAACCTCGCGCACCTTATGATGCTCATCCATCATCTTAAATTGCTCCCTGAGCATTTCAACGGTCAAGTCTTTGCCCTTGACCTCCCTGCGCACGTGAAGCGATTTGAAGATCCGCCGGAACAGGATCAGGAAGCAAAGGACACCCGTGCCTAATAAAAAGATCTTAGACGGGATCATCTGCCATTTCGTGCGGAATAGGTCTAGAACCGCGGCGATATTCATGCGGCTCGCATCCCCAAGTATTGTCCTAACGTCGTGGGGGATTTGGGGTCACCGTTGGGAGGCTGGCTCTTTGTCTCCCCGCATCGGTCTGGTTATTTGGGCTGCTACCGAATGGACCGGAACTGGGCTCGGAACACTACCTACCCTGGTACCATCCGTGCACCCGCAAAGGGGGCTTCAGTATCAGCGACTGGGCAAGGGCTGTCAAGAGGTTGGACAAACTGTCATTCTCACTAGCATGGCGCTAGCGGTATCTGACACTTACCTATGTTCCTTCCGGATGGCCCAAACCTTGCGCAAATCCCTGCAAATGGTCGTAAAACCGTATACTACTCGCCGAGGGAAGGGACCATGAGGTTCTTTGTGATCTGGGCGTATTTCGCCTCTCCGTGGTTTTCGGTCACCTGCCATAAGGCCATAAGGAATATTCGGGGCTTCCGCGAGCGGAGAGGAGGCGGTGTGCCAGAAAAGGTACCCTGTCTCCTCCCCTTGTCGAATCTCGAAGGACCGGCCAAGGCGGTGGTGCCGAGACTGTGCCAAGCCGATTAAGCTCTCCCGGCCGCGTCCGATGGCGCGCGGCAATTATCTAGGGAAAAAGGGGGGGGTGAGACAGGTGGCGTTTCTCGCTAAATGCTCAAAGTGTCAGCGAACCTACACGGTCCTCGGCCTGAGTTCCCGCACAATCCTGGTGTGGGTCGGTCCTCGCTGCAAACGGGGGCGTAACTTGCCTCGGTAGGGACGTCCAAGCGTTCGTCGGGCAGCTGCCCTATTCGTGCCAGCGGCCGCCGGCGCGCCTCCTTGTCCTAAAACACAACCGAGAGCAGTTCGCCCGGTTCCGCGCTGCGGAACCATGTCACAGGAGGAGTTGGCAATTCAATTGAACAGTGGTCGGTGAACATCCACCTGGGTTCCGATCTCAACAGTGAAGCAACAATCATAGTCATAGGCTGGCAATGTCGCCTTAGAGTGGGATTGGGCACGATTTTTGCTGTTTGGTCGGGCCCGTGGAAGCGGGAGCGGCGGGATACCCACCCTAGGTTCGGACTCAATGCATGAAGGAAAAGATCAAGAAATTGTGGGCGAGTGAGGAGGTGGCCGCCTGCAAGCTCTGTGGGACACCGCTCCTAGGGGTCGAGCTGCCCTGTCCCGATTGCGGGTATTTGGCGGGCACTGATTCCAATGTCTTCTACATCTCCGGGGGTGAGGAGGGTCGTGGCAAGGGGAAGGCCGCTAACCCCGGGGCGACCTCCGGACGGACGCAAGGGGCACACGATCCGCGTGTGGAGGATGAGGGGAGACCAGGACTGGAAGTCGAGATGCTGGAGGCGGGGGGCGAGAATGCGATGGGGGGTTGGGAGGATTCGGATGTGACTACCCCTGTTTTTGCCCTGGATCCGACCGGGCTCCGGGAGCTCTTGGCAGAGCAGCCGGAAATCTTGGAGCCGGGGCTCAGCCTCGTGGTCGATAAGAAGGGGAACCCAATCCGGGCAGGATTTTCCACCGCGGTAGGCAACATTGATGTATTGGCCCGGGATGCGAGCGGGGCGCTTGTGGTGGTGAAGATCGCTGACGGGGTAGAGGGGGAGGAACTCGTGGAAGAGATCCTCCAGCGAATTGGGTGGGTGCGGAAGCACCTGGCAAAGGGGACGCAAGAGGTTCGGGGGATCGTGCTGTTGGAGCGGGCCCCCGAGAACTTGAGCTATGCCGCTTCCGCCGTGGCAGGGATGATTGCCATCAAGACCTACCGGATCGGAGTCACCTTTCAGGATGTGGAGATCTGATAGCCTTTGAGCGGTTTCTGCCTTTATTCCTCTGCGGCCTTCACGGCCTGGGCGATGCGCTTCAGCATTTCCTTGATGTCGATAATCTCACGGTAGAGTTGTTGCAAATCTGGGACACCCCGCTCAGCTGTTAATTCCTCCTCGGTTCGTCCCTCAAGGTCACTTGCGATCTCCCCTGCTCTGGGTCCCTCGAGTTTTTCCGTCAATTCTTTTATATCTCGAGGCTCCGGCCCAGCCTTCACGCCCGGTAGCTGGAGCCGCCAGGTGGGCAACGGCTCCCGCTTCAAGACCTCGCAGCGCACGTAGCCTCTGCTCTTTGTCCGCCCGGCATTCGTAATGTGGCACCAGGCCCCCTCGGGCCCGCTGAGGGCAAACTCGAACGTCACCACGGTCCCTCGCGGAAGGACGGTCAGCACCTTGCTGGTCGGTGCTCTTTCCGCGTGAACCCGTACGCCGTTCCGCTTCACGGTGGCCCGCCCAGCCGGGGCGTCTCTTTCAGCAGCCTCGCTCACTGTGGGCTCTCCGATGAGCGCGATGGCGGTGACTCCGGCTAGCACGAAGACTCCCATCCACCTCCACCAAGGATTTTTCTGCTCCAGGTGGTGCAATCGGTGTGTTTGGGTGTACAGCGGTAACTCGTTCATTGCTCGCTCCTCCTCGCTAATAGTGAGCTTCTATTATTTCGCTCCTTCTCGGAAATTTGTCCCTCACTGGACACGCACCCTGGCGGAGAAATCGAGTCCCTGATGAGAAACAAAAAAAAACGCCTTCCCGGAGCGTACTGGACCGAGAAGGCGTCATGATGGCTGGTGTAAGGTCGATTGTGCAAAAGATGCAGTACGATGTGTGCCTACCCCGGTTTCATGTATTCGTCTCCTGGGCTGATCTTAAGTATCCTCGACTCGGTCGACGGTGTCAAGCGAAGGAGCCCGCAGTACTTGGGTGGCTCCAGGGGGTGACATTGGCCGATGTCCCGGGAGGCTTAGGTGTCCTCCTCGAGGAAGGCGGCTCGGACGATCGTTGCGTGGTCGAATGCCAGCGGCAGATCCCGGAAATCCTTCGTGATGATCAGCCCAGCCGCATCAGAGGATGCCTGGGGCGAACCCTCCAGGGGATCTGCGAGGAAAGCTATCGAAACGTAGTGGCCACGCGGGTCTCGTCCCGGTTCGGAAAATACTCCAACCAGCCTCCGGAGCCTCACACCGATTCCGGTTTCCTCCTTTGCCTCCCTCACGGCGCTTTGCTCGACGGTTTCCCCCGTCTCCACGATCCCCCCGGGGAGCGCCCAGGATCCCAGAAAAGGTTCTTTCCCCCGTTTGATCAAGACGATTTTCCGGTCGGGATACTCGATGATGACGTCGACGGTGAGGACCGGTCCACGCGCCTTAATTGCTCTCCCTCCTCCCCAGAAGTGGCGACGGTCTGGCTGGCTTTCGTGCCCCTCGGTAAAAGGAAAACGCCTAAACCATGTCCCTTGTCAAGTCCAAACTGGTGTTGCCATGATGGAGCTCTGCGAGGGGCCCGGAGGTGGTTACCGTGCAAGTGGGGCACTCGCGGATCTGCGGGATTGTGAGGGCCGCTGCATCCTCAACCGGGCGAGGGATGTCAAGGATAAGGAGTGATTTTCGGGCTTACCGGAAGTCTTCCTCTCCGAAGCGTACCCTCCAGCCGGTGGAGCGAGGATCCACGACAAACTATTTGTCGTATCGGCCCACCAGTCGCCGGCCGAACTGGGTATCCACATAGGCCCGGGTAACCATCCGATGCTGTCCGATATCCAGGTTGGCTGGCTCAGCCTCATTCGGCCCGAGCCTCCTTCTCATTTGCATGTCTCCTCAGAGAAGTGCCACCTCCGGCGAGGTAGCGTTAGCGTTCTTCCGTGGGCCGTCAGCCGCAGTGCTGCTGCCAGCGGCCTTCCACCCAGACGTGATAGTAGGTCGTGAAGCCGTTGTCGTGCCGGGGGCGAAGCTCCCACTCCCCCGGAACCCAGATGTTCTGGCAGACCGGCGCCCGATACGGGGCCGGCCGGTAGGCGACGGGGTGTGTGTATACGACCCGGGGGGTGTGGAGGGAATTGACGACCAGGACCGTTGCCGCACCGGCCAGGAAGCCCCCCACGAAGTGCCCGGGACCGTAGTGATGGTCGTGGCGATATACATGGCGCCTGTGATGGTGACCGTGGTGCACGCGATGGCGGTAGTGCTTGTGACGCCGACCTCCCGCCTCGGCGGGCAGGACCATGCCACCCAATACGAGATTTCCGATGAGCAAACTACACGCGATGTGTCTCATGGTGCCTCTCCTCCTTCGCTTACGCGGGGCACGAGCGTGGCTCTGCCCCAGCCAGGGGTCATCCGTCGGTATTCCGGTGGGCCGGCATACGCCCGCCCTCTCACCTGCTTAGACGACGGGACCCCCACATTTGTTAAATGGTGGACGGCTGACAGGGGGGGAGTGATACCGGTGAAGAAGAGGGGATGTTTAGCCCCAAAGTTTTTCGGGATAGATCCCCCGGGCGATGAGAGCTTCGATCCTTTTGATCACGTCCGGTATATCTTCACGGTAGGTCACACCAAACCCGCGGTCCCGGCTCGGTAGGACCTTCACCGTGGCCAGACGGTTCGCGACCAGCGTGCCCACGACATTGGGAATGAGAAACTCAGATGTGTCGTCACGGCCTTGCGCATCCAAAAAACTGACGAATTCACGCCTCAGGTGGCTGAAGATCGAAGGAGTGAAGCCCCACATGTTCCGGGAGACAATCTCATTTCCGGAAAGGGGATGCGCCCGGCCAGCCTCGTCGGTGTATTGGGCTCGATCGCCTGCTCGTGTGATCCTCGCCAGCTCAACCAGCCGCTGAAGGAACCCCTCTGCGTCGCAGCGGCAGACCGCTCGCGAGACGCCTCCGAAGTCAGAGAGCGTATCCTGCAGCGCATACCCCAACATCGCATAGTCAGCGGCATGAGGATCCTGCACTCCCTTCAAATGATCGGCTAGTAATTCAAAGGAATGAGCCCCGTAGAAATTGTCGGCGTTGATCGCCGCAAAAGGCTCGGTGATCACCTCCTCGGCCACGAGGATCGCCTGGGCGGTTCCCCAGGGCTTTTTGCGGTTCGTTGGAACGTGATAGGGGCCTGGAATGCGATTCAACTCCTGATACACATATGCGACCGCGATTCTGTTTCCGATCCGTCCGGTAATGGCGGTCTTAAACACGGCTTCGATCCCGCGGCGGATCACGATGACCACCCGTCCAAAACCCGCCCGGATGGCATCATAAATGGAATACTCGAGGAGCGTCTCGCTGCCAGGTCCAACCGCAGCGACCTGTTTGAGGCTGCCATAACGGCTCCCCATACCTGCGGCCATCACGAGTAATGTTGGATTCATCGCTGGCTGTCCTGCTGTCCCCGCTGCGTCTCCGACTGGCGCCGCACGGCCCGGATCTCTTCCAGCATCTCCTAATTCTACACCAGCCCGTCCCCGCACGGGTAGAAACGTCACGGGGTATCTTGGGGGTCAAGCAATCTTTATTCGGAGGTGGCAGACGCGGCGTTCATCCACGGGGATCCGAAGGAGCTGCTGGCGGGGAGTGTCCCGACTGATGGCACGAGAAGGAACCCGCCGGTGAATCTCCTGGCCGGACGAGCCATCATTAGCGTTGAGGCGTTATGGTGCAAGCAAACCCTGAGAGTTGATATGATGCCCAATGAGCTTTGGTGACCTGCTGCCCATGAAGACGAGCCGCTCTGTGGCGTCGTATTTGGAATACTGCACTTCATAAACCAAGGTGGTTATGGTGCCGATGTATTTGGTATTTACCCCATGGTGGACATTCCAATTCAAGAGTTCGTGGCTCTCATAGGCACCCAACTTCGCGTGGACGTATTGCAGAATTTGACGCCACTTGTTCTTGCTAGTCTTTTCATAGAAGCGATCCGAATAGAGACCCAATACCGCATCAACGTTCCCGGTGGCGACGGTTTCATAATACATATTTGCCGACGCCTCTGCCGCGGCTTTACTTTCTTGAATGCTGCACGCTGCAAGGAATGGAACCATGGCGGAAACGAGGAAGGTCGTAGCTATTTTTCTCAAGGATAACATAATTCACGCTCCTCCAAACTCATGACCGTAGCATGGATGTACGGTTGCAATTTCTGGGCCTAGTCGGAGGGGGCACGAAAGTAAGAGTGGCCGGACGCGATTTGGCTGCTAAGGCCCTAATGGTGCTTCAGGAGTTCGGGGGGCGGGCGAAATCCGCCGGGGTCAGAAGGATCCGCTGCCGGTGGTTGGCCAGCCGGAGGTTCATCGGAAGGAGGTCACTCTCTGAGAGCTTTCTTCACCTTCAGGGGATCCCCTGGTGAAATATCCCAGCTGACCACCCGGCCCGAGGCGAAGTGAACGTTCGAAAATCCGTAGTACCAGGTGGAACTGTTGGCAGCTATAATGATCCGGGTCGGGGTGCCTTGGATGGCCAACACGTCGTCCTTGGTCGAGCCGAGTGTGAAGCGCCCGGAATTGTGCTGCTGGATGATGCCGGAAGGGTCAAGCAGGGGATGAGGCATCTCTCGCGGGATGCTTTCGTGTCCCCCAAATGCCCAAATCATCGTGAAGGCAAGGACGACTGGCATCCAAGCAGCGGGTCCAAACGGTTTGTTAGAGGCCGAAGGACTGCGAACGTTCAGCCCTGCCTGCCGAGTCTGCCACATCGCCACGGGGTAACCTACCCTACACCCCGAGCAGCGTTTACTCCACTTGGGATTGACGACACCACAGCCGCACTCTCAGTGACCCTTGGGCGCACTCTCTCGTCCAGCCGGAGAGGTCCCTAAGCCTTCTAGTGTCCCACCTCTGCCGGCGTCGGACAAATCGGTCCCCGTATAATGCTCTTGAAATTTGCCAGACCATCGGCGTCCGCAGTTCCAACAGCGCCGGGCTCCAGCTCAAGAATCTCAAAGTATCGATCCATGTCTCGCATGTTCTTGACAAGCATGCACACTCGTTCGCACCGAGGGTGTTCGAGAATTGCTGCAAGGCCGCGGAGCGCAATTTCAACGCCAACCAGCTTCACCAAGGGGTTTCAACTGAGGCATTTGATCCTTGACACTGGAGGGGACTGCTTGTAGAGTCACCGGACACGGGTACCAGTCCGGGCCGAAGGTTTCTCGAAACTTTTGATTGCTTTCACAGCCCTCAAAGGCTTCGCGACCCCTTGAGGGTTCTTTTTTTCAAGGATCTCTCGACGAGGAGGAACGACGGTGTCGAGCAAGCTGTACGGTGGGAA
>JABAOH010002209.1_pt2 | contig 151486 bp, 148 predicted proteins | sample 7062181 | NCBI WGS metagenome assembly JABAOH01 (sample SAMN14538630, study PRJNA623070) | marine sediment metagenome | biome: marine biome [ENVO:00000428]; feature: marine pelagic biome [ENVO:01000023]; material: deep marine sediment [ENVO:00002113]; isolation source: pool of 5 deep marine...
TTTAGCGCCCTTGGCTCTTATGGATTACTCGGATATAAGATTGGGACAGCTTTTGAGGGTTTATCTTGACGGGATACCCTTAGATTTGGCGACGCGTCTTCTGCCCCAGCGGGCGATGCTCAAGCCCCAGCTTCTGGCGCATCTTTATCTTCACGCCAAAAGTCAGCAGGTTTTTTCCGCCAGAGGCGGACAGGGCCGACTGGGAGCGGAGAAAGGTTTGGCGCTCAAGAAAAAACAGCTTTTGGGGATTGTAAATGGGCTCGAGGCGGCGGTTTCGGGTTTGCGGTGGGAGCCCAAGGGGACGGAGTGGGCCGAGTACTACGACGAGACCAACTACTCCAAGAGCGCCTTTGCCCACAAGAAGAAAATCGTCGACGATTTCTTGAAACGAGCAAAGCCGAAAACCGTTTGGGATTTGGGGGCAAATACCGGCGTTTTTAGCCGGTTGGCCGCCGAGCGGGGAGCGCTCACCGTGGCTTTTGATATAGACCCCGCCGCAGTTGAAAGGAACTACAGAGAAGTAAGAGTAAGTGGGGAGAGTAAGATATTACCTCTGGTTTTGGACTTGACCAACCCAAGCGGTGGTGTGGGTTGGGCCAATAAGGAGCGAATGTCGCTTGCGGAGCGCGGTCCCGCGGACGTGGCTACGCCTCTGGCACTGGTTCACCATTTGGCTATTGGGAACAACCTACCTTTTGGGATGATTGCCGAGTTTTTTGCCCAGCTTTGCCGTTTTCTAATCGTGGAGTTCGTCCCCAAAGACGACTCCCAGGTCAAACGGCTCTTGGCGACGCGCGAGGATATCTTCCCAAACTACACGCAGGAGGAATTTGAGAAGGAATTTGCGAGGTACTTTAGTACTCTAAAATCGGAGAAGATAAAAGGATCCAAGCGGACTCTCTACCTTATGAAGGCGAGATGAAACTCCTAGCCAAACTCAAGACTATTCCCTTACACCCGTTTTTGTTTGCCATTTTCCCAGTTTTGTTTTTCTTCCAAAGCAATATTGGGGAGGTTCTTTTGGGGGTGGTTTTCAAGCCATCTATCTTCTTCCTCTTTTTGACAGCTCTTGGTCTTTTAGTCTTTCGTTTTCTATTTAAAAGTTGGCCGAAAGCAGCTGTGTTTATGTCTATCGGTTTGTGGCAATTTTTCATCCACGGGCGATTCCATGAATTTTTGGGCGAGCTTTCACTTAATGTTGGAGGGTTTACACTCGGAACTGACGATACTATCTTTTTGATCTGGCTTGTTTTGGACGTCACAATTCTGGTTCTACTACTTAAGATTAAGCGAGACTTGGCTGCAACTACCGGGTTTCTGAACGTTACGGCAACTGTTCTTGTTGCGACAGCAGTTTTTACAATCGCCTCTTACGAGTTTAGAGTGGAGCGCCCGATTTTTAGCACTCCTTTTGGAGAATTCCAGACGGTAGGAGAAGTTTCGCAAGAGAACCCTGACATTTATTATCTGATCTTTGACGGGTACGCGAGCAACGAGATCTTGGAAGAGTTCTACAACTACGACAACAGCTACTTCACAGGTTTTTTAGAGGAAAGTGGGTTTTATGTTGCTTACCGAAGCAGAACAAACTATCCCAAAACGCCTCTTTCTTTGGCTTCCTCACTTAATTTCGAATATCTGAACGAACAGTGGGACTCTCTCACCGAGGGGTTGCCAGAAGGCTCAAACGATGAAACTTTTATCTACCCGTTGATTGAGGACAACGAGGTGGTGCGGCTCCTGGGGGAAAAGGGATACCGCTATTACCACTTAGGTTCCTGGTTTGAGGGGACAAAAACAAATCGCAACGCAGATAGTAATTTCAACCTATTGTCGGTTAAGTTTGAAGGGGGTTTATATCTACCTGGCTTGTTGGATGGATTTTTCTTGCGGCTTTTGGAAACCACTTCCCTCTCTCCTATCCTGAGAAAACTGTTTCCGCAAACAGACTTCTTAAATTTCAACGCGCAGCATAAGGCGTTAATTCTTTATCAGTTTGAAAAACTTAAGGAGGTTTCACAACTTAGGGGACCTAAATTTGTCTTTGCTCACATTCTCGCTCCCCATCGCCCCTTTGTTTTCACGAAAGACTGTGAGCAGCTTCCAGACGACCAGGCGGAGGTGGTAACAGTAGAAAACTATATAGGCCAGCTCGAGTGTACAAATCAACACATCATACAAACTGTAGACTATATTTTGGTCAATTCCTCCCGACCCAAAGTAATTGTTATCCAAGCGGATGAGGGTATTCGGTCACCCTACAGTTCTGAGAAGCAGGACTTTTTAGAGGAAAGATTTGGGATTATCAATGCTTTTTACCCCGCCGCCGTTTTGCAGGATTCCCTTTACCCCTCAATCACGCCAGTTAATGTGTTTAGGATTGTTTTCAACTCCTTCTTTGGAGAAGGACTGGAGATTCTGCCTGATCGGAACTTTCTCTTCGATCATTATCATTACAACTTGACCGAAGTTACCGATTCCTTTTAGTTCTAAAGGGGGACAAAAGAAAAATCCTCCTGGGCATTAGGAGGATTTTTGGTTTAGGTACCACTCGACGGCTCGCTGGAGGCCGGTTTCAAGGTCTACCTTCGCCTCGAAGCCGAATTCCTGACGAGCGCGGGAGACGTCCAACCGTCGCCGCGGTTGCCCGTCGGGCTTGCTCTTGTCCCAGCGGATCTCTCCTTTGAATTCGCACAAACGGCAGATGAGCCCGACCAAATCCTTGATCGAAATTTCCTCTCCTGACCCCAAGTTCACGGGCTCGCCCTTGTCGTAGCGCTCGGTCGCGGTGACAATCGCCTCGGCCGCATCCTCGACAAAGAAGAACTCGCGGGTGGGTTTGCCGGTGCCCCAGACCTCGATGGAATCTTTTCCCTCCCTTTTTGCGTCAACCACCTTCTTGATGAGGGCGGGGATGACGTGGGAGCTTTTGGGGTCAAAGTTGTCCCTGGGCCCGTAGAGGTTGACCGGCAAAAGATAAATGGCGTTAAGGCCGTACTGTTGCCGGTACGCCTGCGCCTGGATCAAGAGCATTTTCTTGGCGAGGCCATAGGGAGCGTTGGTCTCCTCAGGGTAGCCCTCCCAGAGATCATCCTCCTTGAAGGGAACTGGAGTGAATTTGGGGTAGGCACAGATGGTGCCGACCGCGACGAATTTCTCAACACCCGCCCGGCGTGCGGCTTCCATGAGTTGAACCCCCATCACGGCGTTGTCGTAAAAGAGTTCCGCGGGATGCTCGCGGTTAAAACCGATTCCACCGACGCGGGCAGCAAGGTGTATAACGACATCTTGATTCTTGACCGCCGCGACACAGTTTTCCCAGATGCGAAGGTCAGATTCTTTGGAGCGGGGGACGAAGATATTCTTTTTAGGGACGCCTTGTTCGAGGAGCTTATCGATGACGAAGGAGCCGAGAAATCCGGCTCCTCCAGTGACCAGTATCTTCTTTGAGGTGAGGTCAATCATTCTGCTCTTCTCTGATCTTGAACCCTCCATTTTTGAGGTGAAGTTCTTTCTCTGCTTCTTTAAGGTCGGATTGCACCATCTCGGAAACCAGTTTGTCGAAGGTAATTTTGGGTTTCCAGCCCAAAACACGCCGCGCTTTTGAGGCATCGCCGAGAATGGATTCTACCTCGGTGGGGCGAAAATAACGAGGATCGACTTCGATTAAAACTTTACCGGATTTATTATCGATTCCCTTTTCGCTAACACCTTTGCCACGCCATTTGATATCTATACCGACTTCGGCAAACGCTAATTCGCAGAACTCGCGGACTGTGTGATCTATGCCGGTGGCGATTACGAAGTCGTCCGGCTTTTTCTGCTGAAGCATCATCCACATCGCCCGTACATAATCCTTGGCGTGCCCCCAGTCTCGTTTGGCGTTGAGGTTGCCAAGGTAGAGTTTGTTCTGCAGTCGCAGTTTGATGCGGGATGCGGCGCGGGTGATTTTGCGGGTTACAAAAGTCTCGCCACGTCGTGGGGATTCGTGGTTAAAGAGGATCCCTGAACAGGCAAAAAGTCCGTAGGCCTCCCGATAGTTCACGGTGATCCAATGGGCGTATAGTTTGGCTACGGCGTAGGGGCTTCTGGGGTAGAAAGGGGTTTTTTCGTTCTGCGGAGGCGGAGAGGCTCCAAACATCTCGGATGTCGAAGCTTGATAAAACTTAGTTTTATTCATTAAACCCAGTGTGCGAATAGCCTCTAAGATTCTTAAAGTGCCTAATGCATCAGCACTGGCTGTATATTCTGGCTTTTCAAACGAGACTTTAACGTGGCTTTGCGCACCTAGGTTATAAATTTCGTTGGGCTTGATCTCAGCTATTAATCTGATAAGGTTTGTTGCATCGGTCAGGTCTCCGTAATGGAGAATCAGGGCGCGCCCTCGTTCATGGGGATCTTGATAAAGGTGATCAATTCGCTCCGTGTTTAAAGAGGAAGTACGGCGCTTAACACCGTTAACTTCGTAACCCTTGTCTAGCAAAAGCTCTGCAAGATAAGAACCGTCCTGCCCGGTTATTCCAGTGATGAGGGCTTTTTTCCTCCGCGCCATCGGAGCAATTATAGCCTATCCTCTCAATCGAGGTGGATTGATAAACTACAACCTTACTAGTTTCTACTGTTCGGCAGTGTATTCCACTCCCACCGCTTTGAGATCGGCTCTTCCCATCGTGTCTACTGGGTCGTTACCTTGTCTCCAAAAATGAGCCCAAATCATGTCGCCTGCCTCGAATCCTAGAGAGGCAGGGAGCGTCCATGTTCTTTGTTCTTCCCAGTTAGGCATAGAGAAATCAAATCGTTCCCATCCACTGGATAGGGATATCATCTGGCCGCTTGGGGTCATTTTCTTAGCGTAGTATAAGAAGGTTGCCGTCCCTCCGAGGTTGTCTATCGATTGCCACCACTCTCGAACGATCAGATCACCTCCGGCATAATCATAAGGTAAGACGAAGCTGTAGTTATAACCGGATCCGCCCCAACCTCTGGTTCTTATGCCATTTCCGAAAACATCCCAACCCTCTTCTGATGGCCAGCCCATTATGTTCGCAGTTATTACTCTCGTAATATTAGCGATCTTGGAGTCGGTTACAGCGTTATCGGCGATTTTAGCTGTGGTTACTGAACCGTCAATCAACATGTCGACAGTTACCGCGTTGGCTTCGCCTTTGAGAACAAACGCTGAGGAGTCCAAACCATCGAGTAGGTCAGCATCCAGGAAGCTTCCGCTGCCCATAGTTAGGACGCTTACCGGAAACTTCCCGTTTACGTCAAGTGCCAAAAGATAGTCGGGGGTTGGAGTGCCAGAAGCGTGGAACCCATCGACTGTATCCGCATTGACTCTCGTTGATGGTTGGGCGTAACTCACATTCGCTTTTTGAGGTAGCACCAAAACTGCCAGGGGAAGAAGGGCGGCAACTAATGCTGCGAGTAGTTTTTCCTTTATCTTACTCACCCCCTTTCTAAAACAAACCTACACCAACTGTAGATAAAATCCGTGTATCTTTTCAATCGGTTCTTTTTAGCTTTCACCTATCTCCAGTGTTAAAATCTTTCCGTGGTGGTTGCTGAAACGGTTATAAAACCTAAAGGGAAATTCAGTATAAATCTCAAAGAACTTTGGGATTTTAGAGAACTCTTCTACTTTTTAGCCTGGCGGGATATCAAAGTCCGCTACAAACAAACAATTTTTGGAGTTGCTTGGGCGATTCTCCAACCTTTTATCCTGATGGTAGTTTTCTCGTTTTTCTTTGGTCAAGTAGTTGGGATAGAAGCGGACGGATTACCTTATCCGGTTTTTTCTTACGCGGGGCTTCTTTTTTGGCAGTTTTTTTCCGGGGCGGTGGGAAAAGTGAGTGGTAGTTTCGTAGGGAGTGCGGGAATACTGCAAAAGATTTATTTTCCTCGTTTAATAGTTCCTTTATCGGCGACTATTGTTTCTTTTATAGATTTTGTGATGGCGGCGATAGTTTTTGTGGGGTTGATGATTTACTACCAATTCGCCCCTACACTCTTGGGTGTTACTCTTGTTATTCCAGCGATACTTATTACCTTTCTCACCGCCGCTGGTTTGGGAACCTTTCTGGCAACTCTCAATGTTAGATACCGCGATGTTGGCCATGCTTTGCCGTTTTTTATTCAGCTCCTCCTCTTCTTGACCCCAGTTATTTATCCAGTTTCGCTGGTACCGGAACGGTTTCGTTGGTTGCTTCAGCTTAATCCGATGGCGGGTGTGATAGATGCAATCCGAGCCAGTTTTTTAGGGTTGGGAGAGGTAAATTGGGAATCCTTCGGTCTTGCCGCATTAATCAGCATTCTGCTTTTTAGCTTCGGGTATTTTTACCTAAAGCGGTCTGAGAGTGAATTTGCCGATATCATATGAAGCCTATCATTGAGGTTCAAAACCTATCAAAGGTTTATAGAATTTCACATACGCGGAAGCCGTACCACACTTTGCGGGAAGATTTGATTGGAGCCGCCAAAACCCCAATCCGTTTCCTACGGGGCCATAGATCAGATAAAGAGGAATTTTGGGCGCTTAAGGATGTGAGTTTTGACGTGAAGCCGGGGGAGGTTTTGGGGATTATTGGTAAAAACGGAGCTGGTAAGTCTACCCTCTTAAAAATTCTTTCTCGAATTACCAATCCGACAAAAGGAGGTGCAGTCATGCGGGGTCGGGTAGCATCCCTTTTGGAGGTCGGGACTGGATTTCATCCAGAGTTAACAGGCCGAGAGAACATTTATCTAAATGGGGCACTTTTAGGAATGAGTCGGCTAGAGATTGACCGTAAGTTTGATGAGATTGTGGCTTTTTCTGAAATTGAAAAATTTTTAGATACGCCGGTTAAGTTCTATTCCTCGGGTATGTATGTAAGGTTGGCGTTTTCCGTCGCCGCACACCTTGAACCGGAGATTTTAATCGTGGACGAGGTTCTGGCGGTAGGGGATGCTTCTTTCCAGCAAAAAAGTTTGGGGAAGATGAGTGATGTGACTACAGATGGGCGTACGATCTTGTTTGTGAGTCATAATATGGCAGCAATTCAATCACTCTGCACTCGTGCGATTTGTTTAGAGAGTGGATATTTAAAAATAGTGGGTAATCCCAGTGAAGTGGTGGAAGCATATAGAGAAACTATCAGTGGGAAAACACGAAAATCACTTAAACTTAATAAGAGGACTGCAAAGTCTCGTTTACTGGTTACGGATATTCTCTTAAGAGATTCGAAAGGCAAGGAGGTTACTAGATTTAAAGCTGGTGAAGACGTCAAGATAGAAATTGTATACAAATTATTTGACAGGGATCTAAAAAACATAAACTGTTCGTTGGGTCTGGATACGTTTGCAAATCAGCAGCGCATCGCCCATTTAAGCAATAAAACCATAGGTACAAAATTATCTACTACTAATACTGATAACCGCGTTTCCTTTTTTATTAAAAAATTACCTTTAAATCAGGGTAAATATTTACTGACAATTTTCACCGACGACACTAAAGGGGAAATTTTGGATTGGGTACGCAACGCGATATATTTTGAGGTTGTTCCCGGAAAATTTTACGGGAGTAATAAGCTTCCTTCGATAAATCAGGGTAGTATGCTGTTGGATTACAAAGTCTTTTAACTATGGAAAATTTCTTAACTTCGTTTTTAAGGCGTATAGGTGTATCGGATTTTGATGATAAGTGGGTAAGTCTAATTACTAAAGATCCCTTCTCACTGGTATACTTCCCTACCTGGAGGAGATTAAAAAACTCTCATCTTAATACCCTAGACGTAGGAGTACCTTGGTACTCTTTTAAATCGATAGAGTGGCGCAATTCTTTTTTGAGGAAGGGAATGAAGATTTTTGAATGGGGTTCTGGAGGCTCGACATTGTTTTTTTCTCAGAGAGTTGCAGATGTAACAACAATCGAACACGATTTCAAATGGTTCACTAAAGTGGCTAGTGTGCTCAAGGAAAAAAAATTTAAAAACGTTCACATAAAGTTAGTAAATCCTACGATAACTAAGGAAAAACTTACTTCTAATAAACCTAACCTATACCGGTCAGCAAGTAAAAATTGGGGTCAGTTTAGCTTCAAAAATTATTGTATGGCGATCGATCGTTATAAAGACGAATCCTTTGAGTTAGTGGCTGTTGATGGCAGAGCCCGGCCATCATGCATCCTCCATGCTATTCCTAAGGTTAAGGTGGGGGGGTATTTGCTGTTGGATAATTCCGATCGCGAAGAGTATAAAACCGGTGTGGATCTGTTGGTTGGATGGAAAAGAACCGATTTCAAAGGACCATTCCCCTTTATTGCAGATTTTTTGCAAACCAGTGTTTTTAAAAAGCCATGAAGAAATTGATCAGCAGATTGCTACATATTTACGCGGACCGTGAGGAATATGCTGCTGAATCGTTCTCCCAGGAGGGGGAAGACATGGTCTTACGAAAACTGCTGGGCGATAAACCAAAAGGTTTTTATGTTGATATAGGTGCACATCACCCAAAACGTTTTTCGAATACTTTCTATTTTTATAAGAAGGGGTGGCGAGGTCTTAATGTCGATGCCGATTCTGATTTAATTAAAAATTTTGTTTTGGCTCGCCCACGCGACATTAACGTTAGTTGTGCTGTTGGAAAAGAGCATAAAAAGCTCACTTTTTATGTTTTTAACGATCAAGCAATCAGTACTTTTGATAAGAGGTTAGCTGATGAACGCGCAAAGATCAAAGGTTACAACATCGTTGATCAGCGAAAAATTCCCGTCCTCCCACTTAAGACGATATTAGGGGAATACATACCTGATCAGCAGGAAATAGATTTTATGAATGTAGATGTTGAAGGTAAGGATTTAGAAGTTCTGCAAACAAATGACTGGAGTAAATACAGACCCAGATTTTTGTTAGTGGAATGTCGGAAAGTAAATTTCTTAACTGATTTGAAAAAAGATCCTATCGCTAGGCTTTTGAGTTCTCATAACTATGTCCCAGTTGCAAAATCTTATAACACTATCTTTTTTGCGGATAAAGATAACTATGAAAATAAATAACTCTGCTGTACCAGTAGTGCTTTTTGTGTATAATCGCTCTCACCAGCTTTTGAAAACATTGAGAGGACTTAAAGCTAACAATATCCCGCTACTCTACGTTTTTGCTGATGGTCCGAAAAGCAAAGAAGATGCTGATGCGGTTGAAGAAGTCCGTCAAATTATAGACGCGATTCATTGGGTTAAAGTTGAAAAAATTTATCACGAAGTCAACAAAGGTTTGCGCCGTTCGGTGATTGAAGGACTCGATTTCATATTCAGTCGGTACAACCAAGCCGTCATCATAGAAGATGATGTTTATGTCACTCCGGGGTTTTATGATTACATGGTTAGATGTTTGGTTAAATACAAAGACGCTCCTGATATCGCTGGTGTGACTGGGCTCCGCTACCCGTTTGAAAGGACACACCTTAGTGATGATAAATATGATGTATTTCTTAGTCCAAGAATTTCTTCGTGGGGTTGGGGTACGTGGAGAAGAGTATGGAAAAACATGAACTTTGACCATCGTAAACTAGTTAAAGTTTGTAGTGATAAGAAACTCAATTTGGCTTACGGAGGTATAGATATGCTTGAGATGGTTGAACAATTTTGTGCGGATTATCTGACGACGTCGTGGGCGGTGATATTTTACATTAATATGCGCATCCATAACCAATATTTCATATGGCCAAAAAGGAATATGGTAGTTAACACTGGAGTGTTTGGAGGTACTCATCCTGGTAGTAAGGATAATGTACGGTGGCGACTCCGTTGGGAAATGGGACAAACTGAGCGGCCCGTATGGTCTTTACCTGATAAACCTACTGTTAACCCTGATCTGTTGGATGATTTTCTTGCCTTTTTTGGATCGCAGCGATCTTACGAGGTTTCGCTTCAAAGAAAGATAAAACAAGCTGTAAGGGGGTTTACTGCTCGCATGAAAAGTTTCCCAAGGGATGTTTTCGGATGAGGGGATAGTTGTGACTATACTCTGGGTTCTAAGCCAAAAGTTTAGAGTACTGCTCGCAAAGGCGAAATCTTACTATGCTAAGGTACTCCGACTATCCAATCGAGTGAGGGTTGATCCATATTTTGGGCTCACCCCGAAGGACTACTCTACCACTTTTAACCCGATGGAAGTGCCTTGTCAAAAAGAAACCTACTATTTCGCACTCAACAATCTTGTAAAATCCAATTCTAAGGTTTTAGATGTGGGTTTTGGTCAAGGGTATGGAATGTCCATCCTATCGGTGTTAGCAAAAGAAGTTTATGGTGTTGAGGTCGACGAGAAAGCTTTGGATTTTTCAAGGAGGACGCTTCTTGGGAAGAATCCTAAAATTAGAGGTTTGTATCTTTACGATGGGTATCACCTACCTTTCCAGCGTGAGTTCTTTGATGTTGCGACATGCGTGGATGTTATAGAACATGTTGAGGATTACGATAGATTTATCGACGAGTTGTTGCGGGTTTCCAGGTGCGTTTTGTTTTCCACGCCGAACCGCCGACCTGAATACACTAACCCGGATGGGACACCTAAGAACCGGTGGCACCTTCGGGAGTGGAGTTACGAGGAACTTGACGTAATACTGCGCAGGCATAATGCTAAATTAGAGTGGTATTTCATTGATGGGCCATGGGACGGTCCGTTTAAAGTCGTAGATAAACTCTCCCGAAAGACGTTGGTGCTTATGCCAATACTCTTTAAGAGGAAGTAAACCTAATGAAGTGTTTAGATTAAGGGGGGTTAATGGTAAACAAAGTAGTTATCACAAACGTAAATAGGGCTAGATGGCTTGAAGCACAAAAGTTCTCTCTTGAATCTGCCTCGCGCAGCTACGAATCTGGTGACGATTGGAACCATTGGTGGAAGGAGAAGTTTGATGGTTACAGAGTGCTTGAGGGAAAAAAATTTGAAAACGTTTTAGAGGTGGGCTGTGGGCCCCATACCAACCTGCGGTTAATTCTTCCTCTTATAGAAGCAAAAAATCTGTATTTTGAGGATCCGTTGATTCGGGATTTTTTCGATTTTTTCGCTCCTGCGTCTGTGGGCTGGAAAAGACGCTGGTTCGGGTGGTTGAAACCTGCTAAACCCGGTCCCGAACATCACCTGAAGAAGATAGTTGAGGATCGTAGGTACCGGGTTGATCTTACTTCAGACCCGCTTGAGGAGCTTCCTTATAAAGACAAGTTGATGGATCTGATTGTTTGCAACAACGTTTTGGATCACGTTATGGACGCAGGGAAATGCATGAAGGAAATGCATAGAGTACTCAAGAAAGGCGGTTTAGTAGTCCTCGGGCAGGATTTATCGGACGAGGAGGACTATAGACGCAGTCCCGATTCTTGGAAGGATGTCGGTCATCCGATTAAACTAGACGAGAAAACCATAAACAAATATATGGTTGGATACGAGAGGATTTTTTACAATGTTCTTCCCCGGGAAGAGGGTCGGAATCCTGCTGCCCACTACGGGACTTATCTGTTGATAGGCCGGAAAGGGTAATTATGCTTCGGCAAGTGCTCCAACGGGTTTTGCGTAAAATAATAAATCCAGATACCGTAACACTTTTTCCCTCAGGCGATTTCAAAGGACGTGTTTTATTTAGTTATCTTGCCGAGCCTCTGCTTTGGAAAGATAGCGACCCTCGATTTGGGGGACACACAAATAAATGGAAGAGCTGGAAAATTGCCAAGATATTCCAAGGATTGGGATACGCGGTAGACGCAATCGAATGGACCGACCACAAGTTTGAGCCGGAGAAGAGCTATGACGTTATATTTGATATTCATGCAAACCTGCAACGGTTGACTTCTTTTAATGCAAGAGCCAGAAAGATTTTGTATTTAACGGGAAGCTATGTCGATTACCAGAATTCAGCCGAACTCGAGAGGTTAAAGGAATTAAAAAAAAGGAAAGGTGTTCGTCTTGTTCCCCGTAGATTCATTAGGGACGCAGGCGACTATAAAAAATCCTTGGCGCTGGCCGATTACTGCCTCTTGGCCGGGAACGAAAACACTCACAAAACTTTCCCCAAGCGTTACCGGGGTAAAATCCATCCGATATCCAATCCCGGTTCCCACCTAGGCTGGAGGAAGTCCCGTGGTGCTTTTGTCCCGGTGCAGAGAGAATTTTTGTGGTTCTCGGGCGGCGGTGCCGTACATAAAGGTTTAGACCTTGTTTTGGAGGTGTTTTCTGCAAAGCCTTACCTGGTACTCAATGTAGTAGGGCCGGTGGATCATGAACAGGACTTCTTCGATGCCTACAGAGAAGAACTGACCCGAACGACTAACATCCGCTATCACGGTTTTTTGGATCCGTCTAGTGAGGAGTTCAGGGAAATAGTTTCTCGTGTTTTTTGCTTTGTTGCCCCCTCGTGTAGTGAAGGGGCCTCTAGCGCGGTACTGACTTGCTTGGAAATTGGTATTTTTCCGATTCTAAGTCGCGATACGGGGGTATCTCTGCCCAGGGGTTCCGGCTTTTTTCTGCGCGATCTTTCAATTGGTGAGATTGGAAGTTTGGTAGATAAGGCGTACCAAATACCTAAAGATGAATTGACCAAGAGAATCGATGTAGTTCAGAACTTTGTTTTGAAACAGCACTCAAAGGAAAAGTTCTCCGAAGATATCAAGCAACATATCATACAAGCGTTAAAGATGAACGACTAGATTTATGGAACTAACAGCTTACTGTATGGATTGGCATATAACTCAAAGCGGTGCTTTTAAAAAGTTACTGGTGGAACCACTGAGTTCACGCGCAGAAATCAGGTTGACCCCTTGGGACGGATATCGCGTCCCCAAACCTCCTAGTCCTAAAAGGACTCTAGTTTTTTGTATGTTGCCCCCTGATCAGACATTACTTTCGCGCTCCGATATTAACCTAGTTTGGATACCGATGTGGGATCAAGCGCAGGGTTACGACGATTCGTGGTGGAAAAATTTACCAAAAAGTTTGCGGGTAATTGCTTTTTCTGAAAGGGTATACGAAAAAGCAATATTTGCGGGTTTACAGGTGCTTCGTTTGCAATATTTCCTCGACCCAATGCTACAAAGTTCTGCTAAGTGGCACGATGGTCATACTCTTTTTTACTGGAATAGAGTTGGTTTAGTTGGCCCGAACTTTCTAAGAAAGCTGTGTGAATCTTTGGAAATTAGGAAATTTCTTTTTAAACCCGTTTTGGATCCAAGGATTTCAAGCGACAAGTACTATACACTACCACGAAAGCTAGGATCTACGGAAGTTGTAACTATTGGTAGCACAAAAACCCATCAGGAGTTTTTGAGATTAATTGAACCTGCTAACATTGTTCTTGCTCCGCGTTTAACTGAAGGTGTTGGGATGGTTTTCCTAGAATCCATGAGTCGTGGATGTGCTGTTATAGCTAACGACGGTTCTACAATGAACGAATATATTTCGAGTGGGAGAAATGGATTGCTCTTACGCGGTGGAGAATTTTCCTTACTTCGCCGAATAGCAAAACGCTTTATACCAAAGGCATCACCATTTCTGCTGTCTGATTCTCAACCGTGGAGAAAAATGGCAGAGATCGATTTTCAGATTCTGGGAAATAAAGCTAGGGAAGACCACCGAACAGGTTACAATAAATGGCAGAAGTCTCTGGAAGAGTATGCTGATTTTGTCTTGAATTGGGGATGATGGACAGTAAGATTAAAGTTTCAGTAGTAATAGGGTCGTATAATCGGCGGAGGTTTTTGGAACCCACTATTGAAAGCGTCCGTTCTGAAATTGAGAATATACCTCACGAAATAATCGTTGTGGATGGAGGATCGGATGATGGGGCTTTAAGTTGGTTAGTTAAGCAGAAAGACATTGTTACCATCGTGCAGCACAACAGGGGTAGATGGAAAGGGAAACCTGTAGAGCGAAAATCGTGGGGATACTTTATGAACCTCGGTTTTAAAGCTGCAAAAGGGAAATATATCTGCATGCTAAGTGACGATTGTTTAGTGGTACCTGGAGCAATCAAAAACGAAATCAAAGTTTTTGAACGCGAACTTAAGAAAAAAAGGAAAATCGGAGCGGCTGCCTTCTATTGGCGCAATTGGCCTGAGCAAAAAGATTACTGGGTGGGTTTGACTTTCGGTAACACAGTTTTTGTGAACCACGGTTTATATCTAAAGAAAGCTTTAGAGGAAATCGGTTACGCGGATGAAGATTCTTATCAGTTCTACCACGCCGATGGTGATATTTGTATGAGGATGCAAAAGGATGGTTACGCTTGTGTAGACTCGCCTGAATCTTTTATTGAACATTACTCTCATGCCAACCTGAAGGTAAGAAGGTCAAACTTGTCCGCTCAGAAGAAAGATTGGGAGGTTTATAAGGAGAGGTGGGGTAGGTTGGGCATTCCAAAGGAGGACTGGATTATTAGGAGGTTTGATGACCCAACAAAAACAGCCGAGAAATATTGGGGAGGATTAGGTTGGTCCCCCCGACTTAGGAGAGGATTAGGGAGATGAAACTACATTTAGGTTGTGGGGAAATCTACTTGAAGAGTTACACCAATATCGACTACCCACCCACAAAGCACACCGTGCAAACCAGGAGCATAGCGGACGAGTATCACGACATCACAAAGCTTCGCTATCCCAAAGAAAGTATAGAGGAGGTAAGGCTGCACCACGTTTTCGAGCACTTTAACCGATCGGTGTATTTAGCACTTCTTGCTTCTTGGTGGAGCTGGTTAAAGGTGGGGGGAATTTTGCGTATAGAGGTTCCGGATTTCGATCGTACTGCCAAGGTTGTGCTTAGCCGTTTCTCCTCGGATAAAGCTAATAGGAAGGCGTTGCGGCATATTTTTGGGGCACAAGAGGCGCCGTGGGCGGTCCATTACGAGGGTTGGTCTGTGAAGCGTCTTTCCAGTTTGCTCTCGGAATTCGGGTTTAATGTAGATAAAGTCAGCAAAAACTCCTACAAGGGAACCTACAACGTCGAGGTTTTTGCAAGTAAGAAGAAAATCTCGATGGGGGAGAAGGATTTTGAGAGTGCCGCGAAGAGATTTCTTTCAGATTATTTAGTAGACGACTCATCAACCGAAAAACGTATACGTATGCTCGACACCTGGATCAAAACCTATCGTACGCAGATCAAAAAATCTTTTGCAAGATGAGAAAACAACCCTTAGTCTCGGTAATTATTCCGGCCTACAACGCCGCGCAATTTCTCCCGGAAACTATTGAAAGCGCGCTCAAGCAAACTTACAAAAATATTGAGGTTATCGTGGTCGACGACGGTTCAACCGATAACACCGAAGAGGTCGTGAAGAAATATCCAGTCAGGTATATCAAAATCGAACATTCTGGTGGCCCCGCAACTCCCCGAAACGAGGGGGTGCATAAAGCTAAGGGAGAACTAGTTGCGTTCCTCGACTCAGATGATGTCTGGTTATCCAAAAAGTTAGAGAAGCAAGTTGATTTTTTACGGAAAAGGGATTTTGACTTTGTATCTTGTGATGCCGTAATTATCGATGAGGATGGGAAGAAACTTCGCAAAAGCTATCTTGGTGGAAGGAAGATTCCAGAAGGAGAGGTTTTCTCTTCTCTCTACCAGGACAATTTCATTATCACTTCCGCTACCCTCGCAAGAAAGACCGTTCTTATAGATGCAGGTTTATTTGATTCGAGTGTGAATCTTGTCGGGGTTGAGGATTATGATCTCTGGCTCCGGGTCGCGGCAAAGTCTAGATTCGGTTTTCATCCAGGACAACTGGTTTTATATCGTGAGCGAAGCACAAGCCTTAGCGAAGTTGCTTCGACTGCCGACTTGGGAAAACTGCTTCGTGTTCTTCAGAAAAATTCCGGGTTGGCCAAACGACTGATGGGTCCGGCTTATAAAGCTAGGCTCTTTGAGTTATTCTGGCCACTTATGGTAGCGGGTGTGAGGGATAAGAGTTTACGGCGGGGTGTTAAGTACTTCCTGCTCTGTTTACGGTACTCGCCCGTTCTTACCGCAAATAGGATAATAAAGACAGTATCTAAAAGGTTTGTGGGTGAGAATAAGCAGTGAAAATTTTACATACGGTTGAATTTTACGATCCTTCTGTTGGCGGAATGCAGGAGGTGGTCAAACAGCTTTCGGAGCGATTGGTAGAGCTGGGACACGACGTAACAGTAGCTACCACAAAACTTCCGAACCGCAGATCCTCGGAGATTAACGGGGTCAAGATTGTCGAATTCGATATTTCTGGCAATTTGGTAAGGGGTCTTTCCGGCGAGATTGAAAAATATAAAAAGTTCTTGGTCGAGTCAAACTTTGGCGTAGTTGTAAACTTTGCCGCCCAGCAGTGGGCGACCGATATCGCTTTGGATATTCTTGGCGAGATTAAAGCAAAGAAGGTCTTCGTCCCCACGGGGTTTTCCGGCTTTTACCTTCCCGAATACCAAAGCTACTTTAGGAAGATGAAGGATCGGATTAAAAAGTACGATATGGACGTTTTCCTATCCAACGACTATCGCGATATCAATTTTGCCAGAGACGTTGGGGTGGACAGGAAGAAAATTACCATCATTCCCAACGGAGCGAACGAAAAAGAGTTTTTGAGCAAGAGTAAGAGTAAGATTGACGTCCGGGAGCGGTTGGATACTCCAGAGGAGCACTTTCTCATCCTCCACGTCGGCTCCCACACCGGGGTAAAGGGTCACAAGGAGGCGATTGAAATCTTTTCCCGTGCCAAAATCAAAAACGCCACTTTTTTAATGGTCGGCAATATTTTTGGTGGGGGCTGCAGCGTTTACTGTCCTGCCAAAGCCCTCCTTTTTAAATTTTCGCCCAGGCGCTTGCGTGACGGTAAACGTCTTGTGGTTACCCAGCTCAAGCGGGAGGAGACGGTCGCCGCTTACCAAGCCGCTGATCTTTTTCTGTTCCCTTCCAATATTGAGTGTTCGCCGATAGTTCTTTTTGAGGCGATGGCTTCCAAGACCCCTTTCCTAACCGCCGACGTGGGCAACTCGGCCGAGATTGTTGAATGGTCGGGCGGGGCCGGAATAGTTCTGCCAACCGACAAGAATAAAGAAGGTTTTGCCAGGGTGCGGATTCCCGAGTCGATAAAAATTCTAGAGGATATTTACCGTGACGAGAAGCGGTGGGAAAAGATGGCTAAGGATGGATTTTCCGCTTGGAAGAAGCGTTTTACGTGGGAAAAGATTGCGAAGGAGTATGAGAAGCTCTATGAGAGCTTGGCTAATAGTTAATGGCAAATGACTAATGGTTAGGAGCCCTTCGACTACGCTCAGGGTAAACTAAAAACAAATGATTACCGTAGATATTTTTGGAGGTTTAGGGAACCAGATGTTCCAGTATGCACTAGGGCGGCACCTCTCCCTGAAAAATAAAGACTCGTTGACCCTTAGATATATAGATGTGGGAGCGTTTTCTAAAAGACCGTACGCTCTTGCGTGTTTTAGACTTGCGCCGAACACAGTAGTGAGGTCAGAGGTTGGAGGTTTGAGGTCAGAGTTTAGGAAAGTTTTGGAGAAGACTATTCCTTTATCTTTATATAGAGGAGAGGCGCTAATTCGGGAAAGGAGCTTTCGGTTTGACCCGAAGATTTTGAAGCTTAAAAGAGATGTTCACCTGCACGGGTATTGGCAGAGCGAAAAATATTTCAGAGACATTCGGGAAACGATTTTAGAGGATTTTACTTTTACGCCCCCGCTGAACAGCCGCAACCAAAAAATTCTTGAAAAGATCAAGAAAACAAATTCGGTGAGTGTGCATGTGCGGCGTGGGGATTATGTTATGGATCCTAAAACCCACGAGTTCCACGGCGTCTGCGGTCCCGATTATTACCAGAAAGCGGTTAAGGTTGTCTCCAAGAAGGTCGAGAACCCGACCTTTTACTTTTTCTCGGACGACATCAGGTGGGTCGAAAAGAACTTAAAAACCAAGGTCGAGAATACTTATGTGGACTGGAACACCGGCGAGAAAAGTTTTGTGGATATGCAACTAATGAGTAGTTGCAAACATCACATTCTCGCCAACAGCAGCTTTAGCTGGTGGGGGGCTTGGTTAAACCGAAACAAAGATAAAATGGTTGTTGCGCCTAAACAATGGTTCCAAGACCCGAGTATGGATACACGGGATTTAATCCCGGAAGGATGGTTAACGGTGGATAGTAAGTAAGGCATAGGAATAGGAGGTAGTTGGTGGAGAAACGAAAACAAAAATCTAAATTACGAATTACGAATAACGAATTACGACGGAACCCAAAAGTTTCGGTTGTGATGGCCACCTATAACGCGCGCGAGTATTTGCGAGAAGCTATCGAAAGCGTTTTAAACCAAACCTTTAAGGATTTTGAGTTTGTGATTATCGACGACGGCTCGACCGACGATACTCGTGAAATCATCAAAAGCTATGAGGATCCAAGAATACGGCTCTACAAAAAGGACCACCGGGGGCTTATCGCCTCGTTAAACGAAGGGATTAAGCTCTCGCGGGGCGAGTATGTCGCCAGAATGGACGCTGACGACATCTCCCACCCACGCCGTTTCGAACTGCAGATTAAGTTTCTGGATTCTCACCCCGATTACGCCATGGTAGGAACCACAACCGAGATTACCGATACCGAAGGACGAACCTTCAAAATCTCTGCCGAGCCCTTAAGTCATGAGGATATATTGAGGGGACTTTTAGTGCGGAATGTCTTTGCGCACGGCTCGATGATGGCGCGACGAGAAGTGCTTTTGGAGTTTGATGGCTACAGCCCGGAGGCGCTGCACGCCGAGGATTACGACCTGTGGGCCAGAATTATCCGCCTCTACAAAGGAGCCAACCTTCCGCAAGCGCTTTTTAGATGGCGCTCGAACCCAAAAGGGGTTACCGCCACCAAATTCAGGAGACAACAACAAACAGTTGAGTGGATAACCTCGAGAGAGTGGGGGATAGCCACGAGGGGAGGCAAGTTTCCCGAAGTTAGTCTGCGAGAGGTCTGGAAAAGGCGTCGGCAGCGGGATCCGGACGACGCTTTTTGGCATCTAAGGAAAGATGCGCTTTCCGCCATTTATGCGCGGCTGGGGAGAAGCTTTCTGGTTCACGGTAAACGCTTGCGCGCTATAAAGAGTGGTTTGGCTTCGATAATTTTGAACCCGATAGCGCTTAGGAATTACTTCTACCTTTTAATGGCTTTACTGCCGACGGGGGCTCTCGTCCCGACCGAAAATTTTCTGCGCCCTTTAAAAAGCAGGCTATCAGGAACTTGGAGAAGGGTCAGACCTCTTAGTCTGATCGAAATTCCCGAAGGAGGAATTCTTTTTGTTCGCCGCGGTATTTACCCGGGGTTTGACTTCCCCGAAGCCCACCAGTTTGCCGAGGAGCTGGTGAGGCAAGGCAAGACCGTGGGGGTCGTGTGTCTTAGCGCGGGAGGTGAACCTTCTTATGAGGTCATAAACGGGGTCAAGGTTTTCCGCTTGGCTCCCAACGCCAAGTTTTACCGCTGGATATACCAGTTTTTGTTGGTTTTTAATCTGTGGGGGAGAAAGTATGACATCATCCATGTCTTTTGGGGGAAGGGATTCTCGTTCCTGCCTCTCTTGGCCCCCTGGTCGGCAAAAAAGTGGGTGCTGGACGTTCGCTCGGGCCATATCGAGGAATCCTGGACCGCCAAGCTCATCAACTTTATGATTGTGGTAGATTCTTACCTCTTTGACCACGTGATAACGCTGGATGAGAGGTTGCTCGAGCAGGTTTGGGGGAACTTTCCGGAGCCCGACGAGGTCAGTTTTGTCCCCATGGGGGTCAATACCAAACTCTTTCGCTACCGCTACGACAGCAAACTTGCCGAAAGCTTAGGTTTGCGGCGGGGTGACCCAATATTCGTTTACCAGGGGACCCTGGATCCGGCGAGAAAGTTGGACAAGTTTTTGCGCGGTTTTGCCCAAGCCAAGAAGAAAATTGCTCGTCTCAAGCTCCTGATGGTGGGGGATGGAGGTGGTAGGGGGGAACTGGAGCGACTCACGCGGTGGCTGGGAATCGAGGATTTGGTTATTTTTGTGGGCCGCGTGCCGTTTGAGGAGGTCCCGCGTTATATCTCTCTGGGGGATTTTGGGGTCTCTTACGTCCCTCAAACCCCCGCTTTTACGGGCCAGCAGGTGACCAAGACCTTGGAATATCTCGCTTGCGGCCGGCCGGTTTTGGCTACAAACCTACCCTTTAACAAGGAGGTTTTGAACGGTAATTCTGGGGTTTTGACCGACGACGATCCCCAATCCGTCGCTCGCGGTATTGAGAAGATTATTCGGCTTTGGCGGGACAAGAAGCTCAGCGTTGACCCCGATATCGTCAAAAGCTCGTCTTGGTCGAGCATCGTAGAAGAAAAGCTTCTTCCAGTTTACGGATTTTAGATGCTTTAAAATAAGGGCGATGACCAAGACACGGTTGGAAAAACTAGCGGTTTTCTTTTTCCTAATCTTTTTTATTCTCTCTCCCTTGACTTACAAGCTGCAGATTAGAGGTGGTGTTTATCAGGAGGGGATTTACGTGGAGCCGTTGATAATCTTCCTCCTCTTAAGCGTGGCGCTTTTTATCTGGGGGATTTGGAAAGGAGGAAGGAGAAAGTTTTGGGTACGTCTCAAAGAGTTTCTTATCCCGCATCCCGTCGCTTTCCTTTTTTACCTTCTGATAGCGGTTCTTTTGGCCTCCTACCTTTATGGCATCGCTCTTACAGGTTTAACCGCGTTGGGGGATTTCTTGCGCCTCGGCAAGTACGGTTTGTACTTTTTATCCTTTCCTCTAGCGGTAAAAACCATTCGGGTTTTGGGCGATGTGTGGATCAGAAGAATTTTGATGTTTTTGGTTTTGGCAGGGTTTGCGGTATCGGTGGTATCTCTCGGGCGCATCTATGGTTACGTTTCGGGAGGAGGGGTTATAGATTTTTGGACTTACTCTCCCTTATCAAGGAGCGTGGGGTTTTTAGGACAATATTTGGACTTGAGAGACTTTAGCGTAGGGCAAATCCAAAAAGCCGCTCACGCCACCTTTGGTCTTTATCTTTCGGTGGTTTTGGCGGTGGCTTTTGCCCTCTTTTCCCAAGCTCGGAGCTTCTCCAAGAAGTGGTTTGCCTACCTTTTGGGGGTCGGTACAATCTTCGCTGCGCTTTTGTATACCCTTTCCCGCGGGGCGGTCGTGACCGGCGACTTGGTGCTTTTGGCGGGGATTGTATGGCTTCTTTTGAAGAAGCGTTTTTGGGCGGTTTTGGTTTTGACAGTTTTTCTGTTCTTGGAATCGTCCGTTCTTTTACAGTTAAACCCCGAGATCTATCAAAAATTCGCCTCGACCTTCCCCGGCGCGCAAAAGGCGGCGGCGGCGCTCATTAAGGTCTCGGCTCCTGTGGGACAGGGGATAATCGGCACGTTTGAGCGTGTTTTTGGTGTATACGAGCCGGATTCGAGAGTACCGACACCTCAGAATGTTGTGGAAGCCCCGGAAGTTACCGCGTACAGCAACCTTTCTGTGGATAAGTCGCTAAGCGATAGAGTGGTTACGTGGGGGGAGACGCTAAATCTTTTGACCTCCAAACCGCAGTTTTTCCTTTTTGGAGTGGGGTACAGCATAGATAATCTGCGTCACTTTACCGACGGGGCAGTGGTGTTCCCTCATAGTTTATTCCTGGACCAATGGGTTCGCGGGGGACTTTTGGCCCTCGGGGTAGTTCTTGTTATTTGGTTAGTTCTTTTTGTAAAGACCATTCAATTTTGGTCCTCCAAAAACGATCTTGTCCGCGCCGTTGGGGTCACCCTCTTTGCCTTTTTGGTGGGGTGGTTTTTGGATAACGCCTTCTCCGGCGAGCAATTTTTCTCGGATGCGCCGATGCTTGTGTTTTGGGGAACTTTAGGGCTCGTGACAGCGTTGTCAGAGATCAGAGGTCAGAGATCAGAGGTCAGGAAGGTGCTCATAGCGCTTACGAGCTCTAAGCTGGGAGGGGCGCCGCAGGTCGCTTATGACTTGCTCTCGCAAGTCAGTAAGAGAAAGAGTAAGAGTGGAGAGGGGAAATTTGAATTTATTGTCGCTGCACCGAAGGGTGGGGTTTTCAATAAAAAGTTTAGGGAGTTGGGGTACAAGGTTTATCCGGTCCCGCTTAACCGGATTGGTATTGGAGGGTTTATCGGGCTTCTCAAGGTCGCCCTTAAGGAAAAGGTCGATCTAATAAACTCCCACGGCAAGGGCGCAGGTATCTACGCCCGAAAGGTTGGTGTGCTTTTGGGTATCCCTGTGGTTCAGACTTTCCACGGTCTGCACTACGATTACAAAAACCCTTTTGCGCGGTTTTTCTACCTCTGGCTGGAACGCTTCCTCACCCCCTTTATGAGATTTGTAATAAATGTTTCTCCCGGCCAGGAAAAGGAAGGTATCAGATTGAGGATTTTCCCCAAGAGTAAGTCGCGGTTGGTCGTAAACGGAATAGACGTGGGGAAGTTTGACAGGGTTAGGGTGAACAAGGACAGCCTTCGAAAGAAATTGGGACTCGCGCCGCGGGATTTCGCAGTCGCCGTAGTAGCGCGGTTTGATAGGGTTAAGGGCCATATACGCCTCATAAACCATATTCCCGACCTTATTAAAAGCATTCCGAACTTAAAAGTCGTTTTTGTCGGGGGTGGGGAAGAGCAAGTAAGAGCAAGAGCTAGAGCAAGAGAGTTAGGAGTTCAGGATTCAGTGGTTTTTTTGGGAGAGAGAAGTGACGTTCCCAAGATCCTCAAATCCGCAGACGCTCTGATTTTGCCATCTTTTCATGAGGGGATGCCTCTTGCGGTGCTTGAGGCCTACGCGTGCGAGCTCCCCGTTATCGGTGCGGACGTGGTTGGAGTGGCGGATGTAGTCGAGGATGGAAGGACCGGATATTTGGTTTCTTTTGACGAGGGGTCAACGGAGCTCAAGCGCGCGCTCGGTAAGCTCTACAAGAGCAAGACGCTTAGGGAAAAGCTTGGCAAGGCGGGGAGACGCATGGTGGAGGAGAAGTTTTCCCTAGACCGGTTTGTTCGAGGTACACTTAAGGTGTACAAGGAGGCACTTCTTAGGTCATGAAGAAAAGGAAACTCCGCATTGGAATAGACGCTCGGCTTTGGGGTCCCTACGGGCGGGGTGTGGGCCGCTATGTGGAGAATTTGGTCGAAAACCTTGAGGAGGTGGATAAGAAAAACGAGTACGTCATTTTCCTGCGCGAGCAGAATTTCGACCTCTATAACCCCAGAGGTAAAAACTTTAGCAAGGTTTTGGCCGACGTTCCTTGGTACGGTGTTGCGGAACAGACGGCTCTGCCCAAAATATTCTTTGCCCAAAACCTCGATGTCCTGCACGTCCCACACTTTAACGTTCCGGTTTTCTATAGCGGGAATATGGTGGTAACCATTCACGATTTGACTATGCTTAGGTTCGGAGGGCGGGAGGCGACGACCCGCGCCTTGCCGCTCTATCTCTTGAAGCGTCTGGGGCTCTGGGCGGTTTTATCGACCGCCTTGAGGCGCGCGAGCGCGATTGTGACGCCCTCCCAGTTTGTCAAAGACGATGTGGTTCGGACTTTTCGTATAACTCCTAAAAAAGTTTTCGCTACTTATGAGGCCGGGGTTTTGGGAGGGAAGGGGCGAACGCGCGAGGAGAGGGAGGTCGAGGACGTTTTGGGAAGGCACGAGATTACAAAACCTTATATCCTTTACGTCGGTGGGTTTTATCCTCACAAAAACATCGCCCGGCTCCTTGAGGCGGTAAAAATCTTAAACGAAAAGTTGAAGCAAAAAACGCAACTCGTCTTGGTGGGGGCCGAGGACGTCTTCCGAGCTAGGGTGGCCAGGCAGGCCCTTGAGGTTGGGGCGCTAAAGTATATATCTTTTACCGGTTACGTGACGGATGATGACTTGGTGGACCTTTATAAAAACGCCGAAGCTTACGTTCAGCCGTCCTTATCGGAAGGGTTTGGTCTGCCCTCGCTTGAGGCAATGGCGCTCGGGGTGCCTGTTGTCGAGTCCAACTCCTCCTGCCTTCCGGAGATAGCCGGCGAGGCGGCTTTATATTTTGACCCATATGACGCGGGAGATATAGCCGAGAAGCTGGGTAAGGTCTTAAGCAGCAAGTCGCTTAGGCAGAAGTTGGTTAAAAAAGGACTCAAGAGGTCGAAGGAGTTTTCCTGGGAAGAAATGGCGCGCGAGACCGTAGAAGTTTACAAGAAAGTAGGGAAATGAAGGCGCTTGTAACGGGGGGAGCGGGATTTATAGGAAGCCACTTGGTAGACGCGCTGTGTAAACGAGGAGATGAGGTTTTGGTGGTCGACGACCTTTCAAACGGCCGCGCCGAAAACGTCAACCCCAACGCAAAGCTTCTGACCGAGGATATCGGCGAGGGTGTGGTCTCGAAACTTATCGACGAGGAGAAACCCGAGGTTATTTTCCACTTAGCCGCCCATATAGACGTTCGCCGCTCGGTCGAGGAGCCCTCCTTGGACGCCAAGGCCAATATCTTGGGGAGCCTAAACCTCATTAAAGCCGCGGCGGAGGCGGGGATTAAAAAATTCGTTTTCTCCTCAACCGGCGGGGCGATTTACGGAAACGCAACCGAGATCCCGACACCCGAGACCTACCCCCCTAAACCCCTTTCCCCGTATGGAATAGCCAAGCTCGCAGTCGAAGGGTACATCAAGCTTTGGGAGGGCCTTTTTGGGATCAAGTACACGGCTCTTCGCTACTCCAACGTCTTTGGGCCTAGGCAGGGGGAGGTGGGAGAGGCGGGGGTGACCGCGATTTTTGCCAGGAAGCTTCTCTCTGGAGGAAACGTTACGATATTTGGGGATGGCGAGCAGACCCGCGATTACGTCTACGTTTCGGATGTGGTCGAGGCGAATCTTCTGGCCGCCGGCTCGGCGGATTCGGGGATTTTCAACATCTCAACCGGTATTGAGACGAGCGTAAACACCGTTTTTGATAAACTGCTCAAGCTTTCCGGTAAAAAGGTTAAACACTCCTACCTTCCCTTAAACCGCGGGGAGGTCTTGCGAAGCGCTTTGGATTACTCGTTGGCCCGCGAAAAACTGGGTTGGGAGCCGAAAGTTCCTTTTGAAGAGGGGATTGAGAGGACATTCGATTATTTTCTAGCTCAGCAAAGACAGTAAAATGAGTGTTGCTATACCTAAAAACTTGAAGAATTTAAAAGTTGCTTTAGTCCACGAGGATTTGTCGGTTCCTCACGAAGGGGCGGCCAAGGTATTTCTGGCGATCGCCGAACTTTTCCCCGACGCTTCGATTTTTATCCCCATGGCAACCACGAGGTGGTTAAAACGACTTTCGGCGTGGAAGGTAACCACCTCTTTTATGCAGCGTTTTCCTGCTAAAAGGAGACTGCAGCGGGCCTTTACTCCTTTTTATCCTCTGGCTTTTGAGTCCTTTGATCTTTCTGATTACGATTTGGTAATCTCCTCCTCGTCCCGCTTCGCTCACGGCGTTGTTACAAAGCCCGAAACCAAGCACGTCTGCTACATGCACTCGCCGGGTCGTATGTTTTGGGAGCCTCACCAATATTTTGGGAAGGATTCAAACCTCCGGAAACTTTTATCGCCGGCACTTTCTTACTTTCGCCTTTGGGACGGGGCTGCGTCGGCGCGCGTAGATCGTTTTGTAGCCAACTCTAAAAACACAGCACGAAGGATAAAAAAATATTATGGGCGGGAAGCATCCATTGTGCACCCATTCGCGGATCTGGAGCGGTTTGCTCCTAAACCAGAGAGCGGGGAGCAGAGAACGGAGAGTAGTTACTACCTTGTGGTGACAAGGCTGGCTCCTTGGAAGAGGGTGGATGTGGCTATTGAGGCGGCGAAAAAGGTTGGGGTGCGGGTGAAGATTGTGGGTTCCGGTCCCGACCGAAAGCGGCTTGAAGGGATAAAGGGAGCGAGCGCAAAGATTTTGGGGAGCGTGGGAGATGGGGAATTAGCGCGACTTTACCAAAACTGCCGAGCGTTCATTATGACCCAGGAGGAGGATTTTGGAATAACCGCACTTGAAGCCCAAGCCGCGGGCTGTCCGGTGGTGGCGTATGGTGCGGGGGGAGCGCTTGAAACCATTAGCGAGGGGAAAACCGGGGAGTTTTTCTATCCTCAAACCGGTGTGGCGCTCGCTAAAGCTCTCAAAAGCTTCGATCCCAAAAAATACAAACTCGAAGATTGCCGAGCCAACGCCCAGCGCTTTAGCAAAAAGAGGTTTCAAGAAAACCTGCTGAAAGAAATAAGCAAGGATTTTTAAGTTGAAGGAAAGAACCTTTCCATATTCGGTATAATCTTAGTTGCCTGCCATGGATACGTCACTTATGAAAGATTTCATCTACGCCGCTTTAAAGCGGTTTCTTGATGTAGCTGGTTCGGTCGTCGGAATCTTCGTTTTTTCCATTCCCATGGTCGTTGTATATATCCTCAACAAGCGCGAAGCTCCGGGACCGGCGGTTTTTGTGCAAACGCGGGTGGGGTTGGGAGGCAAAAATTTTAAGATGTATAAATTTGCCTCTATGATCACTCGCACGGAAGAGCAGGAGCGGAAGTTTTTGAAAGAACTAGCCCGAGAAAGGCCAAAACTTTGGGAGCGCTACAAGAAAAACAATTTCAAGACCTTGGAGGACGACCCCCGCTTGACCGCATTTGGCAAGTTCTTGAGGAAATCGTCGCTCGATGAGCTGCCTCAATTTTTTAACGTTTTTAAAGGCGAGATGTCCATCGTCGGTCCGCGCGCCTACAAACCAGACGAGCTTAAAAGTTACGCCGCCGAACATCCAGAATTTAAGGAAGATATAGAGAACTTGCTCACGGTTAAGCCGGGAATAACGGGTCCGTGGCAGGTTTCCGGCCGTTCCAACCTCCCATTATCAGAGCGCCTGAAGTTAGACTCCTCCTACGCCGAAAGAAAATCTTTCCTCGACGATATGAAAATAATTTTCAAGACCCCCGTGGCCGTTTTGCGAAGAGACGGCGCCTATTAGTTAAGAGTCCAATTTTCTGTATTCTTATATTGTTATCCGATGGTTGAATTTTTGCGTCCGGAACACACAAGTGATCAGAGAACAGAAGGTACAGAACAGCCCGCGGTGGGTGGAGAGGTTAAGAAGCAGAGTAGAATCCGAAGAATCCTCCGGTTCCCACTAAAATCCAAAATTACCGATTTCATAGGTAGAAGTCGCCGGCGTAAGGTTTTGTTTCTGTCCCTTTTGGCTATGCCTTTTGTACTTCTTTTGCTTGTAGTCGTTATACCGGCCGCTACTGTCTACTCCCAAGTCAGATCTTTACCGGCGCAGGTGGGGGTTATCAGGGGTTCGGTAGAGGAGAGGGATTTGGATAAAGCCGAGGCTGCTTTGGGGGAATTGGACTCCTCGCTGTCCCGGTTTTCCAGAACCTACAACTATCTTTCCTACCTTAAATTCATTCCGTTTTTGGGTAGATACTACTCTGATGGGGTCCATCTCTTAAACGCCGCACGCCTGGCGGTTGATTCCGGGGAGATGGTGGTGGCATCTCTCAAGCCGTACCAGGAGATTTTGGGGTTGAAGGAAGGTTTTGGGGACCAGATTACCGTGGAGCAGCGTCTCACGAATCTGTTGGGAACACTGCCGAGCTTAAGTGGGAGTTTGGATGAGGTTTGGGGGAATCTCCTTCTTATCGAGGCGGAGCTTGAGGAGGTCGATCCCACCCGCTACCCGGAGGAGATCAGGGGAGTGAAGGTTAGATTTTGGATTGAGGAGGCGCGGAGCATTTTGGCAGAGACGGGGCCGCTGCTTGAGGAGGGGAGGACGATTTTGGAGCTCGCGCCACAGCTTTTGGGCTCACCCACCCCTCGTACCTATCTGGTTCTTTTCCAAAACGACGCCGAGATTCGAGCAACCGGTGGGTTTATTACCGGGCTTTCTATGATAACTCTTGAAGGAGGCAAGGTTGTGGAGAACGAGTTTAAAAGCGGGGCCTACGTCGCCAGAACCACGCCTTACATCCCGCCCCCGGCGCCTTTGGGGAAGTACTTGCGAGTCGGTACTTGGCATTTCCAGGACGCAAACTACTACCCAGATTTTCCCGCCTCGGCCCGCGAGGTTCTTAGGGTTTGGGAGCTTTCGCGCCTGCCCGCCCCCGCCGGGGTGGTATCCATTAACACCCAGGTGGCCTCTAACATTCTTGAGATCACGGGACCCATACACATCCCGGGCTATGACTTGGACTTATCAAAACTATCTTTCTTGCCCGAGTCCTGCCAGGCCGGCGGACGAGAGTTCACCACAGAAAACTTGGTTTGCCGCTTGGAGTATTATGTGGAGCGCAATCCCCAGGAGGGGACGGCTACGGAGGAGCGCAAACTCATCCTGGGTAAGCTCTCCGACGCGGTCATTCAGAAAATCACCTCGGCTACTTCGGAGATATGGCCGCGGCTTGTGGATATGGTTTTTGAGAGCTTGGAGCAGAAGAATATCATGATTTATGCTCTCGAGGCGCGCGAGCAGGAACTTATTAAGTCTTTGGGTTGGGCGGGGGAGATGCGGGATTTTGAGGGCGACTACCTTCACATCTCCGACAGCAACTTTGGCGGCAAAAAAACCGATCTCTTCTTGGAAGAAGAGGTGGAGCAGATTCTAGAGCGCAGGGAGGACGGGGTTTGGCAAAAAACGGTCAAAATCAGCTACTTCAACCCCCAACCCCTCGACAACTGGCTATCCTCGGTCTACAAAGATTTTGTTCGGCTTTACGTCCCGTCTGGCTCTCGATTGTTGTCGGTCGAGGGCGGGGCTCAAATCTGGACAGCACCCGATAAGTGGGCCACCGGTATAGAAAATCCCGCGGGTTGGCAGGAGTTTGGGAAGACCGTTTTTGGCGCTTACTTCACTCTTTGGCCCCAACAAGAGCACGCGATAACCTTCGTCTATGAGCTGCCCCAGGGCGCGGTTGGGGGTGAGACGTATCGGCTCTTGATGCAGAAGCAATCCGGTACAAATATAGGTCTTGTAGAAGTAAAAATCGGTGGTAATATAGAGGCGTTCGAGTTAAAAACCGATTTCGAAGTTTCGTCAACCGTTGAACAATGACCACTCAACCTGCCTAAATGCCTGCATTTAGGGAAGAAGGAATAGTAATAAGAAAGAAAGATTTCGGCGAAGCCGATAAGATTTTAACCATTTACACCAGAGACCACGGACGAATTACCGCTTTTGCACCCGGGGCCCGCAAGGTAACCTCCAGAAAAACCTCCGCCACCGAACTCTTCACCCACGGAATATATTTTTTGTCCCAAGGTAGGAGTATGGACGTCGTCACCGAGTGGGAAGTCTTAAACTCGTTCTACCAGATAAGAGACGACTTGAACAAAGCCGCCTTGTCTTTTTATTTGGCCGAGGTTCTAAACTCCTTTTTGGTCGATGGACAGCCAAACTACCCGATGTACCGCCTTTTTCTGGAATCGCTTTCGCTTCTGTCGCGCGCGAAGCAAAACCATGAGCTTTGGGTGAGAGCGTTTGAGATCAAATCTCTGACCCAACTCGGCTTTGGCCCCGAACTTTACCAGTGCGCCTCCTGTGCTGCGCCTTTGACCTCCGATAAGTACTTTCAAGTGGAGCAGGGGGGAACGGTTTGTCGGGAGTGTGTGGAGGACGGGCTCCTTTTAAGTGACGAGCAGCTCGCGTTTCTTCGTGATATCGCGAGTTTAAACTGGAACGAACTCTCGCGGTTGAGGTACGAGGACCATAGTCTCGATGAGGCGGAGAAGATTTTGTCCTACTACCTCCGAGGGATTCTGGAGAAGGAGCTTTCAACCTCTGATTTTGTGAAACAAGCAAGGCAGGAACTCGCCGTTTAACCGATTGCCTTTCTGTCGCTTGTGCTGTTAATCTATAACCTGTGATGGCTTCTGATACGTTCGAAAAGGTCGTGGCACTTTGTAAGCGCCGCGGTTTTGTCTATCCTGGATCCGACATTTACGGCGGTTTAAAGGGATTTTGGGATTATGGTCCTTTGGGGGTTGAGCTCAAAAACAACATAAAGCGCGCCTGGTGGCAGGATACAGTTTACGCGCGCGATGATGTGATTGGGGTAGACGCGGCGATTATTATGAATCCCAAAGTGTGGAAGGCTTCTGGACATACCGAAGCCTTCACCGACCCTCTGGTTGAGTGCAAAAAGTGTCATAAAAGATTTAGAGCCGATCAGAAAGAGGAGATAAACGGGCATGAAAGGAAGGAACACGGGGGGAAAGGGGACTGGACCGAGCCTAAACGCTTTAATCTCTTGACCGAGGTTTATCTTGGAACGACCGAGCCCAAACAGAAAGCTTATCTTAGAGGTGAGGTCACCCAGGGTGTCTTTGTGAACTTTCAAAACATCGTTTCCTCTGCACGTGTAAAAATCCCTTTTGGGGTCGCTCAAATTGGGAAGGCTTTCAGAAACGAAATAACCCCCGGTAACTTTACCTACCGAAGTCGCGAGTTTGAGCAAATGGAGCTTGAATTTTTCATAAATCCCGATAAAAAGGAGGCCGAGCGCATTTTTAAGTACTGGAAGAAGGAAAGGTTTGATTGGTACGTTGGTTTGGGTATGGATAAGGCCAAGCTTCGGTTTAGAGAGCATGGCGATGACGAACGGGCGCACTACGCCCGAGCGGCTGAGGATATAGAGTACAAAGCGCCGTTTGGTTGGAGTGAGTTTGAGGGGATTCACGATAGGGGAGATTGGGATCTCTCGCGTCATAATCTAACCTATAAAGATCCAGACGGCGATGAAGAATACATCCCCTGGGTTATCGAAACCTCAGGGGGAGTCGACAGGTCGGCTTTCTTCTTCCTCCTTGACGGTTACCACGAGGACAGGGACAGAGTAGTTCTCAAACTCCACCCCCGTCTAGCGCCCTACAAGGTAGCAGTTTTTCCGCTGGTGGCTAATAAGCCGGAACTGGTAAAGAAGGCCCGGGAGATTTACGATTCGTTGAAAGGGTCGTTTCCGATAACTTGGGACGAGCGCGGCAATATCGGAAAGCGCTATTTCGCTCAAGATGAGACAGGAACACCTTGGTGTGTAACTACCGATTATCAGACTTTGGAAGATAACACTGTGACAGTTAGAGATAGAGATACAACGAAACAGAAGCGCGTGAAGTTGGAGGAATTGGCCGATTACTTTCGAGATAATCTTTCCTAAGCGAAACTAGCGATCGGTAAGATCACGTCCTATTCCCAAGACGAGATCGGGACCCCCTGGTGTGTGACGGTGGACTACCAAACCATGGAGGAGGGGACCATAACCGTCCGCGACCGCGACACCACCAAGCAAGATAGACTAGAGATACAGGACTTACCCTCTTATTTTCTAGGGAAATTATCACACCTCTAGTGCCACGACTCCCCCGCTAGGGGAGAGTGTTTGGCGACCTGTGTTTGCACTCTTGACTTAGAGATCTATTTTTGTCTAAAGTGGTGATAAGTGGCAGCAAGTACCACAAAGTGGGTACGTTAGCCACGCGGTTCCTGCCCAGGGACCTGCCCTTTAATAACGAAAGATCATGCTGATTGGTGAGTATCGGATCCGTGTTGGAGCTAAGAATCGCCTATCGTTGCCTAAGAAACTTCGCGAAGACTTGGGCGAGGAGGCGGTGGTGATGCGTGGTTATGAGGGTGCGGTTCTTGTGGTGTCAAAGAAGAACTGGTCCTCACTGGTTGAGGAGGTTTTGAGCGGTCCGTTGACCGATTCCCAAGTTCGGGATACGGCTCGGTTCTTGATGGGAGGGGCACACGAAGTGGAGCTGGACTCGCAAGGGCGCTTTGTTCTCCCTCAACCTTTGGTTAGCTTTAGCGGTATAGCCCCCAAAGATGTGGTTGTCTTTGTGGGTTTGGGACGCTGGGTTGAGATTTGGTCGAGCGAGCGCTGGAGTGAGCGTTTAGCGAATTTGGGCGAGCGCGCTGCAGGAAACCTCAAATTATAAGTATGGCAATTCACAAACCGGTACTTCCTACCGAGGTACTTAAGTTATTACAAGTTAAGGAAGGCGGTCGCTACATTGACGCGACCTTGGGGGAAGGCGGACACGCCTTGGAGGTTGCGAATCGCGGGGGTCTGGTTCTGGGAATAGAGAAAGACCCGGAGATTCTTGAGGAAGCCAGGCAGAGGCTGGAGGGCAAGGTAAAGGTTGTTCGCGGAAACTTTGCCGATATCGATCAAATCGCCAAGACGCGCAAATTTGACGGAGCGGACGGGATACTTTTCGACTTAGGTGTGTCCTCATGGCAACTGGAGCGTTCTGGCCGAGGGTTCTCTTTCCAAAAGGACGAACCCTTAGACATGAGGGCGGACCCAAGTCTGAAAGTTACTGCAGCTGATCTTTTGAACGGATTAACAAAACATGAACTGGAAAAACTTCTTCAAAATCTTGGTGAGGAGGAGCGAGCTAGGGAGCTTGCTCGAGCTATTGTTCGCGCCCGTACCTTAAAACCTTTTGAGACCACCGAAGACCTGGTTCTGGTGGTCGAGGAAGTCAAGGGCGGGAAAGGTAAAAAAAGAATACATCCGGCGACAAAGGTCTTTCAAGCGCTCCGGATCGCTGTGAACGATGAAATAAACGCACTGCGGTCCGCACTGCCCCGAGCGTTTGGGGTCCTCAAGACCGGCGGAAGGCTCGCAGTCGTAGCCTTCCATTCGCTTGAGGATAGGGAAGTCAAAGGATTTTTTAGTGAAGCTCAAGCGCGGGAGCTGGGTCGGGTCGTGACAAAAAAGCCCGTGAGGCCCACCCCCCAGGAGTTAAAAGAGAATCCCCGTTCGCGCTCGGCAAAGTTAAGGGTTTTAGAAAGAATTTGAAATGACAAGAAAAATCTTTGCCGTACTTTTCTTCTTGAGCGTGGCTGCCCAAGTCGTCGTGGCTAACTCTTTGGTTTCCAAGGGGAGGCGAATGGATGAGCTCGTGCTCGAGCGCAAGCGCCTTGAGTCACAACTTCTAGATTTGGAAAACAAAATTGCTCAGGCCTCATCGCTTTCTGCTATAAAGGAAAAAGCAGAGAGTCTCGGGATGAAGCCCGGCAGTTTGCAGTATCTCCCACCAGCGCCGGTGGCGCTTAACCGCTGATGCGCCTTAAGGTTGTTTTTGTATTCTTCGCGTTGGTTTTGGTCTTTATTTCGCTGCGCCTTTTTAAAATTCAAGTTATTGATCATGAGCAGTACCTGATTTTAGCCGAGGGTCAGCGGGTACGTTCCTATGAAATCCCGGCTGAGCGGGGGCGTATCTTCTCCTCCGGAGGAATCTTGGCTACCAACGAGGAGGCGTATAGGTTATTTGCCGATTTAAACGCGGTTGAGGACCCTGAATCTTTAGCGCAGGAGTTGGTGCCTATTCTTCTTGAGGATCATCGTTTTTTTACCTATAATCCTATGCCCTCTGAGCTTGTCTCGAAAGTGGGGGATTCGAGCGACCCTAGGGAAACTTTGACCGCTCGCCTCGTCGAGCTTTTAACCAAGGAGGACAGACAGTGGGTTTCGTTGGCAAGAAAAGTTTCGCTTTCAGTCGCCGAAAAAGTAAGGGAGAAAGAGTTTGCCGGTTTAACCTTTGAACCAGATCCCCGAAGATTTTACCCTGAAGGGACGCTTGGCGCGGGTGTCTTGGGTTTTGTCGCCTCGGACGAGGAGGGAAGCGATCGCGGTTATAACGGGTTGGAGGGGTATTATGACGGGGACCTTCGTGGCAAGGCGGGGTGGTCCGCGAGTGAGTACTCCCCGACGCGCCAATCGATACTTATTGGTACCTCCTCCGCGGTCGAAGCCCAAAACGGGGCGGATCTTTATTTGACGGTCAATCGCGGGGTACAAACCATTTTGGAGGAGAAGATTAAGGAGGGAGTGGAGCGATACGGAGCCAAAAGCGGCTCTTTTGTCGCTATTGAGCCAAAGACCGGCAAGATCCTGGCTATGGGTAACTATCCAAGCTTTGATCCGGGGAACTTTAGCCCGCTCGAGGAAGGAGGAGACTCGGATTACGGGCGGGAGTTTAGAAATCTCTCGATTGCGACGACCTATGAGCCAGGCTCTATTATGAAGCCGGTTACCCTCTCCTCGGCTTTGGACTCCGGTAAAATTGGCACCGATTGGACTTTCGTCGACAGCGGACCGCTCAAGATTGGGGAGTCGACCATAAATACCTGGGACGGAAAGCACTGGGGCAAGCAAACTTTGAGCGAACTTTTGCAGAAGTCCAACAACGTAGGAGCGGCGCAGGTGGCACTTGAGGTAGGAGCCGAAACCTTAAGGAGTTATTTCCTTAACTTTGGCTTTGGTTCGAGTTTGGGAGTGGATTTGGAGGGGGAGGAGGCCGGCCTGGTTAAGGATCTGAAGAATTGGCGTCGGGTGGATCTGGCGACCGCCGGTTTTGGCCAGGGCGTTGCGGTGACTCCTCTTCAGATGACCGCGGCTTACGCGGCGATTGCCAACGGAGGGGTTCTGATGAAGCCTTATGTGGTTGAGAAGATTATCGATAGAGCTGGTCGCGAGATCGATTTTTCTCCTACTCCTATAAGGCGAGTAATCTCGCCCCAAACCGCCGACGTTGTGACCGAGCTTCTGCGCTCCGCCACCTCCGGTGGCGAGTCGGTCGCGCTTAGGAACGCACGCTACGTGATAGCCGGCAAAACCGGGACCGCACAGATTCCGGTCGGCGGTCGCTACGACCCCAACAAAAGCAATACGACGTTTGTCGGTTTTCCCTTTAAAGATAAAGAGTTTGTGATGCTCATCCGCCTTGAGGAACCGACGACCTCTACGTTTTCGGCGACGACCGTAGTTCCTTTGTGGCTCGAGGCGTTTGAGAAGGTTGCGCCCCTTTTTGGAATCCTTCCTGATAGGTAATTCAATCCTGTTCCATCTCGCGTCGTAGTTTTTGAATAGTTCGATAGAGAATCGTTCCCACATTAGTCTCCGAAAGCCCCATCACCTTGGCTATCGCTCGGTTGGTCAACCCCTCGTAGAACTTGAGGTAGATTATCTCGCGTTCCCGCTCCTCTATCTTAAAAAGTGCTCGTCCGAGCCACTCCTTTTCCTCCTCCTCTTGAAGTTCCTCAAGCTGAGCCGGGAGGTCACCTTTGAGAGGAGGTCTCTCCTCTACGCTAACCTTGCGTTTACCCCCTTCCTTTCGCAGGTGGTCGAAGAATGTGTTTCTTGCTATTGTGAAAAGCCACGCGGAGAAAGGAATCCCCTGCCATTGAAAGCTGCCTAAACCGCCTAAAGCTTTTTCGAATGTTTCGGAGGTTAAATCTTCGGCGAGATCCGTATCTGCCAGCCTTGAGGTAAAGTAACCTCTGACTTTCGGTGCGTAGTGCTCCCACAGCACACCAAAGGGGCGGTTGGGGCCGCTTTTGATCTTTTTGGCGGCTTCGACAAGCCTTTCCTCCTCTTTTATGTCCATAACCTATCGGAGAGTTCAAGAAGTACAGGCCACAGTTTTTTAGATGGTCCTATGAGAACGACGACTTCACCCGCCTTGACGCGCCTTGGGGCTTTAGCGATACTCTTTTCTGAAACGACGATTTTTTTTCCGGCAAAATTTTCTAGAACCTCGTCGAGCGCTTCTTTTTTTGGTGGGAGATACTCGTGGGTCGCGTCGATTATGATCCCTCCCTCCTTTGCGGGTAGGATTCTTATACGCGCCTTGGGGAGCGTGAAATTGGCGAGTGCGTCTTTTGCGGCTTTGGGAGGAATCCCAAAAAGCTTTCCTACTCTTACTGCTGCGTCGAAATAACCCCTAAGGCCCTTCGCCTCCTTAACCCTCACAGTTTTTGGGGCTTTATACTCTTTTGAGAGATACGGGGCATCCCCACAGACAACCGCGACCTGCGGTTGGGTAATCTTCCAAAAATAATCGAAAGTTTCCGCTCTCGTGTAGCCTATCTCAAGGACCAGAAAATTTTTGTGCTTGGGCAAAATTAGAAGTTGGGTGGCGCTTTTCAAGAGAATGAGCAACCACTCGGCATACGTTTTGGGGTACGAGCGAGTTCCTAGAACCGTAAGCGGTAGGACGAACTCTGCGTCTGGCGTCTCCAAATTTCGACGGGTTGGGAAGTGGTGCTTTAGGACATGATAGGTTGCTTCTCTGGCTGTCGCCGTCTGTCCATTTCCCAAAATAGCGATAACCGTAGGTTCGTGTTTTCTAATCACCCACCTGGAGAGAAGGAGGAGTGCGAAGCGCAAAGTACGGCGCAAGAGCTTCTTTAGCATAATTTGATTATAACCCCAACAGCTGTGACGGCGTTCTTCTTGTCCCGTTTTTCTTTTTGATGAGACACTGCCGCGCGCCGCCCTTCCTATAAGATTGTATTGCCGAGCCTCCGGTTGCTAGTATTGAAACGGAAATTATGCAGGAATTTACAGTGAAGGCCTTAGGATATCTTCTTCTATCGACGGTCGCGACGGGCGCGCTCTATCCGGTTTTTATTAATTTTTTGTACAAATTTCAGCTCAGGGAGCCTATTAACCCTGACGTTCCGAGAACCCACTTTGCAAAGCAAGGTACGCCGACCGCCGGCGGGTTCCTGCCCGTCTTGGTCTTTCTTCTCTTGAACCTTATCTTTAACCTAAGCCCCGAGGTCGCGGCTCTGGCGGCGGTTGTGGGGGCTTTGTCCGTTTTGGGAGTGTTAGAGGATCTTTTTAAGATCTATCGTCGCTCAAGGTTGCAAAAGACTATTAGGGAGAAAATCGTTCCCATCGTTACCCTCTCCGATTTAACGTGGGACGTCTACAAGCTAGTCCTTTTCCCGTGGCGCGCTTTTAAAGAAGTTTTTAGAGCGCTCGGTTCGCAGAACGTGGGCGGAGTCGCCCCTTATCAGAAAGTGCTCTTTCAAACCGCCGCCGGCGCGGCCTTTGCCCTTTGGCATTCTATAGCGAGAGGGACGGAGGTTTGGCTCCCTCTCTTGGGGGTCGTGGATCTAGGATTTTTTTATATTCCTTTGGTTCTCTTGCTCTTTCTGTTCTTTGTCAACGCCATCTCGGTTACTGACGGTTTGGACGGTTTGGTGGGAGGGCTTTTGGCCTTGGGGTTGACCGCTTTTCTAGCGATAGCTTTGATTAACGGTCGAGGTGATTTGGCGATCGCGGCGGCTATACTGGTTGGGACGCTCTTCCCTTTTATGTACTTCAATATTTTTCCTGCGCGTATTTTTGCCGGCAACGTCGGCGCTTTGGGTTGGGCGGGGGCTTTTATTACCTTGGGCCTTCTTCTTGATCGCTCTATCCTTCTTTTTATAGTTGGAGGGGTGTTCGTTCTTGAGGGATTGTCTGTTCTAATCCAGGTTGCGGCGGTGAAGTTGAAGAAAGGAAGAGTTTTTTTGATGGCTCCCATCCACCATCACTTTGAGATGAAGGGGTGGGCGGAGGCCAAAGTCACGATGCGCTTCTGGTTGGCAGGAGCTTTCCTCGCCTTTTTGGGGCTTTTTGTAGCCCTCCTTTAATTATGATTGCAAAGAGAACGAAGGTTAAACTCTCCTCGCACCATCGACCAGACGTCCCTTTTATAATTGGGGCTTTGGCACTCTTGGCGTTTGGGGTTTTGATGGTTTATGATTCCTCGGCCGTTTCCGCGGTTGGACTTTTAGGGGGGCAGTACCACTACCTTATACTTCAACTTATATGGGTGGGACTGGGTGTGGCGGGGGCTTTATTTTTCTACTTCTTGGATTATCACAAGCTCAAAAAAGTCGCCTTTCCTCTTTTTTTGGTGACCGTCGTTCTTCTTGTTCTGGTTCTTCTTCCGACCTCGATCTCCTACGTTATAAGGGGTTCCCGCAGTTGGCTGGTCTTGCCGCTTCGACTCCCTCTTATTGAAGGGTTTTCTATCCAACCCTCTGAGCTTTCCAAACTCGCTCTTATTTTGTATCTGGCGGCTCTTTTTACCAATCAAGGCAGGGGTAGATCTAAAGAAAAGGAAGGCGGCCCAAAGTTTCTTTTTTTTGCCGTGCCCACTGCGTTAATAGCTGCCCTTATCCTTCTTGAGCCCGATCTTGGAACGGCTGCGATTATAGTCGCTTTGGGATTTGCCGCCTTTTTCTTTGCGGAAGGAGCGCTTTGGAAGATACTGCTGACTCTACCCGCGGTTTTGGCGGCGGGTGTGGGATTTATCCTTTTGAATCCCAGTCGGCTGGGGAGAATAAGGGCGTTTCTTGATCCGTCCTCGGATCCTCTAGGCGTGGCCTACCACGTTAACCAAATTCTGATCGCTCTGGGGTCTGGAGGTCTTTTGGGTTTGGGAATCGGGGAGTCCCGACAGAAGTACGGTTATATACCGGACGTTTCGACAGACGCGATTTTTGCGGTCGTTGGAGAAGAGTTTGGGTTTTTAGGTACTTTTTTCGTGGTCGCTCTTTTAGGTTTTATTCTTTATCGGGGATTTCTTATCGCCAAACACGCTCCTGACGGGTTTGGACGGGTTCTTGCGGCCAGTATCTCCTCCTGGGTTGGGCTTCAAGCGTTAGTCAATTTAGGAGCGGTGACCAATATCCTACCCCTCACAGGTGTTCCTCTACCCCTAATATCTTACGGCGGTTCGTCGTTGGTGGTTTTGCTTTCATCTTTTGGAATACTTTTGAACATAAGTCGGCAAACAGTAAGAAGTAGAAAGTGACTCAAGAGAAAAAACTACCAATTCGTGCGGTCATAACGGGAGGTCATCAAGACCCGGCTATCGCCGTTTTGCAGGAGCTGGAGAAGGAGGGTCGATTCGAGTTTCATTGGGTGGGGCAAAAAAATGAGGGGGGACAGGACGGTCCGTCTTTGGAATTTAGAACCGTAAGAAAGCTTGGCATTCCCTTTTATGACTTAAAAACCGGCAAGCTCTATAAGAGCTCAATTCTGGAGTGGGTGAAGATACCGTTTGGGTTTTTCCACGCTTTGTATCTGCTTTTTAGGATTAGGCCGCGAGTCGTCATATCCTTCGGCGGCTATATTGCGGCGCCCGTTGTTTTGGCGGCCTATACCTTAGGGATACCGTCGGTTACTCACGAGCAGACCGTAGTTTTGGGGTGGGCCAACCGCTTCATTTCGCTTTTCGCCAAAAAAATCTTCGTCTCTTGGGAAGAGTCATTAAAACACTTTCCTAAAGGTAAGACCGTCTTGACCGGTAATCCTGTTCGCCGGGCGGTGTTTGAGAAAAAAGTCAGAAGATTTGAGTTTAAAAACGACCTCCCAACGGTATACGTAACCGGAGGGAAGCGAGGAGCACACGTTATAAACGAGACGATAAGGGGAGCTTTGTCCACTTTTCTGGAGCGCTTCAACATCATTCATCAAACCGGCGCGTCTGAGGTTTTTCAGGATTATCAAAAACTACAACTTCTTAAAACCCAGCTCCCCAAAAAATTACGGTCGCACTATATTGTTCAGGAGTTTTTTGGCTTGGACGAGATCGGCGCTGTTTTTGCCGCTTGTGACCTCATCGTCGGTCGCGCCGGTGCCAATACCGTAACCGAGCTAGCCGCTTTAGCAAAACCAGCCGTTCTTATCCCAATTCCTTGGGCTTCTCACAATGAACAGTATTTAAACGCCAAGCTTTTGTCCGCGCGGGGCGCAGTTTTAATACTCCCCGAGAGCGAGCTCTCCACGACCAATTTTTTGGAGGCGGTTTCTACGATAGTTTCCGATCTAGGTCGTTTCAGAAAGAGTGCTCGTAGCGCTAAAGGTCTTGTTAAACCCGACGCTGCAAGTCTTATAGCTCGCGGGATTAGGGAGCTGGTAGACTTAAGCTGATGCGGCTTTTCCCATCAAGAAGAAGGCTGAAAACGCTTAGACGTTCTCCGAGGTTTTTCATTTCTGCCCCCACAGGTCGCCAAATTGTTGTGCCGTTTCGCCCCGTCTCGACCGTTTTGATTGTTGTTCTGGCTCTTCTTAGTGTCTTTCTCGCTCTTCGCTCGGATATCTTTCAGGTTAAGGCGCTTGAGTTTGAGCTTGAGGAGATTGCCGATGAAACCCTTGTGAGACAGCGGGTTATGGAAGAAGTCATGGGCCGAAGTATCTTTTTCTTAAACACCTCAAAAGTCGAGAACTCCATTAAGGGAGATTTCCCAACCATCAAAGAGGTTATTTTGGAGAAGAAACTTCCCGATGGACTCTACATTGCGGTAAACGTTCGGGTTCCGCTGGCCGTCGTTGAGGATAAGGATGGGGATAAATTCTTGGTGGATCAGGAGGGTTTTCTTTTTGAAGAAGGTGCCGGAGAGAATCTTCCGGTTATCAAGTTAGGGGGCGATTTTGACGGCGCGGTTGGTCTTTCTGTAAGTGATAAAGGAGTCCGCTCTTATCTGGAGACGCTCGAGCTTGCTGCGCAGAAAGGTTTTGTGGTTCGTGCTATTTATCTCAACTCTACAACGATCGAACTTCGTCTTGAAGGGACGGTGGTTTGGCTTAGCGCTGAGGGAAAAATTTCCTCACAACTTGAGCTTCTGACGAACCTTCTCCAGCGCTACAAACTAGGCGGAACGACCCCAAAATCGGTAGACCTTCGCTTCGCACGTCCTGTGGTTAGACTTTAGCCCGTACTCCTGCTGCTTATGATATTATTCGCTTGAGAAGTAAATCACGCGCCATGCCCAAAGAAAACATTGTTACAGGGATAGACGTCGGCTCTACCAAAATCTCAACCGTTATCTCCTCCTTATCACCCGAGAATAAAATCTCTGTAGTAGGGGTCTCAACTGTTCCTTCAAGAGGAATAAAAAAAGGCGTCGTTGTCGATATCGACGAGGCGGTCGAGGCTATAGCCGAGAGTTTGGAGCAAGCGGAACGTATGGCCGGGTATTCGGTTTCCTCGGCTTTTGTTGCGGTCGACGGGAAGCACATCTCCTCCCTCAACTCCCACGGCGTCGTCGCGGTTGGCGGTGAGGGGGCAGAGATAGCGGAAACAGATGTAGAGCGGGTGACGGAGGCGGCGCGTGCCGTATCGCTTCCTTCCTCTCGCGAGATCATCCATGTTTTGCCGCGGGGTTTCACCGTTGATTCCCAAGATGGGATAAAAGATCCGGTCGGAATGAGCGGAGTTCGCATGGAGGTAGAGACAAATATTATCTCCGGATCAACGACCGTGATGAGAAACTTGGTGAAGTGTATTCAGCACGTGGGGGTTGACGTCGAGGACTTGGTTTTTTGCGGTTTGGCCTCCTCCGAAGCGGTTCTTTCGGAGACGGAGAAAGAGCTTGGTTGTGCACTGGTTGATATAGGTGGGGAGACCACCCAAATTTTAATTTTTACCAACGGAAGTCCGGTTTACGCCGCGGTTGTACCCTATGGAGGACAAAGTATCACCAATGATCTGGCGGTTGGACTTAGGGTATCGCTTGAGGATGCGGAGAGGATAAAACAGAAGCTTTCGAGCGAATCTTTGGCTAAGCAGGAGGAGAAGAAAGACGAAGTTGATATTTCAGAGTTGGGACTAGAGACTAAATCCATACCTCTTTCATTTGTTGAAAACATAATTGAAGCTCGACTTTCCGAGGTCGTAAATATGATAGGGCTTGAGGTTAAAAACTCCGGACAGCAAGGTAACCTTCCCGCAGGTTTGATCATAACCGGTGGGGCGGTTGAAACCTTAAAACTCAAAGACACGGTTAAAAAACACCTTCGCCTCCCCTTGAGGATAGGGCGTCCCAAAGGGGTTTCCGGATTGATCGAAGAGGTATCAACCCCCGCCCACTCAACTTCCATAGGTCTTGTTCTTTACGGTTCATACGCAGGTCCTAAGGAGGGGCGCGTCGGATTACCGTCGGTGGACCTGCGGCGGGTTTCCCAGGCATTTGGGAGGGTGATAGAATGGGGAAAGAGTTTCCTGCCCTAGTGTATAAAATCCAAGCGTCGTATACTGTCCAAAAGTATTCTCATGCGCGTTAAACCACAAATAGAAAAAGCTGCGAACATAAAGGTCGTTGGTATGGGGGGTGCCGGCGGTAACGCCATAAACTCTATGATTAGAAACCAGAAGATTCAGGGTGTTGAGTTTGTAGCGATTAATACGGACTCTCAGGCGCTCGCCTCCTCCGATGCCCCAGCTAAGATCCAAATTGGGGAGAAGATCACCCGAGGCTTGGGTTCGGGGGGAAACCCGGAGGTTGGTCGCAAGGCCGCAGAGGAGTCCACCGAGATGTTAAAGGATAGAATGGATGGCGCGGATATGGTTTTTATAACGGCCGGTATGGGCGGAGGAACCGGGACGGGAGGGGGCCCTATTGTTGCGGAACTAGCGAAATCGCTTGGTGCTTTGACCGTCGGTGTCGTTACCAAACCTTTTGGATTTGAGGGCTCGCGTCGTATGGAAAACGCGGTTAAGGGTATCGAAGAATTGAGGGAAAAGGTAGACGCGCTGATTGTTATTCCCAACCAAAAACTTTTGGAAATTGTCGAGCGTAACATGTCTATTTTAGACGCATTTCGCCTGGCCGATTCGATTTTGGGACGGGCGGTTCAGGGTATTTCGGATCTTATTGTTATCCCGGGTTTGGTGAACGTTGATTTTGCTGATGTGCGCTCCATTATGACCAACGCAGGAAGTGCTCTTATGGGGATAGGGGAGGGGAGTGGAGAGGACAAGGCGGCCACAGCAGCGCGAGCGGCTGTTACTTCGCCTCTACTTGAAGTTTCGGTTGACGGTGCGATGGGAATTCTTCTGAATATTGTCGGAGGGGGCGACCTTGCTATGCATGAAGTCGATGAGGCCGCCCGACTTATTTCGGAGTCGGCCGACCCCAATGCGGATATCATTTTCGGGGCTTCGATTGACGAGGAGATGAAGGATGAGATCAAAATCACGGTGATAGCAACGGGGTTTACTCTCGGATCGTCTGAGGGTGGGAGCCCGAAGAAAGAAGAAAGAAAGGAGGAGTCGGAGGAATCCGACGAGTTCGAGGCTCCGGCTTTCTTGCGCCGAGGTAAACGTTAGCCAAGCTTGTCAAGTTTGTTCCGATATTTCTGGAGAGAACGGATCTTGTATAGCGCTTTTTATTTATGGTAAGAGGTTAAAGATACGCTTATGACATAGCGCTATCCCCACTGCCCGTTTTTTGTTGCTCTTGATATGCCAAAACGAAAAAATCTGGATCTTAAAAGTGCTATTGAGATTGCCGAGGGGAAGTTTAACATGTCTGCCAACGCGGCCGAGGTTTTTGTCCGCCGTTATGTTCGAAGGGGTAAGGACGGGATGCCAGCCGAAACCCCCCAGCAAACATTTCGGCGAGTAGCTCGTGCGATAGCTGATCCCGATAAAAAATACGGAAAGGACCCCAAAGTTGCGGAAAAAGAGTTCTATAAAACTCTAGCCGAATTTCGTTTTGTGCCCAACTCTCCGACCTGGACGGGGGCGGGGACTCCTTTGGGGCAGCTCGCGGCGTGTTTTGTTTTACCTATTAAGGACGATCTTGGACGTGATTCTCGGGGAATATTCTCTACGCTTCGGGTCGCGGCTTTGATTCAACAAACCGGCGGTGGAAACGGATTTGCTTTCTCCGATCTTAGACCGCGGGGGGACTTTGTGAGTCGTTCCGGCGGGCGCTCTAGCGGGCCAGTCGGTTTTTTGAGTGCCTACGACGCGGCCTTTGGGGTGATCGCACAAGGTGGGGTGCGTCGAGGCGCCAATATGGCGGTTTTAAAAGTCAGCCACCCTGATGTTCGGACTTTTATCCACTGCAAAGAAAAAGAGGGGGAGATTTCAAATTTCAATATCTCGATCGGAGCGACCGATGAGTTTATGCGTGCCGTCGAAAAAGAGGGAAAGTTCAAACTGATCAACCCTAGAGACGGTAAGGCGTGGGATAAAGTAGACGCCAAGGCGCTCTTTGACGAGATTGTTACCGCCGCCCACAGAAACGGTGAACCCGGGATTCTCTTTATCGACGCCGCCAATCGTGAGAATCCCGTTCCCCAGCTTTATGAGCTCAAGGCAACGAACCCCTGCGGTGAGCAGTGGCTCGGTCCTTATGAGAACTGTTGTCTTGGTTCGGTAAACCTGGCCCAGCACACTACGGTAAGGGGAGAGGTGGATTGGAAAAAGCTCGGCGAGACAGTCCGCTTGTCTACCTGCTTCCTGGATAACGTCGTGGATGCGAACGCCTATGTTCCCGAGGTTCCCGAACTTGAGGAGGCGGCGCTTAACGTCCGTCGCATCGGTTTGGGAATTATGGGGCTGGCCGATATGATGTACAGGGTTGGGGTTTCCTACGCCGAAGAGGACGGGGTGGAACTGGCGTCTCAGATTATGGAGTTTGTTCGTTACCATACCATGGCGGCCTCCATTGAGAGAGCGCGCGAGCGGGGAGCTTTCCCGGCAATCAAAGGCTCCCTTTACGACCCCAAGCGTCTTAAGTGGAAACCGCCGACGCCTCTTCATCCTCACAAGCGCGATTTTGGCCGTCCTAAGCTTGATTGGAGGAAAATTGCGTCCGGAATCAAAAAGCACGGTATAAGAAACGGCGCTCAACAAACCATCGCTCCAACTGGTACCATCTCAACCGTCGCGGGTATTGAGGGGTATGGGTGCGAACCGGTTTTTGCGCTCTCCTACATCCGCCGTCTATTCCAGGCGGCGGGGGAGGACTCGGAACGTCGTGAATTGATTTACACGAGTCCCGCTTTTGAGAAGGCGCTTGAAGAGGTGGGCTTGAGTGAGGGTGAGCGGGAGAACGTCTATGCGACGGTTAGGGAGACCGGTACAGTCCAGGGCGTTAAGGGGGTGCCCAAGGAGGTTCAGCGGATTTTTGTGGTCTCCCAGGATATAACTCCGCGCCAGCATATCGGGATGCAGGCGGCGTTGCAGCGGTTTGTCGACAACTCAATTTCCAAAACTTGCAATTTCCCACCGGACGCCACGGTCGAGGATGTCAAAGAAGCATATATGGAGGCCTGGCGTTTGGGTTGCAAGGGCTTGACGGTCTACGTTACCGGGACAAGACGGGAGGTGGTTCTGGAAACCGAGGAGACGAGGAAGAAGAGGGAGGTAGACGATCTATCCATAAAGCCCCGCCCGGTTAAAACCATCGGCTCGACATACCGCATCGGTACCCCTGTCGGGTCGGCTTTTGTGACCGTCAATGAAAATGGAGACGGAAACCCTCTTGAGGTTTTTATAAACGTAGGGAAAGCGGGCAGCGACATAGCCGCCGACGCCGAGGCGATAGGACGTCTTTCCTCTCTTGTTCTGAGGGTGGACCCGACCATGAGTCCTAAGGACCGTCTTACCGCGATAATCGACCAGCTCGTCGGGATTGGTGGATCTCGCGTCGTGGGTTTTGGTGCAGAACGGGTTCGTAGTCTCGCCGATGGAGTTTCGAAGGTTTTGAGTCAATACTTAGGTTGGAAGAAGGAGGAGCAAAAGATTAAGGAGGGTCAGCCTCAGCTTCCGGTTGGAAGATTAGAGAAAATTGGAGATCTTTGCCCGACCTGCGGCCAAGCTACCTTGGTTTACGAGGAAGGCTGCCGCAAGTGTTACTCTTGTGGTTATTCTGAGTGTTAGCCACAAGAGCTAGAGTTTCAGCGAAGCGAACTCGTCCTCCTGCGGATATTCAGAATGTTAATCCACCCCAAAGAAAAAAGGCCAAGCTTCTTCGCTTGACCTTTAGAACTCGAACTCCTCCGGATTATCCAATTCGCTTTGGAAGATCATGAGCTCATCGGCTTCAAACTGCGCCGGCGGTTGAAACCGCTTAAGCTGCCTCTTGTAAAGCGCAAGCCACGTGGGTTTTTCGCCTCGCTTCTCAAGCTGTGCGTCCAAACCCAGACATCTTTGGATTAGAACCTCTCTATCGCACAGAACCCAAACGATCGCGGTCTTGTAACCGTATTTGCGAGGTACGCGAAGCCGTCTTTCCCGTTCCACTCGAATTTGGTTACCCGAGTCGGAGACCATAGCGATACCCCATTTGCAGACCTCTTTGAAAATTTCCTCTCTAAGGTAACGCGTTAGCGCCTGGCGCGGCCAATACCCTTGCCCGTCGACCGTCTTATCATCGTCAAGAAGCGGGAATCGGGAGTTTAGGAGGTCGTGGATGCGCCGAGTCGAGACCTGAAAGAAGCGCGAAAGCTCGCCGTGGTGCTCAACGAACCAAGTCTTGCCCGAAAGCGAACGCCCCACCATCATCACGAAAATCCTGCGACGGGGGGCGTTTGACGCCTCCCAAAGGATATCTTTGGCTATATCCTCGAGCTTCTCCCGCGTCGGAGGATAAATTCGGTAAAGCCCGCCGACCACGAATCCCCACAACTTTCCCATATTCTCGTCTCCTTTCGTTTGGTTTTATGTTTTTATGCTATCACGCGCTTGTGCGGGTTTGGGGTTATTGTAAACTTACGGGGTATGCCAGAGAAGGGTTCGATTTTAGTTTTTACCGGAGGTGGAAAAGGTAAGACCACGGCCGCCGTGGGGCAAGCGGTTCGCGCCCGAGGTCGAGATTGGCGTGTCCTGATGATTCAATTTATTAAGAAATGGGTATCTGGCGAGGTTACACCTCTTAAGAATTTAGGGGTTGAGGTCCACCCTATGGGTTTAGGTTTTGTAGGTATCATGGGGGACAGGCGACCGAGGAGCGAGCACGAGGAGGCTGCGCGAGACGCTCTTGAACTCGCTCGTAAGAAAATAGACGAGGAGATTTACGATCTTCTAATTTTGGATGAAGTGAATGTGGCGATTTCCTTAGGACTTCTCGGGACGAGCGAAGTTTTGGAGTTTTTGGAAAATAAACCGAGGAACTTGAGCGTTATTTTAACCGGTCGCGGTGCCCCTAGTGAGTTTGTCGAAATCGCTGATCTAGTTTCGGAGGTTAAGGAGGTGAAGCATCCCTTTCAGAAAGGCGCGCGAGCCAAAAAAGGGGTGGAGCTTTAAGCAAAGAAAAAGCCCGCGGCTTTAGCCATGGGCTTTATGTGTGTTGATTTGGGCTGAGAGCTTCTTGCGGGCCTCAGCTTCAATCTGCCGAACTCTCTCTTTGGTTACCCCCTCTTTCCTGCCTATCTCCTCAAGCGTCGCGGGGGTAAGGACCCTAAGCTCAAGTATATTTCTCTCCCTGTCGGTCAAGACTTGAGTCATAGCCACGAGACATTGGATAAGGAGTATCCGGGCCATCGCTTGGCTCTCCACGGTTGTGGGATCGGGGATGACGCTGTAGAAATCGCTATTGCGCTCCTCGGAATCCAAATACTCGTCGAGCGAAACGGTCGTGGGGAACGCTCTTACAAGCTCGACCTCTTCCGTCGTGACCCTCGCTTCCTCGGCAATTGTCTCCAGTGTAACCGGTCTGCCGAGTTTCTCCAGCTTCGACTGGGCTTTGAGAACCCGTCTTGCGAGTTGACGCTTCTCGACCGGAACCCTTATCGTTTTGGCGTATCCGTCGCCTAGCTGACCAATCTCACGCCGTACCCAGTGGATGGCGTAGTTGGCGAAGCTGCCTCGATTCGGATCAAACTTCTCAACCGCGCGCAGCAAGCCAACGTTTCCCGCTTGAATGAGGTCCACGACGCCGATTCCTCGGAATCCCCACGTCCAAGATCGGGCGGTTTTGAAGGCCTCGGAGATAGCGAGTCGGAGGTTGCAGCAGATGAGTCTCTCGCGCGCTTCTTTACCGCGAAGCATTGCGGACTCAAGCTTCTCCTTCTCTTGTAAGGGGAGTTTGCCATCGGTCCTCTCAAGCATCGTTTGAGCTTCCCGACCTTCCCGGTAGAGATTGGCTAAGTCTCTTTCCTCGTGTCTCGTTAATAAGTTATACCTGCCGACATCTTTAAGATATAGCCTGAAGACGTCCATCGTCCCTCCTTCCTATAGTTATTGTCAAGATGCCCTTATACTACTATGAGTCTTTTGTTCCGTCAACTTTGCTCAGGGAATATCACTCTGATAAACTCTTCATAAAGATAAGATGCCGACCAGTTTCAAAAAAGTTGATGCGGTTGTCGACTTCCCCAAGCTCGAGAGGGAGATTTTGAAGTGGTGGTATTCCTCTTCGCTGGCTAAGAAGTATCTTGAGAAAAACGATAAATCCGAAAAGAGATTCCGCTTTCTAGATGGTCCAATAACAGCCAACAACCCTATGGGTGTTCATCACGCCTGGGGGCGAAGCTATAAAGACCTTTTCCAGCGCTATAAAAATATGCGTGGCTTCAAACAACGCTTCCAGAACGGTTTTGACGCCCAAGGGCTTTGGGTTGAGGTGGAGGTCGAGCGCGAGCTTGGGTTTAGCTCCAAACGCGATATAGAGCGCTATGGCATAGACCGGTTTGTCGAGCGGTGTAAAAAACGCGTCTTCAAATACGCCAAAATCCAAACCGAACAATCAAAGCGCTTGGGTTATTTTATGGACTGGGATGACGATTCTTTTTTTCGCGAGGTGCCGAAAAAAACAAGGTTCTCGAGCGGAGCGGGAGGTTCTTACTATACTTTATCCGATGAAAACAACTACGCAATCTGGCATTTTCTTAAGACGTGTCACCAAAAGGGTTGGATTTATGAGGGACGGGATGTGGTGCCTTGGTGCACCCGCTGCGGGACGGCTCTTTCGGAGCACGAGATAGTTACGGAAGGTTATAAAGAGCTGGCCCACCCAGGACTTTTTGTTAAGTTTCCCGTGACGGGAAAACGCGACACTTTTCTTCTCGCTTGGACAACCACCCCCTGGACGTTACCGGCAAATACCGCTTTAGCGGTTGGCGAGGATATAAAGTACGTTTTTCTTAAGGCTAAGGACGGGATCTATATTCTAGCTCGGGAACGATTAAAGGAGAGCGGAGTCGAGGGGAAGGTGGTTCGCGAGGTTTTGGGGAAAAATTTGGTGGGGTTGAGTTATGGATCGCTCTTCCCGGAGTTTTTTGCCCAGGGCGGCGTTAAGCATCGGGTGGTTGGAGCCGACTTTGTCACTTTGGAAGAGGGGACGGGTATAGTCCATATCGCTCCGGCAAGCGGAAGGGAGGATTATCAGCTTGCACGCGAGAAAAACCTTTCGGTTGTTGAATATCTTGATGAAGGCGGGATGTTCCTGGAAGGTTTTGGAAGCTACTCTGGCAAGAGTGCTTTTGAGGTCGGTCCTCAGGTTATCGAGGATCTCAAAAAGAAGGGACGCATCCTGAAGGTCGAGAGCTATTCTCACCGGTATCCGGTTTGCTGGCGCTGTGGAACGGAATTGATATTTAGGCTTGTCGACGAGTGGTATATTGCGATGGATGAGCTAAGAGGTCCCATGGCTCAGGTCGTTAGATCCATAAATTGGATTCCTGGTTTTGGAAAAGAGCGAGAGTTGGATTGGCTTCGCAATATGAGCGACTGGCTCATATCGAAAAAGCGTTATTGGGGTTTAGCGCTTCCTTTTTATAAGTGTCAGAGGTGCGGCCATCTTGAGGTTGTGGGTAGTAAAAAAGAGCTTAAGGAGAAAGCGGCCGCCGGTTGGGAGGAGTTCAAAGACCACTCTCCTCATCGTCCCTGGATTGACGAGGTGAAAATTCGCTGCCCAAACTGTGGGGAGGCGGTCTCTCGCATTAAGGACGTGGGGAACCCCTGGCTCGACGCGGGGATAGTTTCTTTCTCCACCTTGGTCGACCCGAAGACCGAGAACGTAAGTTATACCACCGACAAGAAATACTGGCGTAAATGGTTTCCCTTTGACTTTATCACGGAGTCCTTCCCCGGACAGTTTAGAAATTGGTTTTATTCACTCCTTGCTATGTCAACCGTATTGGAGGATACTGCTCCTTTCAAAAACGTTTTGGGGCACGCACTGGTGCGGGACGAGCGCGGGCGTGAGATGCATAAATCTTGGGGCAACGCGATTGAGTTCAACGAGGGCGCGGAACGCATGGGGGTTGACATTATGCGGTGGCTTTATCTCTCGCACGATCCTGCAACCAACGTTAACTTTGGTTACGGTCCCGCCGAGGTCGTAAGACGGAGATTTTTCCTGATTTTCTGGAACGTTTATAGATTCTTTATTGAAAATGCGTTGGTAGACGGGTGGAAACCTAGCAAAAAGCTTCAAGTTGCAGGCAACAAGTTGCAGGTTTTGGATCGTTGGGTTTTATCCCGTCTTAACTCGACAATAGAGCTCGCCACCCAAGCCTTAGATAAGTATGACCCAAAAACCGCGGCCGAGGCGATTGAGCGTTTTGTGGTTGACGATGTCTCTCAATGGTGGCTTCGCCGTTCGAGACCCCGCGTTGGTCCGACTGCTCAGAGGGAAGACGACAAGGAAGTTTTCTATCAAGTTGCTCATCTTGTCCTGACAACCTCTGTGCGACTTCTGGCTCCCTTTATTCCTTTTGTGACAGAAGGGATGTACCAGAACCTTATGCGCCCTCTCGGGACCTCGCGGGCAGTTTATACGACCTCGCGCTCTGTACATCTTGCCGATTGGCCAGAACCCAAAAAAACGTTTTTAGACCCTCGTCTTGAGCGACAGATGCTAAAGCTTCGCGAGATCGTAACCTTGGGACACTCGTTTCGAAAGACAAAAGGTATCCCGCTTCGTCAGCCGCTTTCCAAACTAACCGTTACAGGATTTTCTGGATTTTCTGGAAAGGAACTAACCGATCTTTTGGCCGAGGAGCTGAACGTTAAGGGTGTCGAGTTTAAGAAAGGTAGTGAACTTAAAGTGCGCTTTAGTACTCGCTTGACGGACGAGCTGAGGGCCGAGCGCTTTGCGCGGGAGCTTATTCGAGCGGTGCAGGATATTCGAAAGGAAAAGGGACTTCGACTTGACGATAAAATTGTAGTCACCTATCCACAAACCGTCGAAAACAAATTGGCCGTCGCCGCTTTTTCGGACCTGATTCGCCGACAAACGCTTGCTTCCAAGCTTAAACCCGGGGGGAAGCTGTCTTTGAGTGTGGAGAGGAAGAATTCCAAACGCCGCGCGCCGTGATAGAATTACTCGCTTTCCCTTGATCATGGAAAAAAAGAAAACACGGAGTTCAAAATCCAAAAGTACCAAGACAAAAGAGGAAAAATTAGCCGTTTTAGGGTTGGGTGGCGGGCAACACCTGGTTCGTGAGGGTGCCGAGCTTGAGGTGAACCGCTTACCGTTCAAGAAGGGCGAGAAAAAAGAAGAGGAAGCACTGGTCCTCAAGCCCAGAATCGCCAAAGGTAAGGTTATCTACAAGGTCTCAGAGCACACCAAAGGGCCCAAACTCACCGTCCAGACCTACAAGGCTAAGTCGCGTTACAGGAGGAAAAAGGGGTTTCGGGCGAGTTTGACGAAAATTGTGATCGAAACTATAAAAATTTGACATGGCTAAGAAAAAAGCGGGAGGTGCAAAGGCAAGACAAGCGTCGCGCGTCGCGGGCAAGCGACTCGGGCTAAAAGTTGCAGGTGGGCAGGGAGTTGTGGCTGGTAATATTATTGCTCGCCAGCGCGGTATGACGGTGGCGCCCGGGCAAGGAGTGGGTATGGGACGTGATTTCACCTTATACGCACTTAAGGACGGGCGGGTGGAGTTTTTTGAGAGGCAGGGTAAAAAGTACGTTAGCGTCGTCTAAAGCGTTTAGTAGGTCGGCGGTTTAATGAGGGCGAGGGCCTCGGGTGGCCAGTACCGCAGCCAAACCCGACCGATTATATCCTCACGATTTACGGCGCCCCATTCCCGAGAGTCCGAGGAACGTTCTCTGTTATCGCCCATGACTACGTAGCCGTCCTCGGTTGAGAAGACCTCTCCTTCTCTTATCGTTCTGCGGCTGTAGGTTCCGGTTCCTCCCTCAAGATAGGGTTCGTTCAGAAGAAATCCTTCAGGATGCTCGCTGTTTATGATGAAAACATCGCCGTTTTGGATTTTAACCTTTTCTCCAGGCAAAGCGACTATTCTTTTTATAAAATCCAGGTTCGGCTGCTCCGGCGAGCGAAAGACGATGACCTCCCCTCGCTCTGGGGGGTGCTTGAGGAGGTTATAGGTGACCATTTCGGTAAGAAGATATTCGCCGTCGTGGAAATTGGGGAGCATTGAGTCTCCTCTTATTTGGTGTGGGCGGACCAGAAAAAGGTAGAGGGCTAGGAAAATAAGAAGCGCCAGAGCGGCGGTCTCCGCAATTTCGAGTAAAAATGTAATTACGGTCTTGATGAATTTAAGAACCACGGGGGTATTATAAAATAGTTAAGCGGCGGTAGTTAAGGATGAGAGTTAGCCCGATAGCGAAAAAGGAGGATCGCTATCGCTCTCGCCTTGGGCGAGAGACAATGGGACGCGATGTTTAAAAACATCGCTGCCTTTTTGCGGGGGCGAAAAGGAGAACACCTCTTCGAATCCTGCTGATGGGCTCGTAGCTCAGTGGCCAGAGCGCTCGGTTCACATCCGAGAGGTCATCCGTTCAAATCGGATCGAGCCCACCAGCACGATTAAAGCCTGTAAGGCTTTTCATCGAGGGAGTCGCAGGTTCGAATCCTGTACTCTCCACCACGGTTAAATCCCGTGAGGGATTTTCATCCGAAAGGCTGCTGAATCCGCCTCGAGCGGATAATCGCCTAAGGCGACGGCTCAAATCCAGTAGCACCCACCATTGCTGTTGGAGTCCCGTTTTCATTTCCCCCTTCCGTTTTAGTTATAGTGTTAGTGAGTGGACGGATTCCGCCCAGGGCGGAAACCTAGCATTTGCTCGCTAACGCTCACAAATGGACGATCGCCTTCGGCGATCTAGCATTAGAGTTACAATTTTCGTAGCTCATCATAACGTCTAATGTGGAGAAAGATTGGCACCAACACCGTTTACCAGCTAATTGGCAAAGGCGTAAGCGTTATATCAAGCGTCATCATTGTCTCACTTTTGACTCGCTCTTTGGGAGGCGAAAACTACGGCGAATATGTACTTGTGACCTCGGTTCCCGCCTTTCTTTATCTTTTTGTTGATTTCGGTCTAAACGCCATTTTTCTGAGGGAAATCTCCTCGGCCGGCAGACACAGCAAGAGATTCGGGAGTTTTTTTGCCCTGCGCGCTATTCTTTCGATGATCGCTTTTTTGACGGGTTTGGCCTTTGCCTTCATCTACACCTCAGAACCTCTGATTCGAACGGGAATGGCAATCGCCCTGACGACCGTTTTTACACAGGGTGCCTTTACCAGTTTCAACGCTCTTTTTCAGCATTCCTTGCGTTATAACCTCTCGGCCCTAGCCGCCGTGGTCTCTTACGCTTTTGCGGTTTCTGCTGTATTTGTTGGATTTTTATCGCGAGCTAACTTTCTTTATTTTGTGGGCGTTTGGACGTTGGCGTCTGTTGTTTTGGCGGGGGCCTCTCTTATTTTTGCCCAAAAACTTTCTGAGAAACCCATATTCTCTTGGGACAAGGCGTGGGTTAAAAGCATCTTTAAAGCTTCTTTACCCATAGGTTTGATGCTGGTGTTTGCCCAAATTAACGCCCGAGCCGACGTCTTTCTTCTTCGCGCGCTTGATTCGGCTGAAGCCGTGGGTATATATCGCTTGGCATACAGTGTTTTTGAAAATATTCTTCCCATACCGATATTTTTTGTCAACGCTCTTTATCCGGTGATGCTCCGAGATCGCAAACTAGGAATCGCTGCCCTGTTTGGGCGGCTTAAAAAAAGCCTTTCTATACTGGTCTTGGCTTCTATTGCTTTGGGTGCCGTGATCTTTGTTTTTGCTCCTTGGGTAATCTATATCCTAGGCGGGGAGGAGTTTGCCCCCTCGTTTCTGGTTTTAAGATTATTGGCCGTTTCGTTTCCTTTGTTTTTCGTGACCGCGCCGTTGCAGTGGACGCTTATTACTGTGGGTAAGGAGCGCGTGTTGCCCGTGATATACGCCGTCGCCGCCGTGGTCAACGTTTTGGTCAACGTAGTTTTCATTCCTTACTTCTCCTATCTAGCCTCGGTTGCCGCCACAATACTATCCGAATTGCTGATACTCGCCGGCCTCGTTTATGCTATATCGAGATTCAGAAGCAAATCCGGTGGGGGTTAGGTGCCTAACTCTCGTAGGTTACGGTTAACTCAACCTTCTCTTCATTTCCGGCCTTGTCGGTAGCGACGATTGTGATTTTTATTTCGCCCGGTTTTGAAGCATTTATCGTCCCTTCGAACGTTCCGTCAGCCAGAACGGTGGCTTGGTACGAATTTATCCTCACGGTCGCCCCGGCCTCTGTTTTACCGGCTATTTGGATAGTTTTATCCTCACCATTAAAGGTTTGGTTGTTTTGCGGTTTGGAGACCTCAAGTGTGGGGGGCTCGGTATCTAAAGTTATAATTAACTCTGCTGATTTTTGGCTTTGGTTTCCCGCTTTATCCGTCGCGGTGGCTACCAGAGTGTTTTTTCCTTCCGAAAGAGTGACGTCTGCGAAACTAAACGTCCCCCCAGCCTCGGCTATTATCTTGCCAACCTCACTGTCGTTTAAGAGCAGGGTTACCTCAGATCCGGGCTCGGCGTATCCACTCACCTCCACCTTTTGCTCCTTTGTATAGGGGGATGCGGGCGCGAAGGTCGGAGGCGGTGGGGCAACGGTATCACCCTTTGTCGACGTTTTTTCCCCGGTGAATATCGCCCAAAAATCCGATATGTGGGTCAGCCCGCTTACCCCTAAAAAATAGATGGCCGAGATGATGACGGCGGTGACGACAAGTATTTGAAGAAGACCTGTCAATTCACTTTTGTCCTCTCGACTTAAAGCGCGCCAACCTTTCTTGAGGCTCCGCTTTCTTTTGACAAAATAACGTCTCGATTTCCTCATGTTCTGGAGCCGAGGGCGGGATTTGAACCCGCAACCCCTCCCTTACGAAGGGAGTGCTCTGCCGTTGAGCTACCTCGGCACAAATCGCGTCCGAAGGGAGTGCTGACCGTCTTGTCGGCCTCCGCCCTAGGCGGAGTTTTTCACTGTTTATTTTATCAGCTGCGGCCTTAGGAAGTTTGAAGTTTGGCAATAAGCGCTGCGCCGGTTGCACCCGCGGCTTGTCCCAACGAGGATTTTAAGATTGGGATGTTCTTACTTTCGGGGTTGGCTATGTGTTCTGCGGCAGATTTTTTTGCCTCCTTTATGAAAAGCTCATACGCGTCCCCTATACCACCCCCGACAATTACCGCTTGGGGGTCGAGGATATTAACGACGTTGGCGATGATGTGCCCGAGGTTGGTCCCAAATTCCGCCCAGAGCTTTTGCGCTTCCTTATCGCCCTTTTGTGCGCCTTGGCGGGTTTCGACCGGGTCTTTCCCTAATTTTCTGAAAAACTTCGCAGAGGCGAGATCCTCTGCTTCCTCATCCCCTCGGAGGTTTAATACCGTGTGTCCAATTTCCGCCCCTCCTCGCCCAACGTAGAGTTTGCCGTTTATCACCAACCCTCCCCCGAGACCGCTGCCCAGCGTGAGGCCCACGACGTTCTCGAACCCTAAAGCCGCGCCGAGCGCCACCTCTGCATAGGTGAAGGCGTTAGCGTCGTTGTGGAGAACGACCGAGGCGTTAAAAATCTTTTCCACTTCCTGGGCTAGCGGATAACCCACGAGCTCCGGGAAGTTGGGAGCGTAGTTTAGAGTCCCGTCTTTTGGCAGCCCCGGTACGCCGACACCTACCTTCTCAACCGCCACCCCCTTCTTTTGAAGGTCCGTTTTTATTTGACCGCATACCTCAAGAATTTTTCCGGTATTTTGGGGAGTAAGGTCGTAGCGCCCTTCGGCAACTGAGTCGCTGCCTTCCAAAGCTACAAAGTAGGCCTTGCTTGCTCCTATATCGATTCCTAAGTAAGCCATCTTTATGAAGATGTTACCAGGTTTTCACGGATCCGTTCCTCTGTTAAAATTGAGTGGGCCCCGCGGTGAGAGACGATCGTTTACAAATTTTTGATGGTCTTAATCCGTCTTCGACGGATCGTGGTGGAGATGAATCATCTGGTCCCGTGGTGTAGTCTGGTCTAACACGCCTGATTGTCAATCAGGAGATCGCCGGTTCAAATCCGGTCGGGACCGCCAGGCGGGTATAGTTGAGTGGCTCAATGCCACCTTCCCAAGGTGGAGACACGGGTTCAATTCCCGTTACCCGCTCCAAATTATTTCCTGTTACTATTTCATTGGTGGAAGGTATCAAATTCTCAAATATCTCGATCGCAAAAGCGCTTAGTGAGGTCGCAGCGGCCTACGAGGTTAAGGGGGAGAACCGCTTTAAGATTAGAGCCTATAATACCGCGGCAGATTCTGTGGAGCACGCGACGAGCGAGGTTAAAGATCTTTGGGAGGAGGGCAAGCTCGACGAGTTACCAGGGATAGGGGAGAGCATTTCCTCTCACCTCGACGAATACTTTCGCACCGGGCGGGTGAAGCATTTTGAGGAAGTTAAAGAGGATCTCCCGGCCGGTATGTTTGAGATTTTCGGTCTTGAGGGGGTGGGTCCGAAGCGCGCTTTCCGTTTGTCCGAGGAACTCGGGGTAAAAAGCGTGGAGGGCTTATACAAAGCGGCGCAGGAGGGTAAGATAGCAGACCTTGAGGGGTTTGGAGAAAAGAGTCAGGAGCAGATAGTTAAGGCTATAGAGCGAAAAAGCAGAGAGCAGATGAGAACCCCACTGCCCATAGCGTTTTCTTTGGCGGAACGTCTTCTTGAGAAGATTCTAAAATTCCCCAGAGTTTCCCGTGCGGACCCTTTGGGATCCTTGAGAAGGATGGTCGCAACCGTCGGCGACGTCGATATCGGCGTTGCCACGACAAAGCCTGAGGAGACAATCGAACGTTTCGTCAAACTTCCCGAGGTGGGGAGGGTTCTGGCCGCTGGAGGTGCTAAGGCTTCGGTACTTCTCAAGACCGGCCAACAAGTCGATGTAAGAGCTCACGACCCAGAAAGCTACGGAGCGCTCTTGCAGTATTTCACCGGCTCCAAACAGCACAATATCCACCTTAGAAAAATTGCCAACGCCAAAGGATACACGCTTTCCGAATACGGCATCGCCAAGTTCGCCAAAGGTAAAAAAGTAGGTGAGCCGCTGCCGGTTGATAGCGAAGAAGAGTTTTACCGCTTACTTGGTATGCCTTGGATTGCGCCTGAGCTTCGCGAGGATCAGGGTGAAATAGAGGCGGCTCAACGACAAGCTCAGGGTAAACCCGACAGGTTGCCGGAGCTTGTTGAGCTTAAGGATATTAAAGGTGAGGTACACGTCCACACCGACAACTCCCCGGATGGTGAGATTCCTGCCGAGGAGCTCGTCAAAAGGGCCGTGGGTCTAGGGTACGAGTTTATCGGTATCGCCGACCACTCTCCGTCGGTCCACACCCGCGGAAGGGAAGGTGCAAGGCGTGAGATATTAAAACGAAAAAAAGAGGTTGAAAGGTTGCGAAAGAAATTCAAAAGAAGGATCGAAATTTTTTTCGGAGCGGAAACCAATATAGACGCCACGGGAAAAATGGCGCTCCCCAACGAGCTTCTAAAGCTACATGAGTTTATAGTTGCCTCGATTCATACCTCCTTCGATCAACCCCGGAGCGAGATTACGCAGCGGCTGGTCTCGGCGCTCAGGAACCCGTACGTCAATATGATCGGCCACCCAACTGGAAGACTCTTGACCATGCGCGAAGCTTACGAGGCCGACTGGGATAGGGTTTTCAAAATTACCAAGGAGGAGGGTAAGATTATGGAGATAAACGCTTATCCGCTTCGATTAGATTTGCCTGACAGGATAGTAAAAACGGCAAAGGATATGGGTATTCCAATTGTTATAAGTACGGACGCGCATAGGGTGGAACACCTGGAGAATTTGAGATTCGGAGTGTCTGTCGCAAGGCGGGGATGGTGTGAGAAAAAGGATATTTTGACAACCCGCGGCGCTTCGGAATTTGCTAAACTTTTTAGGATAAGGAGGTGATATTTTTTGAATTGGATTTATATTGTTTTGGGAATCGTTGGCGCGCTAGGGATTTTTCTTTTTTGGCTCTATAACACCCTTGTTCGTTCCCGTACTCGGGTTGAAGAAGCCTGGAGCCATATCGACGTCCAGCTAAAGCGACGTGCGGATCTCATACCAAATTTGGTCGAGACGGTCAAGGGATACGCCAAACACGAGAAGGGGGTTTTTGAGAATGTTACCAAAGCCCGTTCCGCCATACTTTCGGCCAAGACCGTTAAAGAGTCGGAGGATGCGGATAACATGCTAACCGGTGCCCTCAAAACACTTTTCGCGGTGGCTGAGAATTATCCCGAACTTAAGGCCTCAGAGAATTTCAAGGAGCTTCAGGATGAGCTTTCCGATACGGAAAACAAGATCGCCTACGCCCGACAGTTCTACAACGGTAACGTTCGCGACTTTAACATTCTGATTAAGAGTTTTCCGAACGTGCTTCTCTCATCCGCGCTGGGATTCAAACCGGCTGAGTTCTTCGAAGCCGAGGCCGGTGAGCGGGAAAAGCCGGAGGTGAAGTTTTAGGGTATAGCGACTAGGGTTTAGGGTATAGGAATGACGCTTTACTCGCAAATCGCCGCCAATCGCCGCAGGACGTTCTTCTTGTTCTTTTTTACATTTCTGATAATTGTCGCGTTAGGCTATATTTTTGGGATTTATTTTGAAGACCCTTACTTTGGGGCTCTGGCGGCTTTTGTCTTCACTATTTTCTATTCTCTCTTTTCTTATTATTTCTCCTCCAGCATAGTTCTGGCGATTTCCGGCGCCAGACCAATTGATAAAAAGGATAATCCTTATCTTTATCGAATGGTCGAAAATTTGTGTATCGGTGCGGGATTGCCCAGACCTAAGATCTACATCATTGAGGAGCAAGCGATGAACGCTTTCGCCACCGGTAGAGGTCCCAAAAATTCCGCTGTAGCGGTGACTAGAGGGTTACTCGAGAATTTAGAGAATGAGGAACTCGAGGGTGTTTTAGCCCACGAGCTTTCCCACATTCAAAATTATGACATTCGGATAATGACGCTGGCGGCCGTTATGGCCGGGGCGGTAGTGATGTTGGCGGATGTATTTTTGCGAAGCACCAGGTTTGGGAGCTCGCGAAGCCGTCGAGGGGCAGGGGGGGTTCTTATTCTTGTGGGGTTTCTCTTGGCGCTTCTTTCGCCGATTTTCGCCCAGCTAATCAAGCTGGCGATCTCCCGTCAGCGGGAGTTTTTGGCCGACTCCTCTGGTGCTCTTTTGACCCGCTATCCTGAAGGATTGGCTCGGGCGCTCGAGAAGATATCGGCCGATAAGACGCCTCTCAAGCACGTTTCGGAGGCGACGGCCCATCTTTATATCAAAAACCCATTAGGTAGGGGTTTTTGGTCAGGGCTTTTTGCCACCCATCCTCCGGTTGGGGAGAGAATAAGACGGCTTCGTGCGGTGTGACGGACCCTATGAGTTATGATAGTTTAAGAAGATGCCGAAGTCTCCCAAACTCGATGTCAATTACGTTGCCCATCTTGCGCGTTTGCACCTAACACCTTCCGAAAAGAAGAGGTTCTCAAAGCAGCTCGAGGATGTTTTAGCTCACATAGAGCAGCTCTCCAAACTCGATTTATCCAAAGTTCCCCCGACCTTCCAGACCACCGGAGCAGGTGACGTGTTTCGCGACGACGAGGTTGACAAGAGGCGGACCCTGACGTCCCGTGCGGCTCTTTCTAACGCGGCGGCAAAGAAGGGTTCGTTTTTCCGTATTCCAAAAATCCTATGAGCGATATCTTGAATCTTATTCTTAAAGAGCTTTCATCCGGGGTAAGAGAGGGACGATTTAGTGCTAGTGAAGTTTTGGAGGAGTTTGCTCGTGAGATCGAAAGGAAGGAAAGCAAACTCCACGCTTTCATAAGTATTTTTCTTGAGGAGGCAAAGAAGCGCACAAGGGAAACGAAACGTGGGGGTCGGGGAAAGCTCTTGGGCGTACCACTCGCCGTAAAGGATAATATCGTAACCCGCGGACTCCGCACGACGGCGGGTTCAAAGATTATAGAAAATTTTATCCCTCAGTACGACGCAACCGTGGTCTCTAAGCTGCTGGGTGAGGGTGCGATTATTTTGGGCAAGACCAACATGGACGAGTTCGCTATGGGCTCCTCCACCGAGAACTCCGCCTTTGGGCCGACAAGAAATCCTTACGACCCCAAGCGTGTTCCTGGCGGCTCCTCTGGAGGGTCTGCAGCGGCCGTAGCTTCCCGTATGGTGCCCGCCGCGTTGGGTACTGATACTGGTGGATCTATCAAGCAGCCGGCGGCGTTTTGTGGGGTAGTGGGGCTGCGACCCACCTACGGGGCGGTGTCGCGTTATGGCGTTATTGCTTTGACCTCTTCTCTTGACCAGGTGGGGCCTTTGGCTCGCACCGTGGAGGATGTACGCTATCTTTTTTCGGTTATAAGAGGTAGGGATCTTTATGACGCTACTTCCTGGGAAAACCCAAACCCGACCGAGGGGGTCGAGATTAAAAACCTCCGGGTCGGGCTGCCTAAGGAGTATTTTACGAGCGGCGTTGAAAAGGGGATTACCGACCGTATTGGGCAAGTAGCGAAATTTCTTGAAGGCCAGGGCGTTAAGGTTGAGGAAGTTTCTCTTCCGCATACCGAGTATGGAATAGCGGTTTACTATATCATCACACCTTCTGAAGTGTCGACGAATTTATCGCGGTTTGACGGCATTCGGTTTGGGTTGCAGGTTCGGCAGAAAGATGTTATTTCTTTGGTTTCAAAATCCCGAGGGACTGGATTTGGGGAGGAGCCCAAAAGGAGAATTATTCTGGGTACCTTTGCCCTTTCCTCGGGTTACGCCGATAAGTACTACCTTCGCGCGGCCCGCGCCAGAACGTTAGTGGCGCGCGATTTTGAGCAGGTTTTTAAGAAGGTGGACGCCCTTTTGACACCTACCGCCCCAACAACCGCCTTTAAAATTGGGGAAAAGAAGGATCCCCTCTCGATGTATATGTCTGATATCTTCACCATTCCGGCGAACTTGGCTGGTTTGCCGGGCTTGTCTGTACCGGTGGGGGACGTCGGGGGGCTACCGGTTGGTGCGCAGCTTCTGGGACCGAAGTTTTCAGAAAACACGTTGTTTTCTCTCGGCGAGATTGTGGAGGGCGGAACATGGTCTTAGACTTTCTTTTCGGGAGAAAAGAAAAGAAGGTAGTAAGGACGACCGTGGGGGTGCTCAAGCCCTACGATAGGGATTATATAAAGGGGGAATGGACCAGGGTCGAGGAGTTGGTTTCGACCGCCCGTCCTAGCGCTTTTAAGGAAGCGGTTATCTTGGCAGATAAACTTTTAGATTACGCGCTTGCACAAATTTCCTCGGGCGAGACCATGGGGGAGAGGTTAAAAAACGCCGCACCCGCTTTTTCTCGGGATATTTACCAAGGACTTTGGGACGCCCATAAGGCGCGAAACGCTCTGGTTCATGAGGCGCAATTTGATTTAACGACCGCTCTGGCAAAGGATGTTCTGGCTAAATTTAAGAAAGGCTTTATGGAGCTGGGGGTCAGAATATGAGAAAACCGGAAACTGGAAACCGGAAACTGGAAACTGATTACCGACCCGTCATCGGACTGGAGGTCCACGTGCAGGCTAAGACCCGCTCGAAGATGTTTTGCGGGTGTCCTGCCGATACTTTTGGAAAAAAGCCCAACTCGGTCGTGTGTCCCGTTTGTCTGGGTTTGCCGGGGGCGATACCCGTTCCCAACAGGGCGGCTATTGAGAAGACAATTGCTCTGGCCAAAGCTTTGGGGTGTCGGATAACCAAGTTCTCTCAATTCGAGCGCAAAAACTACTTTTATCCTGATTTGCCCAAGGGGTTTCAGATCAGCCAGTACGAACACCCTATCGGGGTTGAGGGTAAACTTCTAGGATTTGCGGTGAGCCGCGTCCATTTAGAGGAAGACACCGGCAAGCTTCTTCACGAGGGCGGGCAAACGTTTATTGACTTCAACCGTTCCGGCGTTCCGCTGGTTGAAATAGTGACCGAACCCGAATTCGAAGATCCGGCCCGGGTGTCCGAGTTTCTAAAGGAACTTCGACTTCTGGTCGTAAACGCCGACATCTCTGACGCCGATATGGAAAAAGGTTCTATGCGGCTTGAGGCCAACGTTTCGCTAAAGAAATCGGGGTCGAAAAAACTACCGGGCTACAAGGTCGAGCTCAAAAATATCAATTCCTTTGCTTTCCTTAAGAAAGCTCTCGAGGTTGAAATAGAACGACAAGGTAAGCTTCTAAAAAGCGGGAAACAACCTCACCAGGAAACCCGCGGGTTTGACCCCAAGCGCGGAGTGACGGTAGCGCAGCGCACTAAAGAGGAGGCGTTTGACTACCGGTATTTCCCCGAACCGGACATCCCGCCGTTGGAGAAAATCTTAGTTCAAAAAGTTACGCGGACAAAGACAATTACTGCAGATGCCATACTTGTGGAATCGCCAGAAAAGATTCGCGAGAAGTATCGCTCTCAAGGCCTCTCGGCTCAATACACCGAGGTCTTAGTTGGAAATCCTAAGTTGGCGAGGATTTTTGAGGAGGTGAGTGCCAAAATTCCGGCGGATGAGGCGGCAAACATCATAGTAAACAGGCGGTTTGGTGATCCTCTTCGACTCGGCGTCAAAAAACTCATAGCGGCTTATGAGAAGGAGAGGAAAAAAGAAGTTTTATCCGGGGATAAACTTTTACCCACCGCCAAACGCGTAGTCGCCGACAACCCGCGTGCGGTTTCCGACTACAGACAAGGGAAAACCGCCGCTTTAAAGTTTCTTTTGGGACAGCTTATGAGGGAAACCGACGGTAAAATGGATCCTAAGGTGGGAGAGTTGATACTCAAGAAACTTTGCGATGCCAGAACTTAAACTCCTTGAGGAGAAAACTAGCTACGAGCTAATAGAAAGCCGGGACAGGATGGGAGAGGTTGTTACCGAGCTGAAAAAAATCCCCACCTTGGCTGTGGATTTGGAGGGAACGAGTCTAGACCCTCATAAAGCAAATCTCCTGCTTTTCCAGGTAGCTACTCCAGGGAAAGCTTATATTTTTGACGCGCGAAGGGTCGATCTGACACCTTTGGCCGATATCCTATCTAGTAAAAAAATATTGAAAATAGCTCAAAACGCAAAGTTCGATTACGGTATGCTTATGGCTCAAACCGGTATGGAGCTTGCAAACATATTCGATACGTTTTTGGCGGAACGAGTTCTTACTACTGGGATCTCCAGGGAAAACTCACTTGAAGCTATTGCGCAAAAGTATCTGGGGGTGCAGCTTGAAAAACAGGTTCGCGAAACCTTTATGAAACACACACGAGAGTTTTCCAAGAAACAACTGGAGTACGCGGCGGCTGACGTTTTGGTTCTCTTTCCAATTTATGAGGTACAGAAGAAATCACTTAAGAAAGAAGGACTCGAGGATATTGCTAAGGTCGAGTTCGATCTGGTCCCTACGGTTGCTGAGATGGAGCTTAGAGGCTTTATGGTTGACGTTAAAAAATGGCGAGAGGTGATCGAAGATTACAAGAAAAAAGCCGTGGAGATTGATCAAAAGATACAAAATGACTTGAGACCGCACTTTGCGCATAGTCAGAAGGATCTCTTTGGAAACCACGCGGACGTCGTCAACCTAAACTCGCCCGCCCAAATCCTCAACGCTTTTCGGAAGGTGGGGCTCGACCTTCCTTCAACGGGGGAAGGGATACTTTCCCAGTACGACCATCCNNATTACATGCAAATTGGGGCGGATACTGGGAGGTTTGCCTGCTCTAACCCAAACCTTCAGCAGATTCCTGCCGACTCGCTTTTTCGCGGTTGTTTCATCGCGCCTAAGGGCTATAAACTCGTCGTCGCGGACTACTCCCAAATTGAGCTTCGCATTCTAGCCGAGTTGTCGCGCGATTCGGTTTTCGTTGAGGCTTTTAAGAAGGATCAGGACCTTCATACCCTAACCGCCTCGCAAATGTTTGGAGTTCCGATTGAAAAAGTCGATAAGGGAAAGAGATTTCAGGCCAAATCGATAAACTTCGGTTTGATGTACGGACGAGGCGCGCACTCGTTAGCCGTACAGCTTGGGGTTTCGGATGATGAAGCGAGGAAACTCCTAGATCGCTACTTTAAAAAATACAGTAGAGTTAGGAGCTGGCTTGACAGGGTAGCAAAAGAGGCGGTTCGTCTGGGGTATAGCAAAACCATAGGCGGTCGCAAGAGATACTATCAGCGGATTAACCCAGGGGATCCCGGATATGAAAGACAGGTTGCTTATATTGAACGGCAAGGCAAGAACACGCCGATTCAAGGGACGTCGGCCGATATGACCAAGGTGGCCTTGGTTTACGTACGCGATAGAATAAAAAAGGAAGGTTTGGATTCCACACCTATACATACCGTGCACGACGAGATTGTAGTTGAGGCAAAAGAAGGACAGGCAAAGAAAACTGCTAAGATTTTATCTGAGGAGATGATGCGAGCAGGGAAGAAATTCTTAAAAGTAGTTCCGGTAAAGGTAGACGTGGTTGTTTCTGATATTTGGGAGCATTAGCAGAGAAGCTTTGACTTTGCTAAGGTGTTCAACTAAAATTCTAAAGGAATGATTTGCCAAAATTGTGGAAAAAGACAAGCGGTTTTTCAGACCCACCATCTCGTTGATGGTCGGCCCACCATAATTTATCTTTGTGAGGTATGTGCCGAAGAGGTTCGCTCTGGAGGTCGGCGGACCTCGACGCTAGATCGTTACGGACGAAACATCTCCGCCTTGGCAGAGAAGGGTAAGCTCGATCCGGTGATTGGGAGGGGGGAGGAGATTAATCGTGTAATCCATGTTCTCTCCAGAAGAACCAAGAACAACCCCGTTTTGATAGGGGACCCAGGAGTCGGCAAGACCGCAATTGTGGAGGGGTTAGCGCAAAGAATTATTGAAGGCAACGTCCCAGAACCTTTGCTTGGGAAGAGAATAGTAGCCCTCGATCTTGCTCTTATGCTTGCCGGCGCATCCCACCGCGGGGAATTTGAGGAGCGTATGAAGAAAGCAATTGAGGAGGTTACCGCTGCCCGTGGTGAGATAGTTCTTTTTATAGACGAGCTTCATACGGTAGTTGGGGCGGGTGCGGCGCAAGGTGCAATCGACGCCTCCAATATGCTTAAACCCCCGCTTGCCCGAGGTGAGCTCCAGTGTATTGGCGCAACCACACTTGACGAGTATCGACGGTATATCGAAAAAGATGGTGCCTTGGAACGGCGTTTCCAGCCGGTCATGGTCACGGAACCGACGCAGGGGGAGACCCTCGATATTTTGCGCGGTCTTAGGCCAAATTACGAGGACCATCATAGGGTGCGTTTAACCGATGGTGCGCTAGGTGCTGCGGTTGAACTTTCCGACCGCTACATTACCGACCGTTTTCTTCCCGATAAGGCCATCGACCTTTTGGATGAAACCTCCGCCAAAAAGCGTTTGGAATCCGTCGGTTACACATCTAATAATAAGGCGGATAAAATCTCCGAAGAGCTTACGCGGTTAAAGGGTAAATCACGCAAGACCTTGGCCGAAATGGAGCGTATCGAAGAGTTAACCGCACTAAAAGGTGGACAAGTAGATGAGCAGGAGCTTGCGCTTGAGAATATTCCCGAGGTTACCGCCCAAGACGTTGCTAAAACTGTGTCTAAGATTACCGGGATTCACGTTGAGGATATATCAACCGACGAGAGGAAACGCCTCATGGATCTTGAGAAGAAACTCCACGAACGGATCGTTGGGCAGGATGAGGCCGTGAAGGCCGTCTCATCTGCCATCAGACGCGCACGCGCAGGGCTTAAGGATCCAAACCGACCGGTTGGTTCGTTTATCTTTCTTGGTCCAACCGGGGTTGGAAAAACGGAACTTGCTAAGGCTCTTGCCGAAGCGCTTTACGGAGATGAGGATTCGATGGTCAGGTTGGATATGTCAGAATACGCGGAGCGCCATACCGTCTCTCGGATGATCGGTTCTCCTCCTGGGTATGTGGGGTACGAGGACGCCGGACAACTTACGGAGGCTGTTCGCCGGAAACCCTTCTCGGTTGTACTTTTTGATGAAATCGAAAAAGCGCATCCCGAGGTCTTTAACATTCTCCTCCAAATTCTGGAGGATGGGCGTTTGACCGACGCTCACGGACGGACGGTCGATTTCAAAAATACGGTTTTAATCATGACTTCAAATGTTGGAACTAGCGCGATATCTGCTAAGGCGGTTGGGTTCGGCGAGGGCGCTAAAAAGAAGGATTACGAGGAGCTTAAAGAAGGGCTTCTAGGGGATCTCCAAAAGAGCTTTAGACCAGAATTCTTAAACAGAATAGACGAGATAATTGTCTTTCACCCTCTAAGTGAGAAGCATGTTAGGAAGATCGCAGACATTCTCATCGAAAGGAGCAAAAAACTTCTGGAATCCCAAGGAATAAGCTTGGACGTAACAAAAAGAGCGCGAAACTTTCTTGCCGAGCGCGGTTTTGATCCAGAGCTAGGAGCCCGTCCTCTAAAGCGCTTGATCCAAAAAGAGATAGAAAACCCAATTTCAAACGGAATAGTTTCGGGTGACTACAGGAAAGGGGACACGGTTGGATTTGACTTTACGGGTGGTAAAACAACCTTTCAGATCAAAAAGCGCGTCCCCGTAAAGGTTTAGAGGATGGAAAAAAAGCCCAAAGCCAAAAAGAAAAAAGAAGTTAAAAAGCCCAAAGTCCAAGAACCCGGGGAGGGATACAGGCCGGGGGACGTTGTGCGAGTTAGTTTCAAGGTGAGGGAGGAGGGAAAGGAAAGGGTCCAACCCTTTGAGGGTATCTTGATTGCAAAACGCGGCGAGGGACCCTCCAAGACAATTACCGTCAGAAAGATGGGGACTGCGGGGGTGGGTGTGGAGCGTATTTTTCCTGTTAATTCCCCCAAGGTTGAAAAGATTGAGGTGGTCAAGAAAGGTAAAACACGCCGCGCTAAATTATATTTCGTTCGAGAAAAACCAACACTTAAGGTTTAGTAAAGTGGGTCCAAGGATTCCCAACTTTTCCTTTGAAAAGAAATTATGGAATAGGGGGTTGCAGCGTGTGGCCGGGGTTGATGAGGCAGGACGCGGCGCTTTGGCCGGATCTCTTTTTGCCTCAGCGGTTGTCTTTCCGCCAAACGTGCGTCTTAAGATAAAACCTCGCGATTCAAAAAGACTTTCCCCCAAGAAGCGCATTGAACTTGCGGGTTTCGTAAAGGATAAAGCTTACTTTTGGTCGGTTTCCTCGGTTGGGGTTGGCTTTATCGATAAGTTCGGGATGGCCAAAGCCGGTCGGGAGGCGATGAAGAAGGCGCTCGAAGATCTCTCCGGCGTACCTGAGTTTGTGTTGGTGGACTACTACAAACTTCCTTTTTGGCCAAAAGAGAATCAGCTTTCTATCAAATTTGGCGACAACACTTCTTCCTCTATTGCTGCGGCTTCCATCCTGGCCAAGGTGGCGAGGGATGAGATGATGGTTGACCTGGCCGAAAAATATCCGCAGTATGGTTTTGACCTCCACAAGGGTTACGGGACCGCTCGGCACCGGGAAGCGCTGTTGGAGTACGGTCCTTGCGAAATCCACAGGAAAAGTTTTATCGGGTCAATAGTTACCGCCGAGCGCTAGAACCTAGGTAACTATTGGGCGAGGAGGGAGAAGTTCAGATTGAACATTTTCCCAGTATTACCTAATTGGTGGCCCCAAGGGGAATCGAACCCCTGTTTCCGCCTTGAAAGGGCGGTGTCCTATCCGTTAGACGATGGGGCCATGGTAGGTCCGGAGGGAATCGAACCCTCGACACCCGGCTTAAAAGGCCGGTGCTCTACCACTGAGCTACGGACCTCCGACGCTACTCAATTTTATCAGACAATTTCACAGTATATCAGGAAAGCACTGGATTTTATGTTTTTTCTCTTCGCTTTTTGCTAAACTCTTTTCGACTGGTTGATTTGTAAACCGCCAGGCCTTGAGAGGCGGTGAGAATGTTTGAATAAAAAACTTTACGTTGGAAACCTTCCCTATAGTACGACTGACGATCAGCTGAAAGAGCTTTTTTCCGAGGCAGGAACCGTCGAAAGTGCTGTCGTTATAACCGATAAGCAATCTGGACGCTCCAAAGGATTTGGATTTGTTGAGATGTCAACAGAGGATGAGGCGAAAAAGGCTGTGGAGTCTCTTGACGGGCGCGAGGTTGAAGGGCGAAATCTCAAAGTCGCCGAAGCCCGCCCGCCCCGGGAAGCTTAGCGCCATTTGTTAAAAATGGTTTAATTAGTTAAATGGGGGAGAAACAGAGCATTTCACGAGCCCGTCTCAAAATCTACGGCCGGGTTCAGGGGGTGGGCTTTCGCTTTTATGTTCACCGCAAAGCCTCGGCAGTTGGTCTTGGGGGATGGGTTCGAAATGCAAACGGGTTTGTAGAGGTCGTTCTGGAGGGTCCCCCGGAAAAAGTGAAGGTGTGTATTGAGGATTGCCGTAAGGGTCCCATGTTTTCCAAAGTCGATCATATCGAAACGAATGAGGAGAAACCAACCGGAGAATTTGCGCGTTTTGAGATAAGATAATCTCTTGCTCCTCGCAGGCGCGACTTACCCAACGGAAGTGTTATCATAGTTTCGACAGTAATTCATACGACCGAATCGTATACTTATTCACAAAGCAAACATGGCTGAATCTCAGACGTACGTATTTCGAAAAGAGGAACTCAAACTCAACCCTTACATCTTCCGAACCAACGACATAAGAGGGATTTACGAGAAAGATTTTGACGACGATGACTCTCGAGCTATTGGCCAAGCCTACGGAACTTGGCTCCAGGAGAAAGGAAAAGACAGTGTGGCCTTGGGTATGGATAATAGGATAACCTCCCCTAAAATCCACGCCACGGTTTTGGAAGGACTCATGAAAACCGGTATCAAAGTTTACGATCTCGGGCTCGTAACCACCCCAATGAGCTATGCTGCTCCCGTTCTTGTTCCGTGCGGTGGGGCTATGATGGTCACCGCCTCCCACCTTTCATCGGAGTGGAACGGTATCAAGCTGTCCATAGAGGATCGAACCATTTTTGGGGATGAGATCCAGGAGGTTAGGAAAATCGCCGAGCGAAAAAACTTTAAGGAGGGAAAGGGATCCTCGGAGAAATTTGAATTTGCCGCCATGTATGAGGCGGCGCTTCAGAAAAGTATTGAGGAGCTAGCGCAGATCTCAAAAGAACCCAAAAAGCGCACGCTTAAGGTGGTAGTTGACTCGGGTAACGGAACTGCGGGGCTTTATGCCCCCAAACTTCTGCGCGACATCGGGTGTGAGGTAATAGAGATGCACTCGAGGCTGGACGGTACCTTTCCAAACCACGGTCCCGATCCAACGTTGGGGCCCAACATGCTTGAGGCGATAAACCGCGTAAAAAAAGAGAAGGCGGATTTGGGGATGGTTTTTGATCCTGACGCCGATCGCGTCAACATCTGTGACGAAGAAGGCTTTGTTCTTTGGGGGGACGGCATTCTTCTTCTTTTTGCTAGAGACATTCTGTCTCGCCACCCCCGAACCGAGATTCTTTATAACACCCAGTGTTCGCCCGCGGTCGAGGAGGACATAGTTGCCCACGGCGGAATACCTGTGATGGTGCCAACGGGACACTCGCTCGTTTTAAACGAGCTGAGGTTTTACGGGGGTGTTTTTGCGGGGGAGTACAAGTGTCACTTTTACTTCTATGACCACTACTACGGTTTTGACGATGCCCTCTACGCCGCGCTCAGGCTCGTTAAAATTCTGGAAAAAACCGATAGACCTCTTTCGCAGATTATGTCAGACGTTCCTTTTTACCACGCTTCCGGGGAAGTGGAGATTCCCGTTCCTGACGAGAGAAAAATGATGGTTCAAGAGAAAGTAAAAAACGAGCTTAGGAAGCGTTATTTTGTTAACGAGATGGACGGGGCGCGAGTTAAGTTCCGGGATATGCCAAACACCTGGGGACTTATGCGGGCTTCCGGAACTTTTCCTAAAGTTGAGGTTTTTTCGTGGGCAAAGGAAAGACAGCACATGGAAAAAGCCAAGGAGATTCTTCTTGGCGAGGTGCAAAAGCACCTCTGAAGGTGATAAATAGTAACTTAAGTATGGCACACATAACCGTCCGAAAAATTGAAGAAATGAAAGAGGTCTGTTTGGAACCTAAGGCAATAGAGTTGAAAGACTCCGACGAAGCCTACTGGGTTATACGGGAGCCCGGTCGCAATCTAACCATCTTCGCCCCTTACAGACTCGGTCGAGAATTTCCAAAAACATATGGACACTTTCACGTACCTCCTTACGAGGAAACCTACAAGGTCCTGTATGGCAAGGCGGCTTTTCTTATTCAAAAAATGGAAGGAGAGAAGGTTTCGGAGGTTCAATTCAAGGTCTTGGAGGAAGGTGAAAGCTTTACCGTCCCATTGGGCTTTGGCCATACCATGCTTAATTTAGGCGACGACTATGTAATTACTATGGACGACCATGATCCCAAACACTTTGAAAACGATTACTCCTTGATTAAGAAACTGCGAGGATTTGCTTACTACATAGTTGAAAAGGATGGGGGGTGGGAATCCATACCCAACGAGAACTACAAAAACCTCCCACCGCTTAAAAGCGACTGATATGGCAGGTAACGAGTTTCAGGAATACTCTCCGAAAGAGGAGGAGCGCGTCAAACGACGCGAAAAAAAGCGCAAACCTTCAATGGGGGTATCCGGGCGGAGTGTCCTAGAGCTTGCGAGACTTATAAAACTGCGGGGTGAAGAGGGGACAAAGAGAAAAAAATCGAAGCGCAAAAAGAAAAGGAAGAAGAAATGAGAACGCTTATATTTCTTGACGAAATTGGTTTTTCGGACTCTATAGCCTTTGGTGAAGAAGCGGTCCTTTTGGGGAACCTCACCAAAGCTGCAGTTCCCGTTTCTCCGGCGTTTCTTCTGCCAACCCAGGCTTACGGTGAATACGTCTCCGCGGCTGCCGTAAAGGACGTTCTGGACCGCGGCGGTTTGCGAGGTGAAGAGGAGGTTCGTCAAACTCTCCTCGCCTCTGCTATCCCCAGGCGTCTCGGGGAGGAGATAAAAAGTTTCTACCGTAGTCTTTCTGGGCCGCGTAACGTTCACGTTTCGGTTCGTTCTCCATCCCGTGAGGTCAGGGCGGATGGCCCCGAGTCTCTTGTTTCCTCCATCAGGCAAATTTGGGTTGATCACATACTCTCGGTTCTCGGTCGCGACGGAAATGTTTTTAAGGAATCACTGCCGATTATTGTTCAGCAGATAACGGACTCGAGTTTGTTTGGCACGCTTTACACCTCTGATCCGCACCTTGGTAGTCTGGATCTTTGCCTGGTTGAGGTTGTCCACAAAGATGGTGTGGAGAAGATTGTTTTTGAAAAAGGAACCGGCAAGCTTGTTAGGAGAAATGTCTTTGGAAGTGCGGAGGAAGCAACCGGGGTTGGAGGGTTTGAGGCCTTGGCTTCGTGGGCGAGGAAGATCGAGCAAATACTCGGTGGTGCGTACCGCGTAGGGTGGAATATTTACCAAGGGGAAGTAGCTTTTGAGAAGGTGGGGCGGATGTATATTCCGCAGGCTCGTGCGTCGACGCTTGAACTTTGGCTCGACGCGGAGTCGGGCGATCTAAATAAGTCGAAGGGGGTTTCAGGATTTGTTGCAAGAGACGGCGCGCTCGCTACTCGCTTGGCGCGGGATTTTCCCGGGCACCGAGTACTTCTACTTCTTGACTCCGCGCATACCGAGCAGCTTGAGCACTTTAGGCAAGGGAGACACAAGCTAAACCTTAAAAACCTTCATGTGGTTCTGCCGCCGATAAGAACCGTCGATGGACTTCGGGAGATAAAGCGTTACCTTTCGGGAGAGCGGGTTCAGCGGGGGCCAAACCTTGAGTTCTTTTTCAGAGCGCATTACCCCTCAAACATCGTTCTTCTTGAGCGCTTCGTAGAGATTGGAGTCGACGGTGTTTTGTTCGATGAGGGCGGTCTGTCTAGGGGGTTTTTGGGCGTTGATGAGGATGTCGAGCCCGATGAGTCTATAACCTGGGCTATTGGCGAAGCGGGAAAGAAATGTCAAAGAGCAGAGGTTGATATGCTTTACCTTAGCGAGCAAGCAAGACCTTGGGTGCTTTTAGAACTTGCCAAGGGGGGTGCAAAGGGAGTCGTAGTTCCCCAGAAACTTAAAAGCCAATTCGTGGAAACGCTTCAGGAGGCGGATCGCGAAAGATTGACTTCCGGTGATTGAATTTATCGATTCCCTTACTATCTTCGCAAGAGACGTCGGTTTATCGCTCGGCTATCCCGGGGTTGCGCTCGCCGCTTTCCTGGAAAATTTCTTTCCTCCCATACCTTCTGAGGTGGTATTTCCGTTCTTTGGGTTTGTTTCGGCGGGCGGTGGGTTGAATCTCTTCCTCGTTGTCGCCTCCGGTAGTTTAGGAGCTCTGGCGGGAGCTTTGTTTTGGTACGGATTGGGATCTGTATTGGGTCGTGCCAACTTAAAAATTTATATCGAGCGTTTCGGTAAATATCTCCGTCTTGGCTACGAGGATATCGAACGCGCCGAGCGGTGGTTTGAACGATACGAGGCGCCAGCTGTATTTTTTGGTCGACTCGTTCCGCTGGTTAGAACTCTTATTTCCGTACCGGCGGGTTTTGTGAGAATGAGTGTTTTTAAGTTTGTGCTTTACTCACTCTTAGGTTCTCTCGTATGGACAGGAGCTTTATCTTACGGTGGGTTTTTCCTCGGTGAGCGTTGGGAGTCTGTGGCGGAATTTGTCAAAGATTATGAGCTGGCGGTTGGGCTGGGTTTGCTGGCTCTTTTGCTTTTTGCTTTGGTGCGAATTTTTATATTGAGGAGGAATAGGTAATTTTACTTTTTCAACAACCGGGTTAGAAGAACCTTCCGCCCAAAAACTATAGAAGCCAAAGCCACACCGGCGACTATAAATTCCGGGAGAGTTAGGGGGAGGTAGATAGGGCGAATGTTTTTTGTCGCCTCCTGCTCAAAACTCAACTCATTACCAGAAAAATCTTCGGCCGCCAGCGTCACGGAGATTTTTTCTTCGCCGCGAGTTAGAGCGTTTTCTGGCGTGAGGGTGGCCTCCTTTACAACCTCCGCCCCCGGTGGGATTGTACCCAATTCAAATTCTTCTCTATCAAGTGTGAGAAGGACGTTCGTTATTCCCAACCTTGCGTTAAAGGCGCTGACTTTCCCTGTATTTCTAATTTTTATTGTGGCGGCGGTGGCAAACGGGGAAATAGCGTAGACTGGAAAATCGATTTGAATTTCCAGAGCCGGCTCCTCCTCGGCTATCTCTGTTTCAGACCCGAAAGAGACTTCGACGTCCTTTTGATCCGGGTTGGTCTTATAGCTTCCCGCGGGTAGGGGATATTCCGACGATTCGCCTTTTACGACAAACACAATGTGTGACAGATCAAAAGCGGAAAAATAATTGCTTCCCGAGGTTGAACCCCAGGTAGGGTCAACCATCACCCACCCTGTTTGGGGGATATACACCTGAGGCCAGGCGTGAAGGACGTCACCACCCTCTATTCTCAAAGAAAGGGGTCGGTCTGCCTCGTCGGTTGTATAGGCAAAACCGTTGACCTCGCGGGTAGGGATGCTCGCAGCGCGCGAGAGTGCTATGAAAAGATCGGTATACTCCATGCAAACGGCTTTATTTTTCTGCTCAAGCGCCGCGAGAGCCCCCAAGCGGGTGAGCTCTCCCCCTTCGAGCCTAGCGTAATCGTAGGATAGGTTTTGTGACACGAAGTTATAAAGCGCCCTGGCGTTTTCGGCAACGCCTCGGGAAGGATCGGTAAGCTTCGCGGCCTGTGCTTTTATCTCGACAGCCTGCGTTTCCCAATACTCTTGGCTCTGAGTATATTTTTGGGTAAGATCGGTTGGTATCTCAGATTGTCCTGCCTTGCTGAAGTTGCGCGAGGGATAGTACAACGCTGTGAATCCTTCCCAGACGACGTCACGCTTTTCAAAAGGACCTAAGTTATAGCGGGCAAGGTAATTCCCATCCCCGTCAACCCTTATGGAATCTGGGTGGGGAAAAAGGCTTTTTTGAATTATTTTTTGGTATCCCATAATATCCGGGGGTAGCGTGATTTCTGTGTACCCCAAGGTTACCGAAGGGTTTTTTAAGTGATAGGTTAGGGAAAGTGCGTAAAGTTGAAACTGCCCAAACGCAAGCCGCGGGGCTCCTTGCGAAAGCCCCGCTTTATCAAAATTTATAGTTTGCTTGTCCCCCTTGTCCCCCGTGGAAATTGGGTTTGGGAAGCTATAAAGCAGTGGGCCTGATGATTTGGGTACCGCCACCGTTAGGGCATAGGTTGAAATCTCCTCAAGTCCGGAGAGTTTGGGAAGGTTCAGTTCCCAAAGAAGCCCATTTTTTTGTGCTAAATTTGGAAATTTATAGGATATCCCAAAGTTTAGTTTTTTACCCACCCCAAACTCTCGAGCCTTAAATTTTATGGTTATGACTGTTTCGCCATCCTTTTTTTCCACTTCTGGGGCGAGCGCACCAGTTGTATCCCAAGCCTTTACGTTCGCCAGCTCGTCGCTTCCTATGGTGAATTTATACTGGGAAACGAAGTAACGACTGGTCAGGTTCTCTATGGTAACGTTCTGAGTAACGCTGGCGTCACCGGTTTCTGCGACTGTGTAGGTCGTGCTGTAGGAGGTTTTGAACTCACTAGCCGCCTGGGCTTTGGGCGTCGCAAAAAAAATAGGAAATAGAAGAAGTAGAGGAATAAGCGCTTTGGGCTTTGCCATCTCAAAAAAGATGGTAACACATGGGAAGCGCGTGCTAATATAATGAGCGTGTTTGGAGTTTTGCGAAGCATTGTCGGGGCTTTGGCGGCAATAGCTGCCACCGCTTTTATCGTTCCTGGGATATCCTATCAAGGGGACCTGCGGGTTCTTCTGGCGGCCTCCTTGGTTTACGCTCTTTTTCAGATGTTGGTGAAACCGCTGCTCAACCTTCTTACCCTTCCTCTGAATTTTCTGACTTTTGGGTTGGCTTCCGCGGCGGTGGGCGTGGGACTTTTTTGGGCTATTTCCTACTTCGTTCCCTCATTTACATTTTCTCCTTTTGACTTTCCTGGAGTGGCCCTTGGGGGAATTGACATCCCCGCTCTGACCGTTCCGAGGTACGCGACCATTATTCTGGGAGCCTTTATAGCTTCGGTTGTCTATGCTCTTGTGGAGCAGCCCAAACGTGGATAAACTGCTTAAGATTTTTCAATTGGCTGTATCGTTTTTCTTGATTCTTCTGATCCTTCTTCAAGGTCGCGGGGTAGGGCTGTCATCCCCTTTCGGTGGGGGAGGGGAGACCTTTAGGACGAGGCGAGGCTTTGAGAAGATACTTTTCTATCTAACTATTTTGGGAGCTGTTTTATTCTCAGGGACGCTTCTTGTAGCGGCTATCCAATAATCTAAAGATGTTTCGCTACGCGTTTTTAGCACTTTTTCTGGGTTTGGTTTTAGGTTGGTTTTTTATGCGGTTTACTCCAAATCCGATATACGTCGAGGGAGTGGTCGGACAACCCGAGGATTTGATTCCCGGCTACGGTCCAAGCGGTGGCGTCGACGAAATCCTGGAACGACTTTTGTTCCGATCTCTTTTTATCTACGACAGCACGGGAAAAATTATCCCCGATCTAGTCGATAGCTACTCTATCTCAAAAGACGGAAAAATTTATAGCCTAACACTCAAGGAGGCGAATTGGAGGGACGATACCCCTATAACAGCTTCTGATGTGGCGTTCACTTTCACCCAGAACCCTGCGTTTTCGAATGTTACGGTTGAGCAGGAGGGGGAGCGGCAAATCAGATTCATTTTGAAAAATCCCCTCTCCTCATTTTTAGACGTTCTGACCGAACCGGTGGGTCCCGCTAACTTCAGGAGTATACCAACAAACCTTTTGGGAAGTTCCGACTTCTTCATAACCAGGGTTACAAAGGAGAGTGGCAAGGTTAAGGAGATCGGTCTTAGAACCAAAGGCGACGCAGTTATAAAAGAGCTGGTGTTTAGGTTTTTTACAACTGAAAACGATTTGATTGCGGCGGCGCTGCGGGGAGAGGTCCAAGGGTTTTCTTTAGAGGACGACTTTTCTGGAGAGTCTTTTAATCTTTACAAAACTTCGGACTTTTCTCGGTACTTTGCGCTGTTTTTCAATTTAGAGGAAAGGAACCCACTTCTCGGAGATAAAAGCTTTAGAAGTGCTGCGGCGAGAAAGACCCCTCTTGTTAAAGGAGCGCAAGTTAAAGGTCCCTTTTCTGGTACGTGGGCGGAGGGCGACCTTCCTTTCCCATCCTACACCGAGGGTGCGTTAAAACAGTTTGGGGGTAATCTAACCATAACGGTACCGACGACGAACACACTACCTGAGACAGCCTACAAGATTGCAGACGCCTGGTCTCGCGAACTTGGGGTTGAGGTTTCAATTAAAGAGGTTTCGGCGTCTCTGGTAGATGATATTTTGGCAAGACGGGATTTCGAGGTTTTAATTTTGGGGCAGGAAGTGAGTCGTGACCCAGACCGCTACAACCTTTGGCATTCGACGCAAAAGGAGTTTCCAGGACGAAACGTTTCGGGATATGCAGACCCGCGTGGCGATAAAGCGCTTGAGGAAGGCCGGAAAGTTCTGAATCCTGCCGAAAGAAAAGTACACTACACTAATTTTCAGCGCTTGTTTATAGAAGATAGCCCAGCGATATTTATTTATCACCCCGCCCTTGATTACTGGGTCAGCAAGAAATTTACCGGAATTGACTTAAGCCACGTCTTTTCCCCCGAAGATCGTTTTTGGAATTTCGCGGATTGGAGATTAGACTTTGAAGCCGGAGAGTAGATCGGCAAACACTTTTGCGGGGTCTTTCGCCTTTACAACCGCGGAGGAAACCACGGCACCCGCGGCTCCTAAGGAAAGTGCAACCTCTATATCGCGTTTCTCGTGAATTCCCGCTCCGACAAAAAGGGGTATATCCTCGGATGCCGAAACAGCGTCTTTTATAACCTCCGGTTTAGCGTTTGTGACGGAAACTTCTCCCCCGATAAGTTCTGGCGGTTCGTAAGCGATAAAGTCTGGATTCAATCCCGTAAACTCCTCTACCCTGGTAGGGGAGTTGGCAAAAACTAAAACCTTAAGCCCCAGCTCCCGGCACAAGGTGGTGGTCTTTTTAATCTCCTCTTTCTGGGTTTTGTGTTCGCTGTGGTTTAAAAATGTACCGAATGCCCCCGATTTTCTGGCGCTGGATGGTGCTAAATAGCCGGTAAACTGGCCTTCCCCCGCAGGGTCGAGGTGTTGGGCCCAGACGGGGTTTTTGACGCTTTCGACAACCCTTGGCAGTTCGAAGGCGGGAGGTGCGAATCCTACCTCTACTCTTAAATACTGCTCGGCAGTTTTCTCGAGCTCTTTGGCCAAGGCGACGGCATCCGGTCCGAGAGCTTGGGGGTATGTTTTGAAGTTGATGATAAGCACTACATAAGATAATAGCAATAATAAATTCCGAAATTGCTCGGGTTTCTTTGTTGGGTTAGAATAGTAAGGTAGGTCGCCGACGGATGCAATCCAGTAGGATTCGCTAGCCTCGGCACTACGTGCCGAGGTAGCCAAGGTGGTCACGGCAGGCGCCTGAAGAGCGTCGGATGTCGGTTCGATTCCGACCCTCGGCACCACGCGGCGGTAGTTCAGTGGCAGAACGCTTCCTTGCCAAGGAAGAGGTCGCCGGTTCAAATCCGGTCCGCCGCTCCAGTTTGAACTGTGCAGGGATGGCGGAATGGTAGACGCGTACGGTTCAGAACCGTATGCCTTTAAGGCGTGAGGGTTCGACTCCCTCTCCCTGCACCACTTCGCTAACGCTCAGTGTAAACTAAGCTTGCTCTGAGCGAGCGAATGCGAGTCGAAGAGCAGAGGTGGTGGAATTGGCAGACACGCAGTCTTGAGGTGGCTGTGCCTTTAAGGCGTGGGGGTTCGAGTCCCCCCCTCTGCACCAGCGTTCGTTTGAATCACGATGGGCGATTAGCCAGGTAGTACATACGGTAAGGAGTACTACCACACGTTTGGGCTGAAAGCGAGGACGCTACACTGGCAGAGCGTTTCGCTTGAGTCGCTATGGTCGGATAGCTCAGTTGGTAGAGCACCCGGCTTACATCCGGGAGGTCACAGGTTCGAAACCTGTTCCGACCACCATAACGACTAAATCCTGAAAGGCTTTTCATCGAAGAGGTTGCGGGTTCGAGCCCTGCATCGCCCACCATCGTGCTCCTTGGTTCCCGTAGTTAGAATTCGCTATCATCAATTAATGATCTCCAACGAGGAGTTTGTGAAGTATCTTCTGGAAAAGAAACTCGTAACGCCGGCCGACGCCGAAAATTTGAAGTCGGAGGCTCAAGCCAAAGGGACAGCCGCATACTACTTGGCTTTGGAGAAGCAACTCGTCACCGATGAGCAAATAACAAAGCTTATGGGAGAGATCTACAACGTACCGGTGGCGCCTTTGGGGAAGCTGACCATCAAGGAGGATGTTTTGCAAACCATCCCAGAGATGGTCGCCAGAGGCGAGATGGTCGTTCCCTTTTCGCGGGACAAGGGTGGGTTAAAGGTCGCCACCTCCGACCCCAAGGATCGCGAACTCATAGAATTTATCCACAAGAAAACCGGCGACGAGGTTCTAGTTCACTACGCCACACCAAAACAGATCGACGAAGCTCTAAGATTCTACCAGAAGGATATAAAGACGGCGCTTAAAAAGTTATTTGAAGAAGCCGATGAGGAGGCGAAAAAATTAGGACGCAAGGTCGAGATTCCCATTATAAAGATAGTCGATATGCTCTTGTCCTACGGAACGCAGAATAGGGCCTCCGATGTGCACATTGAGCCTCGGGAAGACGGCTCTCTGGTTCGCTACAGGGTTCAAGGGCTTCTCCAAGACGTTGCGGTCTTGCCAAAGGATATACACGAGGAGGTCGTAACCAGAATTAAGGTTTTGGCGGGCTTGAGAACCGACGAGCACCACGCAGCCCAAGACGGAAAGTTGTCTTTTCGCCTTGGGACGGACCTTCCAAGAGAGCGTCAGGAAAAGGTGGACGTTAGGGTTTCCATAATCCCCACGACACATGGAGAAAAGGTAGTTATGAGGCTTCTATCCGCTAGGGTGCGTCAATACTCGCTTGAGGATATGGGGTTTTCAAAGACCGATCTTGTGGCGCTAAAGGACGCTTATACCAAGCCTTATGGGATGATTATAGCTTCCGGACCCACGGGGTCGGGTAAGACGACCACCATGTACGCGGTTTTGAAGCTTTTGAATCGACGCGACGTCAACATAACAACCATCGAGGACCCGGTTGAGTACGATATGGAGGGGGTAAACCAGATACAGGTCAACCCTAAAACGGGTTTAACCTTTGCGAAGGGTTTGCGCTCAATTGTCCGGCAGGACCCCGATATTATCTTAGTTGGGGAGATAAGAGACTCGGAGACAGCTGGTATTGCGGTAAACGCCGCCATGACCGGGCACCTGGTCCTTTCCACCATGCACGCCAACGACGCGGCAACCACGCTTATTCGGCTTTTGGATATGGGGGTTGAGCCGTTCTTGGTTGCTTCCTCGGTTAACGTAGTTATCGCTCAGCGTCTTCTCCGGGTCCTTTGCCCCCAATGTAAACGGAAAAAAGAGTTGTCGGTGGTGGAGCTTAGGAAAAACTTTCCGCCGGAGTATATCGAAAAACACTTGGGAAAAGGGCAAAAGGTCAGCGTGTGGGAGGCGGTCGGTTGTTCGGTCTGTCAGCAGACGGGCTACGTAGATCGTATTGGAATTCACGAGGTTTTGGGAGTGGATGACGATATCCGCCAGGCGATTATCGAGCGAAAGCCCGCCGAAGTGATACAGGAGATGGCTGTGGGGAAGGGTATGACGACCATGCTTGAAGACGGGTTTAGTAAACTCGCCGCGGGTATAACGACCGTCGAAGAGCTTTTGCGAGTGGTTAAGGAATAGGGGCAGACAAAATGATGATTTTAAATCGGGTTTCTTTTTCGGAAAAGTTATTTTTCACAAAAAATCTAGCGATAATGCTTAAAAGCGGTATACCAATCGCCGACGTAGTCGAGACGCTAGCCGCTCAAGCTAAAGGGGGTACCTTCAAGGATAATCTTAATCAGGTCGCCGACGACGTCTCGCGCGGTCGCAGTTTAGAGAAGGCGCTTAGCAAATACCCAAAAGTATTCGACCCTTTTTATCTAAGCTTGATAAGAGTGGGAGAGGAGTCAGGGACGCTGGAGGACAGTCTGTTTTACCTTGTGGAGCAGATGGAGAAGGAGCAGGAGCTTCGCAAGAAGGTTCAGTCGGCTATGCTTTACCCAGCAATAGTCTTAGTCGCCACGTCGGGAATCGGATTAGTTTTGGCCTTTTTCATTCTTCCTCAAATCATCGGTCTTTTTGAGAGTCTTAAGGTTGATTTGCCTATAACTACAGTGATTTTGATTTGGTTGGCTAAGCTATTGCAGGATTGGGGGTTAATCATTATACCTGCCTTCGTAGTTTTTCTTATTGCTCTTGTTGGCGTCGTGCAAAGCAAACCAATAAAACCCTATTGGCACGCGGTTATTCTTAAACTCCCGGTTATTGGCTCCCTTCTTCGCAACATCTCGCTCGCCACTTTATCGAGAAACTTAGGAATCATGCTTCGAAGCGGTTTGACGATAACCGCAGCTTTGCAAACCGCATCCGAGGTGGAACGAAATCTGGTTTACAAGAAGGATCTGGTAAAAATCGCCGATGAGGTACGGCGCGGGAAGTCGATAGAGTCGGCCATAGTAGCCGGTGAGTTCAAGGAGTTTCCCTTGTTTACGATCCGCATGATAGGCGTAGGGGAAAAGAGCGGAAATCTGGAGGAGAATTTGGCCTATTTGGGGGAGTACTTCGAGGCCGAGGTGGATACCGTAACCCGAAATCTGGCGACCATTTTGGAGCCGATACTTCTGGTTTTTATCGGAGCGGTTGTAGCTTTTGTTGCGCTTTCCATAATATCGCCAATCTACCAGATTACGGGAAGTATAAGATGATAAGAACAAGGCGCCCCGCCTTTACCCTTTTTGAGATTATTTTGGTTTTGGGAATTGTGGTGGTTATGAGTGTGGCGGTTGCCCCAAGCACAGCACAGCTTCTCTCCCAAAGCTACTTCACAAATACGGTTGAACGGGTTACCAGAACCTTGAGAACCGCCCAGATCTACAGTATTAGTGGAAAAGAAGACTCGTCCTGGGGCGTACACTACGAGAGTTCAAAGCTTGTCCTTTTTAAGGGAACGAGTTTTGGTACCCGTGACCCAACGTTTGACGTTGAAACTCCGCTTCCGGCGACGGCGACTTTAACCGGTTGGACGGATGTTTATTTTGATCGGTTGCGAGGTACTCCATCCGGAACTTTGAGCGTCCAAATAGAAACTTTGGGGCGCGTGGGTTTTGTGACGGTCGGGGCGGAGGGTGCAATCAACAGACCATGAGGGTAACGAAAGGTTTCACCGTCGTTGAGGTTCTTTTAGCCATGGGGCTTTTTACCATTATTGTTGGGGGAGTGATTGGGGCGGTTGTTGAGGCGTTTTCCGTTAATCGCTTGGGGGAAGAGGAGTCGTATGCTAGCTTTTTAGCCTCCGAAGGATTGGAAGCGGCGAATGCCATTGCAAAACGTGATTATTTCAATCTGGTAAACGGTTCGCACGGAATAACAAAGGAGGAAGGCTTTTGGGAGTTCTCTGGAACAGCCGATACAATAGATAGTTTTACCCGTCGGGTTATCGTCTCAAATGTCTATCGAGATCCCTCCGGTAACATAGTCTCTTCAGGCGGGGTTTTGGATCTTTTTACCAAGCGGGTTGAGGCTTTAGTTACCTGGAACTTCGTCCCTGGGCGCTCAAACGAAGTCTCCTCAAAAACGTACTTTGCCTATTGGACCGAGGCAATATGTACGTGGGACTCGGCGGTTCAGGTTGGAGGATTGGATCTCCCGGGCTCCGGTGACGGGCAGGATATCGACGTTTTTGAAAACCGCGCCTACGTAACAACCAAAAGAAACGGCTCGGCGGGGGAATTTTTCATCCTTTCCCTAGCCAACCCCACCGCCCCCTCTATACTCGGCGAGTACGAAGTCGGCGACCACACCACTGCAGTTGAAGTTAAGGGAAATTTTGCCTATCTTGCTACCTCCCGATCCGGAGCTGAGCTTATTGTGGTCAATATAAGCAATCCCGCGACTCCAACCACAGCCGCTCTGGTTGATATACCTGATGTTACCCAGGCCAACGACATATCACTCGCGGGGGATTATGTCTATTTGGTCACCCAATCTTCCAGCTTGGGTGGCGAGTTTTACGTCTATGATATCTCCGTCCCGACCTCGCCAAGCCTCAAGGGGAGCTTGGAAATCGGTAATCACGCCTACGGAGTCTACGTATTCCAGGATAGGGCGTATTTGGCGAATTCCCACGTAAATAAGGAGGTAATCGTCGTAGATATCTCCGACCCGGCGTCTCCGCTTGAGTTGGGGAGCTATGACGTCCCTTTGGCAGGGGCAAACGGGCAGTCGGTATTTTACGGCGGTGGGGTAGTTCATATGACCACTCGGAATAACGCGGGACCAATCGAGGAGTATTATCTCTTGGAGGCGTCCGACCCCGAAAATATCGCTCTTATCGGTGCTCTTGACGTCTCTGCAAAGACCAACGGGGTCGAAGCGGGTACCGGATTTTCCCTTTTGGCAACGGAAAAATCCGGTGAAGAGCTCATGATTATAGACGTCTCAAACCCAAGTACTCCGACCAAAGTGTTTTCGCTGGATTTGGGTGGTTTTGCCTATGGAGTGGCGCTTGAGGAGTGTTATGCGTATTTCACTTCGGCGGCTGACGGGCAGGAGATTAAGGTCGCGGCGTCGCAGTAATGCAGTGATTAGTTCACAGGTGATAGGAAACAGTAGAAAAAAGGGATTTACCCTTATTGAGCTCGTTCTTTATACGGGGCTTTTGATGCTTTTCTTGACTGCGGCTACAACGGCGCTTTGGGATATTATTCTGGGTAACGTTAAAAGCAGCGTGGAGCAGGAGGTCCAAGAGAATCTTCGCTACGGTGCCCACCGGATTCAATTTGAAATAAGAAACTCAGATTCGATAAATGCAGGAGCGTCGAGTTTTGGTGTAAATCTCGCTACCAACCCCGCGCTGAAGGTTTCTTTTGCGGCACCTAATCCCTACAACCCGGTTGAGTTCAGGGTTAGCGAGGGAGTTTTGGAGATAAAAACGGGTAGTGGGGAGTGGACAGCGCTAACGTCTGCAGCGGTTGAGGTTACCGATTTAACTCTTGCAGATCTGAGCGACTCGGATTCGGAGAACGTCGAATTTACTCTAACTTTAAGGTACAAGAATCCGAGCGGGCGCTCCCAGTGGGAGAAGGAAGCAACGTTTGAAGGAGCGGCAAACCTGAGATGAAAATTTGGAAAGTGCCAATTGTCAATTACCAATTTGCAAGTAGGGGGTACATCGCTTTTACTACGGTTCTGATACTCTCCGCGGTGATCCTTGTCGTTGGCGTTTCGCTAACCCTGCTTTCAATTTTCCAAGCTCAGCAAAGCTTGGCCCGCGAGAAGGGCACGCAAGCTCTCTCGCTGGTTGAGGGGTGTGCGCAGGATGCGCTTCTCTTCGCCTACTATGACGCGGATTACGCGGGCGGTACCAAAAGTTTTCCCGAGGGTAGTTGTACGACAAGCGTCTCTAAGGTCGGTAACAATTGGGTCATCACCTCAACCGTGACGTTGGGTGGATACACGAAGAGAGTTCGCGTTAATATATTGCGAGAGGGAGAGGTGCAGATACTTTCCTGGAAGGAAATCGAGTAGGAATCTCAAAATGCTTCTATTTGACATCTCGGACGACAAAGTAAAGGTTGCGAGGGTTTCCGCAAAAGTTCTTGGAGGCGAGTCTATCACCAATTACTTGCAAAAAGAAATAAAAGAAGGCTTGATTGTGAAGCGCGCAATTGTCGATCAAGGTAGTCTTAGTAAGGAAATTTCCTCATTGCTGGGGAAGAATTTCGACGTAAAAGAAAAAGAAGAGTGTGCATTTATCCTTCACGACGAGCGGGTTTACACCCTGCGTTTGCGGGTAGGCCAGCCGCGCAATAAAAGGGTATCCGAAATCATTGAAGAAAAAGTTAGCGCTTTTATTCCTGAACCCTCTGATACTCAGATCCGTGTCTTTAAAGAGGTTGGTGAAGGTGAGGTGCAGTATATTGCCGTCAACAAAGAGTTTTTTGGAAAATATTTAGAGCTTTTCAACTCCCTTGACCTTAAACCAACGCTCGCAGTTTCGGAGGCCTACGCTCTCTTTTCCCTGTTTGAGCCGTATCTTAAGGAAGGGGAGACGGTTTTTTACTTGAATTTTGAGAGCACCGTGACGGATGTTGTCGTGATGGACAAGGTTGGGGTACTGGAGACCTTCAGTGAAGCAAGGGCTAAAGAGAAATTGACTGGCGGGCTAATCGAGATCACCTCGTTTCTTAAGGAGAGACTTGGGAGGACGCCCGGCAGAATTATATTTGGCGGAGAGGGAATAGAGGAGGCGGGGGTAAAGGAGTTTGCCAAGAATCTCAACATCGAGCCTACTCCGGCCGAGAAGATATTTCCGGCTCCCCCAGTCAAGATAGACGCCAAGTCAGGATCGGTTAAAGCTACCGAAATCCTAGGGTTTTTGGGGCTCTCCGTCCTTAGTAACCAGAAGGAACCCTTAAACCTTATTGCACCCTAGAAAGTCGGGCAGTTAAGTAATATTGATTGCCGAGTCCCGTTTTTATTACACTTGAGGTAGCGATGTACATGTCTTTTGGGAGAGGGGGTGAACTAGATTGAAGAAAGGTTTTACCCTTATTGAGCTTTTGGTCGTTATCGCCATTATTGCCATTTTGGCTGCGGTCGTCTTTGTAGCGTTGAACCCAGTTCAGAGGTTCCAGGACGCGCGGAACTCAACTCGAATTAGCGACGTCAATAGCCTCCTGACTGCGATTCACGAGTCTATCGTAGATAACGGTGGAGCACTCCCAACCGGCCTATCGCTTGGCATGGCGGAGACGCAATTGGGAACTGCGGCGGCGTGTACGGTAACCGATAACGGAAACGCTTGCGGAACGGTAGCGGCTTGTGTAGATTTGACCACGCCTCTGGCGCAATACTTGGCTTCGGTCCCTGTGGATCCTCAAGGTTCGGCGGCCAGAACCAGCTACAGCGTTACGGTTGACGCCAACAGCATAGTAACCGTTCGCTCCTGCGACGCCGAAGGTGGCGCGACCATTCAAGTATCGCGTTAAACCGGGTTTGCGTTTTGACAGAACAGCCTATCCTTAACGGGAGGGTTGTTCTGTTGTTTGGTATCATTAAGAATACGGTACTCCTTGGGGGATCGTCTAATGGTAGGACGTCAGACTCTGGATCTGAAAATTGGGGTTCGAATCCCTGTCCCCCAGCCATGACCCTCCGAAAACCACTATTGCGTCCGTCTTTTGGGTCCGTTAATCTTGAATTCGCTTCTAGCGAATAATCGCCAAAGGCGATTGCTCGAATCCTAGTCTGGCAACCATTTTATCCCCTAGTAATGGTAAAATTTCTGTAGATGAGGAGAATTATAATCATCCTTTTTCTCCTCGCTCTTGTACTGGCTCCTCTGGAGACGTTGGGGGTGCTGCGGCGAGGGACAGAAAAGACGCGGGAAGTTGCTGGGAGTTCCGAGACGCAGACATTTGTCGAAAAGCTTAAAACGGAACTTCCCAAGCTAGGGGAGAAGGTTTCTGGTCTTCTGTCTAGGCTCTTCCCGAAACTCAACATTGGCGTTAAAGAGGTAGAATAGGGGCGGGTGCTGGAATTGGCAGACAGGCACGGCTTAGGACCGTGTGCCGCAAGGCGTGAGGGTTCGACTCCCTCCCCGCCCACCACCTCGCTTATCGGGGATTGGCGCAGCGGCAGCGCGCTCGCTTTGGGAGCGAGAGGTCGGCAGTTCGAATCTGCCATCCCCGACCATGACTTTTTATGAAAGTAAAATTTATTCTCAGTTTTCTTTTTTTAGTCGCAGTTTTGATCTTGGGGGGTCGATTTCTTTTAGTAGGGAAAGGCGATTCTGAACTTCGAACTCCTCCACAAGCGCTTCTGGTGAGGATCGGGGAAACCGTTATTGAAGCTGAGGTATTTTCTACGGATGAAGAGAGGACGCAAGGCCTTTCCGCACGGGAGAATCTACTTCCGGATAAGGGAGCGCTTTTTGTTTTTGAAAGCCTTGGTATTTATCCCTTCTGGATGAAGGATATGCTTTTTCCGGTGGACATTATATGGATAAATGCAGATCATGTGGTCGTCGATATTGAGGAAGATATTTCCCCTAGCTCCTTCCCGCAGAAGTTTGCTCCGTCCCAGGAAGTACTTTACGCCATTGAGGTAAACGCCGGGTTCGTAACTCAAAATGGCATAGTTCAAGGAGATTTGGTCAAGTTTACAGGTGCCGTTGACTAAAAAGCGCTAGCTTTAACCACTCTGTCCTTACCGGTTGTTTTTGCCTTATACATAGCGTTATCTGCCTTCTTTACCAATTTTTCAAGACCCTCATCACCTTTAAGCTCCGCAACGCCCACGCTGACCGTTATCGTCAAGTCGGGAGCGTTGGGGATTTTGACGCGGCTTTTCACCGCGCGTCTTATCTCCTCGGCTTTCTGGTAGGCGTCCTTTTCCTGGGCTCCCACTAAGGCGACGACAATCTCCTCTCCACCCCAGCGGCCGATAAAGTCCGATGCACGTAGCTTCTCTGCTATTAGAGAGCTTACGAATTGTAGTATCTTGTCTCCTACTTCGTGGCCGTGGGTATCGTTGATTTTCTTGAAATTGTCGATATCAAAAAACATCACGGAAAGGGAATCGATGATAAAGTGGCTTCGCTGATCGGGGCTCTTTTGGTGAAAGGAAACCTCGGCGAGGAACTTTTCGGCGAGTTCGGTGAAGCCCCGTCGATTCAAGATACCGGTTAGGGGGTCGGTGGTGACCAGTTTTTCCAACTCCTGGATGCGTCGATCCTTCTTGTGGAGCTCTTTTTTAAGGGTCAAATCTTTTTCCATCTCTGGAGCGGCGGACCGGGATCGAACCGGCGACCTTCTCCTTGGAAGGGAGACGCTCTACCAACTGAGCTACCGCCGCGAGTCTTTATTAATTATAGCTCTATTGTGGTGCTCCGGGAGGGATTCGATTAGCCCGTTTTCACAGGCTATCCTTGCGGATTCACCACCCTTGTCTCGCCTCTTCGGCGAGAGTGGCGATATCTGGTGCCTCTGGCAGGATTCGAACCTGCAACCTACTCCTTAGAAGGGAGTCGCTCTGTCCATTGAGCTACAGAGGCCCGACAGATATCGCGTCGAAGGCCTGCCTTATCCATTAAGCTACCGGGGCGTGGAGCGCTCTAGACCCGTGTTCTCGGGATTATCCCGCCTGTGGCGGGATTCTCCAACCCTCTGGTGCCCTCGGAGGGACTCGAACCCCCAACAACTGCTCCGAAGGCAGTTGTGATATCCATTTCACCACGAGGGCTTTTGGGGTGACCAGTGGGATTTGATGCAACGTCCCTCCGGGTCGCTATCCGCCTCAGGCGGATTCACGACATTCCCGCACCTTTACCTGGGGTGGCTGGTGGGAGTCGAACCCACAACTTCTTCCTCCACAGGGAAGCGCTCTACCATTGAGCTACAGCCACCTTGTATTTGGTGCAGGACGCTCTCCTTTTCCGCGAATGCGACTTGCTAGGTCCACTCCTGGTGGGCCGTACAGGATTCGAACCTGTGACACCCCGCTTAAGAGGCGGGTGCTCTAACCACTGAGCTAACGGCCCCTAGCGCAGCCCAAAGGAACGCTATTTGTGTGCTCCTAGCACAACAAGCGGGTGCTTTATATAACGCTATTTTAGCGTTACCTGACAAAGTCAGGTTCACTTAAGCTACGAGGGCAATTATACCTAATTAATGATAAGACAAAACCCCAAAACAAGCAAAGAAACCCCTCGTGATATCAATCCTATAATACTTGACTCCAGACCACTTCCTTAGTATACTATAGGGTGCCTGAGTAGAAGAGGCGATTCTAGATCTCTCCAGAGAATTGTCCGCTTACTTAGGCTTTTATGGTTTTTAAGAAATTTGCAAAAATAGTCCGAATTTTCGGTAAGTGGAGCCCGCGAAAGCGGGAACTTCTCTCATTGGGCCGATTTAAGACCTGGGCTAAGCGGCGCGGTATATTGTCCCTTTATGCTGCTTTTATCCTTGTAGCTCCTTTTGCACAGGTTAGTGTCGCTCATGCGCCACTTCTTCCTAAGCCTGTCGAGGCAAAAGTTGATACACGACCGACCCAGCTTAAGGTCTTTTTGAACCGTTATAACTCTCCTCTTGCCGCAAATGCCGGTACCTTTATCCGTGTTGCTGACAAGTACGGGTTTGACTGGCGGTTCCTACCCGCTATCGCCGGAACCGAGTCAACCTTTGGTCTTAAGTACGTACGTGGAACCTATAACCCTTTTGGATGGGGAGGCGGTCGTATTCGTTTCAGTTCCTGGGATCACGCTATTGAGCATGTGGGGCGAACCCTTTGGGAGAGGTACCTCCTCTCTGGGCAGCTTGATCTCTCCATTGAGCAGATAGGTGCTATCTACGCTACGTCCTCCCATTGGCCCAAAAGCGTTCGTTACTGGATGGGTAAAATCGATAGCCCTCAAACCGCCGCACTGGTAAAATAAGTGCGTAGCACTTATTTCTAGGTCGCCTAAGGCGACCGTCCAATAAATAACTACCAGCTGGGGTGGTGAAATGGCAGACACGGAGGGCTTAAGACCCTCTGAGGGTAAAACCTCGTGCGAGTTCGACTCTCGCCCCCAGCACCAACCTATCTCTTGTCTTGGTTTTCGCTCTGCGAAAAGCCAAGCAAGTAGTCGCCGCCGCGTGCTGAACACTAGCGTGCGTGAGACTACTTGACATTGCCGTCTCCTTTCGCTAAAAAAGGTGAGTCTATGTTACTTAGGCGTTTTGCCCTAGAGAGGGGGTGGTCATAAGTGGAGGAGCAAGAGAAGCAGTACGTCTGTACAGAATGCGGTTACGAAGGAGCCCAGGAGGATCCCTGTCCCGATTGTGGGGCGGCCGGTTCCATGGTCCCTGCCGATGAGGTTGAAGAGGAGATGGAGGACGAAATGGAAAACGAGGAGATGGATGAGGAAGAGGTATAACTTTTAATGGCAGAGGTCAAGATAGATAAAAAGGGATCGGAAATAACCTTAACGATAACTATTCCAGCACAACGCGTAAAATCGGCATTTGGAGAAATAAGAAAAGAAGCTCTTAAACAGATCGAGGCTCCCGGTTTTAGGAAAGGCAAGGCGCCGGAAAAAGTCGCCGCGCCCCATCTCGACGAGGATAGCTTGGCCGAAGAACTCTTCCGTGAGCTTATACCGGCTTCCTATGCAAAAGCAGTTGCAGATAACGAACTCAAACCCGTAGTTCCGCCGCAAATTCAGGTCAAGGAGTTTGGTAAGGATAAAGAGTTGGTGTACGAGGCAAAAACTGCCGAACTCCCGGAAGTTAAACTCGGAAATTACAAAAAAGCCGTAAAAGGGCTAAAGGGCAAGGTGATTTACGACTCAAAAGGCGACTCGGTTGGTGACGACAAAGAGGTAACAGCGGCCCAAGTTCTGGAAAAACTGCGTGATGTTGCGGAAGTGGATATCCCGCACGTGGTCGTGGATTACGAGGTTAGACGCATGATGTCGTCTCTGATAGACCAGGTTCAATCGCTTGGAATGACGGTCGACCAGTATTTGTCTTCCCAAGGTAAAAACGCGGAGAGTATCCAGAAAGAATACCACGAGATCGCCGAGAAAAATCTAAAGGACGACTTCATACTTAGGGAAATTGCGGCGGCGGAGAAGATCGACGTTTCCGAGAGTGATATAGAAGATGCCATCACAGCAGCACCAGATGAAAAAACTAAAGCAGCGATGAGACAGGAGCACGGCAGGGCTTATATTGAGGATGTACTTCTGAAGAGAAAGACTATCGAGTATCTTTTGAGAATTGTGGAGGACAAGAAATAACTTGCCATGCTTATCTTGTTAACTTAAAATAGACCAAGAATGGCGACGTATCCTGTGCCTTACATAATCGAAAAAACTCCTCGGGGTGAGAGAATTTCGGATGTCTTCTCCCGACTTTTGGAGGAAAGAATAGTCTTTTTGGCAGGTCCCATTAGCGACGCGATGTCTAATATCATCGTCGCACAGCTCCTTCTCCTTCAACAGCAAGATCCTAAAAAAGAGATAAAAATGTATATCAATTCGCCTGGCGGATCGGCGTACGCAGCTTTTGCAATCTACGACACCATGAAGCAACTCTCAAATCCTATCTCAACCATAGCGGTGGGTGTGGCCGCTTCCGCTGCGACATTAATTCTTGCCGCCGGAGAGAAGGGGAAGAGAGCAGCCTTGGCTCACTCCCTTATTCACATGCATCAACCGATAGGTGAGGCCGGGGGGCAAGCGTCGGATATCGAGATCACTGCAAAGGAGATACTACGGTTAAAGGATCTTTATGCCGAGACATTGGCCAAACACGCTAAGCAAACCAAAAACAAGGTTCTGCACGATATAGACCGAGATGTCAACATGACCCCGGAGGAGGCCAAACGCTACGGTCTGATTGATAAGATAATTAAATAATTTGCCATTTGGTCACTTTCCATTTACCATTGCTTAGAGTACCTACTTGTATCGATTTTGGGTGGTTAGCTCAGGGGTAGAGCACTTCCTTGACGCGGAAGGGGTCAGCGGTTCAAATCCGCTCGCACCTACCATTGAATTTAAATTCATCCCTTATGTATAATAACCCCGGAATGCGTTTGTTTGGGTTCACAACCACCACTTTCTTTACCACCGAATGAGTCGGAGGTGGTTGGTGTGGCCTAAAATTCCAAGCACCTCCTGATTCAAAGGGGGTTTTTTGTTGAGCAACAAAGCTCGAAAAGTATAAGATTTATGAGGAAAAGCATGGCAAAACGAAAAAAAGCAGTTTCGCTGGATAGTTTAAGGCATTCTACAGCCCATCTTTTAGCAGCAGCGGTTAAAGAATTTTACCCCAGTGCAAAACTAGCAATTGGACCGGCCATAGAAAACGGATTCTATTACGATATTGATTTCGGCAAAAGGAGCATATCGGAGGAGGACCTGCCAAAAATTGAGGAAAAGATGCGTGAGCTCATCTCTTCCTGGAAGAGTTTTAAAGGACGCGAGGTTACCCCAACCGAAGCCAGGAAAATTTTCAAAGACAACCCCTACAAAAAGGAACTTATAGACGAGTTTTCCAAAGAGGGTCAAAAGATAACCGTTTATACCTCGGGAGATTTTGTGGATTTGTGCCGCGGGGGACACACCAAGAACCCAAGTCTCGAAATCAAGCACTTTAGACTTTTATCGACGGCCGGGGCCTACTGGAGAGGAAACGAAAAAAACCCCATGCTCACCAGAATCTACGGTACGGTGTTCCCAACTAAAAAGGAGCTAGACGACTATCTAAAACGTCAAGAAGAAGCCAAAAAGCGGGACCATAGGGTTTTGGGGCGCCAGTTAGACCTTTTTACCTTCTCGGAGGAGGTTGGGGCAGGATTGCCTCTCTGGACTCCTAAGGGAACAATTATCCGTGACGAGTTAGAGAAGTGGGCCAAAGAGACGGAGCGGGAGTGGGGCTACCAGCACGTCGTAACCCCGCATATAACCAAGGAGGAGCTCTACAAAATATCCGGACACCTGCCTTACTATGCCGATGACCTCTATTCGCCGCTGGATATAGAAGGCGAAAAATACTACCTAAAGCCCATGAATTGTCCCCATACCCATATGATTTACAAGAGCAAAAAGCGAAGCTATCGGGAACTACCACTACGGTGGGCCGAATACGGGACGGTCTATCGGTTCGAACGTTCCGGTGTTCTTCATGGGCTGATGCGCGTTAGGGGCTTTTGCCAAAACGACGCCCACGTCTATGTTCAACCGGAATTGGCGGTCGAGGAATTTATCAAAGTTTTTGATCTTCACAGATACTACTACAAGATCTTGGGAATAGATGACTGGTGGGTTGTTTTGGGTCTACGCGATCCGAAAAACCACGCTAAATACCACGGGGATGATGAGATGTGGCGCCTTGCCGAAAAGCTTTCCAAAGACGCTCTAAAAAAAGCCAAAGTCACCTACGAGGAAGAGATGGGTGGGGCGGCGCATTACGGTCCAAAGGCGGACGTTTATATCCGTTCGGTTGTGGGAAACGCCTACGCTATAGGGACCGATCAACTAGATCTTTATATGCCCAAGCAGTTTGACCTTAAGTACACCGACAGCGATGGAAAAGAAAAAATGCCCTACATAATCCATCGGGCGCCTCTTGGTTCCCACGAGAGAATGGTAGGATTTCTCATAGAGCACTACGCCGGAGCTTTCCCGGTATGGCTTTCTCCTGTTCAGGTTGTCGTCATACCCATTTCTAAGAAATTCGCCGCCTACGGCCGGAAGGTGGGGAAGGAGCTAAAAAACCAAGGCGTTCGCGTCGAAGTCGACAACAGAGACGCCACCATGCAAGCTAAGATACGCGAGGCGCAAACGCAAAAGGTACCCTATATGTTTATCGTTGGGGAAAAGGAGAAGAAAAAGGAGGGGGTAGCGGTTCGCCTTCGCGACGGTAGTGATTTAGGGGTTAAGGGGGTAAAGGTTGCGCAGGAGAAAATAGCCTCTATAATCAAAAGCCGGAGTCTCGAGATATGGTAAAAAAACCCACCTATCGAATTAACCAAAGTATCCGGACGCCTAAGGTTCGTGTGGTGGATGATAAGGGAGAGCAGCTTGGGATTTTGGACACCTCCAAAGCGCTAAAACTTGCCCAAGAGAAAGGGTTGGATTTGGTTGAGGTTGCCCCTTCCGCTAAACCTCCAGTAGTGCGGATACTCGACTACAAAAAATGGCTTTTTGAACGCGGTAAAAAAGAGGGCAAAAAAGAGAAAAAGACAGAACTTAAGGAGCTCAGGTTTCGTCCCAACATAGGCGAGCACGACCTTAAAACGAGGGCACAGCGGGCATCAGGATTCTTGAGGGATGGGGATAAGGTAAAATTAACCGTTATTTTTCGCGGACGAGAACGCGCTCATCCAGAGGTTGGGCTTGAAAAGTTAAAGTATCTTATTGACTACCTTAAGGAAGCGGGGCGTCCGGAAAAGGAGCCGGAGCGCTCCACCGCGGGCTACGAGGTAACTCTTGTCCCCATTAGGAGGAAATGATGGCTAAAGAAAAGATGAAAGTCTCAAAAACAGTTAAAGATAGATTTAAAGTTACAGGGCGGAAAAAACTCCTTCACGCTCGTGGGGGTGTGAAGCACCGCCGCTCCAAGGAGCAGGCGTCTCTCAAAACCAGGGGGCGCCGTTTAAAGCGGGTTAGTAAACCGGAATCAAAACGAATAAAGAAGCTCTTAGGTATTGGTAAATAGAAAAGGATTCGAATATGGTTCGAGCAAAAGGCGCAAAAACACAGAAAAGGCATAAAAAGATTCTGAAAGAAGCGCGTGGGTATCGAGGCGCACGTCACAAGCAATATAGGCGGGCGAAAGAAGCGGTTTTGCACGCCGGACAGTACGCGTTTGCCGGGAGAAAATTGAGACGCCGTGATTTACGAAGTTTGTGGATTAAGAGGATAAACGCGGCTTTGGGAAAGCACGATTTAACTTATAGTCGTTTTGTGTCGCTTTTGAAAAAATCAGGGCTGGATTTAAGCCGTAAAATTTTAGCCCAACTTGCCGTCGAGGAACCCGCAGTTTTTGACGATATTGTTGAAAAAGTGCTTTCCTCGCCACGCGAGGGTGCAATTTCCGCTTCGCGGAAAGTAAAACGAAAATGAGGTTTGAAAAACTTCGCGATAAGGCGCTTTCGGAAACGGCTAAAGCCAAGACGCAAAAGCGTCTCGAGGAGATCCGGGTAAATTACCTAGGAAGGAAGGGGGAGATAAATAAACTCCTAGCCGAGATTCCAGAATTGCCCAAAGAGGAGGATAGAAAAAGAACCGGTGCACGCATTAACGAAATAAAGGAGGAGATTGAGCAAGCTCTCTCAGCTGCCGATAGGCGAATTAAGGACCAGCTTCTCGCAGGTATCAAAGATGAAGAATTTGACGTAACGGAACCCGCCAAAACGGTTTATGCCGGCTCCCTACACCCTCTTACCAAATTGAGAGAGTTCGTGCGTGACACTTTTTTTAAGCTGGGTTTTGAAGAGATAAATACCCCTCATATCGAAACGGACGACTATAACTTTGGTCTTCTCAATATCCCTCCCAACCATCCCGCTCGCGATCTTTGGGATACTCTTTACCTCGAGGACGGACGCTTGCTTCGTACCCATACCTCAACAGTTCAGGTAAGGGAGATGGAGAGGCGAGAACCTCCCATACGCGTTATGGCTTTCGGTCGGTGCTTTCGTTATGAAAATGTCGACCCTCACCACGATCATACCTTTAACCAGTTTGACCTTCTCTATGTGGATCGGGATGTCTCGATGACTCATTTGAAATTTCTTTCTGACCTATTTCTCAAAAAGGTTTTTGGCGAGCGTACCAGAACCCGCTTTCGCCCCAAATACTACCCCTTTGTTGAACCCGGAGTGGGGGTTGATGCTCTTTGCCCATTTTGTGAGGGGAAGGGATGTAGGATTTGCGGTGGTGAGGGATGGTTTGAGATTGCAGGTGCCGGTTTGGTTCATCCACAAGTGCTCAGGAACGGCGGAATAGATCCCGAGAAATATTCTGGTTTGGCGTGGGGATTTGGACCTGAGAGGATGCTTATGGTGAAACTCGGAATAGATGACATTCGGTATTTCAACGGCGGTGATCTAAGGTTTTTAAGACAGTTTTCGTAAAATGTTGATCCCTTACACTTGGCTTAAAGAGTTTGTAGCATTAAAAACCCCAGCCGAAAAGGTGGCGTCCGATCTATCTTTATCAACCATCGGAGTCGAGGGTGTCGAGAGTTACGGAAGGGAAAAGGTTCTGAATCTTGACGTAACCTATAACCGTGGGGATCTGCTGAGTGTGGTTGGGGTAGCTCGCGAGCTCTCCGCTTTGTACAACCTTGACTTTAAAGGAGAAATCGAACAGTTTGAGCCGGGGAAGGAAGTTATGCAGCTACCTATAAAAAGCGATGCAAAACTTGCAAAAATCTACACACTAACTCGAATTTCCAACCTTGCCTACCAAAAGACCCCTAAGGTTATTAAGGAGCGTCTCGAAGCCGCAGGAATGCGTTCCGTGAATCTTTGGGCCGACCTCACCAACTACGCAATGCTTGAGTGGGGCCAACCGTTTCATGCCTTTGATGCCGAGAAGGTGAGAAAACGGGATTCAAAAGGGGAGATTATTGTCAGGAAAGCGCGTCGAGGTGAGAAAATTAAGACTCTGGATGGGTTGAACCGTAAGCTCAACTCGACCGATATCGTCATTGCCGACCGCAAGGGACCGATCGGCATTGCGGGGGTAATGGGAGGTGAGAATACCGAGGTAAACGAGAAAACCACCGAGATTCTTCTGGAGGCAGCGATTTTTGGCCCTCAATCGATCCGCAAAACCGCGAGGCGGTTGGGGCTTCGCTCCGAAGCGAGCAAGCGTTTTGAGCACTACTTATCTCCTGAAAATTTACTTATGGCCCTCAACAAAATTACCCAACTCTTTCAACTTTACGGGGAAGGAACTGTGGTAGGTTTTAGTTTGCTTGGGGAGAGTAAAACCGATCTTGAGGGTGTAACTCTCACTCAGGAAAAGCTCAACGCCGTTTCCGGTACACCAATACCCATTGCCGACACCCGCAAATACCTAAAGCTTCTGGGGTTTAAGGTAATGTCATCTGAAGACGGGCTTCTCTGTTGGGCTCCTCACTGGCGAGGGGATATCTCGATACCGGAGGATTTGGCTGAGGAGGTAATCAGATTCCATGGTTATGAGCGCCTTCCCGCCCACCCATTGGAGACTACCCTCGAGGATGCTCCCGAAAATCGTTTGGAAACAGAGCGTAATAACGNNCGTAATAACGTAACCCGTCTTTTGACAGGTTTGGGGTTTGATGAGGTTAAGAGTCAAGCATTCGTTTCGACAAAGTCGCTTATCCACCTGGATAGCAAAAAGCTTCTTAAAATAAAAAATCCCATATCCGCAGAAACCGAGTATTTAAGGTCCTCTCTCATCCTCTCGCTCTTGGAGGTTGCACAGCAAAACGCTCCTCGGTACGGCGAAGGTATGATTTTTGAACTCGAGAAGGTTTATCCCCCGAAAGATGACGAGTTCTTGAGCTTGGGGGCCCTGATTTGGGGCAAGAAAGAACTTTTTAGGGAAGCAAAAGGTTATCTCGAAGCTCTACTGACCAAGACAAACCTTCCTATGCGGTTAACCCCCGGCAAAAACGCGCTCCTGCACCCCAAAAGATCCGCCGAGATTGAGGTAGACGGAGAACGCTTGGGTGTCGTGGGGGAGATACATCCCCATCTTGCTACGTCTTACGGCTTTGAAGTTGGAATTTTTGAGCTAAACTTGGAAACTCTTGCGTCCCTGGCGCGCGATTGGAAACCGTTCGCTCCTATCTCTCAATATCCTGAAATATACGAGGACTTCTCTTTCACAATGGCCGAGAAGTATGCACTTGGCGATTTAATGGAAAAAATTTCTAAAGTCTCCACCTTGGTAAAAAATGTCGAACTTCTAGACCGTTACGTTAGAAAGGGCAAACGCTCTATAACGTTGAGGGTTACATTTCAATCTGACGAGAGAACCATATCGGTTGAGGATGTCGAACCCTCTCGGGTGAAAATTCAAAAACTAATCAAGAAAAGTGGCGGTTCTCTACGCTCCTAGGGAGAAGCAATTTTAACTGAAATCTCCAGTACCTTTAGCCCTCCTGCCGTATCTTGCACCTCAATTTTAAGTGTGTGATCTTCTGGTACCACCTCATCCTTGATATCCATCTGAAAGAGAGGAAGAGCGGTGCCACTTGGACCATTATCTTTAGAAGAATAGCAACTGCTTCCACAGGTACTAGTTGTTACTTTCCACTCCTTGATACCGTCTTCATCACGGTTACATTCGTTTGGCCAGGTTGGACAGTCGGGACCACTGAGAGAAAATCTCACGAAAGCGATGGTTGTTCCTGGTTGTGCAACAGGAGTCGCGCGAACTTCAAACTTAGCCGGAAGTGCGTTCTTTGAAATACTGTTACCACTCCAATCATAAAATGAGACACCGCTTTCGCTCAGTAACGGTCCCGTACTTCCACCCGAACAGCTAACGACATTCCCTGAATCATCAAAACAAGCCGTTGAAACTTGGGTTGGCGGGAAATATTGGGATTGCCCGGAAAAAGTTTTGGCGACCCAAGCGTTCACGTCGTCCTGCCACTCAGGACGCTCGGCCTGTATCTTTATGTAGAACTTCTTGGTTGATTTTCCGGCGGCTTTGCAGGCGTCGGAGGCCAGTTTCCCGTCGACGGTGCAGATATCAAGGTTTTGACGCCAATCGTCTTTCTCGGTTGGGACGGTTCCTGAGATAAATTTATCGCATCGCTGGTTGCCTCCGGTGTGGGGCCCTACGGCTTTGCCAGAAAGGTTATCCACACAGGTGTCAATTATTCCGTCGGGTCTTACAAAACCCACATTGGGTTTATCGGAAAGGTAATCTAACATCGCCGCGTTCCAGATACGCGCTGCCCCGGCAAAGAAGTTAGGGTTCATAGGTGAGTTATCGTTGTTCCCAATCCAGGCGGCCATGGAGACGGCAAACGGTGCACCCTCGTGCGCCGGCGTAAAGCCAAAAGCCCAGTTATCGCGGTTATCGTTGGTCGTTCCGGTTTTAACCGCAACGGTATGGTTGCGAATATTCAGCCCTAGCTGGTTACCTCCACCAAAGGTGAGCAAACGCGCGTTAAAGTCAGAAAGTATATCGCTCATAAGGTAGGCAACCTGTTCCGAGAGAACCCGTACTCCACTGTTGGGTCGAAACTCCTCAAGAACGTTCCCGTTGTGGTCGGTCACCCTAAGAATCGCGACTGGATCGCGCCGAACCCCGCCTGTGGCAAAAACATTGAAGGCGGTTAGAAGATCAAGCATTTTAACCTCTCCGCCTCCTAGGGTAAGTGCAACCCCGTAGCGACTAGGGTCGTTGAGTGTGGATATCCCCATCTCGTGAGCTGTATCGAGCAAGTTGGAGACCCCGACCATGGACAACATCTTAACAGCAGGTATGTTTTTGGAGTTACCCAGGGCTTGTCGAACCGAAAGAATTCCGTGGTATTGGTTGGCAAAATCTTGTGGTTTATAAGCAGGTTGCCCCTGTCCAACGTCAAAGGTGGTTGGGATGTCTATTAAAGTGTATGCGGGGTAAAAACCTTGTTTGAAGGAGGTAGCATACATTAAAGGTTTTATGGCTGAACCGGGTTGCCTGGAGGGGGAAGTCGTGACGTTGAACTGTCCATCGATATCGGTTGCAAAGTAATCTTTTGACCCAACCATGCTTAAGATTTCCCCAGTTTTGGGGTTCATCGCCAAAAACGCGGCGTTTGAAACCCTAAAACGCGCATCCGCAGCCGCCTCGTCCGTAACCATCTTTTGATATCTATCTTGGAGGTTCACGTCAATTGTCGTCGTGACTCTAAGGCCTCCGGTCTCGACCAGCGTTTCCCCGTAGCGCTCGGCTAAAAGCTCCCTGACATACATAACAAAATGGGGTGCTCTAATTTGCGATCCTTCTGGCTTTAGATTCAAGGCGGCCTGCTTCGCCTCTTCTTCTTGTTCAGCAGTTATATATCCATCCTCACGCATGCGTCGCAAAACCTCACCTTGCCTCCATTTAGCAAGTTCTGGGTCACGGTAAGGGGAGTATTTAGAGGGAGCTTGCGGAAGTCCGGCCAGAAGGGCGGCCTCATGCAGTGTTAGGTCGGAAACGTTTTTTCCAAAATAGTTTTCGGCCGCAGCTTGGATACCGATGGCCTGACCACCGTAAGGGGTCTCGTTGAAATACATTTGTAAAATTTCGTCTTTTGTGTAGCGTGCCTCAATTTGAACAGCCAACACAAACTCCTTAATCTTTCGAATGATGGTTCTTTCCTGAGTTAAAAGGGTATTTTTGACAAGTTGCTGGGTTATAGTGGAACCCCCTTGGAGGTGTTCCCTCTTGATTAATACGCGGTAGGCGGCACGGATGATTCCGAAGGGATCAAAACCTCTGTGGCGGTAGAAATTTTTGTCCTCAATAGAGAGCGTAGCTTGTTTTACAATGTCCGGGACTTGATCGAGAGTAATGAGAGTTCTATTCTCATCCCCGTAAATATCGTAAAGGAGAGTGCCATTTCTATCGAATATCTTGGTCGACATTGAGACGTCGCGCTCGACGAGCCGGTCCGGGGAGGGGAGGTCCTTGGAAAAATACAGCGCCATACCCCCGAAAACGAGGGAGGAAAAGATAATGAACATTAGGACGAGACTCACTCCCACGTTTAACCAATAGAGTTTGCTTTTGCGCTCGCGTTTGGCGAATCTGCGGAAAAAAGGAAGTTTGGATACCAGCTTGGATACAAGATCAAAAAACTTCCCAAAGATAAGCCTAAAAAAAGCCGTAAGGAGTTTAAGAAGCGCGCGTAGCGGATTTGGTATTTTCATTAAAATCCCGCCTCGGCCTTTCCTCCAAGAACGGGAACCGGTTGGCAGGTATCTTCTTTTCCGACTCACAGAGGAATTTTACCATAAGGTATCTGATAAAATTGCCTTGATTATGCTCTCCACAGACGAGGTTTTTACCCGTTGGGTCGATAAAATCTACCCCAGAAAAAAAGATCTCCAAAAAGCTTTGGCGCAAAGGAAGCTGACCGTATACCACGGGGTTGATCCCACTGGTTCCGACCTGCATTTAGGCCACTCCGTTCCGCTTTTGCTCCTCAAGAACCTACAAGCTATGGGACATAAAATCATCTTTTTGATAGGGGATGCAACCGCGACGGTGGGTGATCCTTCAGAGCGGACCGCCGCGCGAAAACGGTTAACCAGAAATCAAGTTAAAAAGAACGCTCAAACCTACAAGAAACAGGCTGGAAAAATTATAAATTTCAGTGGAAAAAATTCAGCAAAACTGGATTACAACAGTCGTTGGTGGGGAAAAATGCGATTCTTAGACGGCCTCGCACTTGCTTATCAGTTTACTCTGCAGCAAATGATCGAGAGAGATATGTTTCAAGTTAGGCTTAAAAGGAGAAACCCCATATCTCTTCCCGAACTCTTCTACCCCGTCCTTCAGGGATATGATTCGGTCGCTATGGATGTCGACGCCGAGGTTGGTGGAACGGATCAAACCTTCAATATGCTAGCCGGTCGAGCCCTTATGAAAAAGTTGAAAGGTAAAGAGAAGTTTGTTCTTGCCACAAAGCTTTTGGTTAACCCTAAAACACAAGAAAAATTTAGTAAAAGCTCCGGGAACTACATTCCGCTTACGGTGGGGGCAAATGATATGTACGGGAAGGTGATGGCGCTTCCTGACGAAATGGTCATTATTACCTTTAAACTTTGTACCGAAGTTCCCTTGGCTAGGATCAACAAGCTAGAAAAGGAGTTCAAATCCAACCCGTTAAAAGTGAAAAAACTTTTGGCGTACGATATCACATCCATGTACCACGGTAAAGATGATGCAAGAAAGGCGCAAAAGGAATTCGAAAAAGTTTTTCAGAAAAAGGGTTTACCTACTCCAACCGTCAGAAAGGTTACTTATACCGCCGACGCCGTTATAGCTCTCACTGTGGATGTTGCCCTAGTCAAAACCGGCCTTGCCAAAAGCATGTCTGATGCTCGAAGGTTAATTGACCAAGGTGCAGTTAAAGTTAATGGTGAGAAGATACTTGGTGCAAAAACAACAGTAGCGAAAGACGATGTACTGAGTGTTGGAAAGCGAAAAGCTGTCAAGATAGCCTAAAATGAGATTTTTCCAGAAAAAGCAAAAACTATGGACAATTATTGTGGTTATCGCTACCTTGAGTCTTGTTTTGTCCTCGGTTTTGCCGTATGTCCTTAGGTGAACCTAAATGATGCGATCGAAAAGCTACCCAATGTTGGTGAGGTCTACAAGAAGCGCCTCGCGCGTCTGGATATCAAGACGATAAGAGATCTCCTTTACCACTTCCCATTTCGTTATGAAGATTTCCGAACGCCTAAAAAGATAAAGGATTTGTCATCCGGAACGTCAGCCTCTCTTATCGGCGAAATTATAGAGATCTCTAACGTCCGAACGAAGAAGAGAAAAATGCTGACCAAAGCTGTAGTTTCGAATGAAAGCGGCTCGATCGAGGCGGTCTGGTTCAACCAACCATATCTAACAAGAACCCTAAAAAAGGGGTTCCGCATCGGGCTCGCGGGTCGCGTAGAGCCCTTTGCGGGTCGCATCACACTGGTTAGCCCCGAATTTGAAGTTTTGACCGGGGGGAGGAAACCCACCCATACCTCAGGACTAATTCCCATCTATCCCGAGACGGCCCGAGTGAGTTCAAAGTGGCTTCGTTCTCAAGTTAAAAAAGTGTTATCGCAGTCGGCTATTTTGGTGGGTGGTGAGTTTCTACCCCGCCCAATTCTTGAGAAGCACAACCTTGAGGGATGGGATAGAGCTATGGAAAATATGCATTTTCCCAAAGATTTAGATTCGGCAAAAATCGCTAAAGCTAGGTTCGCCTTCGAGGAGTTATTCCTCTTTAATCTTCGAGCACTGCGGCGAAGACAAGAGTGGGAGATTAAAAAGTCAGCGGCTGAAATTCCAGTTAAGAGGTGTGAACGGGAATTAGAGGATTTTATAAAAGGCTTACCCTTTACCCTCACCAAAGCCCAAAAAACAACGCTTACCGAGATTTTAGACGACCTAGAGCAGGGGAAACCCATGAACCGCCTTATTCAAGGGGACGTCGGCTCTGGAAAAACCGTCGTCGCCGCAGCTGCGGCATATCTGACCTACCTTGCGGGTGCTAAAACCGTATTCATGGCGCCAACCGAGGTTCTGGTGGACCAACACTTCACTACCCTTCAGAATCTTCTCGAGCCTAAAGGTATGAAAATCGCCCTTCACACCGGTTCCAAAAAACCAAGCGGTTCATTTGACCTATGGTTGGGAACTCACGCTCTTTTTTACCGAAAGGGAGACTTTGAGGGTGTAGGACTCGTTATAATCGACGAACAACACCGCTTTGGAGTGGAGCAAAGAGGCAAACTGCTGACAAAGACTAAGAAGGGCGCAATACCACACCTTCTTACCCTGACGGCCACACCCATTCCCAGGACTCTGGCACTTACGGTTTACGGCGATCTGGACGTTTCTGTTATTGACGAATTGCCTCCGGGGCGGAAGCCGGTAAAAACCTTTGTTGTCCCGGAAAATAAACGCGCCGCAGGTTACCAGTGGGTTAGAGAAAAAGTAAAAGAGGGAAACCAGGCTTTCGTCATCTGCCCACTTATCGAGGAATCTGAGAAAGAATCGATGCAGCAGGTTAAAGCCGCCACGAGTGAGTACGAAAAGCTTCAAAAACTTTTCCCAGAATTAACCGTCGGTTTGCTTCACGGACGACTCAAGGCTCGCGAAAAGGAGAAGGTTTTGAATCGCTTTAGAGATGCTGAGGTTCATATTCTGGTTGCAACTCCCGTGGTTGAGGTTGGAATTGACGTTCCAAGCGCAACTATTATGATAGTCGAGGCGGCCGAACGATTTGGTTTGGCGTCGCTCCATCAACTGCGGGGCCGCGTCGGCCGCGGGAATAAAATCTCCTATTGCTTTCTCTTTACCGAGGAGGAAGGTCCTACTGTAACGAAGCGGCTTAAGTCACTGGAGAAGACGTCGAGCGGATTCGAGCTGGCGGAGCTCGATCTAAAACTACGAGGTCCCGGTGAGATATACGGTGTGCGCCAGCACGGTCTTATTGAACTCAAAGTTGCCGATTTGACAGATACCCGCTTCATAAAGCAAACACGAGAAAGTGCACAAAGGGTTCTTAGTGAGGATCCAAAACTCTCGTCCCACCCACGTCTCGCTCGGGAACTTGAAAGATTTTCGTCTGATTTAGTCGAACCGAATTGATAAACTGAAACCATGCGCGTTGCAGGAGGGAAAGCCAAGGGACATAGATTAAAAGTTCCGAAAATTCGAGATGTAAGACCAACCCAAGAGTCTATACGGACAAACATATTTAACATTCTTGGAGATTTTGTCGAGGGTAAGAAAGTTTTTGATCTTTACGCGGGGTCTGGATCGTTGGGTATCGAGGCGCTATCTCGCGGGGCAAGAGAAGTCATATTTATTGAGAGTAACAAGAACGCTTGTCGGGTGATTAAGGAAAATTTAGGCCATGCAAAATTGGACAAAAAGGGCAAAGTCATATGCCACGACGCCAAACAGGTTCTTTTAACTCTGCCCGATCGGGATATTGACCTTGCTTTACTAGATCCACCTTACTCTATTGGAAAAATGGACCATGTGTTTTCTGCACTTGCTTCCCATCTCAAGCGCGGCGCGGTTTTGGTTTATGAACATGCCAAAACCACCGAGGTACCGAGTATACCCGGGCTTAAAGTCTTTGATCGAAGAATGTACGGCAGCACAAAGGTTACGTTTTTAACGAAGGAGTAATTGAAAGTAACATGGGTAACCACAATTACCACAGTAACTAAGATAGATACTTCAGTTACTCTTGTTACTGGTGTTACTATTGTTGTCGTGCAAAGCAGGAGTAGCTATTTCTAATCGCGTCCTGCTGTTACTTAAGAGAAATGTCTCCAGTTCCAAAGAGAAAACATTCCTACGGGAGAAAAAGAAGAAAAGTGAAGCACAAGGGCGTCAAGGTTCCCAAGACGGTAAAGTGCCAAAACTGCGGAGCTCAGAAACTTCCACACCGTGTGTGTGGCGAGTGCGGTGCAAAGTAGTTTCAAAATTATGGAAGAACAGGAGAAAAAACGGGACCCGAGACACGAGGCGCGACGAGTTGCTCTGGCAACCTTATTTGAGCGGGCGTTTCACTCCATTGAGCCCAAGGAAAGTATTTCCCGTGTTCTGGAGCTTTATGAGGAAAGTAATGTTGACGACGAGCTTCTTGAAAGCATAGTCGAGGGGGTGGTAGGCAAGAAGGAGGAGATCGACAAGGTTATTGCCGAAACCGCACCGGCTTGGCCGCCTGAGCAGATAAATCGCGTTGATTTAGTGGCGCTTCGCATCGGCATTTGGGAACTCCTTTTTGCTAAGGAAACCCTTCCAGAGACAAAACAAGCACCTCCCAAGGTAGCGATAGACGAGGCGATTGAGCTTTCAAAAGAGTTCGGTGGTGCTGCATCAGGAGGGTTTGTCAACGGAGTTTTGGGGACGGTTGTCGAGCGCTTTATCGACGGCGAGAAGAGGGAAGATAGCGATGACGAAATCGAAAGCTGATCCAGAGAAAAAAATCGAAAAAAAGTTGGGGATTCGCTTCAAGAATCCTAATCTGGCGCAAAATTCCGTTGTGCACCGCTCCTACCTTAATGAAAACCCCGATTTTCCCTTGCCGTCGAACGAGCGGTTGGAGTTTTTGGGAGACGCGGTCCTGGAACAGATTGTTTCAAACTATCTTTACCATAATTTTCCAGCCCTTCCGGAAGGAGAATTAACAGCACTTCGCGCCGCCTTGGTTAGAACGGAATCTTTAGCCGAGGAGGCAAGACGATTGGGCCTTGGTGAGGAGCTACTTTTATCCAAAGGCGAGGAATCGGGGGGCGGCAGGGATAATCCCTACCTTCTGGCAAACACATTCGAGGCCGTTGTGGGCGCGACTTTTTTGGACCAAGGATTGCCCACCGCTATAAAGTTTGTCGAGCGTGAACTTCTCTATAAGACTGAGGAATCCTTAAAATCCGGTACCAAGGATCCCAAAAGCCAGTTTCAGGAATTATCGCAAGCCAAACTCGGTGTAACGCCGACCTACAGGGTTATTAAGGAGTGGGGACCGGCCCACAATCGACAGTTCATCTGCGGAGCATACGTCAAAAAGAAGAAGGTCGCCGAGGGTCAAGGTAGGAGCANNNTGATTTCTGCCTCCATTCTTGACAAGGCTAGGGAAAGCAAGAAACTCGAGGTAAACCTTATAAATCTTCGCGATTTCGGCTTAGGCTCCCACAAACAGGTGGACGATCGAGTTTACGGAGGCGGAGTCGGGATGATACTGCGTGTCGAGCCGATTGACAAGGCTATTCAACACGCAAAGTCGAAAGTTAAAGGTATAAAATCTAAAGTTCTCTTGCTTACACCTCAAGGGAAAACCTTGAGGCAAGAAACAGTCAAGAAACTCGCCAAAGAAAACCATCTAATTTTGATTTGTGGGAAGTATGAAGGGGTCGACGAGCGTGTGCGCAAACTCGTGGATGCAGAACTTTCTATAGGGGATTACGTCCTATCCGGTGGCGAGGTGGCAGCTATGGTCGTCCTTGATGCGGTTTCGCGACTTATACCCGGAGTTTTGGATAAGGAAGCAACCGAGTACGAATCCTTTTCTCAAGGGTCCTTGGAACCTCCGCAGTACACACGACCCGAAATTTACAAAAATATGAAAGTACCAAAGGTTCTTTTATCGGGGAATCACAAAGAAATAGAAAAGTGGAGGAGAGAACAGGCGCTTAAGAAGACCAAAAAACAAAGACCCGATCTACTAAAGAACTAAAGGAAATTTATTTTTTCTCTTCGGAAAGCTCGACAAATACCTCTTTTCCCTGTTTCGCAGCGGCCGTTTTTACGAGCGAACGAATTGCCGAAATTGTCCTTCCATTTTTCCCTATGATAAAGCCCATATCCTCTGGTGAAACCGAGATGGTGAGATGTAAAGTTCCGTCTTCTTCCTCGCTTTCTTCCACCTTAACATCCTTAGGATTCGAGACGATCTCTCCGACCAGGTATTCAAGAAGATCCTTCATAGCTGATAGTTAGTAACCATTAACCAGTAGCGGTTTTTTCAGTATCCGAAGCTTCGGTTTGAGTTTCTTCCGTTGGTTGAGCGCTCGTCGATTCCTGTGGACTGGTCTCTGATCTCGGTTCGCTGGTTTCTGCTTTCTTAGGCACATACGGTTTATATTCGTATTTACCTTTGAGCAGTTTTTCAACCGATTCGCTTACTTTAGCGCCGCGGTCAACCCAGTAATCTACTTTCTTTTTGTCAACCTGAAGATGTGGAGGAGCAGCGGCGGGGTTAAAGGATCCCAAAACCTCGTTGACGTTGGCTCGCTCTCCCACAACAATTCTGTAGCTGGGTCTGTGCTTTTTTCCTGTTCGCTGAAGCTTTATCCTAAGCATCAAAGATGAGTTTAGCACACGGGTTTTATGAGGTCCTTATCGCGTGAAGCGGGACAAGATTCTTGAGCGGTAGCGAAAGGCCTTACTTGAGGGTTTCGAGTATTTCAAGAGCACGGGTGTAGGATGGGTCGGTGAAGGAGAAGGTAACCGGCCTATCCGGGTTAAGAATCGCGGTCGGCGTGTAGTAGGCAACAAACGTAACCTCGGGAGAAAGAATCGTCCCTCCTCCTTCGGTCTCACCGGAAGTGTATCTTAAAGAGTCGATGTCGACCAATCGCAAACTGTTCTCAAAGGCCAAAACCAAACAGGTGAGCTCCAGAAATGTACCTTTTGAAGCGTATCTTACACGAACCTCAGGAACCTGTCCCTTTACTTCCGAGGTTTCCCCACCAAACTGCAATGTCTCTACGCTCAAGCCGCAAGAGTCGGAAACCGATTGGATTTGGGTCAAAAGCTCGGGAATTTTACTCTCGCTCGTTATCGCGGCCTCAAAAAGAGCATAATTCTCGTCAAGGAGTGTGGACTGGTCGGCGAGATCCAGAAGTTTTTGGCTCTTGGTCTCAAGGATTTGAATGCGTTCCTGCTCGTTTTGAATCTGCGTGTTTAGTTCCTGTATACCCCCCCAAGTAGGAAGGGCGACCAGGGGAATAAGAAGAATGCCCAGTATTACAAGCAAAAGCGGCGGTCCGTATGTTTTAACCTCGGGACGGTTCAAAATCGATGCTTGAGCCATTATTGTTCCTCCCCGGGAAGCGGCTCTTCAAGCCCTCCCCTCGACATTACTGCTTCGATTGCAAAGTTTGCGTCTCCGGTTGACGGGTCAAAGTTGACCGAAGTTAGACTCGCCTGGGTAAAAAGAGTTCCGCCTTTCTCTTCGTCAATCAGGTTGTCCAAGAAAGTTGATAGATTACTGTAGCTTGGGGTTTCCCCATTTATGATTATGGATTCCTCGGCTGTGGACGCCGAAACACCGGTTACGCTTACACCCGAGGGTCGGCTCGTCTCAATAGCCGAAAGTGCTTTTGAGAAATAGCTTCTGGCGGAAAGAACTTGCGGGATAGCTGTGGATTTTGCTTCCAATGCAAGCGCTTTCTCCTCCACATTCGAAAACTGGGCAATAGCTTGAATTGCCTGAGCGGATTCCTGCTCCAGACTGCTGAGTCGTGAGGAGAGGCTGGTTTTATAAAGGAAGAGTCCCGCGGATGCTCCTCCTGACAGTAAAAAAATAAGGCCAGCAATCAGCCAAACTCGGGAGACCAGTTTTTGTCGTTCTTTCGCGGCGGCGATCTCCTTTGGTATAAGCTCAATTCCCTCTGGCATCTATATCTCCTTTAACGCAAGTCCTGCAGCGACGGCAAACGATGGGGCGTGCTCTTCTAGATAATCCATGGGAAATCCTTTTGGAACCGCGATTACCTCCCAAGGGTTTCCGCGAGCGGCCTCGACTCCCAGGTTTTCAGCTAAATAAATCAAAACTCCGGGGAGGTTGGCCGTCCCTCCTACCAAAACCAAGCGGTTAAGAGGCCTGCCGGTTTTTGATTGGAAAAACGCTTGTGCTCTCTTTAATTCCTCAACAATGATATCAAAAACCGGCTTTATAGCCCCCATTATTTTCCCCTCAAGCTTCTCCTCTAAACCATATGTTCTTATGTATTCGGCGGCCTGACCGGGCTCGAGATTAAACGACTGGGTCAGAGCCCGCTCAAGAGCCTGTCCCCCCGTTGCGATGGAGCGAGTGAAGCGTAGAGCCCCACCCGAGAAGATGGCAATATCAGTGGTTGAAGCGCCAATCGAGGCAACCATAACGGGATTGGACGAATCCCCGACTACCGAGCGAGAAAGGGCGATAGTCTCCGTTTCCAGCGAAAGAGGAGTAAGGCCCGCGTCGCGAAGAACTTGAACGTACTTTTGCGTTAGGGCCTTAGGTACCGCAACCAAAAGAATATCGACAGCGTTTTGTTGCGTTTCGGAGGCGCCCAAAACTTCATAGTCTAAGATGGCTTGATCCAAAGGCATGGGAACGTACTGCTGAGCTTCGTTTTGTACCGCCGAGGCAATCTCAGTATCACCCATTTGGGGGAGGGTAATAACACGTGTAAAGACTTGGGATTCTGGAACGGAGGTGACGACGCTTCGGATTTTGAACTTTCCCTCGGTGAAAAACTGGTTTATAGATTGGGAGATTTTTTTTAAATCTTCCTGGTTATCCGAGGCCATCGAAACGCCCGCGGCTTGCCGTTGGTAGTAGGCGACCAAGGTTTTTGCTTTAGCCTGAACTCCTTTTATGGTAGATGTTCCGATATCAAGCCCGACAAATTCAGCCACAGTAATTCAAAGATAACAGATATTTAAGGTCAGATACCAGAATGTTTACGGTGCAACTTCTCTCCAAAAAATCCTGGATCGTCCCATGAGGGTGCGTTGGAGGGGGAAATATTTAGGATCTAGGTTTATGAGCTCCGCTGGGGTGGTGCCGTTGTCTGTATCTCCTAGGTTGCGGTAGAGACGGACGGTTCCGCCAAGGGAGATCAAGGGTCCATTTGTGACCAGCTGGCGATGGGTCTCGGTGGGGCCGGTTCTGTCGTAGGCGGTGTTGATGTCTCCTCCTGCAATGAGTCCGGCTTGGATAGCATCGTCCGCCGGACCTCCTCCTGCGAGCTGTTTGGAGATTCTGATATCGTCTCTGGCGATAAACGTGAGGGTAGAGGTTGAGGGAACTCGAATCTCCCCTCCGATGGTTAGGTTTCCTTCGATGAAGATGAGGGCGTTGACCCCCACGGGGACGTTGTAGACACCGTTGATACTTGCGGATTGGGTTATCCGATAAACCCTATTATTCTGAAGAGTTCCGCCGGGCGGCACTGTCGCGCGGGTGATGGGGTTTTTGCCAAAGCGGCTCAAAAGAGTATCGTAGTCGGGTGCGGTGACGCCGCTGTTGTTGGCGGGATTCAAATCCCCCTCGGGGTAAAGAGGGCATATCCACCCTTCCCCACTTCTAACGCTTCCCCCAATGGTTGAGCGCGCCGAGATAATGTATTCACCGTTAAACTCCCCGTCGGGAACGTTCCTCGCAAAGTTCACGGAAGCGTTTGAATGGATATCCCCACCTTGAACTTTAACCCACGGGTCGGCCGGCGTGGTAAAGGAGGGGGTAGAGGCGAAATCTGCCCAACAGGACGCACTTTTCCACTCGACCACCCGCCAGTAGTAGGTGGTCCCAGGAGAGAGAACCGCTTCGGTGTTGTAGACCTCAAGATCCTTATCAAGGTTGTCTTCTTTAATAAGACATCCCGTAGGACATCCGTTTTCAACCTCACTCTGACTCTCGTCCAAGCGGAGAAGCTGTTTATCACCGCCTGATCCGCTGGTCCAGTTGAGCTGGGCTGAAGTCGACGAAAGATTGGTAACCGAGGGGTTAGTCGGGGCGGTCGCCGAGCACGGCGAGGTGCAGGTTCGAAGGTTTGCGGAAGGAACAATCTGAGCCCCAACCCCCGGTCCTTGGAAGCGTAAGCGAGCTACCGCCTGACCTCCGTTCTCGTAGAACCAAACCCTAATCCCGTACCAACCGGCGTTGATGTTTCTCCACGAGCCCCAGCGAGTGCGGGCGGCGTGGTCCGACCAGTCGGTGAAGACCCTAGTCCAGCTCCCCGGGGTAAACTCGAGGTCAATAGCAAAGCCGTCGTCGGAGGTCGCCCCAAAGCGCCAATTGCCTGACGAGGGAAGATTGATATATCCGGTCCAGTTAGCCGAGAAGTTGTCGGGGCAGAGGTTTGAGTCGGGAGCTCCATTACCCCAATCAAAGTTGACCCGGGAGTCGTTTCGCTCCAAATAGAGCCCCCCGTCGAAGCGATTACCGCCGACCGGGTTGTCTCGATAGTAATGACCAAACAAGCCGTTTGCCTGGGTGCAGCTTCCCGGGCTTATCTGGGATTTGGAACTCCAGTTGCAGGATGGACCGGGACCGCCGTTATCGTCATCATCGTCGCCAGAACACCAGGAGCATTTTGCGCCAGAAACAGAACAAAAGCCTCCCGCAGGTCTAATGCAGTACGGCCACGCCCAAATACAGCCTTGTTTTTCACACTCCCAACTGGGACAACCGCTACCTTTGCAGCACATAGTTCCTCCGTTGCACGAGTACCAACCGCCGGGACAACTGCAGGCGGCATAAGTGGGAGATACAATTCTTACGGGGTTTACTATATAAACTGCCAACAATAAGCCCACCATCAAGAGAAAGATTGGCAGAATTGTTCTCGCGTCAAGCTTACTGAGCATCCAGTTTGATCAAAATACACTCTTCTCCTATGGAACTACATCTCGAATCCATACAATAAGAAACTATCCGATCCCCAACTTCAACCCACTTAAAAAGGTCTTCTCCTTCCGCTAAAACCTCTAAATCATCCGCTCCTAGAATCACCGTATTATCAATCGGGCAGTTGGAAGAAGCAACTTTTTGCTCGATTTCAAAACCACTGTCGGTTGGAAACTCCATTTCAATAGTAAAAGATTTCTGGGAAGTATTAATTCCACCGATGAAGGCTGTAAAGTATTCGTTCTCGAAACCCTCCTGCTTGAGTTTGGCCATCTGACCGTCAAAATCTATCGCCCCAGCAAGAAGAGAAAGAAGTAATGTATCCTTTGTTGGCTCTCCTTCCTCAGGTATTTCAGCAATATTCCCAGTAATTGTTTCTCCTAAGTTTTGGACGTCCTCCTTTGCAAAAAGATAGACGATTGTCACCGCGCCGGCGACTATTAGAAGAGTCAGGAGTATGAGCTTCCAATTCTTAGGCATTGGTTAAGGAAATTGTACGCGATCCTTCGGATTGCTAGCAAACCTCAGTTATACAGTGATCTTTCAGATCGCTAGCAGGATTCCTTTATTCACTCAGATAGTGAGGAACGTCAAGAACAACAATGGGGATAGAGGGTTCGCCCAAAAGAGGATGGTGATCGGGAGACTCGACCATCAACCTGGCCACATTTGGATATTCGGATCCTCCGTAGTACCTTCGCGTGTAAGCAAGATACTCCGCTAATTGGCCCAACTCCTCTATATTGAGATAAAGAAGAGGGGCAACCCCCCAAATCGTACCGCGGGGAAAAATTTGCGAGATCTGATCTTGGGAGAGAATCTTATTTCCTACCGTAACGTTCTTGGAACTCTCCTTTACCGCTCTTTCCAGGACCCAAGGCATTACGTTACGACTAGGGTCACCAACCAAAGAAAATTGCACAATTAGCGGGAGGCGTTTGAGCCGCTGGGGGTCACTACGATCTCGGGTAACCGTTTCCAACACAATAGAATTTCCTAATATTTCCCCGGTTTGCCGATCCTTCATCTGGTAAGCTGAGACCTCGCCCGTCGAGACTACCTTTAAGCCGTAAGGAACCCACAAAGATTCGAAGGAAGTGGGAAATGAAGGAGGATCCAAAGTCGTATCCAAGACCGCCGAGTAACCAAAAAACTCGTCGGCGACTAGTTCAAAATCCCTGTTAATGCTCTGTCTGTACATCACTCCAACAGCGATTAAGATTAACTCAACTAAGAGAACTACTCCTATCAAAACTTTGGTTCTCGCGGTCAGAGCCATCAAACACATTCTAGCTAAATAGCTAGAGATTTTGCATTTAAAAAAGAAGCCGATCTGCTCCGAAAGAACAGATCGGTTCCAAAGATCATCGGCTCGGAACGTAGCGGATGTCACAACCCAACCCGCCGTCGATCGTCGAGTAACACGCTATTCTGGCGATCGAATCCAATTCCTGGTCGAAATAAGTTCCGCCAGCCCAGTGGCTAAAACGGAACCCGTGACCGGGAATGGGGTCCGCTCTCGCGTACAGCACTCCCTCGTCGATCAACACCCCAGACGAGCGACACTGAAGAACGGGTATAGCATCCAGGCATACGAAAGAGCTTACCACGACAAGAGCTGCTGCGAACAACACAACAAGAAGCAAAAACGCAAGCTTGTTGCACATGTCCATCTACTCCTTTATCTTTGAGATTTGGAATTGCTAATTCCTTGCCCTATAGTATAACACGGTGTTGACAGGAATGTATATAATTCACCTATCAGACCCAAAACCATATGAAGAAGGGAGATGAGGCTATGAAACTGAATCCGAGTCAGGTCACGAAGATTGAGACCGCAATCCGTGACCACTGTGATTCACGATTGAACGGTGAGGAAGGAGATAAGTCGATTTCTCTTTTCCACAGGTTGCGAGACGCAGGTGAGGAGGGAGTTCGCATCTCCAAAAAGCTTGCCTGCCGTCAGGGGGCAGCGCTTCTGGATTTGGGGATTGCTGTGTGGGCCGCGGGATCGCTGGTTGTGAGCATGGAGGGGGTCCGCAATCTTCTTCAACGGTAGAGGGTTAAGAACTAGGGCTCAAGGTGACGCGCTCACCTTAGCCCTTTTCCTTTTTAGGGAATGTTAAGGAGTTTGCGAAAGCGCTCGGGTTCAGAAAAAGGGCCGATCAGGGCTAGGTTTAATCCCCTGGTTACGAAGATATCCTTTGCGACTTCCTGCACGTCCGAGGCCGTCACGGCGTCTATTTTCTTAAGCTTCTGCTGCGGTGTTTCGATCTTTCGATCCAAGACCTCTTGGGTTAAAAAGTAAGAACAAGCACCATTTGTCGATTCTATCCCGAGAAGCAAACTTCCGCGAAGCACCTCCTTGGCTTTTCTGAGCTCCTCTTTTGGCACAGCCTTGTCTTTAAGCTTCCCTAGCTCCCCGAGCACCACCTCGATCGCCCCCGAAGCCCGGCTGTTGTTGACCCCGGCTTGTATGGCTAAAGACCCCGTATCCGAGTAAGCATCCCAAGTCGATGTGACGTAGTAAGCCAAGCCCTGCTTAGTCCTCACTTCCTCAAAAAGTCGGGAGCTCATTCCTCCACCCAGAATAGCGTTTAAGATTTGAAGCGCTTCGCGTTTCGGGTGGTTTCGGGGGTAGGCGCGGGCCGATAGTATGAGATGCGTTTGATCGGTACCTCGCTCCTCGATAAGTATTGCGGGTTCCTGTTGCCTCTCCTTAAAGACCTCCGGTTCTCCGACATCCCGACCGTCAAGCCCGCCGAGAACCTCCCGCGTCTTCCCGAGCGCTTGCTCCCCCTCAATCTTTCCAGCTACGGCAACCACGATATTTTTGGCGCGATACCAGCGACCTATATAATCCAGAAAATCTTTGCGGTTTATAGCCTCAAGCGTCTCCGGCGTCCCCAGAGGGTCCCGACCTAGAGGGTGGTCCCCAAACATGAGTTTCTGATAGATGTGGGCAACCCAGCTTCGTGGTTCGTCGCGGTACATCTTGAGCTCCTCCAAAATGACCTCCCGCTCTTTAGATATATCCTTAGGATCAAACTTAGAGCTAAAAACTAGATCGGTAAGTATTTCCAAAACCTTAGGCAGGTTCTTGGCTGCGGCCTTTACGTAGTAGGCGGTTGCCTCATCCGTCGTGAATGCGTTGAACTGAGCACCCAGAGACTCAAGCTCGGATGAGATAGCCAAGGACGAAGGACGGCGCTTGGTTCCTTTAAAAAGCATGTGCTCGGTGAAGTGGGCAATACCCACAACCTCTTTCTGCTCATACCGACTCCCCGCGCCGATACCAATCATAACGGCGGCGGAACCTAAGTGCGGCATAGGCACCGTAAGCAAGCGGATTCCGTTTTTAAGGGTATCTTTCTGGACTCTCATAGACTAGTTCATGCTTTAGACGCGAGAAACGTAATCTCCAGTTTGTGTGTTCACGCGAACCAGATCCCCGGTTTTTATGAACAGAGGAACTTGGATTTTGACTCCCGTTTCGAGGGTCACCTCTTTGTTCCCGCCTTGCCGAGTATCCCCTTTTTCGCCTGGCGGGGCCTGCTTAACCTTTAAGTCGACCTTCAAAGGCAGCTCGATTGAAACCGGTTCGCCCTCAAAGTAAATCAGAGCCACCTCTTGGCCCTCTTTCATATAGTCCGTCTCTCCACCGCCAACTTTTCGGGCTGGCAAAGTAAACTGCTCAAAGGTTTGGGGATCCATAAAGTTGAGATTTTCAGCATCCGAGTATAAAAATTGTGCTTTCTTTCGTGCGACCTCCCCTTCTTTGACTGTTGCGCCCGAGATGAACGTCCGCTCCAGCGTGGCGCCGCTTTTGAGATCACGCGCCTTAACCTTTATATTAGCGGTTCCCCGTCCCATTTTGGTGTGGCGGTAATCCAAGACCACGTAGGGCTTGCCGCTTTCCACAAATATCGCACCTTTCCTCAGTTCCGTAACGGATAACATAGGCTTACTTTAGCACGCGAGGGAGTTGAGAGTGAATTGGTGCCGAGGGTGGGAGTCGAACCCACACGAGGTTGCCCTCACGCGCTCTTGAGGCGCGCGCGTCTTCCATTCCGCCACCTCGGCATGGACCTTATGATTCATTTTATCATCGAAAGAGGGGATCGCTAACGGCTCGTCTCAACCCAGACGCTCCAAGCCGGCTTGGCGATCCCGTCGGTCCGTATAAGAGACATCGTGGCAAACGGCTCGGTCGAGATCTGCTGATATATATGTATCCAAACTGCGAGCTGCAGGTCCAAAGAGGAGGTAAGCTCGAAAAATCGGTTTATGAACTCGGCCTGCTCCGCTTCGCTCGATCCCCACCCTGGAATGTTTGCTCCGCTAAACCACCCTATTTCGGTAAAAGCAACGGGTTTGCCGGTGTGGTTTTTAATCCGGCTGTAGTAATCGGCGGGGATATCGGATGGGTTTTTGTATATCAGGCCCGGGTAGGTGGTAAAAGAGATAAAATCCGCCTTGGGAAACTTATCCAAAAGTTGCCAGTCGGCCGCGGAAGGATCGTTTGTCCCGCCGAAAATACCTCCCCCAAAACCGTTCAGACGCTCGTACTGGAAGGTGGTAAAAACTTGGGTCGCCGGCGAAACCTCCTTTATAGCGTCGTAAACCTCGGCAAACAACGCCGCAAAGACGTCAAATTCCCCCGGGACCTTCCTCTCGAAGGTGTCTATCTCGACCCCAATTCCAAAGTAAGGGGGCTTAAAACGGTTTGCAAAATCGACCGCCGCAGCCTTATAGGCATTTTTGTTTTCCTCGGTGAAAGGACGCAGTAACTCTCCAGTATCTTGGTTAAAGAAATTGACTTCTATTATCGGTAGAAGTCCGTTCTGCCTGGAAAACTCGACGACCGTTTCGGATATTTTCCCGTCCGCGTTGAAATCGATCCAATCCCCGCCGGAACGGACCACACTACCAGCGTCCTTGGCCTTCTCCCAAAAATCCCGATTGCTAATGGGATTTTTTGGTGAGTAGCTCACACCTTTCCGGAAAATAGACGTGTCCTCTTGGAAGATCTTTTCGTCGGTGGGACCGCGAAGAAAAGAACTTAAGACAAGGGTAACGATGACGATTAAACCGAGACCCAAAACCCCAAACGCTATCAATAGTAACTTCCTCATCGGATACCGAATAATAACAATATTCCCTCCCAAGCTATAATGAGATGCTCATGGATTTTAAATTAACTTCGGGTTTTAAGCCCACGGGTGATCAACCTCAGGCGATAGATAAACTCACCAAGGGTATCGAGGCGGGACTTAAAGATCAGGTGCTCTTGGGAGTTACGGGTTCCGGAAAAACCTTTACAATGGCTAATGTAATACAGCGTCTTAAGATGCCGGCTTTGCTGGTATCGCATAACAAAACGCTCGCCGGACAGCTTTATCAAGAAATGAGGGAATTTTTTCCTCAGAATGCGGTCTCCTACTTCGTTTCCTACTATGACTACTACCAACCAGAAGCTTATGTACCCGCGACCGATACCTATATAGAAAAAGAAGCGGACGTAAACGCCTTAATCGATAAACTGCGTCTGCAAGCCACAGCGAACATAATGACAAGAGGTGACGTCGTGGTAGTCGCCTCCGTCTCCTGCATCTACAACATCGGCTCTCCTCTGGAGTGGGAGAAGTTCATCCTCGAAGTTGAGGTCGGTGACCGTACCGACTGGAGGAGTCTCGCTACACGCTTGGTCGAGCTCCAATACGAGAGATCGGAGTTTGAGTTCACCCGCGGCACCTTTCGGGTGCGTGGGGATACGCTTGATATATACCCGGCGTATGAGGACTTAGGATTCAGAATCGAGATAGAAAACGGAAGAGTCTCAAAAATTTCCCGTTTTGAGCCAGTTTCCGGTAAACCTCTCTCAACTACCCAACCAGTTAACCAATCAACTAATAAACTGATTGTCTACCCCGCCAAGCACTACCTTACCGCTCCCTCCACCTTCGAAACCGCCGAACCTCAAATCCGCAAAGACCTGAACCGCGAGTACAATGCACTCAAAAAGGTGGGGAAAGACACCGAAGCCGAACGCCTCGCCCGCCGTGTAACTTATGACTTGGAGATGATTAAGGAAATGGGTTACGTCTCGGGTATTGAAAACTACTCCCGCTACTTTGACGGGAGAAAAGAGGGGGAACCACCCTACACCCTCATCGACTACTTTAAAAACTTTTATAAAGACGACTTTCTGGTCTTCGTAGACGAGTCCCATATGACCGTCCCACAGCTAAGAGGTATGTACAACGGAGACCACTCCAGAAAAGAGACGCTTATAGAGTTTGGCTTCCGCCTAAAAGCCGCGCTCGACAACCGACCCTTAAAGTTTGAGGAATTCTACAAAAGCGTCCCCCGCCTCATCTATACCTCCGCAACGCCCGATGAGTGGGAGGTAAAGCGAGCTATATTAGATGTAAAAGGTAAAAAGTATAAGGGAAAACCGCCGCATGAGGGGGTAGTGGAACAGCTGGTCCGCCCGACCGGAGTTGTGGATCCGGAAGTTATTGTAAGACCCGCCGAGGACGAAGTTACGGACCTAATCGAGGAGATCGAAAAGCACGCCAAGAAAAAAGAAAGAGTTTTGGTCACTACCCTAACCAAAAAGACCGCCGAGGACCTGGCGGATTACCTAGATTACCTAAAGGAGAAGGGTATAAATACCACCTACCTCCACAGCGACGTAGCGACTCTTGAGAGAAGCGATATCCTGGATAACCTGCGTCGCGGAGACTTCGACGTTCTTATCGGCGTTAACTTGCTTAGAGAGGGATTAGATTTGCCTGAGGTAGCATTGGTCGCCATTTTGGACGCGGATCGGGAAGGTTTTTTGCGCTCCAGAACCTCGCTCATCCAAACCATGGGACGCGCCGCGCGGAACGTCGCGGGGCAGGTAATCCTTTACGCCGATGAGACGACCGGCTCCATGCGCCAAGCGATAAAAGAGATAGAAAGGCGGCGCGAGTATCAGCTTGCATATAACAAGAAACACGGTATCACCCCGGAGACAATCGCCAAACCCATAAGAGGGAAGATTATTGAGCAAGAGGAGGACATACTGCACATACAGCGCCCAAGAGGCGTAATCGGAGAGGAGTTTTTGAAGGAACTAAAAGTAGAAGCGCTAACCCCCTACGACAGAAAGAAAGTGGTAAAGAAGCTGGAACGAGAGATGAAACGCCAGGCCGAACAACTCAACTTTGAGCTGGCGATAAAGCTTCGCGATAAAGTCAGGGAGCTAAAAAGCTAGTTACTTGTAAAGCTCCTCGATACCCTGGATGTCGCCGGTATTGAGATCCCGCTTTATGGTCTCCCCCTCGCTCGAGTACCCGTACATGGTCTCGAGGTTGCAAGAGGTTTCATAAAGGTCAGCCAATCCTGCGCTGTGCCCAAGCTCGTGGGTTGCGATGTTTTGCAGATCCATCAGAGATGCGTTCACGTCAGCGTCCCCCCAAGTGAAGTGCTCGTTAAAAAGCATATCCCACTCGACGAGTTCTCGGGTCTTAGGAGGTCCGTAAAAGTAGCCCCACACACTCGTAACAGCTATAACGCCGTCGTCGAGGTAGAAACCGAAGGATGTTGTGTTGACCCCATCCAAGTCTCCGTTGTTGTAGCTAGCACCGGAATCCAGTGACCCGGAACCAAAGATATTACCACCGTAGCCCTCCCACTCGTCGACCCCCGCTGTTACAGCGGACTGGACAAAGCTAGAAGACATGCCGTCTGAGTTTGTTGGGTTCATAAGGTACTCCTCTGCGGTCTTCCATTTTGCTCCCTTGGAAAGAAATGCGTAGCATTTGCTTTCATTCCTACCTCCCCCACCCGCCCAAGGCGGTTTGGCGTAGCCTTTCTTATAGTGGATGAAGGTAATCTTGGTTAAAGGACCGCGGTCTGTGAGACCTTTGGGGCGGTCTTTGGCAAAAGTAGGAAGAGCCCACAAAAGCAGGGTCAAAAGCGCTGCAGAGCCGGCAAGAATTGTAAATTTCTTCAAAGGTTTTTCACCACCTCTCCAAAAAACTAGCTAGGTAACTATTATAACAAGCAAAAAGAAAAGCGCCCGCTGGGGTAGCAACAGGCGCTTTAGATGGCTACTCGCTCACCTTGAGGTCGGCTAGAATCGCAAGGGGTACAAGTTCCGCTTGGACCTCCCTCGGAAGGCGTCCCCATAGGACGCGCATCTTCGTGTTTGCCGGTTTAACCCAATTCCCCCTCGCCTGTACTCTCTCACGGTATGCGAGGGCGAAGCCGACGACGGTGTTGAGCAGGTCGTCTTGGGACTTATCCGCAACCTCTCCTTCCCTGGGTGAAGGCTTGACCCGGTTGTAGGCCGCTCGCAGCAAACCGTTCTCCCCATGAAGCTTCCTCACCCAAAGACCAAGAACAACTACGAGGGCGAGGGTCAGGAGAATCACAATCCCCACGAGGGCAAGAAATACGGGGTCGTTCATCGCTCGTCTCCTTTCGTTTGGTTTGAGTTAATATATTAGATGTATTTTATAGGATAAAACAGAGATTTTCAACCTATAGCTAGATTGGTCTGAAAAGGGTAGAGGTAGTCCCCTGCGGAAGGTTGCCCGGCTCGAAAGGTGTTCTTGCCCGGCGGTTTTTGAGTGGAACTAAGCAGGGAACTACCTCAAGATGCCCTCGGTAGGATTCGAACCTACGACCCACAGATCAACAGTCTGATGCTCTCCCATCTGAGCTACGAGGGCAAGAGGTATTATAACAACCACTGCAACCGCTGGACACCAAACCCCAAAAGCCATAAAATGAAGTTACGTGAGAATACTACCAAGCACTCCCCTGGGCAAGTGGACGGTTGGATTAACCGCTTTCTTCTTTTTGCTTTTTGGCACTTTTCAACTGCTCGTCGCTTCCGGACAGCGAGGAGGTGCCACCTTCTTTAGCAATCCCCTTTTGGCTATCCCCGGCCTTCTTATGGGAATCTCCGGTATAGCGGCCTTCTTCACCGGGGCTTTTAGCGTCGTAAGAAGCAAGGAACGCTCCATCCTCGTATTTTTAGCTACGCTATTTGGACTTTTCGTACTGATCTTCGTACTGGGCGAGATCCTATACCCCCATTAAAAGAAGGGGCTGAAAGCCGTTTGGCGATCAGCCCTTGACACCGATTGTCAGTCAGTCTCCCGCCTCTTCGATCTCGAGTTCCAACACCTCCTGAAGGGATCGCTCCAGGCGTTTCGTGTTGGGAAGCACGACATAGCCAGGGTGTTTAACCATCTCCCCCTCAAGAAGCTCCCCCGCTGTAATCGATTGCAACCTCGGGTAGCGAGCACCGCTTATGGGCGAGATATAACTCCCTGCGGAAACGGCGAACTTGCGAGCCGGTTCAGTAGGCTTCCTAAGGCAGATCATCGCGCCCATCTCTGCGCCTTGAGCGTCGACAACCCCCCTAAGCTCTCGCATTTCCCGAACCGTTACCTTACCGGACTTAACCTGCAGAATTATCCGCTTGGCGACTCCGCTCTCGTCGTCTATAAAGTAGACGACACCGTCCACCCCCTTGTCCGGGCCGCGTTTCCTGTCCTGGACCAGCGCTCGGCCACGCACCAACCCCACAGACCACCATTGAAACTGGTAAGGATCAGATTTGGCTAGATCCTCCGCGCCAGGCACGTCCGCGGGCTCGCCGAAGACATCGTATTCCTTGTGGATATCCGGTCCAAAGGACGCTTCCAAGCGATACTTATTGAGACCTACCGCCAGATGCGTGACGTCGATACCGGCCCAGCGTCGTCCCTCCATATGCGCCGCCACTATGGTGGTCCCGCAACCGCAGAAGGGGTCCAACACCACGTCGCCCGGGTTACTGCTAGCCCGGATAAGAAGACGCAAGAGGTTGAGCGGCTTCTGCGTGGGGTAGCTCATCTTCTCGCTGGAGTAGCTCATGATCATGATGGAAGTCAAGTTCATGGGCTCATCCCCGACGTTCCATACGTCGTCAAACGGGATGCCCGGGCCCGTGGGCTTCCCCGTCCCCCGCCGCTCGTAGTCGGGGTCGTAGGGCTTGTACTGCTTGTTGAAGGTGAACTTGGCACCCTTGGTGTAGTAGAGCAGTATTTCGTGGTTTCGGACCCAGTTGTTAGCCCTGGTCTTGAACCCGGAGACCCAACCTATCCGCCAGACTATCTCTCGGCGGAAACGGTTCGGCCCAAAGACCGCGTCCATCAAGGCTTTGAGATAGTGGCTGGCGTTGGGGTCGCAGTGCAGGTAAATGGAACCATCCGACTTGAGGATGCGATGCATCTCGACGAGCCGTGGAGCCATCATGCAAAGGTAGGCCATCATGTCGTTGGGACCTAGAAGCTCGCGCATCTTGGTTATGAAGCGCGCGACGGTTTCCGGCGCGTTGGCCAAGACGTCCTCGTAGCTTTGTTGTGCAGCCTCGTCCCAGTGCCACGTGTCCTCAAATGCTCTGATCTGCGCCGCCGAGCGTTTTCCGCTTGGCTCCTTGAAGAGGAGGTTGTAGTCCTCGTCACTCTTGAAGGGCGGATCCAAGTAGATCAAATCGACAGAACCATCGGGGAACCACTGTCTGTTCCGCATCACCGACAGGTTATCGCCGTAGTACAGTTTGTTTTTGGCCATGGGATTCCTCCTTTCTTTGGCTTAACAAGCTGATAAATCGACGGCGGTACGTCTCGATTCTCCTTTCCTATAGGATTTTCATAATGTTAGCACGGGGAAGTCAGATTTGCTATTTGGGATGGCGACAGGTGGGGTCAACCGTTTTCGAGGCTTCGCCATATGTACCAGGAGGCGATTGTGCGGTAAGGCGCCCAGCGGCGGGCAAAGTCGCCCATCTTGTCCGGCTTTATGTTCTTGCCGGTGAGCTTCTTAAAGCCGTTTTGTATCCCGACGTCGTCCGCGGGGAAGATGTCGGGGCGCGCGAGGTCGAACATCAAAAACATCTCGGCGGTCCAGCGGCCTATGCCTTTGACCGAGACCAGCTCCTCCATAACCGCCTCGTCGGTGAGCTTGTCCAGCTTGTGAGTCTCGACCTCGTTGTCTTTGACCTTTTTCGACAGGTCTTTTAGATAGCTAATTTTGGAGAAGGACAGCCCACATTCCCTAATCTTCGCGTCTTTAAGCCTAAGTATCTCCTCCGGAGTCACTTCCCCACCGAGCGCCTCTTTGAGGCGGCCAAAAATGGTCGCGCCGGCTTTTATGGAAAGCTGCTGCTGGACCACGGCGTCGACTAAATCCTCAAAGTACTCGCTCTTTTTGCGGGGCTGGAGGGTGCAGGGCCCGTACTTTTTGAGCAAAGGGCCTATGTATTTATCTTTCTTGAGGAACCTATCCGCCTCCTTCCACATGGAGGAATTCTAGCACTAGAACCCTTTACCCTCACTTCACACGCGCGTTAGAATAATTGGTTGGCATGCTGGACATCATAAAAATCAAAGGCGCGAGGCAACACAACCTAAAAAACATTGACCTCGAGATCCCCAAGAACAAATTTGTGGTGGTGACGGGGGTGTCGGGGTCAGGAAAAAGCTCCTTGGCGTTTGACACCGTCTACGCCGAGGGGCAAAGGCGATATGTGGAGTCTTTAAGCGCCTACGCGCGGCAGTTTTTAGGTGTCATGGACAAACCCGATGTTGACCAAATCGAGGGCTTGTCCCCCTCCATCTCCATTGACCAAAAATCCCCCTCCCAAAACCCAAGAAGTACCGTTGGCACCATCACCGAGGTCTATGACCTGCTTCGTTTGCTTTTTGCTCGCGTCGGCCATCCCCACTGTCCCAATTGCAGCCGCGAGGTCACCCGTCTCTCCCACGACGAGATAACCGAAAAAATCTTCGAAAGCATAAAAACCCACACAGCAGGGTCGGGTCCCAACAAGTTCACTCTCCTCTCCCCCGTGATACGCCAAAAGAAGGGCGAATTTAAAGACCTTTTCAAAAATCTGATGTCCAAAGGTTTTACCAAAGCTCGTGTCGACGGGCGCGAAATCGAGCTCACCGAAGATTTTGCACTTATTAAAACCAACAAGCACGACATTGAGGCAATAGTAGACGAGTTGTCGTTTCTTAAAAAGGATCTGCGAAACGAAGTCTTCGCAGCCAATATCCGCTCGCGCGTTTCAACCGCGGTCGAGCAGGCGCTGAACCTTTCGGATGGTCTGGTCATCCTCAAGGTAAGTGACAAGGGACAAGTAACAAGTAACAACGGGGAGGAAAAGGAGGAACTCTTTTCCGAAAAATTCTCCTGTCCCCACTGCAACATCTCCCTTCCCGAACTTGAGCCGAGGATGTTTTCCTTTAACTCCCCCTTAGGAGCGTGCGAAACCTGTAACGGAATCGGCACAGTCTACAAGGTAGATCCCGAACGTATCTTGAACAAAAGGCTCTCCATTAACGAGGGCGGAATATTGCCCTTCGTCAAATTCTTCTTCCACGAAACCTGGTATACAAGAACGCTCAAGACCGTGTGTCGGGAGGAGGAAATAAACATGGACGCCCCGCTTGGGACCCTACCCAAAGATAAGCTTGAAACCCTACTCAACGGAACCGGCAAGGTCTACACCGTCCACGGCAAGAACCGCTACGGCAAACCCACAACCATATACGAGCGCTTTGACGGAGTGATCGGAGAGCTCGAGCGCCGATACCTTAAAAACGAAGGGCCGGAGGCAACCTGGGAGATAAAAAAGTACATGCGGGAGGAGGAGTGCGGAACGTGTCAGGGAGCGCGGCTAAAGAGCGAGGTTCTGGCGGTCACAATTGAGGAGATAAATATCGCCGAGATGTCCGATTTCCCCATCCACGACCTTTTGGAGTACCTTAACGCTCTTCCAGAAAAACTAAACCAATACGAGCTTGAAATTGCCAAATCCATCTTGAAAGAAGTAGATACTCGTCTAACCTTCCTGGACAACGTAGGCCTATCCTACTTAACCGTCTCTAGATCGGCCAAAACTCTCTCGGGCGGGGAGTTGCAACGTATAAGGTTGGCGAGCCAGATAGGTACCGGTCTAACGGGGGTCTTATACGTTCTGGATGAGCCATCGGTCGGGCTTCACCCCAAGGATATGGGCGCGTTGATAACCACTCTCAAGCGCCTAAAGGATTTAGGTAACACCCTTGTAATAGTGGAGCACGACCGCGACACCATGGAGGCGGCCGATCACCTTATAGAACTCGGACCCCGCGCGGGGCGAGACGGTGGACGGGTTACCTTCCAAGGGACAGTAACCCAGATTAAGAAAAAGACCGAATCTCTCACCGGACAGTTTTTATCCAACAAAAGACGTATAAAGATAGACAAGCCGCACCCGGAGACGGGGAAGGGAACGGTGATCCTCACGGGCGCCTCCCAATATAACCTCAAAAATATAAAGGTCGAGGTACCCTTGGGGAATTTGGTCGCAGTGACGGGAGTTTCGGGCTCGGGCAAGTCGACGCTGGTTGTCGAGACCCTCTACCCTGCGCTCCGTGACCGACTGGGGCTGCATGTACCGGAGCGCATGGGGAGCTTTAAAACCGTCTCCGGCTACGAGGACGTAGGGAGAGTCTATCTGGTCGACCAATCTCCTATCGGACGAACACCCCGGAGCAACCCCGCAACCTACGTGGGTTTTTTCGACGACGTACGCGAGCTTTTCGCCCAAACCCCCGAAGCCAAAACACTAGGATTCAAAAAAGGCAGGTTCTCTTTTAACGTCAAGGGGGGCAGGTGCGAAAAATGCCAAGGCGGTGGCGTCATAAAAATAGAAATGCAGTTTTTGGCCGACGTTTACGTGACCTGTGACGTTTGCGATGGCAAGCGTTACAACCAGGAAACCTTGGAGGTAAAGTTCAAGGGTAAAACCATCTACGACGTCCTTAAGATGACGGTCGACGAGGCGGCGGAGTTTTTCCGCAACCACCCCAAAATCTATCAAAAACTAAAGTTCCTGCAGGATGTAGGACTGGGGTACTTTGAGCTCGGTCAAGGAGCTCCCACTTTCTCAGGAGGTGAGGCGCAAAGGATAAAACTTGTCAACGAACTCTCCCGCCGCCAAACCGGCGACACCCTTTATATACTGGATGAGCCCACGACCGGTCTTCATTTCGCCGATATAGAGAAGCTCCTCACAACCTTATACCGGCTGGTCGAAGGTGGAAACACCGTTTTAATCATCGAACATAACCCCGAGGTCGTGAAAAACGCTCAATGGATAATCGATTTGGGACCCGAGGGCGGAGAGCGCGGAGGGCAGGTCGTCTACCAAGGACCGCTGGAAAAAATAACAACCGCCAAAAACTCCCACACCGGCCAATACCTCAAAAAATATGCCAAAAGAGTATAAAATTTCTTCAAAAGTAAAGGGGGCTCCGCAGACCATTGGAGTTTATCAGTTTCTTAAAGGGCGCGAGGTGCTTTATGTAGGCAAAGCGGTCAACATCAAAGCGCGGCTCGCATCGCACTTAGCAAACGCCCGATTTGACCCTAAAGAAGCGGCGATAGTTGAGGGAGCAACGCGGGTCAAGGTTACACCGGTAGAGTCTGAGTTTAAGGCGCTACTACTGGAGGCACAGCTCATTCAGAAGCTACACCCAAAATACAACCGCCGCTGGAAGGACAACAAGAGCCCGCTCTACATTCACGTAACCTCCGGTGAGTACCCAAAGATCCTCACCAACCGCGGAAAAGACCTAAAGCAAATACACCCGAAAGGTGTAGTTTTTGGGCCTTTTCCATCCACCCAGGTGGTACAAGAACTCATCCGCGAAATCCGCAAGGTTATCCCTTTTTGTACCAGAAAAAGGATAGGAAAACAGCCCTGCTTCCACTCCAAAATCGGTCTCTGCGACCCATGCCCGAATGAGATAGTAAGAGTAGAGAGTAAGAGAAAGAGGGAAGAGTCGAAAAGACAGTACAGAAAAAATATCAGGCAGGTTGTGCGGATTTTAAAGGGGCAGACCGAGCCGGTACTCAAAGACCTCGAAAAACAGCTTGAAGAACTCTCCGACAAACAAAAGTACGAGGAGGCGCTTGTGGTTAGAAACCGCACGGTGCGATTTGAGAGACTTATCTCCCAAACCCTCGGGATAAAAGAGGAGACTATCCCCCAGCAAGACGCCGAGAAATCGCTCGAGAGCCTGGCGAAACTCCTTACAGCCTATTTTCCGGGACTAACCAATCTAAAACGAATAGAAGCGTATGACGTCTCCAATATCGGGGGGCGAGAGGCCACGGCCTCAATGGTAGTTCTAACCGAAGGGCGGGTAGATAAAAGCCAGTATCGGAAGTTCAAGATAGTAACCAGTAATCAGAGACCAGCGATCAGGCTAGGAGACGTGGGGATGTTGGGGCAAGTGGTGGCTAGACGTTTTAAAAACAAATGGCCTAAACCTGATCTAATCGTGGTCGACGGCGGGAAACCCCAGGTCAGAGCGGTGCAAAAGGCGCTTAAAGAAGCAAATCAACGCGTACCAACCGTCGGTATAGCCAAAGCCCCGGATCGGCTTTTACTAGGCGTCGATAGACTCCCTACCAAACGGTTACCCCAAAACCATCCCGGTTTCAACCTAGTGCGCTTGATTCGCGACGAATCGCACAGGTTTTCGCGCCGGTACCACCTATTTTTGAGGGAAAAAGAACTAATGCCCTAAAGTTTGGTTTGGGAGAGAAGTTGTCGGTAGACATAGGCAGCGGCTAAGGATGTAACTGGGATGGTCACGAGAAGACCGACCATAAAAAGGAGCGCCCCGAAGAAATTAATCATCGCGAAAACGATCCCAAACCAGAAAAGCTGAAGTCGTGCTCCTTCGGTCGCCTTGCCGCTTGCCGCGAGCGCCTCGAGTGCCCCCAGTTTTCGGTCGACCATAAGGTAACCAAACATGCTGTACTTTATAAGCCAGATAAACCCGGGAATGATAAGAAGAATAAAGCCCACCAGAGTAACAAGTCCATAAACTATGGAGGCGAAAAGATACTGGAAAAACATCGGATAAACCATAAAAAGATCCGCGAACTCGGCCTTTTTCTTATCCGCAAACTTCAAAACCACTTTTATGAGGCCCAGCGAAACCAAAATACCCAAGACCCACCCCGCAAAATCGAAAAACATCGCTACAAACGGGACATCATCCCTTATAGCGTCGGCCAACACGCCGGGTATGAAATTAACAGCACCAACGATCAAAAGTAGGATAAGGAAAAAGACAAAATTGTCCTTGGTGGTGTCCCACCCAAACTTAAGCGCCTCCTCTATTGAAAATCCCTTCGCTTCTGCCATTTACTCTAAAAACGGAAATCTCTTAACCAACGCGGTCTGTGACCACCAACGTCCTAAACCGAGCGCGTGGCCGGATCGGCTCAGCGCCAACCCTATTAAAACCAAAATATAGACCAGGTGTTCGTCTAGGAACGGGTTGTGCTCTTTTGGCAAAACCGCACCGTAGAGCAGGAGCATGAAAAGCGCGCCGGCGAACCCGGCTATCCTGACCCCTATACCCAAAATCAAAGCCACACCCATCGCAGCCAATCCGATCATGTAGAGCCAATCGACCCATGCTTGCCCGGCAAGGCCCTGGTAAAAGGAAGCCAAGGGTCCTGAGGTGCCGAACTTCAGAAAACCTAACGTTGGAGAAACACCATCCAGCCAGGTCTTACCGGCCTCGGTCGAAAAACCCAACCCCCAAAGCTTATCCACAAACGCCCAGAGCAGAAGCCAACCCATGGCTATTCTCAAAAATGCCCAAACATAACGCGTCTTATCCATCACGTTAAAAGTAGCAAAAAGGAAAAATCCATGTCCAAATCCGCAAAACTTAGCGAGGAACCAAATTAAGCCCTGTTCTGTACGATTTATTCATACCTTAGAGCATCTAGTGCTGAGATTTTTGTAGATCTCCGCGCTGGGTAAATTCCAGTAAGAATCCCAACTACAACCGCTAATCCCAAAACGACGACTATAAAGTAGAAGGGAAGGGTCGTGATCATTAGTAGTTTCCCTCCAGTTACCAACGAGAGAGCCGAAAGGATAATACTGGTAGCAATCCCCCCCAAAACCCCCAGAATCAGACCCAAAACTCCTCCCGCCAAGCTCATTACTAGCGCTTCAATCAAAAATAGCTCCTTAACCTCCCGGGCATACATCCCCAAGGCCTGTAGAAGCGCTACCTCTCGCGTCCTCTCCAGCAACGAAACTGAAAGAGTGTTAAACATTCCAAAAGCGGCGACGATCAAAGCCGCCAGGCCAAAGGCCGACAGAATGAAGCGGACGGTGGAGAAGATGCTTTGAATCTGTTGAATCGTATCTACCACCGAAGTGGTCACAAACCCCATATTCTCAACATGGCGGCGGACGGTGGAGAGTTCTCCCTCACTAACCGCAACCACTTTCGCTTGAGTGTAATTCTGCACTCCGTGGGCTACCAAATCCCCTAGCGGAACGTAAACCTTGGGCCGGTTCTCTCCCCCCGTATAAACCCCAACGATTTTGTAGGGGGTAGAGTCGGTTTCCTGCCGTTCGAAAGTAAAATCCGGAGAAAGAGCGCTAGTTACGATAAAAGAGAGGTCAAAACTCTCCTCCAGCGCATTGGCAGGATCAATGCCCAATACCCTTAAAGTTGCTTCATTAACTACCGCTTCCCGGCTTTGGGTAAAAAAACTGCCCATCGAGGGAATCGCTCTGGACAAGCGGAGGAAATCCTCCTCCGCAGCCACCGTAACAATGTCGGTCCGGGATTCTTGATAACTAACCTTGCCCGCAACCGAAACGGCCGGCAACGTCTTTTCCGTCCCATCAATCTTGGCAAATTTCGCCAAGACCTCGTCGTTAATCTTGGTAATATTTGCCTTTTCCGGAAGGACATCCGCAACCCGCAGCTCCTCGAAGGTCGCTACACCCTTGATTACCAGATTTTCCAAACCGTACCCCAAAGAAACCAAAAAGACGATTATGCCAAAACCCACCCCCACTCCCCCAATCGTCACCAGCGAACGGGCCCGGCGGACCTTTAAATTCTTCAAAGCAAGTTTCAGTAGATAGTTTCGCCGCACCCGCCCCGGGACGGGTAAGTCCAACTTGTGCAAAAGCGTTTTGACCTTGGCTTTTAATTGACGTTTGGTAATCACCGTTTCGTTGCCTTTCTTATTGTCGAAATTTTCCCTCCTCTATGCTCCTTAACGACCCGGCCGTCACTCATCTCAATAACCCGATTCGCAAAAACTAAGAGGCGCAGATCGTGGGTAACCATAATCACAGTCTTACCGCGGTTCTGGCTTAAAAGCTTAAGAAGATTCATCAGTGCCAATCCCGACTTGCTGTCCAAGTTTCCGGTCGGTTCGTCCACAATCAGGATTTCCGGATCCGAAACCAGCGCTCGGGCCAAACCGACACGCTGCTGCTGACCAGCCGAAAGCTCGGTCGGAACATAATCCTTCCAGTCTGCTAACCCCACCTGCTCCAGCACTCCCAACGCTTTCTTACGAGCCTCCTCCTCGGCCAAGCCCAAGAGGTTCAAGGGAAGAGCCACGTTATCTTGAACATCCAGAGTTTTAATCCAGTTGCTTTGCTGATAAAGCATCCCGATTTTAGTCCGCCGCAAATCGGCTCGTTCGTCGCTGGTTAGCTGGTAGAGGTCCTTCCGAAAAAGGAAAATCCGCCCCCCCGAAGGTCGCTCCAGGCCCAGAACCGTATGCAGGAGCGTTGACTTGCCGCACCCCGACGGGCCGTAAATGATCAGGAAGTCCTTTGCCCCTACCGTCATATCAACCCCCCGCAGAACGGGGACCTTTCCTCCTTTCACCCAGAAGGATTTGTGTACCTGCTTAACCTCTATTAGACTACGTTTCTCATTCGGCATCTTATCTCCTTAGAAACCCCCCTAAGAAGTGGAAGGTCTCCGCCAAATTGGTGATAATCAGATCCAAAGCAGAGTCAGTCCGCTCGGGGGTAATAACGATGTAATCGTCGCCCACAGTCTCGTTCCCTGCTTCGTCTTTAGTTAGGATTCTAAGATGATACACCTCGGAAGGCGAAAGGTCGGTAATTACCTGCAAGTGATAGAAGATCAAGCTAGGGTCCTCGGGGGTTTTATTGGTATAAGTGGCGCCCGCCCCCGCTCCGTACTCGAGCTGGCCAGTGGCAGGCTCATCTGTCTCCCAAGATATTATTACCTGGGCCCGAGCGTCACTACCAATCCCCTGAATAGAGGTCTCGATCAGAACATTAAAGATTACCGGCGGGCGGGTATCCGTCGCGGTCGTGAACCTCTGCAAATCCGAAACCGCCTGGTTTCCAATGGCGTCGAACCCTCGAGCAGTTAAAGCGTAAAGCGTTGCCGGCCTGAGCCCCGGAACCTGAACACTGTGTCTGGTAACCCGGGTAAGATTAACTACGTCCCGCGACTGCTGGGGACTGTCCAGAGGGTAAAAAGTTACGATCGAGGAGATGGGAGTGTTGCTCTCCCAACTAACTTCCACCGTCGAGGTTGCCGCGCCAACCTCCTGAATTCGAACGTTAGTGATGCGGGGGCGCGGGTAGGTCGTAAAGTCCAAAATCGTCCCTTCGTACTCCGCTCCCTCTGTATCGAGGGGATTGATTTTATAGTGGTACTTGGTTCCGTCCAAGAGACCGGTGAGCTGAACTTGGTAGCGGGATTCGCTCGTGGCAGTAATCTGCTCGCTTACCCCGCCGAAAGAAGTAGTCGGGCCGTAGTAGATTTTGACTTTAGTAGCGCTGGTCGAGGTAAAGTTTATAATCGCTGAGTCGATATTGACCGAAGATACGGTCACGTCTTTAATCGAAGGGGCCGGCTGGGTCGTAAAAGATCTCTCTGAACTTTCTCCCGTATTCCCATCCTCGTCCGTCCAACGGGCCTTGTAGAAGTAGTTTCCGGGGTTGAGGTTGGTCAGGGTAATGGAATGGGAGGTGACCTGGGCAGCCACGGAGGGCTCTTCGTCAAAGTAGGACCCCGAAGCGGTTCCAAAAGCCACCTTGCTGTCCGAACCTCTTTCGGTGGTCCAAGTAATCACCGCCCGGCGGGTGGTAACTGGTGAGGCTACCGGCCCAGACGTAAGGTTTGCAGGTACCTTCCACCGCCCGGTCGGGTACTCGAATACAGTGGAGGAAACCGCCGAGCAGTTGTTCGCCGAATCGCAAGCTTTAACGCAGTAGTAATGGTTGGTCTGCGTCAGCCCGGAGTCCAAGAAAGAAGTCCCGGTAGTGGTTGCGACGTTGGCAAAGCCCCCAAAATTTGCTGAACAGGAGGAGGCTGTAGTGGAACGGTAGACTTTGTAGAACGCCACCCCCGCCCCCACGTCGGCCGGCGGTTCCCAAGCCAACGCCAGCTTCCACGCCGAGGTCTCTTTAATCGAAGCATCGACAATCTCGACGTTGGTCGGAATCCCGGGGGCGGAGGTGTTGGCCGTAAAAGAAGTCGAGGCGTAAACGGCGTAGTTAATGTTGCCGGCCTCGTCTTTGGCAACCAAGTAGAGCGTGTTGCTCCCAGGCTGGTTGGCGAAAGCGTCGGCCGCTAGCGAAGTTGCCCCGGCGGAGGTGAAGGTACAAGTCGAGGAGCTCGGTAGGGTATTAACGGTGTAGCAGTAGGTAATGTTGCTAACCTGCCCCACGTAAGTTGTCGGCGGATCCCAAGAAAAAGCGAACGAGTTTACGGTGTTGGTTGTCGGAGTAACATTTAAGTTCTGGGGGGCGGAGGGGGCGGCGGTATTAATTTTAATCCACGCCGTGACGTAAGTAGTCGTAACGTTCCCAGCCGCATCCCAAGTCCGGAAGAAGATGGTATTGTTCCCTTCCACTAAATCGTCGGTTCCCAACCCGTCGTAATCGGGGGTTTCGATCGTGGTATAGACCCCGTCGTTGGTCAAAAGGTCGTTCGCACCCTGCGTCCCGGTATGCAGGTCGCCGTACCACGTTCCGGAGGAGCTGATCCGGTACTGAAGCCCGGCCACCCCCGAATTAGCATCCGAAGCGCCGTAAGGCGGGGGGACCGGCCAAGTGACTGAAACTTGGTAAGTCGAGACGAAATCACCGGGGGCCGAGACAAAAGCAGGGTTGGCCGGCGGGGTGTCGTCGAACCGGAATTGGAACTGCTCCGAGGCGCCCGCATAAACGTTGCCGGCATTGTCGACCGCCTTAATGTTCAAGTAGTAAGGGCTGTCGGAGGTGGAGAGCCAAGTCCCTCCCTTATAGGAAGCGTTGGCGAAATCAATGCTCTCGGAAGAGATGATAAATTGGCAAGTCGTCCCCGCGGTGGAGACCGGGCTCGTCCCAAGCAGCCCTTTGGCAAGTTTCGGGTCGCCGTTAACGTCGGTTCCCAAATACAAGCAGTAGCCCTTCAAGCCGGAACCGCCCCCATCATCCTCCCCAGCCGTCCAGGTAAAGTAAGGCGAGCTGCCATTAGTCCAGTCGTTGCTTGAAAGCTGGGCTCCCCCATTGCTCTTGTACATCAGGGTATTGGAGGCGTTGGTCGGCGGCGGAGTGACATCGGACGGGGCAAAAGTCAGCGAGAAATCTTCAAAGGTCGGGGTCTTGGACTGGTCCGTCGTTAAAAGAGTGAGCTCGTACTGAACATAACGGTGGGTGTCGGTTACGCAGCCGTTGGCGGAGATATCGGAACCAGAGCTTATCGCCGAACAGGAAGAGAAGACCGGCGCCCCTGCCATTGTGCTGGAGTTACTGGTTCTAACCTTTACGGCCACAGAGGTACCAGAGGGCGTGGTTGCATTGTAGGTTAAAGTTCCCCAATCGGTTGGTAGGTCCGCATCAAAAATCGAGGAAACCAGCGTCCCAGAATCTGGATAGGAGTAGAGACTAACGTCGTCGATGTAAACTGGAGTAGAAGACGCTCCGATCTCCCTCACTATAAAATCGTCATATATCCCGTCATCAAATCCCACCATGGTTCCCGTCAGCGGTGATGTTATATTCCTGCTTACCACCAAAACACCGTTCACGTAGTACCTGGCCACATCATCAGATCCTATCTCAAACTTGAAGTCGTAATAAGTCCCTGAATTGAAGTCGTAAGATACCCCGTTCGACGGACAGCTTCCCAAATAACACTCGTAAATCTGGGCTATATCCGTTGTTGAAAACGCAGAGAAAACCACATAATTATCAGCGTCACTATACCTAAGAAATACAGCATTGCCATACTGATCCGGGCGCATCCTCGTCTCAACGCTGATGTCCCCACTTCCGGCATCGATCATTGCAAACCCGGTCCCTGGATCCGTCACCGTTCCGCCTGACAGTGTGTGGGACCCGCCGTCGGTCCATCCCCCGCCTTCTTTGTCAAACTCAGGAGTATGGCTCGCCAAGCTGCCCGAACCTGTGAATGAGTCGTAAACCAACAAGCCGTTCGTAACCTTCACTCCATACCCTTTACCCCCGGACGTTCCCCCGACTGTGCCACTTAGCCTATACCAACCCCCACCAACCGAAGTATAGGTGGTGCCTAAAAACAAATCGTTGGCGAAGAGGGCCACGTCCGAACCGGTTACAGCGGACCCATCCGTGTAAGCGAAAACTTCCAAGTTGTAATCGTTAGTATCTCCCACATTTACAACTTGGGCGAAGTCAGCTTCGCCCGAAGCTGTTAGCTTGGCTGAGCCGGCGCTTCCGTTGTAGGTCGTAATGGTGTCGCGGGTAACCGTCAGGTTTTGGGGCTCGACCGTATCAACCGTCAAATTGTCCCAGCGGATATCCTGGGGGTTGTAACCGTCAATCCCTTGAAAAGTCCCGGTTTCGGTCGTGTCTGTGGCACTAAGCTGGAGCGTACCGTCCACATAGAAATCGATGTTTCCGCTGCCATCAATCGTTCCCCGGAAAGTGTGCATGCCGGAAGTAATGGTGTAACCTTTACTCGCAAGAACCGCCCCATCGCGCTGGCGGGTAATCCTAAGCAAAGTTCCGCTATCAGCAGTCCGGAGTGCATAGTACTTGTAGCGGTCCGCCCCTCCCAAACCGATGTGGTTCAAAGCAATCCCCCCGTCCCCGCCGGCAACTGGGTTCGGCCAGGTGATCTCGGCCCTTACGTCCACCGCCGCCGCTTCGGCATTAAAGACCGAAGCGGTATGGTTGGCGACGAGGCTTTCGGCGTTGTTGGCCTCCGCAATTTGGAACCCCCCCTCCCCACCCGCTACGTAGGCCCACGACCCCGGAATGTCCGGAGAGTGGGAGGTCAGTGCAGTCCCGTCCGTGCCGGTAAAGCTGTCAAAAACGTGGTTGGAGGACGAAACCGAAATGTTGTATTTGTTGGCTAGGTAGGTCTCGACGTTGATTTTATCGGTAGACGACAGCGCACTATCGTAGACAATCACCTCGGCAAAATCCCATTGCTTGTAATTCCGGGCAGTATTGTTGGGCGAAGCCCCTAGCCAGAACCAGTCCGAGTTGAAAGCTCCGGGGGAAACGATCGATTGCCCGTCCAAAACCCCGTTCAAGTAAATCCGGTGGTAATTGGCGTTAACCTGCGCCACTAGCACGTTGAAGGTGTCCTGCGTCGTCAACGTATCCATCTTCGCCCGTTCGCCATCGGCACGCCGAATATTCAATTTGTAGCCGTTGTCCTGATGCTCCCAAAAGAACGCCCCCTGGCTCCAACCCTGCCAAGGGTAGGCGTTTTCTGTGGCGGTAAGAGTAACGAGGGATCCCCCTCCCGAGATCGAACCCCTGCGCGTCCCCACCAAAAAGATAGTAATCTCATTATTTGAACTGTCATATCCAAACCCGCTGGTGTTTAAAAGGTCATCGCTCCCGTCAAATCTGACGACCGGAAGCCCGTTTTGAATGCCGGTCTTATAAGTCGGGCGGGAGCTACCCGTGTTGGAGACGTTGTGACCGTTGCCGCTAAGGTCATTCCAACTGCTCACGGGATCGTTGTCGCTCAAACCAGTGATCTGGTCAGCGGCATACCAGGCTTTAAGGCCGGAGATCATATCCGGCCGGGAACCTGCCGCCCAATCGGACAGGTCGGTCTCGAAACCGGTATTGGTCAGCTCCTCGATCCGCGCGAGCGTGACCTGGCCAGCGACGGACGTTTCCAAGTTCAAGTCGATGACGGAGAAATCATCCCACTTGTCAGTTCCGTCATCCCATGCCCAAATCCCTTGCTTGCCGGAATCCATCGCGTCGGTTGTGCTCCAAGTCAGCTTGCTGACTTCATTAACAAAAGCCTCGTAGTTTGAACCGCCTGTAACCACAATCTTGAGAACGTCGCCAGGAATCATCGTCAAGCCAGTTGAAGTGTAATTTGCCCAATCATTACCGTGGGAAGCAGCTAGTGTCCCAGGAATGTAGCGGACGAATACGTAGTCGGTAGAGGAAGCATAATTAGCAATCACCCCCCACTGCGTACTCACCGCCACCATAGTAGCTTCCACCGAAAATGAGTTGGTTGCCCCGTTCACATATACCTCGGCAGGATAAGCCGCCCCACTCATAGCGACCTGGTTCCCGCTTATAATAAAAACCCCACCATTTACCCCTGCTTGCCAGGCCCCGCCTTCATCAGGAGTGTGGCTGGTAAGCGGCGTGCTGTCACTATCCGTAAACGTGTCCCGAGCCGAGATTCCTCCCGAACTGAACATGGTTACATCTGACCAATTCAACTGCCCATCCCCCCCCCGACCAATCGGTTTGACTCCAGGGGGACTCGGCTGCAAGAATCCTAGGCAATATTAACTCTGAAACCGTTAAATAGAATCCAGCCAAAAGGCCTATTTAAATACAAACAAGTCCAAACAAATTCAGGTGGAATCTGCTAAGTCGGAATCGTGGTTCAAATAAGTACCTTTCTGCAGAATGGAATAAATGAGCGAAGTGGGCGAAGTTTGGTACTAAAGAAAACTGTAACCAAGAAACTCGCCGCAGGGTAAATTTACGGCTTTCAGAACCGAAACTGCCAGCTCTGTAGTTGTTAAACCTAAGCCGACGCCTTTTTTTTACTCGGGCAGGATACATCTTTTTAATTAAATCTTAAAATGAGGTGGGGAATCAACGATGGTAAAAACGTATCTGGAAGCTTAGGCCGACAGTATCTGGTACAACCCTGGATTTTAAATTCAGCAACTAACGCGTAACTTCTGCTTCGTAAAATTTCGTACGTTCTCCGCGGAAATGTAAGGGAAGTTCTCCGGTTGGACCGTTTCTGTGCTTAGCGACGAAAAGCATCACATTCTCGCGGTCGTCGGGATCTTCACGGTACAAAAACATCACAATATCCGCATCCTGCTCAATAGAACCAGATTCTCTCAAGTCAGAAAGCTGGGGTCTCGACTCCCCTCGCTGTTCAACCGCTCGCGATAGCTGAGAAACTGCTAAAACTGGAATATCAAGCTCTCGGGCGATGTTCTTAAGAGCCTGGGAAATCTCTGAAACCTCCTGCACCCGGTTTTCCCAGGTTCGCCCACGGGCGAGCTGGAGATAATCGACTATAAGAAGCTGAATCCCGTATTCCATTTGAATTCTTCTCGCCCGCGTTCTCATCTCCATAACCGACAGAGCTGGAGTGTCGTCTATATAAATCGGGGCCTCGGCCAAAACCCCCATCGCCTCGCCCAGCTTTTTGAAATCCTCCTCGTCCAAGCGCCCCGTGTTCAACTTCCAAGCGTCTATATCGGCTTGGGCTGACAGGAGTCTGTGGACCACCTGGTTTCTCGAGGTTTCCAAGGAAAACACTCCGACGGGTATTTTCTTCGCAACCGCAGCGTGCTGGGCAACGTTTAAGGCGAGAGAGGTCTTACCCAATGAAGGCCGCGCCGCCAGAACCACCATATTGGAGCGTTGCAAGCCTCCCAAACGCTCGTCCAGAGACTTAAAACCAGTCGGGATCCCCAAAATCGCGTCGGGATTTTTCTGCAGCTCATCTAGTCGATCGAAAGCCTCTTCCAGGTGACCCTTTATATGAGAGAAAACGGAACGGNNTCGAAAGCCTCTTCCAGGTGACCCTTTATATGAGAGAAAACGGAACGGTCTCTAGTTTGGGAGATGGAAAAAAGGGAGCTTTCGGCTTTGTCTACCAAATCCTCAATGGCTATACTTTCGTCAAAGCCGCTCTCGGCTATATCGGAGGAGACACGAATAAGTTCTCTTTTTATAGCATTGTCATAAACTATCCTACCGTAATGGTTAACATGGGAGGAGGTTGGAACTGCGTCGGTTAACTCCGTAAGGTAAGCCGCTCCTGCTACATCCTTCAGCTTTTTCTTTTTCCTAAGCTCCGAGGTGACGGTTATCAGATCCGCCGGCTCAGACTTTCCATAAAGGGATAATATCGCGTCGAATATGGTAGCGTGCGCACCCCGATAAAAATGATCGGGCTTAAGAAAATCGACAACCTTGACAACGGCGTCTTTGTCTATAAGAAGCGCTCCCAAAAGGGATCGTTCGGCGTCAAGGTCGTGTGGTGGTATCTTTGGTTCAGCCATTGGTTCTTGCGAGAACTACCACTTCCGATTCCTCAGGTAACCCTTTGCTCGAGATACTAAGCTCCTTTTTCACTCCCGGCTCCTCGATCCCCATCTCTTCTAAAAACGCTGATACCGGCTGCAAGTCCCCAAACGTCTTATCCATCCCCTCTACAAGATAGTGCATAGGTACAATGTAATTTGGCTCAAGCTGAGCTGCGACCTTCGCCGCGTCTTCCGCCCCAATGGTGTAGACTCCCCCAACCGGGACGAAAAGAACATTCAGTTCGCCTATCTCCTCAACTACCCGCTCGCTTAAAACGTGTCCCAAATCTCCAAGGTGAAGAAGTGTCACGTCCTCAACCTGCAGGAGAAATACGGTATTTGTCCCGCGCTCCTTACCTTCCTTGTCGTCGTGGAAGGTCTTAAAACCGCGTACCTTAATGCCCCCAACCTCATATTCTCCTGGGGCGTCGATTATAAAAGGTTCGCCGGATACGCCTTCAAGATACCTGTGATCGAAGTGATCGTGAGAGGACAAAACCACGTCGGCTTGCACTTTGGGGAAGGTGAGACCAACCTTATCGGGGTCAAAAGGGTCGGCAACAACGGTCGCGTCCTTGGTTGAGATTTTAAAGCTGGAATGCCCCAAGTATTCTATCTTCATGGTCATCATTAATATAAACCATGGGACGAGCGTTAGCAATGATTGAAACAAAAGGGTCGGCACCTTAAACAGGAATCCGACCCTTGGCGAAAACTAATCCTCCTTCTCCTCCTCAACCCACCCCAGAATCTCCATATCGTCGGGGTAGGGGGAGCTTTGATCGTAGCGAGCCGTTAGCTGAAACGTGTCCCCATTCGAACAGTATCCGGATATCTCCTCCTCACTGTCCATATCTCCCACCGAGAGGTTTACCCGTATCAGTTCGCCGCACACGAAGCAAGCCGCCTCGACGGTAGCGCCTCCGGTGTGAAATTGCACACCGACGTTCTTGAGGTCTTCCCGAAAGATAAGCTCCGGCATCTCTCTCATTCCTTTCTTCTTAAGTTTAAGTGGATGTAACAAGTTTAATCCTTGAGATTTTCTGTGTCAATACTATGGGGTTGGAGAGCATCAGACCGTTAGTTTGTAGCACGCCCTATCTGGTATCCTATATCTGAAAATGAAAGTCCAAACCCTTAAAGGATTTCGCGATATCACACCCCCCGAAGCCCTTAAACGTGGGCGGGTTCTCTCGTTGGTCAAGAGCGTCTTCAAATCCTACGGGTTCACACCTCTTGAAACCCCGACAATCGAGTATCTCGAGGTTCTTGAGGGTAAATACGGGCAGGAGGGGGAGAAGTTGATGTACAGATTCAAAGACCGCGGCGGTCGCGATGTCGCGTTGCGTTACGACTTCACGGTGCCCTTGGCCCGATACATCGCACAAAACAGCGGGAAAATTACCTTCCCCTTCAAGCGCTATCAGATAGGGAGCGTTTTTCGCGCAGAAAAGCCCCAGGCCGGTCGCTATCGCGAATTCACCCAGGTCGACGTCGACACGGTAGGAATCGATAGCACACTCGCCGATGCCGAGATCTTGGCGGTATTCGCCACGGCTCTTGCGGTCCTGGGGGTTAAAAAATTCACCATCAAGGTGAACGATCGAGATATTTTTAAAACACTTCCCAAAAAAGCTGTCAGAATTTTGGATAAGCTCGACAAGATTGGGGAGGCAGGGGCCAAGAAAGAACTCGAAAAGGCAGGTTTCGACGCCCAAAATACGCTCCGGGAAATCAAAAAAGCGAAACCTACCAAGAGGATAGAGGAAATCTTCGCACTGCTTGACGAGTACGGTATCGACCGCAAGCTCGTGGAGTTTACCCCCACTCTCGCCCGAGGCCTTGACTATTACACAGGAGTGATTTTTGAGATTATAACCCCTACGAGTCGCGGTGCCATCGCGGGCGGAGGGCGCTACGACGAGATGATTGGAATGTTCCTACCTGCCGGCAGGCAAAGTTCCGGAACTAGGATTCCCGCCGTGGGCTGTTCTTTTGGGCTGGATAGGTTGATTGAGGTCGTGCCGACGAAAACCCTCGAGGAGATACCCTTTGAACCGCAAGTTTTGGTTACCATTTTTTCAAAAGAACTCACCGGAAAATCTATCGAGCTTTTTGACCAGGTACAGGCGACCGGTACGGAAGTGGAGCTTTACCTCGACCCAAATGAAAAACTGGAGAAGCAGCTAAAATACGCCGATCGAAAAGGTATAACCTACGCCCTCATCTTGGGACCCGAGGAGGCTAAAGCGGATAGCGTAACCGTCAAGGATCTCAAAAAAGGAACTCAGCGCACCGTAACCACTCAGAATCTAATAAATCTTCTTTCTGCGCCGGCGCCTTAAACCTAACAATGCACGGAAGATCATTTGCTTACACGACGCTTCTTCTAACCGCCGCGATTTGGGGCGTTGCGGGTCCGGTAATCAAATTTACACTCGGCGGAATCGCCACCTTGAACTTCCTTACCTACCGATTCGCAATCTCCGCAGCTCTGGCTTTGTTAAGTGTTCCCTTCGGAGGTCTCAGACTACCAAAAGATAGGAAAACGCTTGCTCTCGTAGCGCTTTACGGATTTTTAACCACAACGGTCGCTCTAGGTCTACTTTTTCTGGGACTCGAGAAAACCACCGTTTTGGAGATGACCTTCCTCACACTTATTGGTCCTCTTCTAATTGTCACAGCCGGAGCGCTTTTCCTGCGCGAGCATGTAACCCGCCGGGAAAAAACCGGAATCGCAATAGCCCTTGTGGGAGTTATCTTGACCACCCTGGAACCCATACTGCGAAACGGAGCGTCGGTCTCTCAGGTGACCGGTAACCTCCTCATCATTCTCTACCTCCTCGCAAACACCGCTTCGGCGGTCTTAGTTAAAAGACTTATGCGAGCAGGAATCCCGCCGGTTAGCCTAACTAACTTTTCCTTTATAATCGGTTTTTTGACTATCCTACCCCTCTCCCTCCTCGGTGGAGGGTTGGGAGGTATCACATCGGCAATCCGAGGTCTGGACCTCCCGTACCATCTGGGGGTGCTTTATATGGCGGCGCTTTCAGGAAATTTGGCCTATGCCCTTTGGGCGCGCGCTCAGCGCACAATTGAAATCGGAGAAGCCGCACTTTTCTCCTACCTCTACCCAGTTTTCGCCGCGCCTCTGGCGATATTGTGGCTCGGGGAAAAGATTACCTTGCCGTTCGTCGCCGGAGCGGTTATTATCTCACTTGGCGTATTTATCGCCGAATATCGTAGCTCCCTCCGAAAGCCCAAGACCTGATCGCCGATTACTGCCTACTGTTCACTGATCACTGCTCACTGTTCGCTAATTTCTGTGATATCATACCCCTGTCATGCCTAAAACGGATTTGCATCCCAAGTACTACCCGGAGGCCAAGGTGACCTGCGCCTCTTGTAAAAATACCTTCACCGTAGGCTCGACACTTCCCGAGTTGACGGTCGAGGTGTGTCACAATTGTCATCCCTTCTTCACCGGAAAAGAGGTCTTGATCGACACCGAGGGACGGGTTGAGAAATTCCAGAAGAAAAGAAAAGCGGCGGAAGCTCGAAAAACTAAGATTGAAGCCAAGACAAAAGTAAAGGAGAAAGAAGAGGAAGCCCCGAAACGACCGCTGACCCTTAAAGAGCTTTTGGAGGAAAGTTAGACCCCACTCTCTGGTATCCTTAAACTAGATATGGACAAGCAAACCGCAATCTTAGAAATTCGCGCCGGCACAGGTGGGGATGAGGCCGGGCTTTTTGCCGCCGACCTTTATCGCATGTACACTCGTTTTTCCACAAACCGGGGTTGGAAAACAAGAGAACACGATCGAAACGAGGGCTCACTAGGCAACATCAAGACCATAACGGCGGAGATTATGGGCAAGGGGGTGTATGACGTACTCAAAAACGAGTCCGGCGTTCATCGAGTACAAAGAGTACCCACTACTGAGAAGGGTGGGCGAATCCACACCTCAACCGCAACAATTGCCGTTTTACCTAAGGTGTCCCCTAAGGAGGTCGAGATAAATCCTAACGATCTAAAGATAGACACTTTTCGCGCCTCCGGTCACGGCGGTCAAAACGTGCAAAAAGTGGAAACCGCGGTTCGCATAACCCACCTGCCGACAGGAGTGGTCGTCGCCTGTCAGGACGAACGCTCCCAGGTGCAAAACAAGGAAAAAGCTTTGGAAATCTTGCGCTCCAAACTCTTTGCAATGATGAAGGAACAGCAGATCTCAAAAGTCGTAGAACTTCGCCGTATCCAGGTCGGTGGAGCCGAACGCGCCGAAAAGATAAGAACCTGGAATTTCCCCCAGGATAGGGTTACCGATCATCGCTTTGGGGTAAAGGCGTCAAATATCGAATCGTTGCTGGCAGGCAATCTAGATCCGCTCTTAAGGAAAATCTCCAAGAAGAGAAGGTAGCCTAGCCGGAAGGTGCCTCTCCCAATTCGGCTTTGAGCTCGATCGCATCCCCGTTCCTATACACCCCCAAGACGACTTCCTCCCCCACCTCGTAAGAGATGATGAGCTTTGCCAAAGTGTTTTTCTCATCTATCTTCACACCGCCAAAGGAGGTGATGACGTCACCCACCTCCACCCCCGCGCGCTGCGCCCCCGAACCATCGACGACCCCCTGAACAAGAACCCCTTGGGGTACATTTTGAACTTTGGCTGCGTCCTCGGAAATCACCGTGTAGCGCACCCCGAGGAAAGGTCTCACAATTCGGCCGGTTTGCTCAAACTGCTCAACAACAGGTGTAGCAAGATTTACAGGAATGGCAAAGCCGATATTCTCCGCCTCAGCCGCAACCGCCACATTTATTCCTACGACTTGAGCAGAGAGGTTAAGAAGGGGCCCACCCGAGTTTCCGGGATTTATAGCGGCGTCGGTTTGGATCACATCCTCAAGCTGCTCCGTTTGTCCACCCAAAGCAGAACCCGCGGTGATGCCCCTCCCAATTCCGGAAACAACACCGCGCGTTACGGTATTAGAGAAGCGCCCTAGGGCATTGCCGATAGCCACAACTGTCTGCCCAACTTTAAGCTGATCGGAGTCGCCGAGCGTGATGGTGGGAAGCCCGGAGGCGTCTATTTTGAGGATAGCCAAGTCGTAGGCGGTATCGAGGTGTATCTCTTTAACCTCGTACTCCGTCCCATCACCGGTTACGACAAAGTATTTGGTATCGCTTTCGGAAACTACGTGACGGTTGGTAAGAATTATGCCGTTTTCGCGAATTACAAAACCGGTACCTATCCCCTGCTTATCAGTTTGGACACCAAAAAACGGGGTGAGGATTGTCTGTTCAGCAACGACGGAGACGACGGCGGGAGAAGCCGTATCAACGACCGATATAACTGCTTCCTCTTCGGTCACGATTTTTTGAACTGTAACGATCTCGAGCTTGGTCAAACGCTCCTGGAGAAAAGAGGATATAGGAGCTCGGTAGAGATAGATCAGTATCCCTACGATCAGAACGAGGAAGATCAAAAGGTGTTTCTTCTTAATCCTTACAGGCAGGTTTAACTCCATTTATAAAATTATAGTAACAGGTCCGTCCGTGACCGATTCAATCTCCATATAAGCTCCGAAACTCCCGGTTGAAACCTTTATCCCTTCTTCCTTTAACTTATCCAAAAAAAGCTCATAAAGGCGTTTGGCAAGATCGGGATCAGCGGCTTTGACAAATGACGGGCGGCGGCCGTAGCTCGTATCGGCCAAGAGGGTGAACTGGGAAACCACTAATACCTCCCCCGAAACATCCTTAATTGATAAATTCATCTTGCCTTTCGCATCAGCCATAATCCTAAGGTTTACCAATTTATGAACTAGAGTATCCACTTGTCCCTCGTCGTCGTCTTGTCCAACCCCGAGAAGCACAAACAGACCAGGGCCTATCGCGCCAACTACCTTGCCGTCGACCAAGACTTTTGCCTGTTTCACGCGCTGGATAACTAGTTTCATAGGGATGTACGACCTACCTCACTTTAAAAGTTCTAATGCCTTATCTAACTGGGGGTCGCGTTCTGCGTTTATATCCTCCTCGCTGAGCGCGACGTTGTAGTCCGGCTCAAGGCCGTCCTCGTGAACCCAAACCCCCCTAGAAGTCAACCATTTTGCAACCGATATGTGCAAGCCCGAACCGTCCTCAAAGTCAACCGCATCCTGGACCGTTCCCTTCCCAAAAGTCTTCTCCCCGACGAGCTTAGCTCCTGTTCTTTCTGAAAGAGCCGCCGCCAGAATCTCGGAGGCGGATGCGGAGCCTCCGTCTATCAAAACTATTATCTTCACACCAGAAAAAGCGTGGTCGTTGGTCGTGGATTGGGAGGACAGTGATTTTCGGGTCCCACTAGAGTCCTCCTGGATTACAACGGTTCCTCTCTCCAAAAACTCCGACGCCAAATAGACCGCCGATGAGAGGTAACCGCCGGGGTTACTCCGAAGATCCAAAACAATTCCTCTGATATCTGATCCCTGGTCTCTAATCCCTCCAACCACCTCGTCCCACTCCTCGTTCGTCCCTTCTCCAAAACGTGAAACCTTGATGTAGTAAATCCCGTCACCCTTCTGCTGCCAACTGACGCTCTCGACCTTTATCTGCGCTCTGGTTATGGTTACTTCAAAGGAAGGGTCGTTATCCCGCTGAAGCGTCAAAACAACCGAGGATCCCGCTGCACCGCGGATTTTGGCAACCGCCTCGGCGATAGTTACTCCCACAGTTGTTACTCCATCGACCTCCAAAATCTTATCGCCAGCTCGAACTCCAACTGCTTTGGCTGGGGAACCATCCAGAGGGGCAACGATTATGAGCTGATCGTTTCTTATCCCAATCTCTGCACCTATCCCCTCGTAAACCCCATTCAAACTCTCCTCAAACTGCTCGTTTTCCTGAGGATCGAGAAACGAAGTATATGGATCGCCGAGCGCTTCAACCAACCCCGATATCGCCCCGTAAAGAAGTTTTGTTCCGTCGACCGGTCTAAAAAGATAATCGGTGTTTATTCGCTCGATAACCTCCCAAAGAAGTGAAAAGTCAACCGTCGAGGAAGGAGGGGTTTTGTTTTCGACTTTAATTGTGGGAGGGTTGAGCTTAAGACTCAGCTCAAGTCCAGAAAACCCAAGCTGCCAACCGGCCGCGAAGACAAAAAGGAAGGCCAAAATTAAAAAAAGATTGCTTTTGAGAAACCGTTTGAGACGCATGACTAGGTTAGTCTAGCAAAAGAAAGAGTTACGCAACGATTCGGTAAGGAATTGTTCCAAGGTTTCGGCCACGTTTGATGGCTTGGCTCAAACGGCGCTGGTGGCGGGCGCAGAGCCCCGAGCGCGAGCGCGGTCTAATTTTGCCCCGACGGGTCAAGAAGCGCTTGAGGATTTCGGCGTCAGCTTCCACAGGGTCTACCTCTTTCTCACAGAAATAACAACGAGAACGGACCTTGTGAACTCTTCGATATCGCGGTCTAGAACGGGATTTCGTCTTCGGAGATTTCCTCGGCATTTTTTTCCTTATTCCTGGGCTTACTCTTAACCCCACCTGCCGGCTTTTTCGCTTTTGGTTCCTCCTCGATAATCACTTCTTCCTCGCCGGTTGCGGCTGCGTTGGCATCTTCGCCTTCGACCTTACCGCGAGAAAGAAGTATCATGTCCTCCGCCACAATCTCAGTTCTTTGTCGCGTCACCCCGTCTTTTCCCTCCCAACTGCGGGTTTGCAGACGCCCTTCAAGGTGCACCTGGCTACCTTTTTTAAGTAGTTGAGTGCAGATTTCAGCGAGTTTACCCCATGCAACGACGTTATGAAACTCCGTGTCTTCCTGTTGCTGTCCATCTTTATTGGTCCAACGACGGTTGGTTGCGACACCGAAAGTCGTAACAGACTGTCCGTCCGGGGTGTAGCGCATCTCAGGATCGCGAGTGAGGTTTCCAAGAATTGTAGCTTTGTTTATCGACCTTGCCATAAAAGATAGTTAGATATTAACACGCCTACCAAGCGATTATCCCTCCTTGATCTTGACCACCATACTTCGCAAGAAACCCTCAGCTTGCAAAATCTCGCGCTTGAGGTCGCCGACCTTACCCTTAGGGAGTTCTAAAATAAACTCTTCAAAGTTTGCCTGCTCGGACCCACCTACCTGGTAAGCGAGGCTCTTTATACCCCGGCTACTGCTTTTTACAACCTTCCCTCCGGCTTTTTTTGCGGCGGTTTCGATTTTCCCGCTTAACCTTTTGGACTGAGCCGCTGAAATATCCGGTTTAAGCCCTGCGATTAACTTGTACTTTTGAAGCTCCATTGCCTTTTGATATTAGAATAAGAACTGCCCAAAGGCAAGGAGAGGGCGAGGCGATCCACAAGCCAAGCGGAGACGACGTTTCCGCGAAGGTACGAACCGAGAGCTCAATCTTTTACCTTTTTTACCACCGGTCCCTCTTCGGAATCTTCCACCCGATAGCCGAGTTGCTCAACATGATCGCGAATCTTATCGGATTCCTCCCAATTACCCTCCTCCCTTAACCTTTCGCGCTCGTCAATTAACTTCCGGACCTCCTCGGGCACCTCAACCTGCCCAACCTCCGAAAGCTTTAGTCCAAAAACTTTATCCATCTTCAAAAGTGTTTTCATCTTAGAGTGGGTAGGAAGATCTTTGACCTTGACCAGCTCCCACATAAGGGCTACGGCTCCGGGGATATCCAGATCGTCGTTTATCATCTCCTCAAATTTATTCTCGTACTCGGCGCAGCCTACCCGTCCCGGTGAGTCCCATGTGGATATCTCGTCGCGTAGTTTGTCGAGAGCTTTTTGTGCCGCCTCAAGCGAAGCCCAAGTGAAGTTGAGCTCGCTTCTATAATGCGCCGTAAGCACGAGATATCTAAACGCAAGGGGATAATAATCTTTTTGCACTATCTCATCAAACCGTATGTAATTTCCCAGGGATTTAGCCATCTTCTGTCCCTCTACGGTCAGGAGACCCGCGTGGACCCAATAGTTGACAAAACGTTTACCGCTCACCGCCTCCGATTGAGCTATCTCGTTTTCGTGATGAGGAAATCTCAAATCGAGAGCTCCCCCGTGAATGTCCAAGGTTTCCCCCAAATGCTCACGACTCATAACCGAGCACTCTATGTGCCATCCCGGGCGTCCCTTTCCCCAGGGAGAGTCCCAAACGGCCGAAACCTCCTCATCGCCCTCTTGGGATCCCTTCCACAAGGCGAAGTCTGCCGCTTCTTCCTTCTCGTGTTTATCGACGTCGACACGGGTTCCCGTCTTTGCTTTTTTTAGCTTAATTCCTGAAAGCTTGCCGTACTTTTTAAACTTGGAGACGTCAAAATAAACAGAGCCGTCGCGTTCGTAAGCGTACCCTTTATCGATCAGGTCCTGGACCATCTTAATAATCCCCCCTATCTGCTCCGTAACTCTCGGGAATAAGTCGGGCGGTTCAACATTAAGTCTCCCAAGATCCCTGTAAAACTCTTCGATGTAGCGGTTGGCGAGCTTCTTGATGTCCGTCCCTTGCTTTCTAGCCTCCTCAATCATGTCGTCATGGACGTCGGTGATGTTTAGGACGTGGCGGACTTTATACCCCCCGTACTCCAAAACCCGCTTGAGAAGATCAAAGTTGACGTAGGTTCTAGCGTGACCGACGTGAGAGGGCCCGTAAACGGTCGGACCGCAGGTGTACATAGTGACGCGTTTGGGATCTTGGGGTCTAAATTCTTCCTTTTTTCGCGTTAAAGAGTTGTAGAGTTGCATTTAGTATTCCTTTCTGCCTTCAAGAGCTTTAGAAAGAGTGAGTGTGTCAGCGTATTCCAAATCCCCGCCGGTCGGTATCCCGCTCGCCAGCCGAGTGATCATGAGCTTACTTTTAACTGTTGGCCCTGCCTTGCCGGCAGGCAGGTGTTCACTGATTACTTTTTTTATATACATCGCCGTCGCCTCACCCTCCAGCGATGGGTTAGTCGCCAAGATGATCTCCCTGATCTCTGATCTCTGATCTCTGATTCTCGAGATTAGTTCACTAATCTTTAGATTTTCCGGACCGACGTGCTCCAAAGGAGCGATTGCCCCATGAAGAACGTGGTAGAGACCGTCGTATTTACCCATTCGCTCAAACGATAAAAGGTCGAGCGGATCCTCGACCACGCAGATAGTGGACNNACTGGTCTCTGGTCTCTGGTCACTGCTTTCCGCTATGTTAAAGCAACGCTCACAAAGCTGGATCTTATCCCCTAAATCCAGAACCGCCTGTCCCAAAAAACGCCTCTGGCCTTGCGGGACGCGAAGAAGGTAAAAGGTCAAACGGGCCGCCGTTTTGGGACCGATTCCGGGCAGCTTTTCAAATGCTTCGAGCACGTTTTCTATAGCCTTGGGGAGTTTCATTATTTCTTACTTTTATTCCCCGCGAGTTCAACCTTAACCTTTAAGGGCTTACCGTAAACCTGCTTCATGGCCTGCTCAAGAAGCTTTTTGTTCCGAGCGTCTTCAAGACGCTCTTTGTGAAAGTCGTAGAAAGCTTGTATTGTGACGGTTTTCCCGGTAACTTTGCCTAACCGGCAGGAACGAAGAAGTGCCTCAACCGAGTGGTTGAGGGGTTTCACCGCCGCCATCAGCTCAGACCATTTGTCGTCTAGCTGTCTAGTTCTCTGGTTGGTTGTTTTTCCGGTCTTATCAGTACCTGCTTCACCTATATCACTTGTCACCTCCACAACCGCAACTTCCAAGGGAAGTATGGGAATTGCCGCCTGCGATATGTACTCGTAAGATTGAGTAAATTCATTAATCATCGTATCCAGCTTTTGTGGGGTTATTTCTTGTGCCTGACGGTTCAATGTTTCGTACTGTTCGCGACCAACCTCAATGAGATCGTCCCCTACCCCAGCTTTGATTAGGAGAATATTTCGCAAATACTCTAAGATCGTGATCGCCAAATTCTCCATCTCAACACCCTTGTTATAAAGACTATTTACGAGAAAGAGTGCTTGGGAGGTATTACCTTCAATGAGGTAATTGAAAAAATTCCCAAGATCCGAAAGCCGAGCTGCTCCAATCAAATCATCAACCTTCTGCCCCCCGGTCAAAACCTGCTCAAGAAGTGTCTCCGCGTCGCGAAAGCCTCCTCCCGCCGCTTTGGCGATTTGCTCTAGATCCTCGGCAGATATTTTCACTTTTTCTTTTTTGGCTATGCTTTCAAGCTTATCGACAATCAGAGAAACAGAAGCACGCTCGAAGTTAAACCGCTGACAGCGTGAACGTATCGTGTCCGGCAGCTTATGAGGTTCGGTAGTGGCCAGAACAAAAACGACATGTGAAGGCGGCTCCTCGAGAGTCTTAAGAAGCGCGTTGAAGGCCTCGGGCGTCAACATATGCGCCTCATCCACAATATAGACCTTAAAATGCCCATGCGAAGGAGCTAAACGCACTTTCTCCCTCAAAGCGCGGATGTCATCTATCCCACGGTTCGAGGCGGCGTCGATCTCTATAAGATCGACGAACCGTCCATCTTGGATTTGACGACAAGGTGGGCACTTGCCGCAGGGCTCACCGGCCTTTGGTTTTTCGCAGTTTATGGCTTTAGCCAGAATTCTAGCGGTTGTAGTTTTGCCAGTTCCACGAGGACCTGCAAAAAGGTAGGCGTGGCCGACCTTACCCTCGCGGACCTGATTAAGGAGAGTCTTCTTGGTGGTATCCAAACCGACGAGCTCGGAAAACTTCTGGGGACGATAGACTCGATAAAGCATCACCTAGATATTAAGACACAACCAACCATAAGCACAAGGGTAAAACAGATCAACCCCTTATTTTTGCTTTCCAGATATCCAATCTAAAACCTTGGGGATGGAGTCTTCGATAGCCTCGTCAATAAGCTTTTTCTCCTTCGGCGCAGGCTTCCCCAAAACGTAATCCTCACCTTCTCCATTGGGTTTTCCGATTCCAATTCTCAAGCGCCAGAAATCCTGCGTTCTCAGTTCGTCGACGACGCTCTGAACCCCCTTGTGTCCGGCAGAAGAGCGGCCGAACTGTAGTTTCCACTTTCCAGGATCGAGATCGAGATCATCGTGAACGATGAGTAAGTTAGTAGTTGGTAGCGAGTAGTTAGTAACTAACTTTTTAACCTCTCGACCTGATTCGTTCATAAAGACCGAGGTTTTGTAAAGCTTTACTTGGTCTCTAATCTCTGGTCTCTGATCTCTAGCCGCGTCAATGAACCATTGACCGACATTGTGACGGGTATTGTGATACTCCTTCCCAGGGTTTCCCAAACCTACGATAAGCTTCATCTTCTCAAATATAGCTTAAAGAAAAAGGAGCGCGGGGGAAGTCGCGCTCTTTTATGGTGGTGGCTCGCATGGAGCTAGACTTCGGCCTGCTCCCTCGCCAATTCCTCCACGATCGAATGCCAACTCTCGCCGATTCCAGTTCTTTGGAGAAGCCGTGACTTTAACCTCCTCACGTAAGGAAGGCATCTTGACTCTATTGCCCCCTCCTCTACAACCGTCTCCAAAATGGCTCGAAAGCACCCCTCTCTCGTCTCTCGCAAATACTCATCTCGTTTGGAACCTAGAATACCTAAGGTCGCCAAGAGCAGATCGTCCAGCTCCAAGAAGTCTTGAAGCGCCTTCATGTTGTCGGCGTTTACCAGACATCTCCGAAGTCTTTGGTGGTAGATCCGGGAATCCAAAAATCTCTCGGCGGCTTCGAACAAAACCTCAAAATCCTGGGCCAGTTCCACAAGCCCCGAAACAAAGGTGCCGCTTTCCACTTTGCACCTCCCGCCTGTCCGCTCTTCCCCGGCTCGCTTTGCCGCTCCGCATTGGGATTTCGGAGCAACCACTTTAGCCAGCAGATACAGATTGGCTCAATTATACCAACGGGGAAGCTGAATTAATCCTCGTGGACGCCGATCAGATGTTTTATGCCGTGAATGACGAGTTGGTTTATCTGCTCCTCGACCGTTACCTCATTATTTTTGGCGAGCTTGCGGGCCTCACTCTTGCAAATCAAGACTTCCCCCAAGAGCATACCCTCATCCGTCGGTTCGAAATACGAGAACGACAAAACCGCGGGGGTATAGTTCTGACCCCTCCGCTGTCTATTCAATCCTCTAATTTCTTTAGGAGAAACAAAGTTTACCTCGACGGTGAATTTCATTTGGTTAGACGTTCCTGGACGAGTTTGGAGACCAGAGAACCGTCCGCCTTTCCCTTCACCTGCGCCATAACGGCGCCCATAACCTTCCCCATATCTTGGGGGCCGGAGGCGCCGACCTGCAATATCGCCGCGTCAACAATCTTTCCTATCTCCTCCCCGCCCATCTGCTCCGGGAGGTAAGATTGGATAGCCTCAAGCTCGGCCTGCTCCTTTTTAACCAAGTCATCGCGGCCCCCTTTTTTGTACGCCTCTATCGATTCCCGGCGTTGTTTGACTTGTTTATTCAGAACTTGAGCGAGCTCCTCCTCCGTCAACACGGCGTCTTTGCCCTTGGCGATTTCGGCATTATGGATCTCCGACAGCAAGTAGCGCAGCGTTAACGCCAAAACCGTGTCTCCGGCTTTAAGGGCTTCGGTCAAATCGTTTTTTATTCTCTCCAGCGTTTCCATCGTAACTATTCCTACTCTCTACTCCTATTCCAGCTCCTCCTTCTCCCGCTCAATCATCCGTTGTTTTTGAGATTTTTTTCGCTTCTTTGTTTCCGAGGGCTTCTCGTAAAATTCGCGGCGCCTCAGTTCCAACAAAATTCCCTCCTTCATAACCTCCCGGTTAAAACGGCGCAGCGCCTCCTCCAACGACTCCCCCGGCTTTAAAGTTACCTTGGCCATTGTTCTGCTGACGCAGAATTACCAATTTCCAAATTCCGATTAACAAATATTTGCTAATTGACAATTGACTATCTGGTAATTTCACGTCTTTATGAAAACACCTCCTTTACTCGTAGTGAGCTTGTTGAATCTAAACATGCTGAACCTCCGTCGGTGACTTCCAACCTCCAATAAAATGAACGTGAATGTGGTCGGGGCTCACGGTCGCCGTGTGCCCTGCGTTCATAACAAGCTTGTATGAATCTTCGATTTCTAACTTTTTGGCGAGCTGTCTCGTTAGAGTAAATAGTTTACCCATTATATTTTCGCGCTTAGCCAGATCCCCACCCATCGGGCCTATGTGATCCTTAGGAATAATAAGAAGGTGTATAGCTGACGAGGGTTTGATATCGCGAACCACAATAAACTCCTCATCTTCAAATTCCACCTTCTCATCTTTCTTACCCGCAGCTATATCGCAAAAAAGGCATTCCTTTTCGGTTTCTACTGTTCTTTGGTGCTTCATGTTTTTCCTCCCGGTTCCGCTTTGGTACCACCCAAGATATGCATGTGCTCGTGCTCAAAGTGGTTGTAACCTGCACCGTTATTGACGAGCTTGTATCCGCTCTTGTCCAAACCCAAGTGCCTAATCGTCTCCCAAACCGCCCA